>VOFC01001377.1_pt1 | contig 166001 bp, 259 predicted proteins | sample 5384161 | NCBI WGS metagenome assembly VOFC01 (sample SAMN12384722, study PRJNA508395) | human gut metagenome | isolation source: healthy gut B | host: Homo sapiens | reverse complement strand
TCAAGCTTGTTTCCCCGCACCCATAGAGCTGATAATTTTTACTCCGGCTTTTTTCGGCACGAAGTATTATTTCAATTTTACCTTTTACGGTGTCTATTGCGTCAACAACGTAATCATATTTTGAAAAATCAAACATATCTGCCGTATCGGGCAAGAAGAATGTTTCAAACGCGTTTATTTTTATATTTGATTTATATCCAATGCACGATTTTTTATAACTTCGACTTTAGGTTGTCCGACAGTACTGTGAAGTGCGATTATCTGTCTGTTTATGTTTGAAAGCGAAACGGTGTCTTTGTCTATAACGTCTATTTCGCCTACACCGCTCCTAACGAGCGCCTCGACAACAAAACCGCCTACACCGCCTACACCGAAAACCGCAACGTGTGCATTTTTCAGTTTCTGTATGGCATCTTTTCCTAAAAGAAGTTCCGTTCGTTCAAATTGATTTTCCATACCGTAATTTTATACTCCTATTTTCCTATTTGTTCACTATGAATTGATTATAACATTCTTTTTTGCTTTTTGTCAATTCAAATCTGTCATTATTGCAAAAAAATAAAGCAGATAAATCGACATTTGATTTATCTGCTTAGATTAATTTGTCTCCGCACTCTCAATTTTTATTAATTTCCGAAAAATTCATTTGCGTAAGTTACCGAAGAAAGTGCGTCTTTGCAGTATTTGTCCGCACCTATCATATCGGCATATTCCTGTGTAAGCACCGCACCTCCGACCCATACTTTTGTATCAAGTCCTGCCGCACGAATTGCTTTGATTGTATCTTCCATACTTACTACTGTTGTAGTCATAAGTGCGGAAAGTCCGCATATGTGAATGTCGTTTTCTTTTAATGTTTCGACAATAAGTTCGGGCGGTACGCCCTTGCCTAAATCATAAACATCATAACCGTAGTTCTCCAAAAGCACCTTTACGATGTTTTTGCCGATGTCGTGAATATCACCTTTAACCGTTGCCACCAAGATTTTACCTTTGCTTTCCTGTGTTTCGCCGCTTTGGTCAATGTGAGCCTTGATTGCGTCAAATGAATTTTTGACGGTTTCTGCACTCATCATAAGCTGAGGTAGGAACATTGTACCTTTTTTTCAAACTCACGACCGACAACGTTAAGCGCTTCAACAAGTATGTTGTTGATAATGTCCATCGGATCGGTAGTTTCAAGCTGACGAACTGTTTCGTCAAACGACTGGTCTTTAAGACCTTTTATTATTATATCGAAAGCGGATTGACATTTTCAGCTTTTTCTTCCGCCTGATTTTCTTTTTGTTACGGTTGTCTGTGACTTTGTACCCGCATATTTGCTTACATATTCCTGACAATCCGCGTCATAGCACGAAAGTGCCATAAATGCACGATAGGTGTTAATCATTGAATCGGCACACGGGTTGATAATACAGGCGTCAAGACCGTTGTTAAGTGCCAATGCGAAGAATGTTCCGTTGACTATTTCTCGGCGCGGAAGTCCGAATGATATGTTAGATACGCCAAGCGTTGTACAAATACCAAGCCGGTCCTTTATCATTTTCAATGCTTTGATTGTTTCGGCAGACTCTTTTTGCTGTGCCGAAATTGTAAGAATAAGTGCGTCCATTACAAGGTTTTTCGGCTTTATGCCGTATTCTGACGCTCTGTCACGGATTTTTTTGCAATTTCAAATCTTTGTTCGGCAGTAGGAGGGATACCTTCCTCGTCAAGACAAAGTCCGACAAGTACACCGCCGTATTTTTGAACTATCGGCATAATTGCTTTTATGCTTTCTTCCTTGCCGTTTACGGAGTTTACCATAGGTTTGCCGTTGTAAATACGCAATGCACGTTCGGTTGTTACAGGGTCGGAGCTGTCTATCTGTAAAGGAAGATTTACAGCGGCACTGATTGCCTTAACCGCTTTTTCCATTGTCGAACATTCATCAATTTCAGGCAGTCCGACGTTTACGTCAAGTATGTGCGCACCTGCGTCACGCTGTGCAAACGCCTCATTTAGAATATATAGTCTATGTCACCGTTTCTAAGTGCTTCTTTAAACTTTTTTTCTTACCCGTCGGTTGATACGTTCACCGACAATTACAGGACCTTTTCCGAGTACAACCGTTTTTGAATATGACGCAACGACAGTGATGTTTTTTTCTTCGACTATCGGTTTGTAGTTTTGCATTTTTCAACAAGACTTCTTATATGGTCAGGTGTTGTACCGCAACAACCGCCGAGAACAGACGCACCAAGCTTTGCCATATGTTCACATTCGTCTGCAAATTGTTCCGGTAATACATTGTAAACTGTTTTGCCGTTTTCGATTTGCGGCAAACCTGCGTTTGGCTGTGCCATTATAGGAATTGAAGAAATTTCGGCAAGGTCAGTCATCATTTCACCGATTTGAGCAGGACCAAGACCACAGTTTATACCGACACAATCAACCCCAAGTCCTTCCATAATCGCCGACATAACCTTGACGTCACCGCCCGTAAGCGTTTTATAGCTTTCGTCAAACGTCATTGTACAGAAAATAGGGAGTGAAGTGTTTTCCTTTACTGCAAGTACGGCGGCTTTTGCCTCAAGAGTGTCAGACATTGTTTCTATTATAACAAGGTCGGCACCGCATTTTTTCGGCAGTTTTTGCGATTTTCGCAAATGCGTCATAGCAATCATCAAAAGAAAGGTCGCCCAAAGGCTCTAACAATTTACCACAAGGACCGATGTCGAATGCAACAAATCGCGGATTTTCCTCTGATTGAAAACTGTTTACCGCCTTTCTTGCAATGCCTATTGCGGCGGCGATAATCATATCAAGGCTTTCGCCGATTTCTTCTGATTTTAACGGGTTTGCACCGAAGGTATTTGTGGTTATGATATTTGCGCCCGCTTCAAGATATTCGGTATGTATTTTTTTCTATTAAAGCGGCATTTGTAAGGTTTAAAAAGTTCGGGAATTTCACCCCGCACCCATACCGTTTTTTTGCAGCATTGAACCCATACCGCCGTCAAAAACAGCATTCTCTTGCCGAGTAATTCTCTTACGTTCATTATTTATATCCTTTCGTATAAATTTCGTGTAAAAAGGGTATTGCATTTTGCAATACCCTTTAGATTGTAAACAAAACCGTAGGGTTTGTTTAGATTATTTGTTTTTACCGCAGCAGTTCTTGTACTTTTTACCGCTACCGCATGGGCAAGGATCGTTTCTGCCGGGTTCTTTCTTTGCACGTTTAGGTGTGTTTCCAAGAGAACCGTCACCGCCTGTATCAAGCGGTTTAGCGACTTGCTCACGTTCAATCTTACCTCTCGGCATAGCTGAAAGTACATATCTTACAGTATCTTTCTTTATGCTGTCAAGCATATTTTCGTAAAGCTCACTGCCGACATTTCTGTATTCAAGAACAGGGTCATGCTGACCGTATGCTCTAAGACCGATTTCACGTTTAACGTGTTCCATTTCGTCAAGATGATCCATCCAAAGAGTATCGACAACTCTAAGCATAAGCACTCTTTCAAGCTCACGCATATTCTCGCCGAATACGTCTTCTTGTGATTCGTAACGCTTGTTGCCAAGCTCCATAAGCATATCCTTAACGTCTGCTTTTTGTGATAGTTTCCATATCTTCCTCAGGGATTTTAAATTCACCTTGAGCATTGAGATATTGATTTGCAAATTCTGTGATTGCACGAATGTTCCAATCTTCAGGAATTTCTGAAATTCCGATATAATCGTCAAGTGCACTGTCGATTGCAGATTCCATCATATTCTTGATAGTACCGCTTATATCCTCACCGTCAAGTACCATTTGACGCTGTGCGTATATAATCTTACGCTGTTCGTTCATAACTTCGTCGTATTGAAGAACGTGCTTTACGAGAATCAAAGTTTCTGCTTTCAAGATTTTTTTCTGTGCATTTTCGATTGCATTTGTAAGCATTTTTTGCTTGAATAGGCTCGTCCTCTTCAAGACCGAGTGCGTCAACCATAGATTTAACCTTGTCGCTGCCGAAAATTCTCATAAGATCATCATCAAGTGAAAGGAAGAATTGAGATACACCGGGGTCACCCTGACGACCTGCACGACCTCTAAGCTGATTGTCGATACGTCTTGATTCGTGACGTTCCGTACCTATAATATACAAACCGCCAAGCTCGCGAACTTCGTCTTGTTCCGGCTTTGATTTGTGCTTTGAATTTGTCGTTAAGTTCGGTAAATACTTTTTCTTGCATTGATAATATCTTCATCATCTGTATCACCGAAACCTGTTGCCTCTGCGATAAGCTCATCTGTAAATCCTTGACGTGCCATTTCATGCTTTAGCCATATATTCTGCATTACCGCCAAGGTTAATGTCAGTACCACGACCCGCCATGTTTGTAGCAATCGTTACAGCGCCTTTTTTACCTGCCTGTGCAACGATTTCAGCCTCTTTTTTGCGTGATACTTCGCATTTAGGACTTCGTGTTTAATTCCTGCACGCTTTAGAAGTGCCGAAAGTATTTCCGACTTGTCTACGTTTACGGTACCTACAAGTACAGGCTGTCCCTTTGCGTTACATTCTTGGATTTGCTTTATAACCGCCATAAACTTGCCTTTTTCTGTTTTGAATACAACGTCATGTAAATCCTTACGGATTACCGGCTTATTTGTAGGAACGGCAACAACGTCAAGCTTATATATATGTTGAAATTCTTCTTCTTCAGTAAGAGCTGTACCTGTCATACCCGAAAGCTTGTTGTAAAGACGGAAGAAGTTTTGGAATGTGATTGTTGCAAGAGTCTTTGACTCGTTTTCAATTTTAACGCCTTCCTTTGCTTCGATAGCTTGGTGCAAACCGTCACTGTAACGTCTGCCCGGCATTATACGTCCTGTAAATTCATCAACAATCATAACCTCGCCGTCCTTTACAACATACTGCTGATCGCGGTGCATAACTCCGTTAGCCTGCAAGGCTTGGTTGATGTGGTGTTGAAGTTTCATATTTTCAGGGTCGGAAAGGTTTTCGATACCGAAACCTTGTTCAGCTTTTTAATACCCTGTTCGGTAAGCATAGCTGTTTTTGCCTTTTCGTCTACGATATAGTCCGCATCAACATCTTCGTCGAGCTGCTTGTCGTCATGTTCGGTAACGACAACCTTTTTAAGACGTTTAACGAACATATCGGCAACTCTGTAAAGGTCATTTGCGTCCTCGCCCATACCGGAAATGATAAGCGGAGTTCTCGCCTCATCTATAAGAATTGAGTCAACTTCATCGACTACTGCATAATTATGACCGCGCTGTACCATTTCTTCTTTATGAACAACCATGTTGTCACGAAGATAGTCGAAACCAAGTTCGTTATTTGTACCGTAAGTAATGTCAGCGGCATATGCCTCACGTCTTTCACCGTTGTCAAGCTCGTGAATAATAAGTCCGACACTCATACCAAGATAACGGTAAACTTTTCCCATCCACTCACTGTCACGCTTAGCCAGATAATCGTTTACCGTAACAATATGAACTCCATCGCCGGATAACGCATTCAAATATGCAGGAAGTGTAGAAACAAGAGTTTTACCTTCACCTGTTTTCATTTCCGCGATACGTCCCTGATGCAGGATTATACCGCCTATTACCTGAACGGGGAAGTGTTTCATTCCGAGAACACGCCAGCTTGCTTCACGCATTACCGCAAATGCCTCAGGAAGAAGATCATCAAGTGTTTCGCCGTTTTTAAGTCTTTCCTTAAACTCAGGTGTCTTGGTTTAATTCTGCATCTGAAAGTTTTGCCATATCGTCCTCAAGTGCCATAACTTTGTCTGCAATAGGACGTATTCTCTTTAGTTCTCTGTCAGAATATGTGCCGAATATTTTGTCGAATATACTCATTTATTTTTCTCCTCATAAATAATATCGGTCTGTGTAATCCCAAAGAATGGAATTATCGCATTATTAACGTATATTATATCACAAAAACGTAAGGATTACTACTGTTTTTTATTAATTTTTTGTAAAATTTATTTTGCACTAAAAAAGGTGCCGATATGCCGGCACCTTTAAGTACAGTATATTTTAGCAGCAATCGTTTTTGTGATTGTCACAGCAAGGGTCGCAGCATGGATCGCAACAGCAACAGCAGTTGTTATTGCTTCCGCCGAAAATATTACCGTCACAGCAAAGTATAACAAGTGCCACTATTACCACAATCCATATCCAACTGTCTGAATTGTTATTACATCCTCCGCCGAAAAACATAGTAAAAACCTCCTTTAATTTGTTTATGGTTTATACTATGCCAAAGCGTTGTTTTTGGTTACGCATTTCGGACTTCCGATTCGGTAAAGACATAATTGCCGTTTCCGTCACGGGTGATGTAAAGGATTATGTTCGGTCTTGCAATACGTCTTATGACCGTTACCCAACCGTTTGCGGTCATTTCGATAGGAGTGTAAACCGCGTTCGGATAGTGAGTTTCAACGTAGTTTGCAACGCGTTCGTGCTGTTCTTTAAAGCGTGGTTTGTTGAATAAACCTTTGCCTGTTATTGCACTGTATATGCCTGCCGCGGCGGCAGTGCCTATTAAAAATAATGTTCTCTTTTTTCACGTTATTCACCTCTGTGATATTCGTTGTATACGTCACGTTTCGGAAGATTTCTGTCTGCGGCGGCCTTTTTTATTGCGTCTTTTGAAGTCATACCTTCCGCAATGTATTTGTCAACGTGTTCTTTAATTGAAATATTTTCCCATTCGTTTTCTTCCGTTTCTTCGACTTCTTTTGCACCCTCGACTACAAGTACGTATTCACCGCGCGGATTGTTTTCGGAATAATATGCGATTGCCTCGTCGATTGTACATCTTTTCACTTCTTCGTGAATTTTTGTAAGCTCACGCACAAGAGCGATTTTTCTGTCACCGCCGAATGTCTTTTGCATATCGGAAAGTGTGTTTTTAATTTGTGCGGAGCCTCATAAAAAATGAGTGTGTGAGTGTCGTTTTTCACAAGTTCAAGATGTTCTTTTCTGTGACGCTTGTTCACCGAAAAGAAATCCCTCAAATGCAAATCGTCTTGTCGGAAGTCCCGACAGTATCAGTGCGTTTATACCTGCAACAGGTCCGGGGATTGAGGTGACGTCAATATCGTTTTCGATACATAGCTTAACCAAGTCCTCACCGGGATCTGAAATTGCGGGAGTACCTGCGTCCGATACAAGTACAATGTTTTTACCGTTTTTTAAAAGTGATATAATATATTCGCCTTTTTCGTGCTTGTTGTGTTCGTGGTAGCTTGTCAGCGGCTTTGATATTTCAAAGTGATTTAAAAGCTGAAGAGTACGTCTTGTATCTTCTGCGGCAATTAAATCGGCATTGTTAAATGCTTCAAGACAACGCGCGGACACATCACCGAGATTGCCTATCGGTGTGGCTCATAAATATAGTTTTCCGTTCATAAGTTCTCCTTGCAAAATGCGAATTATACAAATAGGTTGTTTATAACATTTACGATTTTCTGTGCGGTTTCAGGGCTTGTTCATTGTGTAAAGATGAATACCGTCAATGTCGTTTGAAAGCAGGTCGATAATTTGATCAACCGCATACGCAATACCTGCTTGTTTTAAAGCCTCCGGATTGTCTTGGTATTTTGAAATCATACGCAAGAATTTTGACGGCATAGACGCACTGCCTGAAAGAATTGCCATACGCTGTATTTGACCTGCGTTTGTAAGAGGCATTATTCCGGCTGTGATAGGTTTGTTTATACCTTTCTTTGCAAGTTTATCGCGGAATTTGTAAAATTCATCGTTGTCAAAAAAAACATTTGAGTAACAAGAAAATCAACACCTGCGTCAACTTTTACTTTTAAATTTTCAATATCGGCGTCAAGACTCGGAGAATCAGGGTGACACTCAGGGTAACAAGCACCGCCGACACAAAAATCGCCGAAATCTTTGATTGCCTCTACAAGTTCGTTTGCATAGTGATAACCCGGGAATATTTCACCGTCATAATCTTTCGGCTTGTCACCGCGAAGTGCAAGGATATTTTTTCAATTCCAAGGTCTTTATATTCCTGTAATTTTACCTTAATATCGTCCTTTGAGTTTGCAACGCAAGTAAGATGTGCAAGTGACGGAATAGAAAGATTATTCTTTAAATGTGAGGCGATGTATGCGGTATTTTTTGAATTGCTGCCGCCTGCACCGTATGTAACGCTCATATAGTCAATAGGCATTTTTGAAAGCTCGTCAACTGCTGAAATTACATTGTCAAGTCCGCTGTCCTTTTTCGGCGGAAATACTTCAAATGAAAGCACCGGCTTTTTTGAGCAAATATATCTCTTATAAACATTCTGTTTTTTCTCCTTAATCTGTAATTATATATATAAAAATATTATACCGCAGATTTGAAACAATATCAAGTGTTGAAATTTGAAATAAATTAACTGATTTTTTATATCGCAATTATGGAAAATATGTGGTATAATAATAGATAGTTATAAAATTAGAAATTGAGGGAGGAGAAAATATGAAAGTAACAAAAGCGGTAATACCTGCGGCAGGGTTCGAACAAGATTTCTTCCGGCGACTAAAGCAGTGCCGAAAGAAATGCTGCCGATAGTCGATAAGCCGACAATTCAGTATATTGTTGAGGAGGCAATCGCATCGGGCATTGAGGATTTGCTTATAATTACATCACGCGGTAAGGACGCACTTGTAAATCATTTTGATAAGGCATATGAGCTTGAAACGATACTTGAACGTGACGGCAAGCAGTAAATGCTTAATGCTGTTCGTGAAGTGTCGGATAAAATAAACGTTCAGTTTGTACGTCAAAAGGAACAGAAAGGTCTTGGACACGCTGTACTTTGTGCGAAAAGCTTTGTCGGAAACGAGCCTTTTGCGGTAATGCTCGGCGATGATGTGGTTGTGGCGGAAAAGCCGTGTTTGAGTCAGCTTATCGAACAGTTTGACAAATATAATGCGACAGTGCTTGGTGTTCAAAAAAGTCGGAATGGATCAAGTTTCAAAGTACGGTATTGTGGACTGCGATAATGTTGAAGGCAGAATGTATAAGCTGAAAGGAATGGTCGAAAAGCCGAAAAAAGAGGACGCACCGTCAGATGTTGCGGTACTCGGCAGATATGTAATCACACCTGCAATATTCGGTTGCCTTGAAAAAACACCTAAGGGTGCAGGCGGCGAAATACAGCTTACCGACGCACTTGTAATGCTTGCAAAGAATGAAGATATGTACGCATATGACTTTGAGGGCAGAAGATATGATATAGGAAGCAAACAGGGATTTTACAGGCAACAGTCGATTTTGCACTTTCAAGAGATGATTTGAAAGATGAATTTGCGGAATATTTAAAAGAAGTAACAAAAAATTTATAAGAAAAAGTGCACAGGCAAGCCGTACAGAGATAGGCTTGCCTGTTTTTTTTGTTGGGTTATAAATGAAAGTAAAAACATAAAATAAATGCTTTGCACGTTCCGACAATTATTGGATTCTAAGAAAAAAAGACGGTGCACATTGGGGAATGCACCGTCTTTTCTCGTTTAATGAACTCAATTAAGTTCACTCATAGTATAAATTATTACTGTAAAAATTGCAATATAAAGGATAAATCTTCTATATTTAAAAGGTATAAATCGTTTAAATTTGTCATATTGCGTGACAAGACGTGACATTTTTTTACAAATAATTCATTTATAATGTCACGCATAACGGGGATATATAAAATAACGTGACATTTTTGTATAATTTGTATATCAAACCTCTATGATTTTTGTTTTTAGTTTACCGTTTTCGATTTCAGCCTCTGCATATGTGCCTGTGTAACGTATACTTCCAGGGTTTAAAAGTGTGGCTTTGCCTTTGTAATCGGTATAAGGAATGTGCGTGTGACCGAATATTATTAAATCGGGATCATATTTTTCGGCAGCTTTGCGGAGAGTCATAAATTCATATTCGTATTTTTTTACATTCTGTTCGTGACCGTGCGTAATAAATATCTTAACACCGTCTATTGTAACAAGCATATGTGACGGCGCTTTTGAAAAGTAGTCGTTGTTGCCTTTACATAATATATAGGTATGTTTGGGTATATCGACTCCAAATCTTCCGCGTCACCTGTGTAATCGCCTGCGTGGAAAATCGCACTTACACTGTCGGCTTTTTCAATTATATCTAAACAGCGGTTAATATCGCCGTGAGTATCGGAAAAAATCAAGATTTTTTCATAATCTAATCCTCTCAATATAAAAGGTATGTATGTAGTATATCATATGCAAACGCAATTTGTCAAAAATGATGTCGAAATATTTTTATATATCGACAACAGGATTTTACATATTTATCCATAAACAAGTGGTATAATAACCTATATTGCACTTGTAGGAGGAATTAAAAATGAGTCAGCCAGCGGTAAAAAGACAACGGAATACAGAAATGCTCCGAGCACCGTCTGTTAGAGATGTGGGAATGAGTATGCTATTGCTTTTGGCAGGACGAGCGTCTGTTTTGGGACTTTTTCCGTTCGGAGTGGCTTTTTTGCTTCTTGCTTTGATAAAAGTATTGCGTATCTCGGTATAACAGTGCTTTCGATTGCACTTATGACGTCGGCAGGCAGTGCGGTGCTTACAAAATATCTTGTTGCGGCACTGTTGTTTTGGATATATACACGTTTCAGAAATAAGGAAAAACCTTGTGCTTGACGCGGCGTGCGTGGGCGGTGCGGTTATGGTCGGCGGACTTGTTTTTCTTATATATACATATGTCGGAGCATATGATATACTTATGCTTTTTGTTGAGTCGATAGTCACTTCATTGATGTATATAATATTCAAAAAAAAGCACACGGATTGATTGCAAACCGCAAAAACGCACGCAGACCGCGCAGGACGAGCTTATCAGTATTTCTGTAAGCGTGGGTGTTTTTATAACGGGACTTTCGGGAATTGTGTTTCCGTATAATATCAGTCTTGCCAATATAGTTTCCGTATATGCGGTACTTTGCATTGCGCTTCACGGCGGTATTGCGGCGGCGGGCAGCGGGGGACTTTGTATAGGGTTTATGTCGGCAATGTCGTCACCGTCGGCGGTTGTTACTATGGGTATTTTCGGTATAAGTGCATTGTTCGGAAATTTGCTGAAATCGTTCGGACGTTTCGGAGTTGCGTTGGGTTTCTTGGGCGGCAGTGCGGTGGCGCTTTTGTATGCGGGAAGTGCATCGTCTTTGCCTGTGACGATTATCGAAACAGCGATAGGGGCGGTGCTTTTTGTACTGACGCCGAATAAAGTTCAAGGGTATATAAAATCTTTTTTGCAAGGTCGTTAAAGCTTGAAACGGTAAGTGCGGACGTGAGAGTTAAAGAGTATTTGTCTATGCAGCTTGAAAAATCGTCAAAGGCATTTAAGAGCTTGGAGGAGTGTTTTTCAAATGCTTCGGAGAAAAGACTGAAATCATATAATAAAGATGTTGCTACGCTTTTTGATGAGGTTGCGGACAGAGTGTGCGAGGGGTGTCCGAATGTGGTTAAATGCTGGCAGTCCGACTTTACACGCACATACCGCAGTATAATGCTGTTGCTTGATACAATTGAAACAAGGGGGATATTGGAGTTTACATCAGTACCGAACAGCTTTAAGGATAAATGCTTACGACCTGATTTGTTCGTTGTGGAGTTTAATCACGTCTATGAACTGTATAAGAAAAACCTTGTGCGGACGGGCGAGGCGGTTACAAGCCGTGACTTGGTTGCAAGACAGTATAAAGAAATGTCAAGCCTTATGGACACAATGGCGGAAAATATATGTTCCGGCTTTACGTTCAGAGAGGATTTGGAGGAAACACTTATTGCCGAGCTTGACAAAGTCGGAATTATGGCATTTGAAATAAGCGTTATTGAAAGCAGTCACGGAAAAATGGAGGTATATCTCGGAACGTCTAAGGGTACGGAAGTCGGGAAGATTGAAAACGTGCTTGAAAACGTTGTCGAAACACCTATGGGCTATGAGTGTGTGACAGTGCGAACGGACTTATGAAATTTGTGTCACGCGCAAAATTTACCGCAGATATTGCGATAAGACAGATAAGCCGAGATTTCAGCGAAGTGTCGGGCGACAGTATAGATACGTTCGTGACGGAGGATTATAAACAGTATGTGATTTTGTCGGACGGTATGGGCAGCGGTAAAAGGGCAATGTTTGAGAGCCATATAACACTGAAATTGTTGAGAGAATTTTTGCAGTCGGGGTTTGGCGTGAAAACGTCTATTGATATGATAAATTCGGCACTCTGTTTAAAACTTGACTATGAGTGCTTTTCTACCGTGGATCTGCTATGTATAGACCTTATGACAGGTATATGTGAGTTTTTCAAAATCGGCGGTTCGGAGAGTATTGTACTTCACGGTCCGAATGTCGAAACGGTGTTTTCTGTTTCGTTGCCTGTCGGTATGCTGCCTGATATAAAGGTACAGGGACAAGCCAAACGCCTTGATGACGGCGATATAATAATAATGATGTCGGACGGAATAAGTGAAGCGGGATTTGGTACTGTCCGTACAGATTGGCTGAAAAAAGAAATAAAAATGCCGTTTGACACTATGGACGAAATGGCACAATCCGTAATTGAAAATGCAGTCAAAAAAGCCGTGACGCAGTAATCGACGATATGACCGTTGCGACAATAAGGTTGATAAGAAACTAAAAAGACAATATTTGAAAAATATATTGCAATTCCTACCAAGATATGATAAGCTATATATGTAAAAATTTATATGTGGGAGGCAATTATTTTATGAGAGAGAAAATTTTAAGTATGATTTTGGCACTGTCAATGCTGTGTGCATTTGTGCCGATGACGGCAAGTGCGGAAACGTATGAGAACTATTTGGAATATTGGGTAAATGAAGATAATACGGTTACGATTTCAAAATGTGCCAAGGAAGTGGCGGAAGTAAATATACCAAGTGAAATTGAGGGAGCAACGGTAACTGAGATTGATGGCGATGCGTTTTTAAATGTGTGGATTTGAAGAAAGTAACAATCCGTCAACCGTAACTTCAATAGGGTACGATACATTTTTGGGCTGTACAAGCCTTGAAAATATAGTTGTCGATTCTGAAAACAAAAATTATATTTCAAAGGACGGAGTACTTTTTAACAAGAGTAAAACAGAACTTATTCAATATCCTGCTGCAAAAAGTGGTGTAAGCTATACAATTCCGTCAAGTGTTTCGAAAATTGACGGTTGTGCTTTTAAGTATACACAAAATGTTAATACTATAAATGTTCCGCAACAAACAACATCAATAGCAGCGGGTGCATTCAGTAACAGCGTTAATTTGGAAGCGATAAACGTTGATGAAAACAACCTATATTACACTTCTGACAACGGAGTGCTTTTTAATAAAGATAAATCAGAACTTGTTGCATATCCTGCGGAAAAAGCGATACAAGCTATACAGTTCCTGAAAGCGTGACATATATATACAGGCACAGGCATTTTATGGTTGTACAAACTTGACTTCGGTTTCTCTTACAGATAATATTTATGATATGGGCAGTTCTGTATTTTCCGGCTGTACAAATTTGACGGAAGTGGTATTGTCTGAGAATCTAAGTTGGATTCAGGGTTCGACATTTTCAAATTGTACAAGCCTAAAAGAGTGTAAAAATTCCAAGTGATGTAGATACAATATATTCTTCTGCTTTCAGCGGTTGTGCAAGTCTGGAAAGTATAACAATACCTAAAAGTGTTGATTTGATTGAACAGTATGCGTTTTATGATTGTAACAGCTTAAAAGATATATACTATTTTGGTACCGAAACACAATGGAATAAAATTGATATAGAAGAAAACAGCGCAGGTGACGGCAACGGCGCGTTGAAAAACGCAACAATTCATTATAATAAAACAATCGAGCCGTTTACTTACAATTTTAGTACCGACGGAAAATCTGTGGTTATTGTTAAGTGTGACAAATCTGTCAGCGAAGCTACTATACCGAGTGAAATTGAAGGCTTGCCGGTTACGGTGATAGATGACAATGCATTTAATTCTTGCAGCAATTTAGCAAATATAAACATACCTGAAAGTGTTGAACGTATAGGCGTCGGTGCTTTTATTCGAGCGGAGTAGTCAATGTTACAATGACGGATAATGTTAAAAGCATAGGAGAGGAAGCTTTTAGCTGGTGCAACAAGTTGTAAAGCATAAAGCTGTCTGAAAATATCGACAAAATAGAAGAAAATATGTTTTACGAATGTGAAAGTTTGACAAGTATTGACATACCGAATAAGGTTAAGTCGATAGGGATGAGTGCATTTGCCTTCTGTACAAACTTAACCACTGTAACGATGGGTAAAAATATAAATAAAATTGCAAAAATGCTTTTAGTGATTGTTATAGTATTACCAATGTGTATTACGCAGGTACGGAGGAAGAGTGGAGTAAGATTGTGTTGGTCGGAAATACATATCTTACAAACGCAACAATCCATTATAACTGAATACCTACGGATATGACTATGACAACGGTAGAAGTTACAAAAACAGAAAACGACACATCATATGATTTTGATATATCCGCACAAATGAAGTACGGCGACTGCTATGTATATGCGGCAATGTATGATGAAAACGGCGTTATGATTGAATTGACAGAGTACCGCTTTCGATGAAAGACGATACAAAAATTTCTCTTGACAAAAAAGGATAATGCCAAGAACGTGAATATATTTGTATTGTCATCACAATTACAACCTATTTCGGAAAAGACAAAACAGTAAAATTAGTAGAAGAATAAGTATAAAAAAATGGCACGAAAGTGCCATTTTTTTTATACCAACTTTTATTAATCCACTTACCCGAATAGTATCGGATAACGGGTACTGACGCACCCATTGCCCAGGCGAGCGGAGTAGCAATCCAAATACCTGTTGAGCCGAGCGGGCGAACAAGTATATATGCAAAAAATAATTCTTCCTATAAGTTCAAGTATACCTGCGACTGCGGAGGTATTAACATCACCCGCACCGCGAAGAACGTTTAAATATGTTCTCATAACCGCCGCAACTATATACGCAACACATACGATAGTAAGGTACTTGCTTCCTATTGCGATAGCCTCTGCGGCTTGTGTTTTGTCAAGGAACAAGCCAAGCAGTTGATTACGGAACAATACAATTCCGGCAGCAATCACTATACATATACCGATAAGCGACGCAAGTGTTTGATACATACCCTTTTTTATTCTGTCCATCTGATTTGCACCGATGTTTTGACCCGAGAAAACCGACAATGCCGAGCCGACCGATACAATCGGTGCGATTGCGATTGAGTCGATTTTTACGGCGGCGGTATAGCCTGCCATAGTCATTGCACCGAATGAGTTTACAAGACGTTGCACGCTCATTGTGCCGAGTGAAATCAGACAGCTTTCAAGTGCCGACGGTATTCCTGTTTGGAAAATCCGTTTGATTGCGCGTTTTGTTGTTTGGAAGTTTATGCCCTCAAGATTAAGCTGTCTGCGGTGTCTTACCATATGTATAATACAATAAATCGCACTGATAATCTGTGCGATAACGGTTGCAACCGCCGCACCGACAACGCCTGTTTTAAACACAACAACGAACAACAAGTCGAAAACTACATTTAATACAGAAGAAAGTATAAGTGCGTAAAGCGGTGTACGGCTGTCACCAAGACTTCTGAGTATTGCACTTGACGCATTATACATAGCCGTACCGATTGTAAATGCGAATATTACGTTTATGTATGCAACCGCCTCGTCAATTACATTGTCGGGCGTGTTCAGAAACGATAAAATCGGCCGTGAAAACACAACTCCGGCAACTGACGTAACCACCGCCAAAATTCCTACTATGTAAAGAAGTCCCGTAACCGTTTTTCTCAGTTCGTCAAAATTCCTTGAACCGAAACACTGTGCTATAATAATTCCAGCACCGCTCGTAAGTCCCATCATAAGACAAATCATAACTCCGACAATCGTACCTGTCGAACCTACCGCCGCAAGAGATTCAGCCCCCACAAACTTACCGACAATCGCCGCGTCAACAAAGTTATACACCTGTTGAAAGATATTTCCGATCAGCATCGGAACTGAAAAAGAAAGTATCAATTTTAACGGATTTCCTTTAGTCATATCGCTTATCATTTCACAATACACCGCCCCTCGTTTTAATAACTTATGACATTATAGTCTATTAAATTCATAAAGTCAATAAGGTTGAAAAATTTATTTTTATTTGTTATAATATTGTTAAAAAAAGACAAGGGGGTCTTAAAATTGAAAGTGTTGTTGTTATCCGTAAAAAGCCGGTTACGGACATCATTCTACGGCTAAGGCTATTATGGAATATTTCGAGGAGAACGGACATCAATGTCATATGCTTGATATATTCGACTATGTAAATCATCGTTTGGGAAATTCAATACAGGACGGATACTTGCTTTCGACAAAGTACCTTGCAAAGACGTATGCGAAGGCTTACGGCAAACTTACACAAAAGGACGAACCGTATGACCGTAATTCGCTTGTATCGATATTTTCACGATTTGTTTCAAAGAAACTTGAAAAGTTCGTTGCTGAATATAATCCCGATTTGATAATCGGTACGCATAGCTATGCCGGAGTGTGTATAAGCATACTTGCCGACCGTGCGGCTTTTGACTGTCCGTCTGTCGGAATAGTAACCGATTTCACCGTACATCCGTTTTGGGAAAGTACGTTTCTTGACTATTACGTAATTCCGGATGAGCTTTTGGAACACGAAATGCAGAAAAAAAGGTATAGCGAAAAAGAAACTTTTGCCTTTCGGTATACCGATAAGAGAACAGTTTGTAAAGAAAAAACGACCCTATTGAGGCACGGAAAAAACTCGGGATTGAAAATATTCCCACTATACTTATAATGATGGGTTCAATGGGGTACGGAAATATAAAAAAGATTTTGGCACAAATTGATACATATCCGAAAGATTTTCAAGTGCTGTGCGTTTGCGGTACGAATAAGAAAATAAAAAGCGTAGTTGATGAATGTGAGTGGAATAAAAAATATATTCATACGGATTTGTTGATAATGTTGACGTAATGATGGATGCCGCCGACTTTATAATAACAAAGCCGGGCGGACTTACAACGTCAGAATCGCTTGCAAAAGGATTGCCGATGATAACAATGAATCCCCTTCCCGGACAAGAGGACAGGAACCTTAATTTCCTTGTGAATAATGGCGCGGCAATTATGGTAAACGACACTTATCCGATTTCTGAGGCGATAAATCAAATGTTTGCTTGTCCTTGGCGTGTTGCAATGATGGAGGAAAGCGTAAGGCATCTCGGTAAACCGAATGCAACGGCTGACCTTTATAATTTCTGCTGTGCAAAGGTTTTGGCACAATCAACGCTTATTTGAAATTCTTTGTGATTTAGGTAATTTAATATGCCTGCGTCTGTTTTAAAATCAAATACCAACTTGTAACTTGCAAGCTTCATACCTCCGCTGTGCCGTGAGCCGTACTTCGTATCTCCGTACAGCGGATTTCCTATATGCGAAAACTGTGCTCTGATTTGGTGTGTGCGTCCTGTTTCAAGCTCGACTTCAACAAGTGAAGTGTCTTTTTTTCGGCAATAACATTATATTTTGTGCCGATTTTCTTTGAATTTTCTTCATTATAATCTGAAACCGTAACTTTTTGTCACCGCGTGTAAGATATGAGGTAAGGTGACCGCTTTTTTTTAATGACCTTCGACAATGCAAAGGTATATCTTTTTTTAATTTCTCGGCTGCGGATTTTTTCGTTGATTATACGAAGTGCGGCGGAATTTTTCGCACCGATTATTATACCTGATGTGTTTTCGGTCAAGGCGGTTGCAGAATGACGGCGAAAAGCTGTGTTCGTTTTCGGGATTGTATTCGCCTTTTTTTTGTACAGATAACTCTGCATTCTTTCAAGAAGCGTATCCTTTGTGCCTTTATGGTCCGAATGGACTACAACATCGCTTTCTTTATTAATAAGTATAATATTTTCGTCCTCATATACAACGTCAATATCGGAATTGCCTGCTTTAAAAGCTTGATTTGTTTTCGTAAAATTCGTCTTTAAAAAATAACTTCAACACATCGCCGTTTTGGAGCATATATTTGCCGTCTTTAATGTGTTTGCCGTTTACTCTGACACAATTTTTTCTAAGACTTTTATATAACATACTCTGTGGCATATTGACAAGGTATTTTGTAAGAAACTTGTCAAGCCGTTGCCCTGCGTCGTTTTGATTTATCGTGATTTCCCTCATTTGTTACCTCGATTGATATTTTATTTGTAAACATTTATTTTTGATATTGTATCATAAAAAAATTGTGTTACAATATAGTTTGCATAAATATTTTATATGAATGAAAAATTGTATTCAAATTTTGGAAGGAGAAAAAATATGGGAATTTTCTTGGCGGCGGTTATGATAAACCGGGTAAGGGAGTAGATAAGAACGAACCTAAAAAGAAAGGCTTTTTCTTGTTTTTTGATATTGTGATACGTAAGTTCACTAAATTTTTGGGTGCGAACTGTCTTTATGCGATAACGAGTATTATATGGATTGCGATTTTATATATTTTCGGCGGTATAGTTTTGAGCAGTACGCATATCGTTCAGAATGTTTCAGACACTATTATTTCACTTGGTACGGAATCAAGTGCGGAAAATGTGCAGGGAAGCATTATGATACTTATTCAGCTTGCTTTTTCAATCGGTGTGTTCACGTTTTGGGGTTCAGGTCCTGCAACGGCGGCTTATTCGTATATAACAAGATGTTTCACACGCGGTGAACATACTTGGGTTTTGAGTGACGGTGCGGACAAGTTTAAGGAAAACTTTAAACAGGGTATGGTAGTTGTGCTGATTGACGCGGTTTTGCTTGTGTTCGGACTTAATGCAATTCTTTTCTATCATTCGCTTTACGTTTCAACGGGCAGTATGCTTTTGGATGATGTTGCTGTATGTTATGACACTCGTACTTGTTGTTTATACAATGATGCACCCGTATTTGTATCAAATTATGGTTACATTTGAATGTGGAATCGGCTCGCTTTATAAAAAATGCGTTGCTTATAACACTTGCAAAATTACCGGGTAACTTTTTACAACGCTTATAGGAGTACTTATATACGGTGCGTTGTTTACATTCGTTAATCCGCTTGCAGCGGCAATTATAGTAGTAGTTATCGGACTTTGCGTTACTTGCTATCCGCCGCAATTTTATGCCGCAAGAGTAATTGAACGCTCAATATTAAAGGATATGAAAGAAAAAACAGCCTAAGGTTGAATATATCGGGGAGGAAGAATAATGGTTTTAGGTGAATATGATGTTGCCGTAATCGGAGGCGGTCACGCAGGGTGTGAGGCGGCTTTGGCGGCGGCAAGATTGGGTATGAAAACGGTTATGTTTTCAATAAGCCTTGACGCAATAGGAAATCTTCCTTGTAACCCAAGTATAGGAGGTACGGCGAAAGGTCACCTTGTTCGTGAACTTGACGCACTCGGCGGTGAAATGGGTAAAGCGGCGGACGCTTCGTTTATACAGTCAAAAATGCTTAATAAAGGCAAAGGCCCTGCCGTACATTCGCTTAGAGCACAGATTGACAGAAAAAAAGTATCACGTTGAAATGAAAAAACGTGTTGAAAATCAAGAGAATTTACAGGTTAAACAAGCGGAAATCGTAAATGTAATTACCGATGAAGATAATAATGTAACGGAAGTTGTAACACATACAGGCGTTGAATATAAGGTAAAAGCGGTTATTATTGCCAGCGGAACTTATTTAAAGGGTAAAGTTCTTATCGGAAGTTATTCGCGTGAAAGCGGTCCTGACGGAATGTTCCCTGCAAATGAACTTTCGGAAAATCTTCGCAGATTGGGTATTGAATTAAAGCGATTTAAAACAGGTACTCCAGCAAGAGTGCACGCGGATACACTTGACTACAGTAAAATGGAGCTTGAGGAGGGTGACGAAAAAATCGTGCCGTTCTCGTTTGAAACGGAGAATGTCGGCAAAAAAATCTTGTTCCTTGCTATCTTGTGTATACAAATGAAAAAACTCACCAAATTATACACGACAATCTCGGTCGTTCGGCAATGTATGGCGGTATGGTTGAGGGTATAGGTCCGCGATACTGTCCGTCTATCGAAGATAAGGTTGTGCGTTTTTCGGAAAAGCCAAGACATCAGCTTTTTATGGAGCCTATGGGAATTGATACAAAGGAAGTATATGCACAAGGCTTTTCAACGAGTATGCCTGAGGACGTACAGCTTGAAATGTATCGAAGTGTTGAGGGACTTGAAAATGTCGAAATTATGCGCCCTGCCTATGCAATAGAATATGATTGCTGTGATCCGACTCAACTGTATGCAACGTTGGAGTTTAAGAATGTACATGGACTTTACGGCGCAGGACAGTTTAACGGTACGTCCGGCTATGAGGAGGCGGCGGCACAGGGACTTGTTGCCGGAATTAATGCGGCATTGAAACTTAAAAACGAAGAACCGCTTACATTAAAACGTTCGGACGGATATATCGGCACACTTATAGATGACCTTATAACAAAGGGTACAAACGAGCCGTACCGAATGATGACATCACGTTCGGAATACCGTTTGCTTTTAAGACAGGATAACGCAGATGAAAGACTTACTCCGTTCGGATATAAAATCGGTCTTATATCGGAAGAAAGATATAAAAAGTTCCTTGAAAAATGAATATGATTGAAAATGAAATTAAGCGTGTGACGTCGGTTATAGTACCGCCGAAAGACGCAAATCCGCTTTTTAGAACAGTATAATTCGACCGCGGTTAAGACGGGAATACGTCTTAGCGATATGATAAAACGTCCAGAACTTGATTATGAAAAACTTGCACCTGTCGACCATAACCGTCTGACACTTCCGGACGCAGTTTGTGAACAGGTTGAAATTAAACTAAAGTATGACGGCTATATAAAAAAGACAGATAGCACAGGTTGAGCAGTTCAAGAAAATGGAGGAAAAACTTCTTCCCGAAAATCAAGATTATTCTGATATACACGGCTTGCGTTTGGAGGCAAGACAAAAATTGAATAAGATACAGCCAAAGTCACTCGGACAAGCGTCAAGAATTTCCGGTGTTTCACCGTCCGATATGTCGGTATTGATTGTATGGTTGGAATCACAAAAAAGATAACAAATAAAAAATGTGTGTCATTTTATTTTTAGATAGGTGCAAAACAGTTATGGTTTTGCACATTTTTTGGGGAGTTTTGCATTATCATTTACCATATGATTAATTCTTGCGGGGATTTCGTTTGTTACTATGAAGTCCGCACCGTAATCAATGTATTTTTGTAGTCCACACCGCTGTTTCTTGTGCGTGTCGTCAACGGACCATACACCGCAGAAAATATTTTGTTGATGGAGTATATCTATTGCGGCTTGATCCACTTGCGGATAGTTATACAAAATACCTCTGTTTTCGGATATTTCCGTAATACGTTCAAGATTATCCGTATACGGTGCAGGAGTGTAACCGATTGTCATAACAGGGATAATACTGTTTCTTGCACGAATTTCTTTTTACATCATCAATCGCACCTGTGATTATACAATGCGTTTCAAGTCCGCTTGCTATGATTGTGTTTAGAAATGCATCGTAATTGGTGATATTTTTGATTTCGATAATCGGTACATTTCCGTATGTACTGCATATCGAAAGATATTCTTCAAGAGTAGGTATTTTTAAGTTTTCGTTTGTGTCGAGATAATTTCCGTAGTCAATTTGGAACTGACTTAAATCGTCAAGCGTGTAGTCGGAAATAGCTCCCGAACCGTTTGTTGTTCTGTCAATAGTGTCATCGTGCATACAGACGAATTGACCGTCACTTGTTTCGCAAATATCCGTTTCGATACCCCAAAAGCCGATTTTACCGGCAAGCTCAAACGCCGGAATACTGTTTTCGGGCGCATAGTTTGAATATCCTCTGTGTGCGACAAAGCGTTCCGTGCTGCCGCCTGAAAATACGGTTGATGTACCGCTTTCGGCTTGCTGTGCACTCGCCGGAGTGGCGATTGCGTCATTATTATCGGAAGAAGGAAAGAATTTTAACATAACAGCAGACACGGCAAAAAAAGAAGTACGGTAAGTATCCATAATTTGCGTCGTACATTGTACATATTAAAACCTCCTTTCACGTCTGCTCGTTTATTTAGAATAATGATTTTATACCTATTATAATAAGAATAATTCCGCCGAGTATTTCTGCTTTGTCGCCAAGTTTCTCACCTGCTTTTGTACCGACAAATAATGCGATAAGACTTAGAACGAATGTAGTTACCGCAATAATCGGTGCGGACTGCCATATGTTTGCACTGTTTGCGGCAAACGAAACACCTACGGCGAATGCGTCAATGCTTGTTGCAACTGCTTGAACAAGTAATATCCAAAGCGTGAGCTTTTTCGGCTCGGTCTCTTCGTCTTTGGCAAGCCCCTCACGAATCATATTAATACCGATTATACCGAGAATAAGCAGTGAAATCGGTCCTGACCATTTTTCAATAAACGATGCGAAAAGACTTCCGAGAAAGAACCTAAAATCGGCATTATTCCCTGAAAAAAGCCCGAACAAAATCGGCATTGAAAGTTTTCTCAGCCCTGTCATATTCGTATAGACCATTGAACTTGCGATACAGACCGCAAAAAGCGTCCATACTTAGTGCTATACCGATAAGCACTATTTCTGAAATTGACATTATGTATTCCCCCATAATTTAGCTTTGAATTTATATTATACTATATATTCTGCCTTTAATCAAGGCAATATTCAACAAAAACTCGAAAAACACATAAAAAAGCCGAGTTAATCGAATTAATCGGCTTTTTTTTTAAACTCTATGTGTTTGTAATTTTAGTTTGTACGGATAACAACGGTTTGAGTATCTCCGTCCCAGTCAACATCAAAGCCTATCATATCGGCGATGTCACGGATTTTGAAGTAAGTATTTCCGTTTATGTTGTAAGAAAGGACTTCTTTTTTCTTCGCCGTCCACATAAACAGGGGCGGTGTTTTGGTCAACGTTAAGTGCGGCTGAATGGTCGCTGTTAAGCTCGCCGCCTACTATTGTGTATTTAACTCCGTTGAAATTGCGATAGCACTCAAATTCTCGTCCCACGCAACGTCAAAACGTGCGTTTGTTGTACGAAAGTACCATTGCCATATCACGAATTTTATAATAGTTTGAGTCGTTTACGGAATAACCCGATACTTCAACATCTACACCGTTTACGGATAGTTTTGCATTTGAATTTGTTGCGGTAAGCGTGTTGATACCCTCGTATCTGTCAACGAAATCCTTGATTTTTGCTCTGTTCGGATAACCGTTTGTCAAAAAGTCATTGCCGTACATATCAACGTAAGGAACGGTTTGATATGAGCTTACATATGATTTAAGTATTTTTTTCTGTTGAGAAAGTCTGACCGTCAAACATAAGCTTGTAGAAGTTGATAACCGAAGAATAGCGCGGTACTTCACGACCGACAAATATGTATCTTCCGCCGTCTTGGTATACGGTGATGTCTGAAAGGCAAGTACCGATAATGTTGTTAGGAACGTCAATATTTGAAATTGTATTGCCTTTCATAGTGAACGCGGCTGAAATACCTCCGTCCATACCGTCACGCATAACGAATGCCTCCGGTATACCGTTTCTGTCAAGATCGGTAAAAGAACTACTTGATTGTATGACGGATCTGAGGACATAATTTTCATAAGACGTGTACCGAACGCTTCACGCCAACTCTCTGCCGCAAATGTACCTGTTACGCAAAGCGTAAACATCATAGCAGTGGCAATTATCGCCGAAATAATCTTTTTCATTTTATTTTTCCTTTCATAATAAAAAGTGTTCGAGTTCTTTTTAAATATCTGTATTATACTAAAATTTTTTATTGTTGTCAAATCTGACACTGTTTTTACGAATATCGCTTGAATATTTGACTGTAATTTATTATACTATAAAGGAAAAGGTAACTAAAAACAGAGAGGAGAAGATGATATGAAGTACAGAGAAATGGCGGGAGAAAAATATCGGTATTGGGCTTCGGTTGTATGAGATTTCCGACAACGTCAAAAATGCGGAAGACATTGATGCCGAAAAATCAGCAAAAATGCTTGAATACGCTATTGAAAAAGGTGTGAACTATTTTGATACAGCGTATGTTTATCACGGCGGAAAAAAGTGAAAGTTTTATAGGCGGAGTTTTAAAAACCGTATCGTGACAAAATACATATTGCCACAAAATGTCCTACATGGGAAGTGAAATGTGAGGAGGATTTCGACCGTTTGCTTAACGAACAGCTTGAAAGACTTCAAACCGATTATATTGATTTTTACCTTATGCACGCACTTGATAAGGACAGATTTAAGAATGTTGTCGAAAAATTCAATCTTATAGACAAGCTCAACAAGGCGAAAGCCGACGGTAAAATCCGTCATATCGGTTTTTCGTTCCATGATGACGTTGAAACATTTAAAAAGTTATTATTGACGCAAATCCTAATTGGGAGTTTTGTCAGATACAGCTTAACTATATTAATGTAAAATATCAGGCGGGTCTTGAGGGGCTTGAATATGCACATAAAAAGGACTTGACGTGGTTATAATGGAACCGCTTTTGGGCGGTAAACTTGCGAACCCGTCACCGCAGGTTGCAAAAATGTTGTCTGACGAAAAGACGCCTGTTGAGTGGGTAATGGATTTCCTGTGGAACAGAGAAGAAGTATCACTTCTTTTTTGAGCGGTATGGGTGCAATGGAACAGGTGCAGTCAAATATAGGCTATGCGGATAAAGCGGAAGTGGGTATGCTAACGGAAGAAAATCTTAATATGCTTGCAAAGACAAAAGAGGTATTTGACAAAATGGCACTTGTACCGTGTACAAAATGTGCGTACTGTATGCCTTGTCCGTTCGGACTTGACATACCGAAAACATTTGAGGCGTACAATGCAACCGCTTCACTCGGTACAGACAGAGCAAAGGCAATTTATGCAGAACTTAACAAGGGTGCGGACCAATGTAAGAAATGCAAAAAATGCGAAAAAGTCTGTCCGCAGAGTATTAAAATCAGTCACACAATGACCGAAATTGCAAAAATATTTGCGAAATAATTACAAAGGCTGTCTGATAAATTTCAGACAGCTTTTTCTTTTGTATGGAATTTATTATGCGATATTGACTTATACGACGGTAATGTAGTATAATCGTTTTTGTAATGAAAAAAAACAGGAGGATTGTTCTTTTGGTATTTTCAAGTTTAATGTTTATGTGCATATTTTTGCCGATAGTGCTGATTGCATATAATTTATCGAAAAAATCTTACATATAAAAATACAGTACTGATTATCGCCTCGCTTTTTTTCTACGCTTGGGGTGAGCCGATATGGGTAGTGCTTTTGATATTCAGTGCGTTTGTGGATTATATAAACGGACGTATAATTGATAAATACTATGCGAGGGCAGGTGCAACGATTGCGCTTGTTTCATCGCTTGTGATAAATTTAGGGCTTGCTTGCAATGTTTAAATATTCGGGATTTTTTATTGAAAACATCAACTCATTTTTACACACGTCAATCCCTAATCCGAATTTCAAACTGCCTATCGGAATATCGTTTTACACATTTTTCAAACGCTGTCGTATACGATAGATATGTACAGAGGAAAAAAACGCGGGTGCAAAAAATCGTTTTTGGGATTTTTTGGCATACGTTTCAATGTTTCCGCAGCTTGTCGCAGGACCGATTGTGCGGTACAGTACGGTTGCGAGTGAACTGAACAGCAGACGTGTTACGGCTGATGATTTTGCATACGGCGTAAAAAAGATTTACCGCAGGTATGTGCAAAAAAAGTAATGCTTGCAAACAGTTCGGGTGCGGTTGCGTCAATGGTACTTGACAGTACAAGACTTACGGTTGCGTCATCATGGCTCGGAATAATAATGTATACATTTCAGATTTATTTTGATTTTTCGGGTTACAGTGATATGGCGATAGGTTTGGGAAGAATGTTGGGTTTTCACTTTAGTGAAAACTTTGAATATCCGTACATTTCAAGAAGTATAACCGAATTTTGGAGAAGATGGCACATATCGCTGTCAACATTTTTCAGAGATTACGTCTATATACCGCTCGGCGGTAACAGATACCACGCAATACGAAATATATTCATAGTATGGCTTTTTAACCGGACTTTGGCACGGAGCAAGCTGGAATTATATATTTTTGGGGATTGTTTTACGGTGTACTTTTTGTTTATTGAAAAAACACTGTTTAAAAAGAAACTTCAAAAATTCCCGCTCCCATCTGCTATATATACACTATGTTCTTCATAATACTCGGTTGGGCGCTGTTCTATTTTACGGACTTAAACGCACTTTGGACATTCATAAAGAGTGCGTTCGGCGTGGGTACGGCATTGTACGACTTGACGGCGGTGTCAACATTCTGTACGAATGCATGGCTTATTGCGGTTTGCGTAATAGCGTCAACTCCGATACCGACAATTATACACAAAATTTCTGCAAAAAATCAAAGGTATTTGCGGCAATATCGGAGCCGATTTTGGTTATTGTCGGACTTGGGTGTGCTTTTGTTCTGCTTGTGGGACAAACATATAATCCGTTTTTGTATTTCAGATTTTAAGGAAAGGTGACGAATATGAGAAATAAGCTTACAATCGGTGCATTTCTTCTTATGCTGACAGCTTTTATCGTTGTACTCGCACTTCCGGCGGACGAGGAAAAGTATAAAATCTGAAAACAGAGTGATGGCAACAATTCCGCCTGTAAATGAGGAAACAGTGTTTTCGGGTGAATTTGAAACAGGGTTTGAAAGTTTTATCGGTGATAATATCGCTTATCGTTCACAAATTACCGATTTTTCAAAAACGTTGGACGAAAAAAAGAGGATTTGTACCGAAAACAGGTAAAATTATTTCCACAAATAAAGATATAGGAACGGGTACAACTCAAAAGCAAACTCTTCTTGTTGCGGATAACACTATTATGGAGATGTTTATAAGAAACGATAAAACAGAGCAGGAATATGCCGACGCGATAAATCGCTATGCCGAAAAACTTCCTGAAAATATAAAACTTTTCAGTATGGTAATTCCGACACAGCTTGAATTTAAAGAACCTATATATAAGAATTTGCAGGACAGTCAAAAGGATACGATAGACAGTATTTATTCAAAGCTTGACAGCAGGGTGGGTACTGTTGACGCATACGGTTTGTTGTCCGAACATTCAAATGAGTACATATATTTCAGAACCGACCACCACTGGACGCAACTCGGCGCGTATTACGGTTACAGTGCGTTTATGAATAAAGAGGGCGGACAAGCGGTAAATAAAGATGATTACGAAACAGGTAAGATACAAAGGCGTACTCGGTTATCTTTATGACAGAGTAAGTTCAGATGTGGCGACAGAACCCGACACGATTGAATGGTACGACATTGACTATGATAAGCATATCAAAACAACAATGTATGCAACCGACGAAAAAGGCGAAATGTATTCGTACAACGGTGTGATGTACGACAGAAGTAAAGCGAATTATAACTTTTTTTTCTTCGGCAGTGACCATCCGATTGTCGAAATGACGAATGAGAAAAATCCTGACGGTAAAACGTTGGTTGTGCTTAAAGATTCGTATACAAACGTACTTGCACCATGGCTTATAGAAAGCTATAAAAAATGTAATTCTTGTCGATCCGAGAATTTTTTGACGGCGATTTTCAGACGGTTTTGGATAAGTATTCGCCTGATGAGGTGCTTGTTGTGAATTATATTTTCACGACTGTTTTTACGGATTATTGCAATTTGCTTAAAAATTTGTACAATTAACAAAGAAGCGGTTTCTTTTTTATAAAGAATTACCGCTTTTTTCTTTTACAATAACAATTCGTTATGATATAATTCTAATATTGAGAAAAAAAAAAAAGGAGAGAACGAAATGGGTAAGACTAAAGGCGGTTTCACACTTCCGGGTGAAAGCGGTTATGAAAAGCTAACACTTGAAATGGCTGAAAAATGGGGTGCAGACGTAATCAGAGATTCTGACGGTACGGAATTGTCACCTGAAATTATAAATGCGGGTTACGGAATTTATTCTACAATTTGTATTATTCGTGACCATAACGAGTGGGCAAAGCAAAACACAGATAAATTACAGCAGTCATTCCTTATGACAAATCCTGTTGTTGCGGAAAGCAACAGTGTTAAGATTGACCTTATGAAGGACTTCTTTAACGAACAGTTCAAGATTAACGAGTCTGACGAATCAAAGGCATATTGGCAGGTATTCGACAGAACTGCAAATGAAGAAGTTAAGGATTGGACGTACGAAAACGGCGTTGTTACGGTAAATGGCGTAACACCTTGGCATAAGTACACAGTAAACTTCCTTGCATACAGAATTTGGGAAGAAATTTCAATGTACAATCATACAACAAATAATTGGGACAAGGAACATCTAATGCAGATTGATCCGAGATACCCTGAAACACAGCAATATATGCTTGATTGGATGAAGAACTGGTGCGAAACACACCCTGCAACAACAGTTGTTCGTTTCACATCAATGTTCTATAACTTTGTATGGATCTGGGGTTCAAACGAGAGAAACAGAGATTTATTCTCAGATTGGGCGTCATATGACTTTACGGTTTCTCCGCTTGCTCTAAAGGAATTTGAAAAGAAGTACGGTTATGCACTTACTTCAGAGGACTTCATCAATAAGGGCGAACTTCACGCTACACATATGACTTGTGACAAGAAAAAGCTTGATTGGATGGAATTCATCAATGATTTTGTTGTTGACTTCGGTAAAAAGCTTGTTGACCTTGTACATACATACGGTAAAAAAGGCTTATGTATTCTATGATGACAGCTGGGTAGGCGTGGAGCCTTGGGGCAAGAAGATTTAAGGACTTCGGCTTTGACGGCCTTATCAAGTGCGTATTCAACGGCTTTGAGGCAAGACTTTGTGCAGGCGTTGACGCAGTTGAAACTCACGAAATCAGACTTCACCCATATTTGTTCCCTGTAGGTCTTGGCGGTGCTCCTACATTTATGGAGGGCGGTAATCCTACACTTGAAGCAAAGGGATATTGGAAGAACGTAAGACGTGCACTTCTTCGTGCACCTATCGACAGAATCGGTCTTGGCGGTTACCTTTCATTGACATTGCCGTTCCCTGATTTCAACGACTATATCGAAAAGATTGCAGACGAATTCAGAGAAATAAAGGAATTCCATAAGGCAGGTAAGCCATACGTTCTAAAACCGAGAGTTGCCGTTCTTACATTCTGGGGTAGCCTACGTTCATGGACTTGTCCAGGTCACTATCACGAACACCCTGAACTTGATCTTATAAACATTATCGAGGCTCTTTCAGGTATGCCGTTTGACGTTGAATTTATAAGCTTTGACGACCTAAAGAATAAGGGACTTGACAATTACGACGTTGTTATTAATGCCGGATTTGCAGGAAGTGCATGGTCAGGCGGAGAACAATGGAAAGACGAAAAGGTTGTTTCACTTCTTACAGAGTGGGTAAACAACGGCGGTGCATTCATCGGTGTAAACGAACCGTCTGCAACAGATGGTTACGATACATTCTTCCGTATGTCACACGTTCTTGGCGTAAGCGAAGATACAGGTGCAAGAATTTGTCACGGTAAGTATTCGTTTGACGTTGAAAAAACGGTGCGGTTGTAGACGGCACGGTTCTTGCAGGTAAAAACAAGGTTTATCTTGTTGACGGCGAAACAAAGGTGCTTGCAGCTGACGGAAATATGCCGACAGTTACAACTCATAAGTTCGGTAAAGGTACCGGTGTTTATATGTCAAGCTTTAAGCATGGCGAAGTTAATAACAGAACACTTCTTAACCTTATTCTTACTGCCGCAGGCGAAAGCACAGACCAAAAAAGTATTTGACAGATAACGTAAATACAGAGTGCTGCTATTATCCTGAAGGCAAACAGCTTGTTGTTATCAATAATGCGGATACAGAACAAACTGCAACAGTTAAGACTGACGCAGGTGATAAGACTGTAACACTTAGTGCATTTGATACACAGATAGTACAGCTGTAATAAAATAAAAACTAACGAGCTGTTAGAAATTAACAGCTCGTTTTGTATATTGAGGTGACTAACTATTAGAAGTCAAGAGGTTTTTGAAAAGTTTTTCAAAAATTAAAAGTCCTGTATTGCAAGGACTTAAAAATAGTATGTTCGTTAGTAACTACCTTACAAAATCAGCATCATATGCAATGTTTTTTAGTTGCAGCGTATAGATAACACGCAGCAGTTTTTTAACAACATGCGATAAAGCCACACGATGAGGTTTACCCTCTGCACGTTTCTTAGCGTAAAACATAGCAAATGTCGGCTCATAATTTACAACAGTTTGAGCACAGTTCATAAGTGTATAACGCAAATATGATGAACCATGCTTAACCATTTTGCCGGTTGTTTCGGATGTTCCTGATTGGAAGTATCCCGGCTCTAATCCGGCAAAGGAAAGCATTTGAGAAGCATTTTTGAATTTAGAGAAATCACCGAATTCAGCTAAGATTACAGCAGCAGATTCAATACCGATTCCCGGAACAGAAAGCATAGGCGGATTCATATCAGAAACACATTCCTTGATAGAAACTTCTGTCTCATCAACTTTTGAATCCAATTGTCTGTAAATATCCAAAACAATCTGCATTTGTAAGAGTAAATAATCTTCAGTAGTACCTATAGTATTTTTAGCAAGCTGTTTAAGCTTTGCAAAATCTACTGTTGAAAATCTGCCGCGAGATAATTTGCGCAGTGCTTCATAAGATTTAGAGTTCATGTTAGCAATCTTTTCAGGCGACGAGTAATTAGAAAGTATGTATAATGCTGTAACCGAAAACCTACTGCCAAAGAATGGTTTAAACTCAGGAAATACCTTATCTAAGATGTTTGTAAGCTCAACAAGCTGACGGCTTCTGAGTCTGATAAGAGAATCTCTGAATCTTGTTAGTGACTTTAGCTTCTCAATGTGATATAATAATGGCGGATAGGGCTTGTACTCTACCGTCATTAAATAACGGGCAATCATCATGCAATCAATAGAATCATTTTTAGTCTTTCTGAGGGACTTGGATTTAACGAAACGATTGATAAGCAGAGGATTGAACTCCATGAATGAAAAGTTGTTGGATTCAAGAAACAGCTTTAGATTCATACCATAATGACCGGTAGATTCAAGCCCTATTCTTGTTTCTGCATCAAGGGAATCAAGCAATATTTTCAACTGTGCAAATCCCTCTGAGTCATTTGTGAAAGACCACGAAGGAGTAACAATTTCTCCGGAGTCGTCAATTACAGCACAATCGTGCTTGAATTTTGAAATGTCGATACCAATGTAATACATAGGTTCCTCCTTTTGATATTTTTGCACTGCTGTTTTCCACAGACGGCTTGTCAATGTATTCACGCAAATAGAAACGTCAAAGCGTTAACTAACTAATTACCATTTCAGACAAACCACTGTGGTTTGAGTCACCTCGAACCAGTCTGAGCTGTAAAACAATAGATACAAATCCACAGTGCTTGTCTTTATTATATCGCAAATATAACAATTTTGGTAGCTACCCCCCCTTTCAAATATAACTAGTTGACAGAATTTATGTCGGACGAATACCGGAGATAGGCTCACTTTCGCTTGCGGGTTTGGGTGTTACGTTTCCTATAATATTGCTTGTTTCGGCATTTGCAATGCTTGCAGGTATGGGCGGTGCGTCAAGAGCGGCGGTAAGCATGGGAGAAAAAAGACAACGACAAAGCAGAGAAAATACTCGGCAACTGTACAATGCTGCTTATAATATTTTCGGTAGTGCTGGCGGTTGTGTTTATGCTTACAAAAAATCAGATATTGATGAAGTTCGGTGCAAGTGAGGCAACTTTTGCCGTATGCGTCGGATTATATAAGCATATATCTTGTCGGTACAATATTTGTACAGATTGCGTTGGGACTGAATTTGTTTATAACAAATCAAGGCTTTGCAAAAACAAGTATGATGACCGTTTGCATAGGTGCGGTGCTGAATATTGTGCTTGACCCGATTTTTATATATGTGTTCGGAATGGGCGTAAAGGGTGCGGCACTTGCAACGATAATTTCGCAAGGTGTATCGTGTTTGTGGGTGCTTAAATTTTTGACGGGCAAAAAGACTGTTTTAAAAATCAGAATTAAAAATCTTGCTTTGGACGGAAAAATCGTTACTTCGGTTTTGTCGCTCGGTGTGTCACCGTTTATAATGCAGGCAACGGAATGTTTAATTCAGCTTACATTCAACAACGGTATGCTTAAATACGGAAATGACTTGTATGTTGCACTGATGTCGATACTGTTCAGCTTAACACAGCTTATATGGATGCCGCTTAACGGTTTTTCGCAAGGCGCACAGCCTGTTATCGGATATAATTACGGTGCAAAGCGTTTTGACAGAGTGAAAAAAGCGTTTAAACTTCAATTTACGGTAAGTATATGTTTCTCACTTTTTGCGGTTGCGCTTGTCGAAGTGTTCCCGACGGCGTTTTTGAAGATGTTCACAAATGACCAAGAGCTTATAGATATAGGTATAAACTCAACTCGTCTTTTCTTTGCAGGTATGTCTGTGATGGGTGCACAGTGTGCGTGTCAGCAGACGTTTTTGGCATTGGGCGAGGCGAAAATATCAATGTTTCTTGCGTGCCTTAGAAAAATTATACTTCTGTTTCCGCTTGCACTTATACTCCCGAATATCGCAAATATGGGAGTGTGGGGATTGCTTTTGGCGGAGCCGGTAAGTGATGTCGTTGCGGCAAGCTGTACAACGATAATGTTTACAATAAGAAGCAGAAAAATATTAAAACAATAAAAAGGAGTGTGCTATATGAAAAAGATATTAATGGTTATAGCGGCGGTTGCTGTCTTACAGACTGTGGCATATGCACAAAATGTTGATTTCAGCGGTGACGTTACGGGCGGTAAAAGCGTTGAAGTAACTAATCTTGAAAACGGATATTATGACCTTACTGCGGTATGTAAAAATACTTCGGAGGAGGGTGTGTCGTATTTGTACGGAGTGTCGGACGGATACACTGCGGCAAGTACGGTTTTACCTGTTTCGACTGACGGTGTTAAGGTTACCGTAAGAGGAATTGAAGTTGAAAACGGTAAATGCACAATCGGCGTTGGTACTGACGGAAACGGCGTGATTGAAGTATCGGACGTTGACCTTGTTAAGACGGACAAGCAAAACGGCTTTATACAAGGCGGCGATATGACGGAAGTTGATTATATCGAAAACCTTGGCGGTGAATATAAAGACAGTGACGGAAACAAGGTTGACCCATTTGAATTTTTGTCGCAGAACGGTATGAATATGGCGAGAATACGTCTTAGCAATACACCGGGCAAGGGTACAGGTGACGGCGTGTATTATCTTCCGAGCGGTTTTCAGGATGAGGGAGGATTGTCTGAAGCTTGCCAAACGTGCAAAGGACGCAGGTATGGGAATACAATTCACATTTAATTATTCCGATTATTGGTCGAACGGCTCAAGACAGATTATTCCGTCCGAATGGGTTAAGCAGATTAAAGACGAGCTTGGCTATGACGTTAAGAATGCGGACTTTCTAAACTCAATGACAAGTGAACAAAGAGAGGAAATTCAAGATAAACTTGCGGAAATAGTATACAACTATACATATGATATTATGTCAAAGCTAAAGGCACAGGGGACTGTTCCCGAATATGTTTCGCTTGGCAATGAAATTCGCGGCGGAATGTTGTTTCCGTTCGGCAACACATATGATGCAAGTATGAACAGAGATAGATTTGAACTTGTATTCGGTGACGATAAAAACGCAGATGAAGATATAAAATGCCCGAAAGATTGGGAAGGTCTTGTTAAGTTTATCAATGCCGGATATGACGCGGTAAAGGTGGTGTCGGAGGACTCAAAAGTTATAATTCACCTTGACGACGGTTCAAAGTCAAACAAATTCACATATTTCTTTGATGAACTTGACAAACTCGGTGCAAAGTATGACGTAATCGGTGCGTCATATTATCCTGCATGGACGGACAACAATGCGGAAGCCTGTAAGGAATTTTGTAATGAAATTTCAAAGAAGTACGACAAAGACATTATGATTATGGAAACAGGTTTTAATTGGAACGAAACAAGAAAAGACGGTTATGCGGGACAGTTAAAGGATTCAGATGTGTATAAGAACATTTATCCGCCGACAATGACAGGACATAAAAAATTTTATGGCAGAACTTTTCAACGAATTAAAAAGCGTTGACGATAACAGATGTCTGGGTGTGCTTTATTGGGACCCTTGTATGATTCACGTTGAAGATAAAGATAATAAAAATGCGTCTTTGTCAGGTTGGGCTGTAAAGGAAAGTGACGATAAGACAGACGTTAACGTTGTCGAAAACACAACACTTTTCGATTTTGACGGAAAAGCTATTCCATCGGTTGACGTATATAAACATTCTTCAAGCAGTAATGAAGAAGTCAATATCCAAACTGCAAGTGATGAAAAGAATGTCAAAACACGAATTGAAAACAATACCGACAGTACGAAAAAGGTAAGTGTTATTGTAATCGGTTATGACGAAAACAATGTCATAAACGGTGTACAAAACGTGTCAAAAGAAGTAAACGCAAATACGGCAGAGATCGTTTCGGTAAATCTGCCGCAAAAGTAAATCTGCGGTTTATGTGTGGAACGGTAATAAACTGATAAGAAAATGACTTGAGGGACATTTTTAATGTCCCTTTTTTTTTGTATAAAAGACGACTTTTTATATAAAAACGTAATTTGATTGACATATTGCATAAAAAATGATAGTATTTATATTGCATAGTAACAAAATTAAGGTAAAAAGAGGGGGTAAAGCTGTTTAATGAAAAAGGGTAAAAAGTTAAAAGAGAGAAAAAAGGCTTTAAATACTATCTGAAAAGGGACTGGCAGTTGTATGTACTGTTGTTCTTTCCGTTGGCATTTGCGATAGTCTTTAAGTTTTACCGCTTTTGGGGTTGTCGGTAGCGTTTCTTAATTATGACGTTGTCGGCGGTTTTGAGAGGGCGAAATTCATAGGTTTTGACGCGTTTAAGGAAATCTTCAAAATGAAAGATTTTTACATAGCACTTCGTAATACTATCGTGCTTAACGGTCTTGATCTTATAATCGGTTTTCCGGCTCCTATAATTTTGGCGATATTATTAAATGAAATACGCAATAAGTATTTCAAACGTATCAGCCAAACGGTTTTGTATTTACCGCATTTTCTTTCGTGGGTAATCATTGCAGGTATATTCTATCAGCTTTTGTCACCGTCTACGGATTTGTGAACGTACTTATAATGCGTCACGGCGGAGAAAGCATACCGTTCCTAACGGAAAAATGGCATTGGCTTGTGTCGTACTGTTTAATCGGCGTATGGCAGAGCATGGGTTGGGGTACGATTATATATCTTGCCGCAATCACAGGTATTAATGCTGACCTTTACGAAGCGGCAACGGTTGACGGTGCAGGCAGATGGAGAAAAAATATGGAATATAACACTTCCTTTTGTATTCGTTCGACAATCGTTGTAATGCTGATAATGAGTTTGGGAAGAATTTTGGGTATATCGTTTGAACGTCCGTATACATTGGATAATCCGCTTGTAAGAGATTTCTCGGACGTTATTTCGACATTCGTTTATCGTGTCGGCTTGCAGTCGCACAGATATAACATCGCAACGGCGGTTGGTTTGTTCCAGTCGGTCGTAGGACTTATCTTCGTATTTGCATCGGATAAGTTTGCAAAACTTATGGGAGAGGACGGTATAATATAATGAAAAGAAAAAGCTACTGATGTTTTGGCAGATGTGTTTATATATGTGTTTATGGCTGTACTTTCGCTTTTGTGTCTTATACCGTTTATACACGTTCTTTCGGTTTCAATCAGCGGTAACGGTGCGGTAATGTCAAATCAAGTGTTTCTTATTCCAAAGGACGTCAATCTTGACGCATATAAGACTGTTTTCGGTGATGCGACAATGATGCGTTCATTGTGGTTTACGGTGTTTGTGACGATTGCGTTTACGGCACTCGGTATGTTTCTTACAATATGCGGTGCGTTTGCACTGTCAAGAAAACGTCTGAAGGGCAGAAAAGTTATAGGCGTAATATTCCTTATAACAATGTACTTCACTGCCGGAACAATTCCCGATTATATACTTATGAGCCAGTTGCACCTTATAAATACGGCGGCGGTTTTGATACTCCCGCTTGCATTTTCGGCATATAATCTGATAATACTTCGTACATTTATGCAAAACAGTGTACCGCAAAGTTTGGAGGAGGCTGCTGCGATTGACGGCTGTAACGACTTTATTGTACTGGTTAGAATTGTATTGCCATTGTCGGTGCCTGTTTTGGCGACACTTGCACTGTTCTATGCGGTAGGTCGTTGGAATACGTTCCAAGACGCACTTTACTTTATAACAAAGTCACCGCTTAAACCGTTGCAGTTAAAGTTGTATGAGCTTGTTAATGCGGCAGGTTCAAATTCGTCGGTTTCGCAGGAAGTTGCAGGGGAGAGTATGCAGGCTGAGGAAGTTTGAAATCGGCTTGTATTATGTTTGCAACTATTCCTATCGTAATTGTTTATCCTTTTATACAAAAGTATTTTGTTAAAGGTGTTATGATAGGTGCAGTAAAAGAATAATGAAAAAACATATTTAAAAAGAGAGGGGAAAAGAAAAAATGAATTTAAAGAAAGTATTGTGTGCGGCACTAAGCACAGTGACTGCGGTATCTTTGCTTGCGTCATGCGGCGGTAAGGGTAAAATGCAGATGGATAAAGCGGAGCTTACAGGCCCGAAAGCCTATGATGAGCAAATTGAGCTTAAAATACCTGTATATGACAGAGGTATGCAGGGACAGGCAGATGTAGACAATAACTATTGGACAGATTACGTTCAAAAGAATTTCGGTGACAAGTACAATATCAAAATGACATTTGTACCTGTTACGCGTAAGGAAGATGTAACGGTATTTAATGAATTGCTTGCGGCAGGCGAAGAACCTGATATTCTTTTCAGCTATGACTATCCGACAATGATTTCATATTATTCAAGAGGAGCGTTTCCAGCCGATTGATGAGGACGTGTTAAAGACATACGCACCGACATTCTATGAAAAGACAAAAGATTTGGAGGAATATACAAAGGTTGACGACCAAAGATATTTTCTTGCGGCAACTCGTCCGTTGGCTTATAACTGGGTAACTCTTATCCGTACAGACTGGCTTGAAAAAAGCAGGACTTTCAATGCCGACAAATCAAGAGGAATATGTAAATGCACTAAAGAAGTTTAAGGAATTAAAGCTTGGCGGCGAAAATACAATTCCGGCAACAGAGAGTCTTTATAATGCATATTTCCCGAACTATGAATACAGAGAATATCCGCTTTCGGAAGAAGATAACGCGATGTATTCGGATATTACTGTTGCATCACTTACATATGACGCAACAAAGCAGAAGTTAAAGTATATGAATCAGCTTTATAACGACGGACTTATCAGCCCTGAATGGTACCTTGACAAGGACGGTAACCAAAAGCAAGCTGATTTTGTATCGGGTAAAGCAGGCGTGTTCGGTTTCTATTTGTCACAAAATCCTCCTGTACTTCAAACATTATTGCAAAATTGCCCTGACGCAAAGGTTGCAGTGCTTGACGCAGGTGCAGGTTATCCGGAGGGCACAAAGCCTGCCGGCAGAGCAGATTGGCCGTTTGGTATGGTAAGCGGTATCAGTGTTGACTGTGAACACCCTGAGGCAGTGCTAATGTATTTTGAGTGGCTTGCACAAGATGAAAACTTGTTCGTAATGCAAAACGGTATCGAAAACGTTACATATAAAGTTAGAGGACGAAATTCCTGTACTTATTGATGATTACACAGGTGAAGAAAGATTGAACTACAATTCAAATAAAGATATGTGGTGCCTTGTAACAGAGGGTAAGGACTACGGCAGTGACGAGAAAAACCTTGCCGTACAAAAAGAAAACATACGCACCGGCGGGATTTGAGGACTTAATTCAACAGTCATATGACGGTTATCAATAGACTAAGAGAATATAAGTATACAGATTTCTTGTTCGACAGATCAATCGACAGCCTTTCGCAGTATGCCGAAACTCTAAAGAGTAAATGGGAAGTTATTCAGGTTGATTTGATTAACTGTAAGCCTGAAGAATTTGACGCAAAGTATGAGGCGGCTTGCAAGGAATACCTTGATGCAGGTTATCAAGCTGTTCTTGACGAAAAGAACAGGCTTATGCCGATATGAAAAAATAAAAACCAAAAGGGATAATCGTTAAGATTATCCCTTCAGAGACAAAAAGTGTCTACACGCTGGCAGAGGTCGAGAAATTAGTGTGGATTTTGCGAAAATGAACTCGTCGGCGTACGTTTGTACGTTAGAGTTTATTTTTTACAAAAAGATGCACAGGCAAGCCGTATATCGAAGATAGGCTTGCCTGTTGTTTTTATAGCTATAAATAAAACTTTAAAATATAAAAATAATATATTGCACGTTCCGGACAATTTGTCGACAGTCTGAAGGGATAATCGTTAAGATTATCCCTTTTTTTGGTAAAATAATTGACAGTACAGAACTTAAATGATAGAATAATGTTATAAATTTATTAAAGAAAATAGGGAGAAATAATGAATAAGAAAACTGTTTCAAAAGTAAATTTGTTTTTTGGCGGACTTGTTTCGAGAATGGAAGAAAACAAAGATTTTTTAATGATATTACTATTAATTTAAAGTCGGGAACTAAGAATTTCCCTGCAAAAAATATTGTATACGGACGATATAACTCTTGATTATCAAGCGGTTAAACGCAAAGTGGAAAAAAAGACGGTTTGTGGGATATAATCGCGGAAGAATTACTTAAATATGACGAGGCACAGATAATTTACAGTGAACGCGGTGCGAAGATTGTGATTGACGCAAACGATAAAAAAGTCAATATGCGTCACGAGGACGTTACGAAAGAGATAAATAAGACGAGCGTTGTGCAGACGGGCAGAGAGTATGTCGTAAATCCCGCACTTGCGAAAGATTTGCTTTGAAGAAATAGGCATACTTGCCAAGAACGGCAAGATTAAAAATGACAAAATCCGTAAGTATAATCAGATAGATTATTTTGTTGAATTAATGCAGGGTGTGCTTAAAGAAATCGGTGACAGGGACGAATATGTTATTTTTGACGCGGCTTGCGGTAAAAGCTATTTGTCGTTCGTTATGAATTTTTATTTGAAAGAAATACTTAAAAAGAAGTGCCATTTTATCGGCGTTGATTATTCCGAAACTGTAATAGATGCGTCAAAGCGAATGGCTAAAAAATCTTGGTTATAACAATATGGAGTTTATCAAAGCTGACCTTACGGAGTATACACCGCCTATAAGACCCGATATAGTCGTGTCGCTTCACGCCTGCGATACCGCAACGGATATGGCACTTGCACTTGGTATAAGAGCAAAGTCGAGAGCGATTGTGTCTGTTCCGTTGTTGCCATAAGGATATTTTAAAACAGTATTCGTATGAGCCGTTTGAGGCGATAACAAAGCACGGCATTTTAAAAGCCAGACTTGCCGATACATTGACGGACGGACTTCGTGCGGCATATCTTGAAAGTGTCGGATATAAGGTTAGTATGATTGAGTATATATCACCGCTTGAAACGCCTAAAAATATTATGATTCGTGCGGTGTATACAGGCAAGAAAAACGAAAAGTCAAAACAGGATTTTGAAAATCTGAAAGAAATGCTGAATGTTAAACCTGCTATTGAAAGATTTTGTTGAAAGGGTGAAATATAATGAATTTTGAAGAAAAAACAGTGTCAAGCGAAGAAATTTATGACGGTAAAATCATAAAGGTGCGTAAGGAAAAGTCGAACTTCCTGACGGACGTTTGGCAACGCGTGAACTTATCGGTCACCCGGGCGGTGTCGGAATTATTGCGGTTGACGGGGACGGTAAGGTGTTTATGGTCACTCAGTACAGAATTGCCGCTAAGTCGGAAATGCTTGAAATCCCTGCCGGCAAAATGGAGTACGGCGAAGATCCTTTGGAATGTGGTGCAAGGGAGCTTATTGAGGAAACGGGATATAAGGCGGAGGAATTTACACATCTCGGCGAATATTACGCAACACCGGGATATTGTGAAGAAAAAACTTAATATTTTTCTTTGCAAGAAAACTTTACCTTTGTCGGACAAAATCTTGATGACGGCGAATTTTTGAATGTGTCAAAATACAGCCTTGATGAACTTTATCAAATGGTAATGGATAATAAAATTTACGACGCAAAAACCGCTGTTGCAATACTTAAAGCAAAAAGCAATATTGGGTTAATGCACTGATGACAATGTTTTTTTTGTACTATACATTAACAGAATGTATAGCGGAGGGGATATGATGAAAAGGAAAATATGCTTTATATTTGAATTACTGCTGAAAATCGCGACAATTATTTTCGCATTTTGGGGAGTGTGTCTGCAAGCAAGAGATGACGGCGGATTTATTCGCAGTAATACATATTTGTATTTTACGATTATAAGTAATTTGGAAACGGTTATTATTTTCAGCGTGTTTGTTGTGTTGAGAATTGCGGAAAATATAAAAAGGGAAACAAATCATTCCCAAACTGCTGTTTATGCTCAAATTTATGATTACTGCGGCAATGACGATTACTTACAGTTGCGGCACTACTGCTTGCACCGCTCAAGGATAATGTGTATTTGTTTTCAATGAAAAATCTGAGTCTGCATATAATTGCACCGATTTTGGCGATGATAGATTTTCTAATGATTGACAGAGGGTTTGAATATAAGTGGAAAATGACTTTTTGGGCTTTATATTACCGCTTTTGTATTTGGCAATGACGTTGCTGATTTCGATAAAAGGGGGTTACATATTCAAACGGAACGAATTTTCCGTACTATTTTCTTAACTATCGCGAATACGGTTGGTTTAATCTGCACGGTATGCCCGGCGTGGCTTGGTGGATTTTGATTGTCACGGTAATGGCGTTTGCCGTGACGTATCTGCTATTGGCATTTAAACGTGCGGTGATGAAAATTCAGGGGATAAAAGATTAATGATTGAGTAAAAGACTGCTATGCAGTATTTTTTTATATGTTGACAAACTACATATATAGTGATAAGATATACATAGTAATCCTATGTATACAGAGAGGAGGGTTGCAAAATGAAAATCAATAAAGAACTTATGAAAGGCAGTACATCAATATTGATATTGACTCTTTTAAAAAAGTGAAGATATGTACGGCTATCAAATCACGCAGGAACTGGAAAGGCGTTCGGACAGCACATTTGAAATGAAAGAGGGACTTTATATCCTATGTTGCACGCACTTGAAAAGGAAGGTGCGGTTGAGTCGTATTGGTACGATACAGATGATGGACGCAGGCGAAAGTATTACAAACTTACTGATACAGGCAAAGAAATGCTTGAAAGCAAGCAAAAAAGAATGGAATGTGTTTAAGAAGGCTATGAACAGTATTATAGGAGAAGAATGTTATGAGTGACAGAATCAATGACTTTCTTGACAAAATATGTGCAAGTGTGAAGTATAAAACAATGCACAGCGAAATACGTGAGGAATTTAAAAATCATATAGATGAAGCGGTGTTTGAATTTGAAACAATTCAGCAGAGGTCACGAAGCGGCGGTGAATATGTCGCTTTCAAAATTGGGTAATGCAACGGAAATAGGCGAAGAATTAAACCGTCAGTATCGTATGCCGTTTGACAACAAATTCGGTCTTGCAATATGGTCGGGTATTGTGACGTTAATAGTTTATACGGCATATCCGCTTATATATAAAATTCAAAACAGAACGATAAATTTAAGAGGTTATGAAACTGCCGCTGTTATTATGCTGATTGTATTGCTTTGGTTTGGTGAATTTCTTCTACTTAAGACGAGGACGGCTGAAAATATCGGTGCGTGACTGGTTACATATAATGATAGGCTTTTTAGCGGCTGGGTGATTTCAATGGTATTACTGTTATCAACGTCGTGCATATCTAAATATGGATATTACTTGTATTGTACCGATGTGAAAATACCGTTTGCACCGCTTTATGTACCATTTTTGCCTAAAGACCGCTTGGTGTTCGGTGTGGAATTTTTTGCTGGTGGTTTTGCTTTTATGGTGTATATGATAGCCGTAAAAAGTCGAAGAAAAATAAAACCGTTTTCTGTTTTTACAAAGTGGAGTTGGGCGAATGAGGGTATATTTTTTGAAGAAACAAAAGAACTGATAGACGGTCGGGACAAAAATAAACAGAATTAGTTAGGAGGGAATTTTATGAAAAAGAGAATTATATCAATTTTATTGGCTTTGTCAATGACAGTAAGTGCAGGTGTTTCGGCGCTTGCCGCACCGTCGGACATACCGTTTGAACAGAGGGCTATGGCGGTAGATACGATAAAAGCGGACAAGGCTATTGAAGCATTTGAAAGTGATTTGAAGAAATCGAACAATTATGACAAGGTGTTTGAAGATTATAAATCATTGATGGATTTGTCGGTGGAAATATCGGACATTATGAACTTAAATTGGGCGGAAACAGAAAAACTCAATTACGGTATGAATACAACATCTACAAGGGAAGAACTTGATAAAAATTACAACGAATGTACCGAATACAGAGAAAAGATTGATGAGCTGGTAAAGTCAATTCTTGAAAGTAAATATGCTGATGAATTTAAAAAGTATTGGGGCGATGACAAAACCGAAAAAGTCCAAAATATGAGCGGCATAGCAGATACGTCGGCGAAAGAGTTTAATGACAGATATTATGAACTGTTAAATAAAAATGCAGACGGCAAAGAGTTTGCAAGTTTACTTAAAGGAGTGATTGCACACAATAAGAACGATGAAGAATTAGATGAAGAAACTGCTGAAAGATTGCAAAAATAATCAACTATTGCAATAGTATTTCTGATTATGGGTATTATGTGAATAAATTCAACAATTACGGAGCGCATCTCGGATTGACAGAGATTAAAGGCGAAAATAATATTGACAATCCTATTAAAAAACTTGCATTTGTGGGTGAGATTAACGAGCATTTGAAAAAGCATATGACTATATGGTTAAAAAACAATTTGTGCTTTTTATGATGACAACGAAAAAGATGTTGCAGGAGTTACATTCCGATTAATCGGAAGTGAAGATTCCGAAATTTTGGCATTTGGCGACAATGATGTTATGAGAACGCTTATACACGAATTCGGACATTATCAAAATTTTTTCGGGAAAGAAGTAGACAGTGAAGATTATTATTTCGGAACAGCTCATAGTTCGCCGATAGTTGAATTTGATTCGCAGATGTTTGAACTTATTGCAACTGATTATTATGATGAAATATACGGAGATAATGCAGGTGCAATGAAGTTTGATACTCTTGTATCGCGTTTCCAAACAATCACGAGTGCAACAATGGCATATTTTGAAAATTCGTTATATAATGATAATGTGCTTCAAATGAGTAATGAAGATTTGGACAAGGCGATTACAAAGCAGTTCGGCGAGGAATGGTATAAAACGTGTCAATTTTGCTTTACCAATCCGGGTACATACTTGAGATATTCGCTGGCAATGTTTAATGCAATACAGGTATATGATATTTTCTTAAAGGACAAGCAAGCGGGTATAGACAAATATTTTGAGGCTTGTGCTTGTGAGGGTGATACATACGAGGAAGTAACCGAAAAACTCGGACTTGTCAGTGCGTTTGATGACAATGCCGCCGAATATTTAAAGAGCATTACAAATGATATTTTCAAAAAAGAATATGGCGTTGATTATGATACGGCACTTGATTATTTTGAAAACGGTACATATTTGGGAAAGGTTTTTCCTACCGAACAAAAAGTATCAGTAAACGGCGGAGAAACTCAAAAATTGATTGCGTATAACAGAGGTGGATTTAACTATATAAAAAATTCGTGACCTTGCAAAGCTGTTAAACGGTACAAGCAGTCAATTTGATGTGGAATATGATGAAACAGTTGGTAAAATCAACATTTTAACAGGTAAGCCGTATACTGTTGATGAAAATGATATCGATGAAATTTCGGAGGTTAAAACCGCCGGACAAAAAGCAGCTGGAACATATTCTCTTTGTCGTAACGGTGAAAAATGTGCGTTTCGGAGGAATGATTTTTTGTGAACGGTTATAACTGTTTCTTGCTTAGAGGGGACTTGCCGAAAACAAGGTGCTTGGGATTAATGTTGACTATGACGAAGAAACGAACACCGTTTTAATATACACCGAATAATAAAACCAAAACAACGGATTTTTAATTGACAAGCAACAAAGGATAATGATATAATAAACTAATAAGAAAAAGTTTTTAAGGAGAGTAGTAAAATGGGTTATTATTTTGATGACAGTCAAAGCATTAACGCTTACGAGGGCACTGACCCGCAGGCGATAATTTCATCGCTTGCATACAGATATATGGGACAAAATCTAAAGCACGGACTTTATTATCGTGCATACACAAACAACGGTATCGTTCGTACAACCGATTACAGATACCTTGTTGATTTCAATAAGATTTTCCCCTGACAGCAAGGATAAGGAATGTGTATGGGCATTCACAAAGTTTTATTCAGCCGGTAAATCTTCATTCGGTTGGGATATAAACTGTTTCGGACCTATGGTTGTATATGTAAACGGCGAAGTTGCATATAAGTCTGATATTTTCAAAGAGAGATATTCTGAAACTTCAACGCGTGTATTTATGGACGTTGAAGAAGGTTGGAACGACATCAGAATTCAATTCAAAAAGACAAAGGCGGGCTTCGGCGGTCAGTTCGGTACATGGATCGGTAAGTGGGATATGTACACACTTATGCCGACAAAGGAACGTGACGGTCAAGAGGGCTTTGTATTTACAGAACTTGTTCCGGACGATTATGTGCCTGAATTTGAAATCGGTATGAGCGAAAAGAACTTTGACAAAAAGTTTTATCCTGTAATAAACTGGTCTGACGACGAAATGAAAAAGGTCAGCTGACTCGTATGTTCGGGCACACCTAACGGTCAATATGCCGTAGGTTTCACAAAGGTATTTGCTGACGATATTAACAACACAACACACAAGTTTACTCTTGATACAAAGGGTGAAACGGTTGTGTATATAAATAAGAAAGAAGTGTTCAAGACAAAAGGCGGCAAAGAAACTTTTGACGCTACACTTCCTCTTGGCACATATGACGTATATGTAAAGTGCATTTGCAACGGCAGTGACTGGGGTTACACACTTGAATGTGACACTGTTGAATTTGAAAGTGCGGCAAGAGTTAAAAGGGTACAGATGACGTATGGATGTATATCGGTACATTCGTAAATGATTTTGAATTTCCGTTTGACACTGCGTCTGATATGCTTCACATTGTCGGTGAGCCTGCTACATATTGGAGATTGGACGCACCTGATACATTCGTAAGACCGTATAACGAAAATACACTGTTCGGTCGTTGGAACTACCCATTGGGTGTTACAATGTACGGACTTCTTCATACAGCCATTGCAATCGGCTCGGAAGATATAAAGAATTACATAAAAGACCACGTTCAATTATGTATTGATACGCTTGAATATGCACTTTGGGATAAAGAGCAGTACGGTGGTGCGACAAGTATACACAACTTGCTTACAAGTATCGACAGCCTTGACGACTGCGGTTCGTTTGCGTCGATGATGCTTGAAGTAAACAAGTATCTTGGACTTCGTGACGTAAAGAAAGTTGCCGATTATGTCGGTGATTATATTTACAACCACCAGTCAAGACTTGAGGACGGTACATTCTTCCGTAAGGAAATGATGCACCACTTCCATAATATGACTATGTGGGCGGATGATTTATATATGTCAGTTCCGTTCCTTGTAAGATATTCACAGTTTACAGGCGACCAAAAGTATCTTGACGATGCGGCAAATCAGTTCTTCGGCTTTAAGAAACGTTTGTTTATGCCGGAAGAAAAGATTATGTCACACGTTTATGACTTTAAATATGATTCAAAGACAAACGTTCCTTGGGGGACGCGGTAACGGTTGGGTAGTGTTCTCAATGACAGAATTGCTTGAAGTCCTTCCTGAGGACCATCCAAAGAGAAACGACCTTATTGAGTTCCTTAACACTTTATGCGAGGGTTATCTTGCATTGCAGGACGATGAGGGAATGTGGCACCAGGTACTTAACGACCACGAATCATATCCTGAAACATCTTGTACATCAATGTTTATATATGCGTTCTCAAGAGGTATTCGTTTCGGCTGGCTAAAGAATCCTGAAAAGTACGTTAAGGCTATATACAAGGCTTGGAAAGGTATTTCTAAGACAAGTGTTGACTCAAACGGTAACGTATACGGCGTATGCCGCGGAAGTGAGTTCTCGTTTATTGCCGACTACTATAAGTATGAACTTGGCTGGAACTTAAACGATACACACGGTACAGGTATTGTTATGCTTGCGGGTATCGAAGTTATCAGACTTAACAAATTCTTAGTCGAATAAAACTTTTTTAGTCATAATTAACAAATAAAAATGACGGACTAAAATCCGTCATTTTTTTATCGTTAAATTGAACAAAAAACCACTGATTTTTTATGGACTTTTAAACGGTTAAAGTGTTATTATAAGTAATACCGTTTTAAATATATTTATGCGAAAACATAATTTGAGTGGTGAATTTATACAAAACCACAAAAAAAATTAATAATTTTTGCAGTTTATTCACAAAATCTATTGCAAAAGTTAATAAAATAAGCTATAATATATTTATCAGTTTTTAGTCTTTGTGCAATTTGCGGATACTTGCCCGGTTTCTGCTGATTTCAATTGACTTGAAACAACAACAGTAAACTTTTTAGGGAGGGTCTACTATGGCTAAAGCTCAGAAAGTCGTGCTTTCACCTGAGGAGAAAGCAGAGGCGAAACAAAAAAGATGGGCACAAATAAAGAGATAAGTGGATGTACTTATTATTATTGCCCGGTTTTTTGTATTTTATAATCTTTAAGATTGTTCCGATGTGGGGTATTCTTATTTCTTTCAAAGATTACTACGCAGGAATTCCGTTCTTCGGTTCAAACTTCTTTAACGGTTGGATTGGTTTTGATAACTTCAAGAACTTCTTTACAGACTCAAGTTTCTTGCAACTATTGAGAAACACTCTAATCATTTCGGGAATGAACATTATATTCTTCTTCCGTTGCCGATTGTTTTGGCACTGTTACTTAATGAAATCAAAGTACAATGGTATAAGAAAGTTCTTCAAACACTTGTTTATGTACCTCACTTTGTATCAATGGTTGTCATCGCATCTATCACATTCATGCTTGTTAAGACTCCGTCAATGGAGGGTATGAGCGGTGGTGCGCTTTATGAAATCGTAAAGTCAATGACAGGTAAAAACCTAAATGCACTTGGAAGTCCTATCGCAATTTATTGGGTACTTCTTATCCAAAACATTTGGAAGGAAACAGGTTGGGGCACAATCATCTTCCTTGCAGCTTTGGCAGGTGTTGACGTAGAACAATACGAGGCAGCTATCGTTGACGGTGCTAGCCGTTTCCAACAGCTTATATACATAACATTGCCGGCAATCATGGGCACAGTTGTTACAATGTTTATCTTGCGTATGGGTAGCGTTCTTGATACAGGTTTTGAGCAAATCATCCTTATGCAGAATGACCTAAACAGAATCACATCAGAAACATTCGATACATACGTTTATCAAATAGGTAGAGTACAGGGTAACTACGGTTATTCAACTGCCGTAAGTTTGTTTAAATCTGTAATCAGTATCATATGTATTCAGACAGCTAACCGTCTTGCTAAGAAGGCCGGTCAGGATGGTCTATTCTAATAGAAGGAGGAAAATAAGACATGATTAGTATAAAAAAGAAGAAGTGTCGGTGATATAATTGCTAATGTGTAATAATATACATATTACTTACTCTTATAGCGGTTATCATGGTTATACCTTTCATATACGTTATTGCAGCGTCTTTTTGCGACTGAAGCGGAAATTCAAACAAGACCGATTTTCTTTATTCCTGATAGTCCTACTCTTGACGCTTATGCAAGAATTTTTGATATGAACGATATGGGTACAAGAGTATTCCATTCATTGTTAATTTCAGTATGTGTAACAGCAATAGGTACATTTATTAACCTATTCTTTACAACAACAATGGCATACGGTCTTTCAAGATCAAATCTTATAGGTAAAAACCACTGCTTAATATGGTTCTTTTCACAATGGTATTTGGCGGCGGTATGATTCCGTTGTTCTTGGTTGTTAAAGGACTTGGTATGTACGATACATATGCAGCACTTATTTTGCCGGGTGCAATCAGTGCGTATAATATGATTATCGTAAGAAACTTCTTTATGGAACTTCCGAGAGAACTTGAAGAGGCTGCATCTATCGACGGATGCAGTGACATTGGTATCTTCATAAAGATAGCACTTCCGTTGTCACTTCCGTGTTTGGCTACATTCGGTCTGTTCTATGCGGTTGGACACTGGAACAACTACTTTGGTGCTCTTCTATATCTTGAAGATTCAACAAAGTTCCCATTCCAGCTTGTACTTAGAAATATCGTAATGCAGACAGCCGAAACACAAACTGACCCGAATGCGCTTATTCCGGAAGATACATTGAAGATGGCTGTTATCGTTATCGGTACAGTTCCTATTCTTATCGTATATCCGTTCCTACAAAAGCACTTCGCAGCAGGTGTTATGGTCGGTGCCGTTAAGGGTTAATTAAGAGAGTTAATTTAAGAAAATAATTTTTTTGGGTAGTTTTAAAATGAATTATTGCGGCATAGCCGCTTAATTAGAGAAAAACATATATTTAAGGAGGAAAATACAATGACACAAACTTGGAAGAAGATTGCTACTGTTTCACTTGCAGCAGTAATGCTTACAGGTTCACTTGCCGGCTGCGGTAAAAAAGCAGTTTCTATCGACAAGGAAAATCCATCAATTAATGTTATGACAAAGGCTTACAATACAGAATCTGCATCACCGGACAGCCCTGTTCTTCAAAAAACTTGAAGAATTTCTTGGTACAAAGCTAAATATCACTTGGGTACCGTCAACAAGCTATGACGAAAAGGTTACAGCTGCTATGGGTTCAGGTGAATATCCACAGGTTATGCTTGTTGGTTCAAGAAGTTCAAGCGTTATCCAAAACTCAAGAGCAGGTACATTCTGGGATGTTACAGATAAGCTGACAGATGCTGAAAAGTTCCCAAATCTTGCTCAAACAGATCCAACTGTAAACCACAACACATCAATCGACGGTAAAGTTTACGGTGTATATCGTTCAAGAGAGCTTGGTAGAGCCGGCGTTTCAATCAGAAAAGACTGGCTTGATAAGCTTGGTCTTGAACAGCCAAAGACTATAGATGATTTCTATAATGTACTAAAGGCATTTAAGGAACAGGATCCTGACGGTAACGGTGCTAATGATACATACGGTATGATCGTTACAGATTACCTTGACGGTCCTCTTAACAATATTGCTATTTGGATGGGCGCTCCTAACCAGTATGGTCTAAAGGACGGCAAGCTTGCTCCTGCATTTATGTTTGACGAATATCTTGAGGCACTTAAGTTCATGAACAAGTGCTATAACGAAGGTCTTATCAACCAAGATATGGCTACATATTCATCAGATAAGTGGAATGAGCAGTTCCTATCAGGTAAAGCCGGTGTAATCATCGACGTTGCCGACAGAGCAAGAAGACTTGCACAAAATATCCAAGCTATCGATCCTAACGCAGTTGTTGACGTATTCGGTTACGTTACAAAGGACGCAAGCTCAGAACCAAGAACACTTCCTACAACAGGTTATGACGGATACTATGTATTCCCTAAGACATCTGTTGCTACAGAAGAAGACCTTGACTTCATTCTTGGCGTAATGGATAAGGCTAATGAACAGGAAGCTCTAAACCTAATGAACTACGGTATCGAAGGCAGAAACTATGATCTTGACGCTGACGGTTATGTAGTTAAGAAGGACGATGCTAACCTAACTAAAGAATATAACGACCTTAACCAATTCTCAACAGGTATAGTTGCTACAGAACTTCAAATTAAGTATGCAACAGACGTTGCTGAAAAAGATTCAGGAAGTTTATGATGAAAACAAACTTCACACAGTTGCTAACCCTGCTGAACCATATGTATCAGATACATATTCAACAAGAGGTCCACAGCTTGACGCTATCATGAGTGAGGCTAATACTAAGTTCATCGTTGGTCAAATCAGCGAAGACGAATGGAAGGCTCAAAGAGACAGATGGCTACAACAAGGTGGTCAAAAGGTTATCGACGAACTAAACAAGGCTTATGAAGAAGACGATTCAGTTCAGAAATAATTGATTTTGACTGACTTAATTAGTTAATATTAAACCACTTGTTTAATGTTATGTTGGACAAGTGGTTTTTTGTTGGATTTTATAATTTATTTATATTTGTTTATAAATTATTTAGAATTGTATTATATAATGTTTATAAAGAACAGATAGAATATAATCATAAGGTACCTTATAGAAATAATAGACAGTGTTTGGGATAGAAAGGAATGATTAAAATGAAATCTAACAAGAAGAAAATAACAATGGCAATCGGTATGGTTTTGGGTGTAACGGTGTTAGCCGGAGCGACATTCGCAAGCTACAACACATCAAACGGATATGACGTGGCTAAGACGGCTGTTAAAGGTTTGATGAAAAATGAAAACTACACCGCGAATATGACAATAAAGACAAGTCTTGATGGTAATGAAATTTCAAGCGACACGTTGAAAGAATTGTATGACAGAAACGGTGACGTAAAAATCAACAAGGAAAATAAGGTTTCATCATATGATTATAACAGTGAGTACAGAGAATGGGTTCAAGATGATACCAATATAATTTCGTCAACGCATTATGATGACGAAAAAAAGAACACTTGTTGAGGAAAACGCATCTGAATACCTAAATTTATTTGGAGAATTTGATAAATTCTATACCGAAGATGCAAATGAGGATAAGAGAAATCAGAAAATGGTTAATTTCGTTGAGCTTATCGGTGATACAATGATTGGTGATTTGAAAAACAACATAATCTATGTGTCAGGTGATGATAATTCTTCAACATATGAAATGAATCTTGACGCAATTCAAATCCCTGAAGTTGCGAATGCAGGCTTATCCGCAATGTTCTCAGAAAATATCGCTGATTCTGATGATGACAGTGATCCGTACATCTTGCTTGGAACAGATCCGATTGTTAAAAACGTATCAGTGAAATTTACGGTTGACAATGAAGGCAGATTTACTAATTTGAATGCGGAAGCAAGTATGGTCGGCAATGATTCAAACGGAGAAAAGCATGAGGCAACAGTTAATATAACACTGGATATGTCAGACTACGGAACTACAAAGCCTGAGAGAGTTGATATTTCCACACTTCCGAATGTTGAGTATTCTGATAACTCAGGAGTTGACACATATTACGGATATGACGAATAATTTATAAAAACGGATAGGGGTGAGATTATGAATGTAATTGAGATTAAAAACCTGACAAAGCTTTACGGCAATGGCAGAGGTATCAAAAATTTGAATTTGACCGTTGAACAGGGCGACATTCTCGGATTACTCGGACCGAACGGTTCGGGTAAAACGACAGCGATGAAAGCAATACTTAATCTTGTTAATGCGGAGGGCAGTGTTAAGGTGTTCGGTATGGACTTGCACGATAATTTTGAAAGTATTATGCAAAGAACAGGCGCGTTGATTGAATCACCGGCGATATATAAAGATTTATCGGCATATCAAAACGTGAAAATGCACGCGAATATGTATCCAAACATAGACAGAAAACGCATTGAACATATACTTGACGTTGTACATCTTCTGCCGTACAAAAAATGATAAAGCGGGTAAGTTTTCACTTGGTATGAAACAAAGACTTGGTTTGGCGGTTGCATTCGCATCTAACCCCGATTTGATAATTCTTGATGAGCCTGTAAACGGACTTGATATTGAGGGCGTTGTGGAAATCAGAGAAATTATAAAAAACTCAATGCAGAGAAAAAAACGTGACTTTTCTTATTTCAAGTCATATGGCAGGCGAGATTGAAAAGACTTGTAACAAGGTTGCGGTTATATATGAAAGCGAATTGATAGCAACATCAACTACGGAGGACGCTTTAAGACTTCATCCGTCAATGGAGGACTATTTCCTAAGTGTTGTTAAGGACAGAAGGGGTGAGATTATTATATGAAAGCACTGATTTTGAATACCGGAAGTGAACTTAAAAAACTTCTTATGAAAAAAAAAAGTATCTTGTTTTAACTGTTTTAGGTGCGATTATATGTATTCTCCGAATTGGCGGTAATGTACTTGTAAGCAAGATTACGGGCGGTGAAGTTGTTATAAAAAAGCAATCTGATAATGGAAATGGTCGGATTTGTTTTTGATATACTTGTTCCGCTTATAATATTTATGGCAGTGACAGACTTGTTTGCAAGCGAAGTACAGGAGGACAGCATGAAAGCCTCACTTTTAAGACCGCTGACAAGATTTAAAGTTATGACATCAAAGTCATTGGCAGTGTTTGTGCTTGGTTGTATGGTGACACTTGCAATGTTTGTTATCTCGTTAATCGTTCAAATCGTATCCGGCAACAGTTTAAGAAGTGTACCGATAACATTTGCGGCATATCTTATCAATATGATACCGCTTATAGCGATAGTTTCAATGGCGCTGCTCATAAATATGATTTCAAAAAGCCCAACGCTTGCAATGCTTTTATGTATAGTTGTGTATGTGTTCTTTAAATACTTGAATTACTATATAACGCCTGTCGGACAAATGGTATTTACGGCATATTCACAATGGCACAAGATTTGGATCGGCAATGTGCTTCCGTTTACGGCACTTATATCGAAGATTGGAATTTTGTTCGGCTCAATCTTGATTTTATACACATTATCGTATATAATATTTGATAGTAAGGATTATTAAATGTTATGAAAACTAAAAAGTAAATTTGCGATATATAATATAATTATGCTGATAACACCTATCCTTCTGATAGGTGTTATTTCGGTATGTTTTGTGCTGATATTTATATTAAAATTTCCTGTCGAAGAATTAAATATATCAAGACCATCAATGCTTGATCCGTATGTGTTTTCACAGGCGGTCGGTGAATTTTTCAAAAGTAATCCGAGTGCAATATTTTATGTGGTGTTGTGGCTTACGATATGCGTGTTGCTTGTCGTGCTTTCAACTACCGTTGCCACAAGATTGATGACAAAAAGCATTGAACATTCAATAAATGACCTTGCAAAGCAGCCGATTATATTCGTGCCGATAACCTTGATTTTGAGGTTATGGGAAGTGAATATGACGAAATAGACACGCTTTGTAATAATTTTGATATGATGCGTAAGGAGTTGAAACGTGCCAGGGAACGTGAAAAGTATATGAAAAAGGAGAGGAATATGCTCCTTGCAAATATTTCTCACGATTTAAAGACGCCGATTACGTCAATCAAAGGGTTACGTTGAGGGTATACAGGACGGCATTGCCGACACACCCGAAAAAGATGAAACGCTATCTTGATACAATTCATACAAAAGCGGAGGTTATAGACGATTTGGTGAATAATTTGTCCGTATTTTCAAAACTGGAATTATCAAGACTGATATTTGAATTTAAAGAGGGCGATATTAATTCGTTTATGCGTGATTTTGTAGATGATTACAGACTTGACCTTGAGAAAAACGGCATAAAACTTGAAACAGATATTCCGACCGATGAAGTTATCGTGAGAATGGATTATGAGAAAATGAGCCGAGTATTTTCTAATTTGATAGACAATGCGGTGAAGTACAGAAGTGAGGATAATCCGACGCTTTCCGTCAGTACAATGTGCAGTGACGGCGGTGTGTACGTGAATATAAGCGATAACGGTATCGGTATAGACGAAAATGAGCTTAAAAACGTGTTTGATGGATTTTACCGCGTGGACAGTTCGAGGAGTATTAAGGGCAGCGGACTTGGACTTGGTATTGCAAAACAGATTGTAGAAAACACGGCGGGAAGATATGGCTGAAAAGTGACGGATTGGGTAAGGGTACAACGGCGGTTGTATTTTTGCCGAAAATCTAAGGAGAATAAAATGAAAAAAAATATTGATTATAGAAGATGACAGCAGTATCATGGAACTTGAAAGAGATTATCTTGAAATAAATGATTTTGAGTGTGAAATTGCGGCAAAGGGGACAACAGGGCTTGAAAAAAGCACTTGCGGAAAAATTTTGACCTTATAATAATAGATATAATGCTTCCGGGTATGGACGGTTTTGAGGTTATAACGGAACTCAGAAAAAAGAAACAAACGCCCGTAATATTTTTATCGGCGAAAAATACCGATATAGATAAAATACGCGGACTTGGCTTGGGTGCGGACGATTATATGACGAAACCGTTTTCACCGAACGAACTTGTCGCAAGAGTTAAGGCACATATATCGCGATACGATACGCTTACATCAAAAAGCGGTGACGTAATAACAGTCGGTAAACTTATGATAGACAAAGATGCGCATAAGGTTACAGTGGACGGAAAAGAAAATATCGCTTACTGCAAAAGAATACGATTTACTTTTATTTCTTGCGGAAAATCCGAACCATACCTTTTCAAAAGAGGTTTTATTTGATAGAATATGGGGTATGGACGCAATAGGTGATGTGTCGACCGTTACGGTACATATTCAGCGTGTGCGTGATAAGATAAATACTGAAAATGAGCGGTACATAGAAACCATATGGGGGTGTAGGCTACCGTTTTAATATCTGAGGAGGAAACATAAATTGGAACAGAAAAGTGTATTGATAGGAATGTCGGGCGGCGTTGACAGTTCCGTTGCGGCGGCTCTTTTAAAGGAGCAAGGATACCACGTAATCGGTGCGACTATGCGTCTTTGGACGTATTCGGACAGCTGTAATATGAAGCATGAGGGCTGTTGTGCGGAAAGTGCGGTTGAGGACGCAAGACGTGTGTGTGATAAGCTCGGTATTGATTTTTATGTGATGAATTTTAAGGATATGTTCAAAGATAAGGTCGTTGATTATTTTGTTGATGAATATATTCACGGCAGAACACCTAATCCCTGTATTGCGTGCAATAAGTATTTGAAGTTTGACGCATTGTTAAAAAAAAGCGTTGGCTATGGGTATTGATTACGTTGCGACAGGTCACTATGCCAAAATCGAAAAAGGTGAGGACGGCAAGTATATTCTTCGTGCAAGTGAGGCTGTTAAGAAAGACCAGAGTTATGTGCTGTACAATTTTACACAAGAACAGCTTGCACATACATTAATGCCTTTGGGCGGATATAATAAGGATTGGGTACGTCAAAAGGCGGAAGAACTCGGACTTGGCGTTGCACATAAGCCTGACAGTCAGGAAATATGCTTTGTTGAAGATGATGATTACGCGAAATTTATAACCGACTATTCCGGTTACAAGCCTAAAGAGGGCGATATACTTGACGTAAACGGCAATGTTATCGGCAAGCACAGAGGTTTGATTTATTATACAATCGGTCAGAGAAAGGGTATCGGTGCATACGGCAGACCTATGTTTGTTATGAAGATAGATGCGGAAAACAATACGATTACACTCGGTGAAAAGGGAATGGAATTTTCAAATGAATTAACCGCATACGATGTGAATTTTGTGTCGGGTGAATTTCCTAAAGAAAATATGCTTATCACCGCAAAGGTACGTTACCAAGCACCGCCTGCGGCTGCAATGCTTTGCCCGCAAAAAAGACGGTACGGTTAAATTGATGTTCCCCGAACCGCAAAGAGCGGTTACTCCGGGACAGGCTGTCGTATTTTATGACGGTGATATTGTTCTCGGCGGCGGTACTGTTTTATAAATACGAGCAGGCAGAGGACGAGAAATTAGTTCGGATCTTGTGAAAATGAACTCGTCGGCGTACATCCTGTACGTTAGAGTTTATTTTCACAAAAAGTGCACAGGCAAGCCGTATATCGAAGATAGGCTTGCCTGTTATTTGTTATAGCTATAATTTAAAGTATAAAAATAATATTTTTTGCACGTTCCGGACAATTTGTCGACGTCTGAGAGTGGAATTTTGAGGTAACTTCCAAATTCCACTCTATTTTCTTTTTACAAGTGCAGCGATACACGCGGTAAGTCCTATCAATCCAAGCGATATGACAAGCAAGAGTATCGGTATTGAGATATACGATTTTACAAAATCATCATTATTATTGTCCACATTATTTATATTCCAATTCATTTCGTTGTAAGTTTTAAACGGCGAATACAATCGAACTTCATCGCTTGTCGGCAAATTTTCACCCATACCAAGACGCATTAATGAATATCCGTTTTCGGTGTTTTGCAGAATTGCAAAACTGTATTCGGGTGTTCTTGTGTCACCTTCGTAATAAATGTCACCGAAAACAACAAATGTAACACCGCCGCCAATATCATAAACGCCTTTTATATCAACAATTTTCGTCGCAAAATAAACACCGAAACCGCCGATATAATAATAGTAACCGTCATTGTAACAGAAACCGCGTTCCAAAAGCTCATTTACAGGTGGTTTTTCGGGTGTTATGCGGAAAACTCTCGTCATAATATAATCGATATAATCACTGTTTACAAGTTTAACATTGTTATAACCCAAATTACTGCTGTTTCCCGTATCGGCGGGAATGTCGGTGAGAATTTGAAAATTTTTGTGAGTGTAAAGCACATATTTGAAAAGTTTGTCATAGTTATAATTTCTTATATTAAACCGCATAACATCAGCACAGGCGGTAAGGGTTTTCGTGATTTCCTGCTTTTCCGAAACGGACAGCTCATTTACTCTGTTCGTAAAAGGGTAATCTGCTATGATTTCATCATTCGTTTTTGTGGGCATGGCAAAGACGGTATTGAACATAAGTGTAAGGATTGGTATAAAAAACAGTATTTTCTTCATAGAAAACCACGCCTTTCTCGATTTTTTTAACTAATAGTTACTTCATAAAAATATTATTTCCGAAAATTCGATTTTTTTTTCGCATTTTCTATTAAAAAATTCAAAAATATATGTTATAATAAAAATATCATACTAAAAAGGGGAATATTAATAATGATAAACGAAGTACAGGAAATATTGATTAATGAAAGCGAAATTCAAGAGAAAAGTAAAATATTTGGCTGAGCAAATAAATAAAGATTATGCCGGTAAGGATATTGTACTTATGATTATCCTAAAGGGCAGTGTTGTTTTTTTTTTCGGCTGACCTTATGCGTTATATTAACGTAAACGTTTCGCTTGACTTTATGCAGGTTTCAAGCTACGGAAGTTCGTCTGTTTCCGGTGAATTGAAGATTTTGAAAGACGGACAAATTGACGTAAACGGTAAAAATGTAATTATTGCGGAAGATATTATTGACAGCGGAAATACGCTAAGCGCACTTGTAAAAAGCTTCTAAAAAAGAGAGGTGCAAACGTTGAAATCTGTACACTTCTTTCAAAGCCTGCAAGACGTGAAACACAGGTTGACGTTAAATACGAAGGCTTTGAAATTCCTGACGAATTTGTTGTCGGCTACGGTATGGACTATGACGAAAGATTCAGAAATTTGCCATACATAGGTATACTAAAAAGAAGTGTACGGTGGCTGATATGAAAGCACTGCTTGTTGCAGTTAATGCAAAATATATTCATACTTCGCTTAGTGTACGAACGCTTAAAGCATACGCAAATTCGGATAATGTTGAGATGGCGGAATACACGATTAATGAGAGAGTAGAGGACATACTGCGTTCGATTTTTTTTTGAAAAAAAAAAAAGCGGACGTGGTTTTGTTTTCGTGTTATATTTGGAATGTTGAGGTCTGTCTTGATGTTGCCGATATGCTGAAAAAGGTTTCACCGGAAACAAAGATTATTTTCGGCGGTCCGGAGGTCAGTTTTGACGATACGGAATATATGCAAAAGTACGATTTTATTGACGCGATTATGCGCGGCGAGGGGGAAGCGACTTTTAAAGAATGGCTTGAAATCGGTGAAATGGCGGACGGAATTACCTATCGTGAAAACGGCGAGATAATACGAAACAAAGACAGAGAGCTTATTCACGACATTACGTCAATTCCGTTTCCGTATACGGACGAAGATATTGAAAAAAAAACAGCGGCAAGCTGATATACTACGAATCAAGCCGCGGTTGTCCGTTTAGGTGCAGTTATTGCCTTTCGTCAACAACGCATAGTGTGCGTTTTAGGGATATGGACGTCGTGAAAGAAGAATTGATGTTCTTCGTGCGACATAATGTGAGAATTGTTAAATTTGTGGACAGAACGTTTAATGCGGACAGAAAACGTACTTGTGAGTTGGTGAAGTTTTTAATCGACAATGCAAAAAATACGACTTTTCATTTTGAAGTTGCGGCGGACCTTATAAATGATGAACTTGTCGAATTGTTCAAAACCGCGCCGGAAGGACTTTTTCAGCTTGAAATCGGTGTACAGTCAACAAATGACAAAACGATAAAGGCAATAGACCGAAAAACCGATTTTGAGATGATAAAACGTGCCGTAAAACTCGTGCAAAAAGCAGGCGGTGTACATATGCACCTTGACCTTATAGTCGGATTGCCTTTTGAAGATTTTAATTCGTTCGGTAAATCGTTTGACGATGTGTTTAATCTTCGTCCCGATGTACTTCAGCTTGGTTTCCTAAAACTTTTACGCGGAACGAAAATAAGAAGTGAAGAAGAAAAAATACGGTTACCGATATAACTCAAAACCGCCGTATGAAGTGCTTAAAAAACGAATTTATTTCCTATGAAGATGTGCTTTTGTTAAAGGGGATAGAGGAGGTTTTTGAACGGTACTACAACAGCGGTGTTTTTAAGGGTGCAATGGAATATTTGCTTGAAAAATATAATTCACCGTTTGAAATGTTTAAAAATTGTGGCTGTTTTACGACGGAAACGGATACAATAAAGTCGGACAATCGCGAAATTCTTTGTATGAAATATTGTCGCATTTTTGTGATGATGAATTGTTTGTCGATATTTTAAAACTCGATTATTTTACATACAACAAGGGCGTAAATTCGCCGAAATGGTCGCTTACAAAATACGACAGGTCAATTTTAAAGACAAGATTTGATATATTGACAGATGAATTTATTGCAGAAAATTTGAGTGAATATGCAGATATTCCGACAAAAAGAAACAGTCAAGTATTTGCAGTTTGAAACATTTGAATATGATGTTTTGTCGGATTGTGAAAAACGCAGAAATATAATAATTTTCGATAATAAGTATAACAGAAGGATAAGGGTATGCAAGGATTTGAAACAATAATAAACAGTATTATTAAACTCGGAATTGCAATGCTTGTCGGGTTTGTGTGCATAAAGACGGGTTACATAACGAAAGAGCAAAACAACGGACTTTCAAAGTTATCGTGAGAGTGACGCTACCGATACTCATTATAACTTCGCTTACAAGCCTTGAATTTGATACACAAAAATTGAAAAATTCGATTTATGTGTTGCTTGTGTCGATAGTCGTGGTTGCGTTTCTGTTTGCAGTCGGAACGGTCATGTCAAAAATAAGTAAAATGGATAAATCGCGAGCGATAATGCACCGATGTATGACGTGTTTCGGTAATGTTGTGTTTATGGCATTTCCGCTTATACAGGCACTTTACGGTGCAGAGGGACTTTTATATGCGGCGATTTATGAACTTGCAAACGATACTTGTCTATGGACGCTCGGCGTGTATCAGATGAAGTCGATAGAGGAAAAAGAAAAATCGTTTATGGGAAGTATAAAAAAATCTTGTAAATCCCGGAACGATTGCGTTTGTTGTCGCATTTGTGATGATGGCGTTCGGACTGAAATTCAGCGGTATATTCGGGGAAGTAATGACCGGTATCGGCAGTACAACAACGTATTTGTCGATGTTCTTTATAGGCGGTACGCTTGCACTTGTTGATTTTAAGCACATATATAAACGTGTGTGGCTGTTTGTATTGACGGCGGTTAAGATGGTTATTATACCGATTATATTGATGTTTGTTTTAAAAAACTGTTTAATCTCGGTGAAATGGTTACAGCGGTTATCGTACTGCAAGCCGCAATGCCAGCGTCAACCATACTTGTAATACTCGGTATGGAATATGACGGCGATGTGCTTTATTGTGCGGAGGGTGTGTTTATAACGCATCTGTTGGGACTTTTGACATTGCCGTTTGTGTATTACCTTATGAGCGTGATTTAAAATAATTTGTAATGCGGTTTTTCTTCGTTGAAAAACAGGTAACGTATATAGTCGTCAACGATTATGCAGACAGGACTTAGTAAAAACCATAAAAACATATACGGCAGACATATCTGCCCCATAATATTGAACGGCAAATCGTAGTAATCCCATACGTTAAGATTTAGCAATAAATTAAAAATACACCCAAAGATAAATTCCATTAATGTTATGATAAATGTGCCTATCAGCATTTGTATTAACAAAGGAATATCCCAGGTGTATTTTTTGTTTATAAGTCCTAAAAGTACAAAGCATATTCCGCCCAATATAAACATACTCCAGTGCGAATATCCACGCCAAAGCATTTCAATCAAGACGTATACTATGCCGCCGAAGGAAAATAAAAAGAAGTATTTTAAAACACTTGCCATACAATATCAATCCTTTCAGAAGATATGATATTATTATATGTAGGGCAAGTGTTTTTTAATCAAAGAATCATTACAAAAGTACCGGCTGTTATAAGAATACCGCCCATAACCGTCTTGAATGTCAAGTCCTCTTTAAGAATTACAAAGGCAAGTATCATTGATATAACAACACTGAATTTGTCAATCGGAACTACTTTTGACGCATCACCGAGTTGAAGTGCTTTGTAGTAGAATAGCCAAGAAAGACCTGTGGCAATTCCCGAAAGTACAAGGAATATCCAGCTTTTTGCGGTTATATCCTGTATTCCGCTTTGTGCGCCTGTCATAAAGACAATTCCCCATGCCATTATAAGTACAACGATTGTTCTTATTGCAGTGGCAAGGTTTGAGTTTATGTCGCTTATTCCGATTTTTGCAAGTATTGAGGTAAGTGCAGCGAAAACTGCCGATAGTATTGCGTAAATTACCCAACTGTCTTTAAACATTTTAATTCATCTCTTTTTTGTATTGCTTTTGTATGTGATAATGAGTCACTCGCGGTCGGCGTTCGTAGGGGACAGCACCTCGATGTCCCCAAAGCCACCCCACAGTCAACTGCGTTGACAGTTCCCCTTAATGGGAGCCGAACTAAGCCTCTCCTTGAGGAGAGGTGCCTGAAAGGCGGAGAGGGCATGGCAATGTAGATAATAGATAATAGTGAATAGATATTTTTTTCTGTAGGGGCGGTCATTGGCCGCCCGTCCCTATTTCCATTCATCTGCTGCTTTGTAGGGGACGGCCCCACGACGTCCCGAAAAGCCACCCACAGTCAACTGCGTTGACAGCTTCCCTCAATGGGAGCGCCTTGTAGGGGCGATCATTGGTCGCCCTATAATTAAATATCAAGGTTTGAAACATATTTCGCGTGTTTTTCAATAAACTCACGACGCGGTTCAACCTTATCGCCCATAAGTATTGTAAATGTTTCGTCCGCAATCATTGCATCCTCAATATCAACCTTTAACATAGTTCTCTTAGCAGGGTCCATTGTGGTTTCTTTAAGTTCGGCAGGGTCCATCTCACCAAGACCTTTATAACGCTGAACTTTTGCACCTGGTCCCATTTCGGCTATAAGTCTGTCACGTTCATCGTCCGTAAACGCAAACTTTTCAACAAGGTTTTTATTCTTACCTTTGAACACCTTGAAAAGCGGCGGCTGTGCGATATACACATTACCGTTTTCGATAAGCGGACGCATATAACGGAAGAAAAATGTTAGTAACAGCGTTCTGATGTGAGAGCCGTCAACATCGGCATCTGCCATGATAATAATTTTTCCGTATTTCAAATTATCGATATTGAAATCATCGCCGATACCTGTACCGAGTGCCTGTATAATAGGTAACAACTTTTCGTTTGAGTAAACCTTATCAACTCTTGCTTTTTCAACGTTAAGCATTTTACCCCAAAGAGGAAGGATTGCTTGAAACGTCTGTTTCTGCCTTGCTTTGCACTACCGCCGGCACTATCACCCTCGACTATAAACAATTCTGCGTAATCTGCACCCTCATCGGTACATCTTGCAAGTTTACCCAAAAGCGAAGAATTGCTGCTTGAGTTTTTACGCGATGCCTCACGCGCCTTTTTGAGCGGCCTCACGAGCACGTGACGCGGTCAAAGTCTTTTCGATAATAATTTTTTGCGATTTTAGGATTTTCCTCAAGGAATGCAGAAAGCTTATCGTTTAAAGCATTTTCAACAAGCGCTCTTGCCTCACTGTTACCAAGCTTTGTTTTCGTCTGACCCTCAAACTGTGCCTCGACAACCTTAACGCTGATTACTGCGGTAAGTCCTTCACGAGTATCTTCACCAGATAGGTTAGGGTCTTTTTTCTTTTAGTAAATTATTCTTTTTTTGCGTAGTCGTTTATTACACGCGTAAGTCCCGATTTAAAGCCTGTTTCGTGCGTACCGCCTTCGCCTGTGTGAATGTTGTTTGCAAAGCTTAGAAGTGACTCTGTATATGATGTTGTGTACTGCATAGCAACTTCAACCATCATATCCTCACGCTGTGCTTCAAAGTAAATAATATCATCGTGAAGCGGATCTTTGTTTCTGTTTAAGTATTGTACAAATTCCTTTATACCGCCTTCTGCGTGTAGAGTGACCGTTTCGGGGATTTTCAACACGATAATCGGTAAACAGGATTTTTACACCCTTTATTAAGAAATGCCTGTTCACGAAGTCTTTTTAAAAGTACATCGTAATCAAATTCAAGCACTTCAAAAAAATTTCGGGGTCAGGCTTAAATGTGATTTTCGTTCCGGTTTTGTCGGTATCGCCGATAACCTTTAGTTTACAAGTAGGTTTACCGCGTTCGTAACTTTGATAATGAACGTGTTCGCCGTCGCTTACTTCTACTTCAAGATGTTCCGAAAGTGCGTTTACAACAGAAGAACCAACACCGTGCAAACCGCCCGAAACCTTATATCCGCCGCCGCCGAATTTACCGCCGGCGTGCAGGATTGTGAGTACGACCTGGACGGTCGGAATTCCCTGCTGTGGGTGAATACCGACAGGAATACCACGACCGTTATCTGTAACGGTCACTGAATTGTCAGGGTTTATATCAACCTTAATTTCTGTACAATAGCCTGCAAGCGCTTCGTCTATGGAGTTGTCCACAATTTCATAAACAAGGTGATGCAATCCGGCAATCGAGGTCGAGCCTATATACATACCCGGACGTTTTCTTACGGCTTCAAGACCTTCGAGTACCTGTATTTGACTTTCGTCATAGGTGGTTTCAATCTTTTTCCAAATCACTCATATTTTTTTCTCCCTTTATCTTAATTTTATCCGTTTTGCGTGTATTATAAACCACGTTTTGCCAATACTTTTGAAGAAACGGAGGATATAAAAACTTTCGTTTCGTCTTTCTCCTTAACTACAACAAAGGATTTTGGCAAATCGTCGGTTGAATTTATAATCAGACCGTTTTTTGAGATTCGGCAAGGAAGTTTCTGCCGAGCCTTGAAACAGTCGTATTATCCATATCAAATATTCCTATTATATCTTTTGTGTTTACAACAATGTTTTCCTCAACTCTAAGGTACATTAATTTTCCTCCCTTACGACAGAGCCGTTTTTTATTTTAAATAACTTCGTATTGTCGGTGCTTTCGATAAGGTCGGTGTCCGTTGAAGTTATAAGAACTTGCTTATCGCGAATTTTCTGCGAAAGGTACATTCGGCGGTTAATGTCAAGCTCACTCATTATATCATCAAGCAGAAGTATCGGATATTCGCTTTTTATGTGATGAATGTAATCGGCTTGTGCAATTTTCATTGACAGTGCAGATGTACGCTGTTGACCTTGTGAGCCGTAAATTTTCGCCTCACTGCCGTTGATTGTGATGTGCAAATCATCTCGCTGTACGCCGACTTGGGCGGAGGCTAAATCAATTTCGCGTCTTTGATTTTTTTTCAAGATATTCGTATATCGAATCTTTATCATCACTGCTTGCCCTCATACCCGGCATATACGATATTTGCAATTTTTCGCCCGATATTTCATTTTGTATAGTGGCTGAAAAGTTATTTATCAACTTGACAAAATCGGTGCGGTATTTGATGATTTTTTCGCCCTCTGCGGCAAGCTGTTCATTCCATACGGAAAGCATCATATCCGACTTTGCACCTTTTGCACGAAGAACTTTGAGTAAGCTGTTTTTTTGACCCAACGCCTTGTGATAGTCGATTAGGCTTGTAAGGTATCGCGGATAAAGCTGACTTACCGATGAATCGATAAACTTTCGTCTTGCGGACGGCGAACCTTTGACAAGCTCCAAATCTTCGGGTGAAAACATTACAACGTTAAGATAATTCATAAGTTTGCTTAGTTTTGTTATCTGAACGTGGTTGATTTTAATGTTCTTTCTGCCGTTTTTCATAAGCTGCATAGCGGCTGTGTAATCACGTTCCGAATCGTGAAAATCAAGCGACAGACGCGAAAAATCTTCACCGAATTTTATAAGCTCTTTATCGGACTTTGCTCTGTGACTTCTGCCTTGTGAGAAAATATATACCGCCTCTAAAATATTTGTTTTACCCTGTGCATTGTCGCCGTAAATCACGTTTGTGTACGGGGAAAACTCAATTTTTTCGGAAGTATAATTTCTGAAATTCGCAAGGGACAGTGAGGAAATATACATTTATTCCGCTCCTACTTCGACTTCGACTGTCGCGTCCTCAAATTCGACCGTAACTTTGTCGCCCGGACGGATTTTCTTGCCGCGCATTGTGCAAACTTCACCGTTTACCGATACGATACCGTCAAAAATCATATCCTTAGCCATAGCACCGCTTTCGGCAAGTGCGGAAAATTTAAGCAGTTGGTCAAGTTTTATATATTCGGTTGTGATGTTTATATTCATTTTTTCCATAAGACTTTATTCCTCAATAAATTATTAATTCTGTAATCTTGTTACAGATGTAACACCTTGAATTTGAACTATTTTCTTTTTTTAGAAGTGCAAGATCGGAGGTGTTTCTGATTTCGACACCGATTTGTATAATTGCGATACCTTTTTTGTTTACATACGCATTTACCGATTTAAAAGGTATTTTAAGTGCCGAAAGAATGTTTGTAATTTCAAGCAAAACACCGTCGCGGTCAGGTGCTTCCACCTGCAAGTTGGCAATGTATGACGTACTGCGTTCATCGTCCCACCATACGTCAATAAATCTGCCCTTGTCTTCTTCGGACATTGACTGCGGATTCATATTCGGACAGTCGCGTCTGTGAACACTTACGCCTCTGCCTTTCGTGATAAAGCCGACAATGTCGTCACCGGCAACGGGGTTACAGCAACGTGCAAGACGTACAAGACAGTTATCAATGTCTTTAACAACGATACCTTTGCTTGATGCGTGACGCTTAGCCGGTTCGGCTTGAACGGTTTTGCTTTCCTCGTTGTATACCGCCTCAAGATTTTTCTTTTGCTTCAAGATTTTTGTTCAGCTTTGTCCATTCGTCACGAAGTCTGAAAACGACTTTTTGTGCGGTAAGCCCACCGTATCCGACGCTTGCGTATAGGTCGTCAATACTTTGAAAACCGTATCTTCTCAAAAGAATAGCAATCCATTCTTGCTTGAAAAGCTGTTCGTGAGTGTTGCCGATACGTCTTAATTCACGTTCGATAAGTTCTTTGCCGTGTTCAATATTCTCGTCACGTCTTTCACGTTTAAACCACTGATTAATCTTGTTTTTCGCCTGTGAAGTGCGACAGATTTTCAGCCAGTCACGGCTCGGACCGTGCGTATTTGCGGTTAGAATTTCAACTATTTCACCGTTTTGTACCATATAGTTGTTCGGAACGATTTTTCCGTTTACCTTTGCACCGCTCATTTTATATCCGACTTCCGAGTGTATTGCAAAAGCAAAGTCAATAACCGTACTTTTTGCAGGAAGTGAAATAACTTTACCTTGTGGGGTAAATACGAAAACTTCTTCTTCAAACAAGTCGAATTTAAGTGTGTTAAAGAAATCGTCGGTATCTATAATATTTGTCTGTGTATCAAGCAGTTGACGTACCCATTCAAGTTTTGAATCCATATCGGTTTTACCTGATATACCCTCTTTGTATTTCCAGTGTGCCGCGATACCGTTTTCGGCAATTCTGTGCATTTCCCAAGTACGAATTTGAATTTCAAAAGGTGTACCGTTAGGACCTATAACCGTTGTATGAAGTGATTGATACATATTCGGTTTAGGCATTGCGATATAGTCTTTGAAACGCATAGGAACGGGAGTGTATAAATCGTGTACCATACCGAGTACCGCGTAACAGTCCGCAACGGTATCAACAATAATTCTGACTGCGAAAAGGTCGTAAAGTTCGTCGATTGTCTTGTTCTGCGTGTACATTTTTCTGAAAATACTGTAAAAATGCTTTTGCACGTCCTGTAACCTGACTTTTTAATATTCATTTGGTCAAGTTTTTTCACGAAGTACGTCCATAATGTCGCGTATGTACTTTTTCACGTTCGTCTTTTTTCTGATTTATGCTTTGACGAATTTCTTCGTATGCGACAGGGTCAAGGTACTTTAAAGCCAAATCCTCAAGTTCGATTTTGATTTTTGGACATACCGAGACGGTGGGCAAGAGGAGCATATACGTCAAGCGTTTCTTTTTGAGATTAAAAGCTGTTTTGCACGCGGCATAAAGTTCAATGTACGCATATTGTGCAGTCTGTCGATTAGCTTTATTATAACAACACGTATATCCTTTGCCATTGCAAGAAACATTTTTCTTAAGTTTTCGACCTGCTGTTCCTCACGGGTATTGTATTTGATTTTTCTAAGTTTCGTAACACCGTCAACAAGTTCCGCAACGCTTTTTTGCCGAATATCGTTTCGATATTCTCATAAGTGTAAGGCGTATCCTCTACAACATCGTGTAAAAAGTGCCGCCGAAATTGCCGTTGCATCAAGCGAAAGCTGTGCCGCAATATATGCAAGCTGAACAGGGTGCTCGATATACGGTGCACCGCTGCGGCGGAATTGGTGACTGTGAGCAGATTTTGCAAGCTTATAGGCAACGTAAATCATATCTGTGTTGGCATTCGGGCTGTAACCCTTAACCATACCGATAATTTTATCTACAAGTACATCTGTATCATCAGCGTGTTGAGGTATTTTTTTCCGGCGAAAGAATTACCGGCTCTTTTGCTTCTGGCATATGCTCACTTCCTTTTTATGTCTTTTAAAATTAGTTGTACGGTTTCATTCCCTTGATAATGGTTAATGTCCATTTGGAATGCTATATTTACAGTATCGCCTTGATGGATAAATTCCGCAAATTCACCCATTCCGAAACCGATACAGTTTATTGTCTGATTATTTTTCACTATGCGAAGTCTTAAATGCTTGTTATCCGCACCGACAGGGGCGATATTCATAACCTGTGCGTGTGCAAGTGCGAATACCGGCTTTTCATTGTTCATACCGAACGGCTCAAGTTTTGAAAGCAGTTTTGCATTTTCAAGAGTTACGGAACGCTCCGAAAGCGGACAGTCAATATCGACTGTCGGTATCATATCCTGTTCGGTCAATACTTCATCTGCATATTTGTTTATCTCTTTTATGAATGAGTCAATATCGGACATATTGACGTTCAATCCTGCCGCCACTGCGTGACCGCCGAAATCAATAAGCTGTTTTTCGCAATGCGTAAGTGCGTCAAAAGGTTGAAACCCTTTATACTTCTTCCCGAACCTTTTCCGACACCGTTAGTGTGGGAAATAAGAATGCAAGGCTTATAATATATATCACATAATCTTGACGCAACAATTCCGATTACACCTTGATGCCAATTTTTCCTGTGCAAGCACGATAACTTTTTCTTTTCAAAATTCGGATCTTTTGCAATCAATTCCAATGCTTCGTCAAATATTTGACGTTCGGTTTGCTGGCGTTCTTTGTTTTCCGTATCAAGTAAAAGTGCCAATTCTCTTGCACGGCTTTCGTCATTTGTAAGCAGCAGTTCAACGGCCGTTGCCGCACTGCCGAGTCTGCCTGCGGCATTCAATCGCGGTGCGATTGAAAAAGCAATAGTTGACGCGTTTAAAGGTTTATCCAAAACACCTGCAACTTCCATTATTGCACGAATACCTATTCTTTTTGGATTGTGCAAAATTTTTAAGCCTTTATCCACGATAACTCTGTTTTCGCCCAAAAGCGGTACAACGTCGGCAATAGTGCCGAGAGTGGCAATATCGACATATTGGTTAAACACATCTGTGGTTTTAAGTCCGTTTTTAATTGCAAGAGCCAAAATAAGCTTGAAAGCCACACCTACTCCTGCAAGTGCGTCAAACGGATAGTCGCAGTCGGGTCTTTTCGGGTTTAAAATAGCCGCTGCGGCTGTCGGAAGTCGGTCTTTGCAAGTGTGGTGGTCGGTAATAATAACGTCCATTCCCTGAAGTTTTGCAAATTCCACTTCACCGATAGCGGTTATACCGCAGTCAACGGTTATCATAAGTTTTATACCTTGTTTGAATAGCTTGTTTACAGCCATGATGTTTATACCGTATCCCCTCACCTTTGCGGTCAGGTATGTAGTATTCGACATCTGCACCGAGTGAAAGTAAAAATTTATATAAAAGTGCGGTTGAGGTGATTCCGTCAACGTCATAGTCACCGTAAACCGCGATTTTTTCGTTGTTTTGAATTGCGTTTGTTATGCGTTCGACTGCCTTGTCCATATCAAGCATAAGCATTGGATTTATAATATCAGCCATTGATTTTCTCAGATAAGGTGCAATATCCTTGCTTTCAATTCCTCTGTTTAAAAGTATGGTTGAAATAACGCGGGGGAATATGGTGTTCCTTAGATATTTCGTCAATGGTTTCTTCTTTGATTTTTTACTTTTTATATTCCAAATCTTATCTATCATATTTTACTCCAAAACGCAATTTTTTTAACATAAATACTACTTATTATTATAACATTTTTTTAAGAAAAATTCAAGTAAAACAGGCTTTTTGAATAAAATAATCAACAATGGTTAAAATAGAATTTGAAGAAGGGAGTGAATATAAATGAGCAGTAAATTCAATAATCGCAATAACCAAAACCAACAGCAGAACCAGAACCAAGATCAGCAACAAAACCAACAGCAAAATCAAAAACAAAACAAGAAAAATAATAACTTTAACAATCAAAAAAAACAACCAAAACAATTTTTAAGAAAAAAATACGGCATTGCGGAAAATTTGCAATGCCGTGTTTTTTTGTTTTTTTTTTCAGAGTTCCAAGACTTGCGGCTTTAAGATAGGCGTTAATAAAACCGTTTAAGTCGCCGTCCATAACCGCACCGATATTACCCATTTCAAAACCTGTTCTAAGGTCTTTAACCATAGTGTAAGGCTGGAATACATATGAGCGGATTTGACTGCCCCAACCGTTATCCATCTGTTCGCCTTTGATGTCGGAAATTTTTTTCTTTCTGCTGTTGCTCGGCAAGCTCGACAAGCTTTGCTTTAAGCATTTTCATTGCGTAATCTCTGTTTTGGTGTTGAGAACGCTGTGTTTGACAAGATGTTACGACACCTGTCGGGATATGTGTAAGACGGACTGCGGAACTTGTCTTGTTGATATGCTGACCGCCCGCACCGCTCGCACGGAATGCCTCCATCTTAATATCTTCGGGACGAATATCAACTTCCACGTTGTCGTCAAGTTCGGGCATAACTTCGCTTGATGCGAATGAAGTCATACGCTTGCCGGCAGAGTTGAAAGGTGAAATTCTCACAAGACGGTGTACACCTTTTTCGGCTTTAAGATAGCCGTAAGCGTTAAGACCGTCGATTTCTATTGTACAGCTTTTTAATACCTGCCTCGTCACCCGGAAGCGAATCGAGAACAGTTGCGGTATAGCCGTTTTTCTGCGCCCACATCTGATACATTCTTATAAGCATTTCGCACCAGTCCTGCGCCTCTGTTCCGCCTGCTCCGGCATGGAACGTCATAATGGCGTTGTTTTTGTCGTAATGACCGCTCAAAAGGGTTTCAAGCGTCATTTTGTCAATATCCGCCTCAATTTCTTCAGCTGCTGAAACGACATCAGGGTAACATACTTTCGTCGTTTTCCTCGTTTGCAAGGTCGATTAAAACAAGTGTATCTTCCCATTTTGAAACAAGGCTGTTAAATGCCTCAACCTTGTCTTTTTAATTGCTTTGTTTTTGAAGAACTTTCTGGGAATTTTCCATATCGTCCCAAAATCCGGGCTGGGCACTTTGTTCTTCAAGTTTTGTTATTTCACTTTCCGCACCTGCGATGTCAAAGTGAATCCCTCAAATCGTTTATGCTGTCTTCAAAGCCTTGCAGCTTTAGTCTGTACTCATCGTACTCTAACACATTTATCACTTCTTTCGTTTTATTTGTTAATTTCCCATAAATCTTGTGAATTTCATCGGAATAAGTACCGTCTTGATTATACACATAAAGCGGCGGCAAAAAGCTTTAATTCCTCACCGCCGTCACGCATACCCTCGATTAATACCATATTTGGTACTTTATCATATGACGGATGGACGAAACGCATACGCTTCGGCTCTATTTTGTATTTACGCATGGCACACATAATGTCTACAAGTCTGTTAGGTCTGTGAATCATAAAAAATCTGCCTTTCGGAATAAGCAGTTTTGCACTGACGTTTATAACGTCATCAACAGTACACATAACCTCGTGACGTGAAATTGATTTTGTGTCAATATCATTTTGATTACCGCTGCCGCACTTCATATACGGCGGATTGCAGGTTATTTTGTCAAAACTGTCACGACCGTATATTGAAACGGCGGTTTTTAAATCGCCGCATTTTATGGAAATACGATCTTCAAGCTTGTTATGTTCCACACTGCGTTGTGCCATTTGTGCAATATCTTCCTGTATTTCAAGACCGAAAATTTTCGGCGTGTTTGTTTTTGCGGATAAAAGCAAGGGGTACAATACCTGTACCTGTGCATAAATCAAGTGTTTTTTTAGACCTTGTTTCCTTTGCAAAATCGGATAATAAAACAGCGTCAATACCAAACTTGAAACCGTTTTTCTTTTGGATTATGAAAAGACCGTTTTGCAAATCGTCCAAACATTCATCATTTTTTATCATCAGTCCTCGTTTGCAACGTTGTCAACAACCGCAAAGCTGATTTCGCCTGCTGCCGCAACTTGTCCGCCTACTGTTGCTTTTACGTTTGCTTTACCCATTCCGTGACGGTAAGTAACCAAATCGGCGTGAAGCTCCAATGTATCGCCCGGAACTACCTGACGGCGGAATTTGAAATTGTTGATACCTGTGAATACACCGAGTTTACCTCTGTTTTCAGGCATTGACAAAAGCATTACAGCACCGACTTGTGCAAGTGCCTCTGTAATAAGTACGCCCGGCATAATTGGGTTACCCGGGAAGTGACCTGTAAATTGAGGTTCGTTTGCCGTTACGTTTTTGATACCTGTTATGCTTTTGCCTTCTTCAAAATCAACGATTTTGTCTATAAGCAAAAAACGGATAACGGTGCGGAAGAATTTTTTTGGATTTCTACGTTTGTTAGTGTGATTGGTTCGTTTTTCATAATTAATATATCCTCTTTTTTTAATCTCTGATGTATGCTTTTTTTGTGGAATATATGAGTCGGCTCGGTAACTGTGTCGATATTGTCAAGTGCAATTCCGCACCTTTTGCAACGCAGTCGATTATATCCGGTGCAAGCACCACTTTGACGCCGATGTCGTCCGAAATACGCTTGTCCAAACCGTAAATCAAAGAACCGCCGCCTGTCATTATTATTCCGTCTTGTATAATGTCACCGTGAAGTTCGGGAGGTGTTTCTTCAAGCACTTCCTTAATTCTCTCAGTCATATTATAAACAAAATCATCAAATGCGGGGTATAGGTCGTTTGAAGAAATAGTTACTTCTTTCGGAAGTCCTGAAAGTACGCTGATACCTTTTGCTTTGCATAACAGCTCATTTGAACGCGGTATAACACCGCCGATTTCCATTTTAATTCTTTCGGCTGTTCGCGGACCGATAATCATACCCATTTCTTTGCGCATATAACGAATAATCGCCTCGTTAAATTCGTCACCGGCGATTTTCAGCGAACGGCTGACAACGATACCGCCAAGCGATAATACTGCAATGTCGGTTGTACCTCCGCCTATGTCTACAACCATAGTACCGTGCGGACGTGAAATGTCAAACCCTGCACCGAGTGCCGCAGCAACAGGTTCTTCGATAATGTAAATATCTTTTTGCACCGACATCTCTTGCTGCCTCAATTACGGCTCTTTGTTCAACGTCCGTAACACCGCTCGGAACGCACATCATTATGCGTGGGTGACCGATTGTTCGTGAAAATATTTTTGAAAAGAAATGTTTAATCATTTCCTGTGTAAGCGTAAGATTTGAAATTACACCGTCAATAAGCGGACGAACTGCCTGTATATGCGGCGGAGTTCTTCCGAGCATTGCGAGTGCGTCTTTGCCTACGGCACAAACTTCGTTTGTTTTGGTGTTTACCGCGATAACGGTCGGCTCACGCAGTACAATGCCCTTGTTTTTTGATATAGACAAGCACCGTCGCAGTGCCTAAGTCTATACTTATATCATTATTGAACATATTTCTGCTCCTAAATTAACAAAATCGGACTATACGCAAAATGCTTATAGCCATATAATATTATTATATCGTATTATTCGTTTTAACTCAACCTATTTTCAGAAGTTTTTTCGCATTTTTGTAAAAAATATTGTTACAATCTTCCTCTGAAAGAGGTAAGGCAGATAAATGTTTTGCCATTCGACCTTGCTTTTCCCAAGGTGAATCTGTCGCGTGAAGTATTTTTTCACTGCCGTGATTTTTGATTATGCGTAAAAGCTGTTCATCTGTGATAAAGTTAAGCGTAAAGGCTGTGTCAAAATATATCGGTGTGCCGACAAGGTATTTTTCGACATCGTCCCATAACTTCCAGCCGCCCAAATGTGCGGCAACGATTTTGTCGCCTTTAACGTAGTCAAGAACGTGAGAAAGCCTTTCGGGAGTACAGTGAACAGGCGGATCGATACCTATATCTTTGCCCGAATGAAGTACGGTTATAAGGTCGAATTCCTCACATTTTTTCAGAATTTGTATTGATTCTTTGCTGTCGATGTAAAATTGCTGATATTCGGGGTGTAGCTTGATACCTTTAAGCCCTTTTTTTCTTTGATGTCATACAAAACACTTTCCCAATCCGATTGCATAGGGTGCAGACTGCCGAGTGAATAAATACCGTCAATACCGTTTATTGATGCGGCGAAGTTATTTATTGTTGTTGATTGCTTTACGTTCGTGGCAATCGGAAGTACAAGCGATATGTCAACGTTGTTTTCATGCATTGACTGCTTGAGTGCGTCAAGTGTACCGCGTAGTTCGGCTTTGTGTGGCCTGTATTCTTCTTTGATGTTCGATTCAAGTAATTTTATCGTTTTGTCCGCCATTTTGTCTGGGAAAAATATGTGTATGAAAATCTGTCAGCATTTTAAATATCCTTTCGTTTGATTGATTATATTATAGCATAAAACGGTATATAATATCAAGAAAAAAGAACCGATTTTATTGTCGGTTCTTTAGTGGTGTTATTTATGAATTTCCTTCATTTCTTCGTGCATATTTGCGGCGTTTTGAGTAATTTTTTCAAGGTCGTTTCTTTCCTCAACCTTATCGACAAGCGATGATGCCATAGGAACGTCCGCCTCACGGCTTGCCTGATATTTATATGCAAGTTTCAAAAGTATCGGTGTAACGATGGTTGTCGCAACAACGACAAGTACAAGCGGTGCGAAAAATTCGTCTTTCATAAGTCCCATTGACATACCCTTTGTGGCAACGATAAGTGCAACTTCACCTCTTGAAATCATACCGATACCGATTTTAACCGATTGAAGATTTGTGTATTTGCATATCTTGGCACCAAGTCCGCAACCAATCATCTTTGAAAGAACTGCAACTACAAGCAATAATACGGTAAGTACTACAACCGTTGCAGACATATTGCTGAATGTTACTTTAAGACCAACGCTTGCAAAGAATACCGGTGAAAGAAGAACGTATGAAACCGTATCGAAACGGTTTAGCATATACGAAGTTTTTTTTGTTGTTTGAAAGGATAAGACCTGCAACAAACGCACCTGTAATATCACTTACGCCGAAGAAATATTCGGCGGCGAATGACATAAGCAAACAGAATGCAAATGCAAGAATTACGAAACGTCTTAAATCCTTTTTTTGTATTTGTTAATCCACGGATTGACAAACTTGATGAAAAGAAATGCCACAACTCCGCAGAATATGAAGAAACCTAGTATCTTCAGAAGTATTACCCACAGAGAAACGTCACTGCCGGCAAAGCTTGAAATAACAGTAAGTGCAATAATACCGAGTACGTCGTCTATAAGTGCCGCACCCAAAATTGCGTTACCTGTTTTTGTCGAAAGTTTGCCGAGTTCTTTAAGTGTTTCAACTGTGATACTGACAGATGTTGCGGTTAGAACGACACCGACAAATATGTTTTGCAGCATTGTCTGTTGGTCGGTTACCGGGTTGTAGATCGTGGCTACAAAGTATCCGCCGACAAGCGGTACGATAACGCCGAGCAGAGCGATTATAAACGACGCAAGACCTGTCTTTTTCAGTTCCTGAACGTCTGTTTCAAGACCGGCTGCGAACATAAGTACGATAACACCGATTTCGGCAATGTTCTTGATAAAATCGGTTTCCTGCAAAACTCCGAAACAGGCAGGACCTAAAAGAAGTCCGGCGATAAGAGCACCGACTACCTGTGGCAGTTGGATACGTCTTGTTAAAAGTCCGAGGATTTTGTACTTATCAAAATAAGTGCAATGTCGAGTAAATATTTGTAAGATTCCATTGTTGTTGCCTCCTATATAAATAAGTATTAATTTTTTAAATCTAAGAATTAATTTTACTCCTATAAGTGCATTTTATCAAGACAGCAAAAAAAACAAAAATAATAAAATTTTTTTGTCTATTTTTCTACTTTTAGGACAGACGGTGTGAATTTGATTAAAATGTAATTGCAATTAGGCGTGAAGTGGTATATAATATAAATATGCTGCAGACAAAACCGTTGCAGTTTTGTCTGCTTTATTTTGTTGACAGGTTCAGCATTAAAAAAATAACAGAGTAGATTCGTGTGCGTGAAGTGCGGAGGAACGGGGAGTTGTCACTTTGACGAAAAGCCTTAGGCTTGCGGTATACGGATTGCATCCCGCTGATTTACGGTAGAGAATATTATTTAAGCTCCCTATGGTAAGGGAGCTTTTTCTTTTTACGGGACGGCTTTGTCTGAAAGGATATGAAGTTGATGAATTACAAAGAGGCAAGAGAGTACATAAAAAAAGCCTCGCAATATGGGATTGTTCCGGGATTGGATAATATATCAAATCTCTGCGATAAACTCGGTAATCCGCAGAATGAACTTGATGTTATTCACATCGCCGGCACTAACGGTAAAGGAAGTGTAGGTGCTTTTGTCGAACAGATTTTGATTGAGTCCGGCAAGAAAGTCGGACGATATGTTTCACCGTCGGTTTTTGATTATCTTGAACAGTTTCGTATAAATGCAGAAAATATGAGTGAGGACAGATATGCTTATTATATAAGCCGTATCAGTGAAGTTGCGGACAAAATGACTCCGCACCCTACACCTTTTGAAATGGAAACGGCGGCAGCATTTTTGTATTTTAAAGAAGAACAATGTGATGTTGTTTTGATTGAAGTCGGTATGGGCGGACGTGAGGACGCAACCAATATTATTCCGAAAAGTCTTGTATCGGTGATAACTCCGATAAGTATGGACCATATGAAATTCCTCGGCAACACGCTGGAAGAAATCGCATATCAAAAGTCGGGTATTATAAAAAACAACGGACTTGTCGTTACGGCAAAACAGGAAAATTGTGTGATGAATGTCATAGAAAACGAGTGCTGTGAAAAAAATGCACGGCTTATAAAAGCCGACAATGTGACGGAATATGAAATATCGCTTGACGGTGAATATCAACGCGAAAATGCCGCCGTTGCGGAAGAAGTGTGCAGGCATATTGACGGTGTGAGCGAAAATGATATAAAGAACGGTTTAATAAATACGGTATGGCACGGCAGGTTTGAAAAAATATGCGATAAACCTGAATTTATAATTGACGGCGCACATAATACTGACGGTGCGAAAAGGCTCAAAGAAAGTATCGGAAAGTATTACGGCAATCGAAAAATCGTGTATATAACAGGTGTGTTTGCAGATAAGGCATACAAGCAAATTGCCGAAATAACCGCACCGCTTGCACAAAAGATATACACGATTACACCGAACAATCCGCGAGCGTTATCAAACGAAAAATATGCAAGTGCAATAAGTGAATATAATCAAAATGTTGAGGCGGTAAGCCTTGATACAGCACTTAGGTTGTGCCTTAATATGACGGACTGCGTTGTTATTGCGTTCGGTTCATTGTCATTTTTGGGTGAATTGAAAAGAAAAACGGACGACATAATAAGTATGCGAAAATGCAACAATATTTTGAAGAATAAAAATTTTCGTGACATTCTGTCAAAAATAAATTCTGCCGAAAAAGGACAGAATTTACTGCAATCACGGAATTGACCACCTTTTAGACGTTGCAAGAAGTGCGTATATTTTGAATTTGGAAAACGGACTTAACATATCGAAAGAGATTATATACGGTACGGCTTTACTGCACGATATAGGACGGTATGAGCAGTATAAAAACGGCACAAATCATCCACAAAGCAGGCGGTGAAATTGCGAAAAAAAATACTTTGTGAATGTGGGTTTGCAAGTGATGAGATTGAATATATGGTTGAAGCGGTAAGGGCGCATAGGGATATACCCGAAAAAGCGGAAACACTCGGCGATATTATTGCGATTGCGGATAAGAGAACACGTTTGTGTATGATGTGCAACGCAATAGATACCTGCAAGTGGAGCGAAAATGAGAAAAAATACAGATATAGTGTTGTAAGGGGGATAAAAATGATAATAGGAAACAAAGAATTCGGAAATCATACATACGTAATGGGTATATTGAATGTGACGCCCGATTCATTTTCGGACGGAGGTAAGTTTAATAATATTGACAGTGCTTTAAAGCATACCGAACAGCTTATAAATGACGGTGCGGATATAATTGATGTAGGCGGTGAATCGACAAGACCGAATTATACAAAAAAATCAGCGATGAAGAAGAAATTGAAAGAGTTGTGCCTGTGATAGAAAAAAATCAAGGCTGATTTTGATGTGCCTGTTTCGATAGACACATATAAAAGCAAAGGTAGCCGCGGCGGCTGTCGGAGCAGGCGCGGACCTTGTAAATGACATATGGGGATTGAAATACGATAAGAATATGGCGGAAGTGATTGCAAAATCGGGTGCGGCGTGTTGTCTTATGCACAACAGAGAAAAAGCAGAATATAATTCCTTTGTGGAGGACGTACTTGACGACCTTAGAGAAACAATAGCCATTGCGAAAAAAAAGCGGGTATTGCTGACGATAAAATAATACTTGACCCCGGTGTGGGTTTTGCGAAGTCATATGAACAAAATCTTATTATAACGAATAACGTAGACAGACTTAACGAACTCGGCTACCCTGTTTTGCTCGGTACGTCAAGAAAGTCAATGATAGGCTTGACGCTCGATTTGCCGTCAGATCAAAGAGTTGAGGGAACTGTTGCAACATCTGTTATAGGAGTTATGAAAGGTTGCAGATTTGTAAGGGTACACGATGTACTTGAAAACAAACGTGCGATACTTATGACCGAGGCAATAATAAACAGCTGATAAAAGGAGCGGAAAATGGACAAAATATCTATCAGAGGACTTGAAGTTTTTGCAAATCACGGTGTTTTCAAAGAAGAAAACGTACTCGGACAAAAATTTATCGTGAATGCGGAGCTTGTGTGTGACACAAGAAGTGCGGGCCAAGAGGATAATCTTGAAAAATCGGTGAATTATGCAGAAGTGTGTAATCTTATTACCAAAGTAATGAGAAACAACACATTTAAGCTTATTGAGGCGGCGGCGGAAAATATTGCCGAGAAAATATTGCTTGAATACGATTTAATAAGAGAAGTAACAATAACATTAAAAAAACCTTGGGCGCCGATTATGATGAGTGTTGATACTGTGGAAGTGAGCATAACGAGAAAATGGCATAGGGCATATATTGCACTCGGTTCAAATATGGGTGACAGCAAAGGTCACCTTGACGGTGCTGTCAAAGAACTTGACGCGGATAAGTATTGCAGAGTGAAAAAAGTGTCGGAATTTATCGTGACAGAGCCTGTCGGCGGTGTTGAACAGGACGATTTTTAAACGGCTGTCTTGAACTTGAAACGCTTTACACACCGTATGAATTGCTTGATTTTTTGCATAAAATCGAACAGGCACATAACAGAGAACGCATTGTTCATTGGGGACCGAGAACACTTTGATTTGGATATTATTCTTTATGACGATGTTGTTATGTACGAGGACGATTTAATCATACCTCATATCGAAATGGAAAACAGAGAATTTGTTTTAAAACCGCTTTGTGAGATAGCGCCTTATATAAAAAAAATCCCGTAAATGGAAAATCAATAAAACAACTTTTAAGTGAAATTCAAAAATAAATAATTTTGTACAAAATATTTTTTATACTTTTTATGCAAAATAATACGATATGTCACTTGAAAAATATCGCTACTTATGATATATTTGTAATGTAAATGTAAAATAAGGTCGTAGACGGACGAAAAACCGTCAAAGAGAGAGAAAAATTTAATACATATCCAGTAAGAAGGAGAATTACAATGACAAACAACTTTATAAGTAACGAAACACCGATAGTCGGCAAGCTTAGTATCATAAGTATGAAAGGCTGTGAAGGCATAACGGCTAAGATTGATGAATATCTTAGAGCTTTTAGAGGTTATGAGGATACAGAAACTTATGTTACTCATGTAACTTGTCCGAGATTTGGTACAGGCGAAGGAAAAAATGCGTTATCGATGAAACTGTAAGAGGTCATGACGTGTATATCATATGCGACGTGTTCAATTACGGTGTTACCTATAAAATGTACGGAGTTGAAAATCATATGAGTCCTGATGACCACTATCAGGATTTGAAACGTGTTATTGCCGCAATGGGCGGTAAGGCAAGACGTGTTACTGTCGTAATGCCTATGCTTTTACGAGGGCAGACAGCACAGAAGAAACGGTCGTGAATCACTTGATGCGGCACTTATGCTACAAGAGCTTGTTCATATGGGCGTGTCAAATATCATTACATTTGACGCACACGATCCGAGAATTTCAAATGCAATTCCACTTGCAGGTTTTGATGATGTTCAAGCGACATATCAGATGATAAAGGCACTTGTCAGAGCCGTTCCTGATATATCACTAAACAAAAAAGATACTATTGTAATCTCTCCTGATGAAGGCGGTATGTCAAGATGTATGTACTATTCATCAGTGCTAAAAAGCTTGACCTTGGTATGTTCTATAAAAGACGTGATTACTCTGTAATCGTAAACGGCAAAAACCCTATTGAGGCTCACGAATATTTGGGACGTGACGTAAACGGTAAGGACGTTATTATCGTTGATGATATGATTTCATCGGGTGAATCTGTAATTGACGTTGCAAATAACCTTAAGAAGCAGGGTGCAAAGAGAATATTCGTATTTGCATCGTTCGGTCTTTTTCTGTAACGGTCTTGAGTGCTTTGATAAAGCGGCTGCAGACGGTATTGTTGATAAGATTTTCACAACAAACTTAATTTACAGAAATCCTGACCTTGCAACTCGTGAATGGTACTGTGAAGTTGATATGTCAAAATATATCTCACTTCTTATCGATACTCTTAACCATGATGAAACTATATCAAGCCTTCGTAACCCTGTTACAAAGATTAAGAATCTTGTTAGTAAACTTGAAAATAAATAGGAGATAATTATGCAGTGTGTGTTGTTGGCGGCAGGCTATGCCACAAGATTGTATCCGCTTACGGAAAATATGCCTAAGGCACTTTTTAAAACTCGGTGACAAGACTATTTTGGAAATGGTTACGGATAAAATTGACGAGGTTAGCGACGTCGAAAATATCTACATTGTGACTAACGAAAAGTTTTATAAGCAGTTTGAAAAGTGTTGCGAAAGCTATAAAGGTCCGAAAAAGTTAAGGTTATTAACGACCATACAACGAGTAATGATAACAGACTCGGCGCAATCGGTGACTTGAAGTACGTTATTGATACGGAAAATATCAATGACGAAATTCTTGTTATGGCAAGCGATAATATATTTGATTTTTCGCTTTGCGATTTTGTGAATATGTACCGCAGTAAAAACGCTGATATGATTTGTGCTCATACGATTGAGAATAAAGAAGATTTACATTCTATGGGCGTTGTTGAACTTGACGGTGACGGCAAGGTGACAAGTTTTGAAGAAAAGCCGAAACAGCCTAAATCGGATTTGGGTGTACCGCCGTTTTATCTGTATAAACGCGATACACTACCTCTTATAGATAAATATTTAAAGAGGGCAATAATCCCGACGCACCGGGACATTTTTATACCGTGGCTTATCGGTAAAAACGATGTGTACGCATATGTGTTTGACGCAGTTCGTATTGACATCGGTACACCGGAAAGCTATTATGACGCTTGTGAAAAGCAGAAAAACGGTACATTGTTTAATAACTAAAACCAAAGGGCAGTTTAAAAACTGTCCTTTTACTTGCAATCAAAGATGAGGGAAACCTCATCTTTTTTTGTGTTCACAAATTGTTAAAAACTAAATACAAAATATTCATTGACAAAAGAAACAATGTGAGTATAATAATAGATGAAAGGTCAAAGAAAGTCAAAGTCAAAGAGGTGATTGAAAAATGGGTATGAGTGATAAGATAGAAGCTTTCATAAACGAACTTCTCAAAGACGATACGGACGAATGGTTGGAGCTTAAACGAAACGAACTTGCTTCAATATTCGGATGTGTTCCGTCACAAATTAATTACGTTATTTCAACAAGGTTTAATCCCGAACACGGTTATATCGTCGAATCAAGACGAGGCGGCGGAGGTTATTTGAGGATTAAACAGGTAAAGCACGAAGATGGTATCATAATGCAGACCATCAAAGCCGTAGGCGAAAGCCTTGACGAGAAAAACCGCTAAATCATATTTGGCAAACTTAATCAGGCACAACGCTCTTGATGAAAGAACAGCCTCAATTATATTCAGCGGAATATGCGACAATTCTTTGACTGTTAATCAACCGCAAAAGACAAAGTAAGAGCAAATATATTTAAGAATATGCTTGCTATGGCAGGTAAATAAGGAGGATGATTGGAATGTATGATTTATTTTCAGATTTGTTTGATGGGTTTGATTGGTTTATGCAGCCGACAACTTATAAAGAGGAAAAGAAATGTCCCGTTTGCGGACGTACTTATTCCGATTTCAGACGAGATGGCAAGCTTGGGTGCAGTGAATGTTACAAAGTGTTCAGAGGTCCTGTAACCGAAACATTACGACAAATTCATCCGAGTACCGTTCATGTCGGTAAGATACCGTCAAAGTCAGGCGAAGAACTTAAATTAAAGAGAAAGTACGAAACACTAAAGCAAGAACTTTCGGCGGCGGTTAAAAATGAGGATTACGAAACAGCCGCAAAACTTCATAAACAGATTCGTGAAATAGAAAATGAGGTGAAAAAGTCATGATTTGGTATAAAAATAATAATTCGGACATAGTTGTTTCAACAAGAATACGTCTTGCGAGAAATGTTGATAAAACACCGTTCCCGAATGCCCTAAAGGACACAAAGGAAGTAACCGAAAAAATTAAAAACGCTGTTTTGGGCGGTAATTCGACATTGGCAAAGGATTTTGACTTTATTGACCTTGATAATATACCGCTTATCAGAAAACAGGAGCTTGCCGAAGAACATCTTATAAGTCCCGTTATGTGCGAGGGCAAAGGTAAGTCGGTTATGATAAGCAAAGACCGGACAATGAGCATTATGCTTATGGAGGAGGACCATATCAGACTGCAGATCATAAAAGACGGCTTTGCACTTGACGAAGCTTACTCACTTGCAAGCAAGGTTGATGATGTAATCGAAGAAAATATCACATATGGGTTTGATAATGATTTCGGTTACTTGACAGCTTGTCCTACTAATACCGGTACAGGTATGAGAGCGTCGGTAATGATGCACTTGCCTGCACTTACAATGACCGAGAATATCAACAGAGTTATTTCTTCGGCAGGCAGTCTTGGCATTGAAGTAAGAGGTCTTTACGGTGAGGGTACAAAGGCATACGGTAATTTGTATCAGATTTCAAACAGAATTACTTTGGGACTTTCCGAAAGTCAGGTAATCGAAAAATTGACTAATGTGGTTAATCAGATTACCGATATGGAAACAAAAGCAAGAAATATGCTTAAAGAAAAAAAATTATGACGTCATTGCGGACAGATTGTTCCGCTCATACGGTACACTTAAATATGCACGAAGTGTATCATCATCAGAGGCGAAATCACTTTTGTCCGATGTAATGCTTGGACAAAGTTTGGGTATAATTCCAAAGGAAAGCAAAATTGCACCGCTTGAATGTATGGTGCTTTCAGAGCCGGCGCTTGTGTGTGACGGTAAGGAATTATCGCCGAATGAACGTGATAAAAAACGTGCAGAATTAATAAGAAACAATATCTAAATAACAAATAACACATAGAAGAAAAGGAGTTGATTATTATGTTATTCTCAAATTTCACAGAAAAAGCAAGAATTGCGATTAGCGAGGCTCACGATGCGGCTGCGGAAATGGGTCATAACTATATTGGCAGTGAACATCTTCTTATGGGACTTATTCGAGAGGGTAGCGGAGTGGCTGCTAAAGTGCTTGAGAAAAACGGCGTAACCGCCGAAAAGGTTAAAGATAAAATAAACGAATATATCGGTATCGGAGTTTCTCTCCCACAGCAGACCGAACTTCCGCTTACACCGCGTTCAAAACGTATTTTGGAAATGAGTGCTCTTGAAGCAAGACGTTTGAACCACAGTTATATAGGTACAGAACATTGTTAATGGCTATCATTCGTGACGGTGACGGAGTTGCCGCAAAAATTCTTGAATCGCTTGGTGTTAATTTGCCGAATTTCTATACGGATACAGTCCGTTCAATAGAGGTGACGTTGAAATGGAGTCACAGCCGGGCAGCGAATATCACCCAAATCCAAATTCGTCAACACCTACTCTTGACCAGTTCGGACGTGACTTTACAGCTATTGCGAAAGAGGGTAAATTTGACCCCGTAATCGGCAGAAGTAAGGAAATCGAACGTGTAACTCAGATTTTGTCAAGACGTACAAAGAATAACCCATGCCTTATAGGTGAACCGGGTGTAGGTAAAACAGCCGTAATTGAGGGACTTGCTCAGAAAATTGCGTCAGGCGACGTTCCTGAGCCGTTAAAGACAAAACGTCTTGTATCGGTTGACCTTTCAAGTATGGTTGCCGGTGCAAAATACAGAGGTGAATTTGAAGAACGTTTGAAGAAAGTTGTAAATGAAGTTCTTGCGGCAAAGAATGTAATATTGTTCATTGATGAATTTCATACAATCGTCGGTGCAGGCAGTGCCGAAGGTTCGATGGACGCGTCGAATATCCTAAAACCGTTCCTTGCAAGAGGTGAATTGCAGCTTATCGGTGCGACAACGCTTAAAGAATATAAGAAATATATCGAAAAGACGCCGCACTTGAAAGACGTTTCCAACCTGTAACAGTCGGTGAGCCGACAGTAGAAGAAACGGTTGAGATATTGAAAGGTATCCGTGACAAGTACGAGGCACATCACAGCGTAACAATCACAGATGACGCATTGAAAGCCGCCGCAACATTGTCGTCACGTTATATCACAGACAGATTTCTTCCGGATAAAGCAATTGACCTTATTGATGAGGCGGCATCTAAAAAACGTCTTGGATCACAGACAGAGCCTGATGATTTGAAAGAAAAAGAAAAAGAAACTTGAAAAATTGCAGTCGGAAAAACAAGAGGCTATAACTGCACAAGACTTTGAAAAAGCCGCAAAAATCCGTGATGAAGAAAAGGTATTGAAAGAAGAAGTTGAAAAACTAAAATCTTCTTGGAAAGGTACAGGCTCATCTTCGGGACTTGTTGTAGACGAGGACGATATTGCCGACATCTTGGCAGACTGGACTCATATTCCTGCCGCAAGATTGAAAGAGAAAGAAATGGAGAGATTAAAGAATCTTGAAAATATTCTTCACGCAAGAGTTATCGGTCAGGACGAGGCTGTAAGTGCGGTTGCGAAAAGCAATCAAGCGTGGCAGAGCCGGACTTAAAGACCCTAAACGTCCGATTGGCTCGTTCTTGTTCTTAGGTCCTACCGGTGTAGGTAAAACAGAACTTTCAAAGACTTTGGCTGAAGCGATGTTCGGCAGTGAAAATGCACTTATCCGTGTAGATATGTCGGAATACATGGAAAAGCACTCGGTTTCAAAATTCATCGGTTCGCCTCCGGGATATGTCGGCTTTGAGGAGGGCGGTCAGCTTACCGAGAAGATAAGAAAACACCCGTACTCGGTTATCCTTTTCGATGAAATTGAAAAGGCGCACCCCGATGTATTCAACATCATGCTCCAAATTCTTGATGACGGTATTCTTACAGACGCGCAAGGCAGAAAGGTGGATTTCAAAAACACCGTTATCATCATGACATCTAACCTTGGTGCAAAAAGAAATTCTCGGCAATGTATCATCTAAACTTGGTTTCAAGAAAGACGAGGAAAAATGGACAAGAACATCAGTGAACACGACAGTATCAAGAACAAAGTTATGGAAGAAGTTAAACGTGTGTTTAAACCTGAATTCCTTAACAGAATTGACGATATAATCGTATTTGACAGATTGACAGAGGATAACATCAAGGAAATTGCAAAACTTATGCTTAAATCTCTTGAAAAACGTTTGAATGCGAATGAAATCAATGTAACATTTACGGAGAGTGCCGTAAGCAAAATTGCTAAGTCGGGCTTTGACCCTGTATACGGTGCAAGACCTTTAAGACGTGCAATTCAAAACGAAATCGAAGATATGCTTTCGGAAGAAATCATTGACGGTAACGTTAAGAGCGGTGACAGCATTACTGTAGATGTTGAGGACGATAAGTTTACTGTTAAAAAATAAGACTCAAATAAGGCAGTCACATTTTTGCGACTGCCTTATTTATGCAAAAAAATATAGTTGCTCATTTGAGCAACTATATAAATTTTTGTATTTAATTATGCAGCCGGAGTAGCTGTCGGAGCAGCTGTTTCAGCCGGAGCTTTTGTCGGTGCTACAGTAGCAGATGGGTCTGCGGTAGCCTCAGGAGCAACAGTGGCTGTTGGGTCTGCAGGTAGCCTCAGGAGCAACAGTAGCTGTTGGGTCTGCAGTAGCAGTTGGTTTAACTGTTTCGGCAGGAGTATCAGTACCGTTTATAACAACTTCAGCTTGGCTGATCTTTAGATCATCACCTTCATATTGTACTGATTTATTGCCTACATTGCTAACTGAGTCAACAAGAAGTGATGTGTTGAAACCAAGCTTTGTGTTGTATCCGTTTGAAAGTTGGAATGAACCCTTTTCGCCTGTAAGTGACTTGAATGTAAGTTTCATAACAGCACCGTCTGTCTTAACTGCTGTTTCGGCATTAACAGTAATAGATGCGGCTTTTTACATAACCGTATGTAAATTCAGGGTTTGCTGCACCTATTGCACCTTCGATTACGTTGTCGCCGTTTACAAGTTCGGCTTTTACAAATTCAAATGCAGTAGGGTCATACTTAACAGTTGCAGTTACGCCTGAAACAAATTTTTCAGCCGGAAGATTTTCTGCGTTTACAGAAAGAACAACTTCTTCGTCCTTAGCGGCTGTTAGCTTGTCAGCTGAAAGTGACAATGCAGGAACGCCTGCGTCTGCTGAAGGAGCGTTAGCTGTTGTGATATTGATTGTATAATCTTCACCGTTCCATTGAACATCTGCGTCAAGAGCCTCGCTGATTGCTCTTAGAGGAATCATAGTTCTGTCGCTGATGATTTGAGGAGCAACGTCCAAAGTTACGTCATTTTCAGGAGCAACGAAGTCTTGTCCTGACATAAGAGCTCCGAAAACACCGCTTACGTCAAAAACTTTCATTGTACTGTCGTCGATAGTCAATCTGATAAGAGTTTTGTTATCAGAACTTGTAACATCAACAGTTCTTGTATCTTCTTTCCATTCAACCTTTGCGCCCATAGCCTCAAATACGCCTCTTGCAGGAACAAGAGTAGTACCTTCGCCAATAATTACAGGAGCTTGGTCGTCAAAAAAGATTTGACCTTGGTTCACGAATACAGTAGGAGTTTTATCCTCTGCCATAGCAATACCTGTGCATGAAACTGCAAGTGCAGCTGCAAGAGAAATGCTTAAAATTTGTTTCTTCATAAAAAATACTTCCTTTCATTTTACGAATTTATCAAACATTATAACACAAAAACTCGAAATATACAATAAAATTTTTTAAATTTGTATAGCCATACAATCGAAAATGTAGTATAATAGTAAACAACTGAGGTCATATAGAGGATATATCGCCTTAAGCTCCAAGAAAATGAAAGGAGTATCTGAATATGAATGCGTTTTTGGAATACTTGGTAAAATATGTACAGTTGCTTAGAATAAGTGATTTAATTGATATATTGATAGTTTCGGTTATAGTGTATTATCTTATAAATTTAATTCGTGAAACAAGAGCAATGCAACTTGTGAAGGGTATTATATTTTTGTTTATAGCATTCTTTTTAAGTCAGTGGCTGAAACTTAATGCATTAAACTATATTTTAGGCGGGGCAATGCAAATCGGTGCATTTGCGGTAATCGTAATATTTCAGCCCGAATTGCGTAATTTGCTTGAAAGAATGGGGCGTTTCAAAGTCGGACGTATAATTGATTTTGCGTCGGACACTACAGAGGACGATTTACACAGGGTTATAGATTCGATTGCACAAGCCGCCGCGAATATGTCGGCGACAAAGACGGGTGCGCTTATTGTAATGGAACGTGCAACGCGATTGGGTGAATATATAAGTACGGGGACAATGCTTGACGCGAATGTATCAAGCGGACTTTTGGAGAATATATTTTGTACCGAATACACCTTTGCATGACGGTGCGGTTATAATAAGGAATAATAAAATTGTGACAGCCGGCTGTCTTTTGCCGCTTACCGCAAATAATAATTTATCAAGAGATTTGGGTACACGTCACAGAGCGGCGATAGGACTCAGCGAAGTCACAGACGCGGTTATTATAGTGGTGAGCGAAGAAACAGGCAAGATTTCCATAGCGTTAAACGGTTCGCTTACGCGTAATCTTTCAAGAGAGTCGCTTGCAAAGGCACTTAAAAGATTATGAGTCAAAAGCAGGAAACGAACGAAAAGATAGATAAGATTATGTTTTGGAGGACGAAATGACGGAGAAGAAAGCGAATGTAACGAATACTCAAAAGCTGAAAACCGTAATACTTTCGGTTTTCCTTGCAGTAATCGTGTGGTTTATGGTTATATATGTGAATGACCCCGATATTACGACTACCGTTTCGGATTTGAATGTAAGATTTGTCGGTGAAATGTCGCTTAGGGATAAAAAACTTGCGGTGACCGGTAAGGATAAAATTCACGAATTGTCGGTTGTTGTAACGGGTAAACGAAGTGACCTTATGAATTTTATGGACGATATATATGTTCAGGTTGATGTCAGCGATATTGACTCAACGGGTGAATATAATTTGTCGGGAGTGATTTCAATTCCGACAACGAGAATTTCAGTTGAAAAGGAAAAGTACGGAGATATTCCGATTACGGTTGAACCGCTTGAAATGAAAGATATTGAGGTTACTGTAAAACAGACCGGTATGCTCAAAGACAAGATAGTAAAATCGTCTGTAAATAATCCGACTGTCACAATAACAGGTGCAAAAAGTGAAATAGACGAGGTTGCAGGTGCTATTGCAACGGTTGATGTGTCAAGTATTCAAGAGGACGGCGTGGAAAACGTGAACTATCTTCTGACGGACACAAACGGTGAACTTATAAACAAGAATGAAACGATTGAAAGTGCACGTTCTTATGTGGAGGTTGTAAATACGATATATGACGCAAAACTTTTGCCTGTTGTGCCAAGACTTTCGGCAGAGCTTGACAAGGAATATATTTTGAAAGCGGATAAATCTTTTGCTACACCTGCAAGCGTTACGGTTGGCGTGGACGAAACTAATACGGATGATAAAGTCATTGCACTTATAGATAAAGTTCCGTCAGACGGTTTCGGCGAATATGAACTTGAATTGTCAAGCGGTATGTATATACCGGAGGATAATAAAAAGTCAAGTATAAATTGGATATAGTAAAAAAGCCGTTGCACAGCTTGAACTTACCGTACAGGCACAAAATGTACAATCAGGTTTGACGGCTAAGATAAACAATAAACTCATCGCACAGGTTTGGGGTGAGGAAGGAAAAATTACCACAGATAATGTAAAGGCTTACGTTGACGTAAGCGGACTTGGAGCGGGAACATACAATTTGCCTGTAAAAATTGAAGGTGAAAATGTTAGTTTCGCAGAAAATTATACAATAGAAGTTACTGTAGAATAGGAGAATAAATAAATGGCAGATAAATTAGTAAGAGGAAACAGTATGGACGGTGCAATCCGTGTTTTTGCGGCGGTGACAACCGACCTTGTGAATGAGGCACAGAGAATACATCATACTTATCCGGTTGCAACGGCTGCACTCGGCAGATTGCTTACAGGTGCGGCAATTATGGGTGCGGCAGGATTGAAGAATGAAACAGACAGTATGACGGTTCAGATAAAGGGCGAGGGTGAAATTACAAACCTTGTTGCCGTTACGGATTGTCACAGTAGGGTCAGAGGTTACGTTTCAAACCCGTATGTTGACAGACCGCTTAACAATAAAGGTAAACTTGATGTCGGCGGTGCTATCGGCGGCGGATATTTGAGTGTTGTACGCGATTTGGGATTGAAAGAGCCGTATGTCGGACAAATTCCGCTTGTATCGGGCGAAATTGCGGAGGACTTGACATATTATTATGCAAAAAGTGAGCAGATACCTACATCGGTTGCACTTGGCGTGCTTGTTGATACAGACAACAGCGTAATAGCGGCAGGCGGTTTTATGATACAGCTTATGCCGGAGGCTACCGAAGAAATGGCGGTTCAGCTTGAAGATATATTAAAGGAGTTGCCTCCTGTTACGACAATGATTAAAGAGGGTATGACTGCGGAGGATATTCTGTTCAGAGTAACGGAAGGATTTTCGATGGTATGTGAAAACAAGGCGGTTGTACCGGAATATAAGTGTACGTGTTCAAAAGAGCGTATGGAAAAAGCACTTATTTCAATAGGTAAAAAAGAGCTTGAAGAACTGATTGAGGATCAGGGGAAGCTGAACTTACTTGCCAGTTCTGTGATAATAAATACCATTTCAATAAGAAAGAACTCGAAGATTTATTGGAAAAAGCAAAATAAATAAAGAATTTAGTAAAAAATGCTTGACAATCCGAGAGAAAATCTATATAATATTTGAGGTGTCTATTTTTATGATAGGAATAAAGACGGCTGATTGGGGCCGGAATTAAGCAGAGGAGGTGCTGTAACAATGAAAAGAACATTTCAACCGAAAAAGCGTCAAAGAGCTAAGGAACACGGTTTCAGAAAGAGAATGTCTACTAAGTCAGGCAGAAAGATTTTGGCTAGCAGAAGACAGAAGGGCAGAAAGAAGTTATCTGCATAATATATGAAGATGTAGGCAGGAAGCGGGGAGGAATTCTTTGCTTGTTGCCTTTTTTTTCATAATAAGACAAATGAGGTTTAATATGAAAAACACTCAAAGTTTAAAACTCAACAGAGATTTCAGACGTGCATACAAGGGTGATAACTTTGTCGGAGGATATACCGTTGTATATATGAAGAAAAATAAATATCAGTTTAACCGTCTTGGTTTGAGAGTCGGTAAGGCGACCGGTAAGGCTGTTACGCGAAATCGCTTGAAAAGGCTTATGCGTGAGAGTTATCGCCTTATGGAAGATGATATTGAAAAGGGTTATGACTTCATAATTGTTGCACGAAACAGAGCTGTTGGAAAAACACAGTCGCAGATTCAAGGCGATATTAGGTTTGCTATGAGAAAGCTGGGACTAATTAAATGAAAAAATTTTTAATCGCATTGATTGATTTTTACAGACACCAAATTTCACCGTATAAAGGCGGGGCGTGCTGCCGGTTTGTCCCGACCTGTTCACAATATGCAAGAGAGGCAATAGAGAAATACGGTGCTTTGTACGGGACATATCTTGCCGTAAGAAGAATATTGAGATGTCATCCGTTTCATAAGGGCGGCTATGACCCTGTACCCGATAAACATAAAGGCAGCGGAGAGGAAAAAATAAGACATATGTTTGAATATCTTATTACACGACCGATGGGCTTTATAATTGAGCACATCTATAATCTTGTTCCAAATTATGGTCTTGCGATAATTATCTTTACGATTCTTATAAAGCTGATTTTAATTCCGCTTAACATACATTCGCAAAAGGCTATGAAGAAACAGCAAAAAAAATACAGCCGCTGATGGCTGAACTTCAAAAAGAAGTATGCAAATGACCAAGAAAAACTTCAGCGTGAAATGATGAAGATTTATAAGGAAAATAATATAAGTATGACAGGCGGCTGTTTGCCTATGCTTATTCAAATGCCTATATTGATTGGTCTTTATCAGGTTATTCAGAAACCTCTTTCATACCTTGCAGGTGTTGATTGGGCTAATGCGTCGGTTATTAACGAAGTTATCCGTCTAAAGGACGCAATGGTAAATTTGGGATATAACATTGGTAATCTTGCTAATGCTACAATGGAACAGCTTGCGAACAATTCGCAAATCCAGCTTTCAAAGTGGGCAGGTATTGTCGGAACACAGGAACGGCTCTTGAAGGTGTTTCGGGCGGAGTTCACCCTTGGGTATTGAATTTCAATTTCCTTGGTCTTGACCTTTCAAACGCACCGTCAGCGGCTTTTGGGCATATTATGGCGCTTGATTTTTCAAATATGAGTGTTATACTATTGTTGTTAATTCCTGTTTTGGCGGTTATTGCGTCGGTAATTTCAATGAAAGTTACTCAGGCACAGACAGGTCAAAATCAAAACACAGAAGGACAGGCTGCTCAAATGACAAAGTCAATGAATCTGATGATGCCGGTAATGACAGCGTTCTTTACAGTTACACTTCCGGCAGGTCTTGATTGTACTGGATTATAAGCTCAGTTGTACAAATTCTTCAGCAGTTGATACTAAATGCTTTTTTAGATAAGAAAGGGAAGAGATCGTTGTCACAGTTCCAGAAAAGAAACAACAGCATAGAAAAAACGCAAAAAATAAACAAGACGCAATCGAACTTGCATTAAAAGAGCTTAACGCAAGCAGAGAGGACGTTGAAATAGAAGTTCTTGACGAGGGTTCAAAAGGATTTTTGGGAATCGGTGCAAGAGATGCGCGTGTTAGAGTAACTCTTATAAAGAGCGAAGAACCTGTAAATGAAACTTATGTTCAAGAAAAAGAAGAAGTAGCAGAAACAGAAGTTAAGCCTGTAAAGCGTGAGCCGAAAGTGAAGAAAGAATCACTTGGCGATCCGGCTGATGACGCTAAGAAATTCTAAGCGACATATTTAACGCAATGGATCTTGACGTTGCCATTGACGCAAAGATGGAAGAACAGTCTGTTTCAATCGACCTTTCAGGCGAAAAAAATATGGGTATTGTAATCGGTAAAAAGAGGTGATACTCTTGACAGCTTGCAGTATCTTACTTCACTTGTTGTAAAACCAAAGATCAGATGATTATATCAAGGTTTCAATAGATACTGAAAATTACAGAGAAAAACGTGCGGAGGCATTGTTGGCACTTTCAACACGTCTTGCCGATAAGGTTACAAAGACAGGTAAGAAGTTTACTTTAGAGCCGATGAATCCGTATGAAAGAAGAATAATTCATTCAAATCTTCAAGACAGCGAAACAGTAACAACTTATTCTGTAGGTTCAGAACCGTATCGTAAAGTCGTAATTGCACCTAAGAATGCAAAGCCTTACGGTAAGGGCGGTTATAAAAAAAAGGACGGCTATAAAAAGAGAGGTCCAAAGCCGCACAGAAATCATTCGGATAAGCCTGTTGCAGAAAAAACAGGAAGTTACACAACAACTTATAAAGCTGACTTTAAGCCTCAACAGCATAAGGCAGAATACAAGAACTTTGAAGATTATCTTGCAGGTCACAGTGATGAATTTAAAGGTGAAGAATAAGTCTAAAAGCTATCGCATTTTGCGGTAGCTTTTTTGTTGACAAAAAAGTAAAAAGATATAATATGAATACATAATTTAAGTGTGAAATGAGGGGATACGATGGAAAAATATTTAGAGTGTCACGGAACAAAAAATGTACCTAAAGGAAATGACTCCTGAAATAGAGTTTTTATTTGAAATATTTGGAGACGACTTCAGAACAAAAAATTGGATATTAGGTCATATAGATTACATAATCAAAAGAATGATAGATACATTGACGGAAAAAGACAAAAAATATAATTAAGGCTATGTATGGTTTACCAAAAAGAGAAAGTATCAACGGATTTAGATATTGATGATAAATTACCTATAGATTTAGATTTTTCTGATGAAGATGTAGCAAAGACATTTAGAGGGCTAAGACATCCACGCAGAAGTAAAATTGTAAAAGGATTTAGGGAGCACTATAACAATGCAAATTCGTTAAAATTCGTATATGAAGAAATTTGTGGAGAAATAAAGTACCTTTTAGAATATAGGTATCTTAGTAGTGAAACCGTATATTTAAAAACAATCATGGATAGATATAAATTATCTATAGAAATTGAAAAACATGAGTCAAATGATGATTGTGATATAGAAGATTTAGATTTATCAATACGAGCATATAATTGTTTAAAACAAGCCGAAATTAATAAAATTTCTGACCTAAAAGGAAAGACAGAAGAAGATCTTATGAGAGTAAGAAATTTAGGTAGAAAAGGCACAGAAGAAGTTATAGAAAAAATGCAAGAATTTGAGAGTGAGATGGAGGAAGATTTTATTTCTGTAATTTTTTCTTGTGACGGAGAAAAAACAGTATATAATTATCTCGGATATACTCAAGAAAAAATTATAAAATCAATATTTTGGAATATAATGAATATTTGCAATAACAAGGAAGTATTGATTAAATCTGACTGGTTTTCATCAAGACTATGTCATTTTTTGCTACTAAAAGGATATTTATATGTGGAAGATGTACTTGACGATTTTAATAGATTGGTGTTTACGTTAGCTGAGGAAAAAGAGTGTTTGTACGAACTAAATGTTTGTAGGGACATTGCTTATTATGGAGATACAAATGTACATGTATATAGAATCAATGACGCAGTGAAAAATAAAATTGAGAAATATTCAGAGGTTCCAACAGTTATGGATTTTATAAATGATTCAAAAAGGTGAAGATGCTGAAAGAGATATTGTAGAATTTGCTGAAAGATTGAAAGAAGATTTTGCTGAAAGATTGAATGATGATGAAGATGAGATAGATGACATAGATTTTGAGGAAGATGATGAGATATAGATAAAGATTAGCCTAATAAATGATTTAGTAAAACGACGTGTGAAAAGTGTTAAAAATGTATCAAATTGACAAAACAAATATAGCATAGTATAATAAAAATAAAGTACCAAAATATAAGGAGCGGAGATATGAAAACGGAATTTGTGAGATACCTCGAAAGACTATCGGAACTTTATCCGACGATAGACAAAAGCGTCTACGGAGATTATCAACTTGCAGTCAATTCTGAATTTGCCAAAGGGAACGGAACATTTTCTTTCTGATATTCACGGTGAATATGAGTCGTTTTCGCACGTTTTGAGAAACGGAAGCGGTGCGGTCAGAAAGAAGATTGATGATGTATTCGGGCATACACTCGGTACAAATGACAAGAGTGAGCTTGCGTCTATTTACTATCCAAAAGAAAAAAATAGATTACATAAAAAGCCTTGATAAAGATACGGAAAATTGGTACAAAATAACGCTTTACAGGCTTATTGAAATATGTAAGGTGGTTTCGTCAAAATACACGCGTTCAAAGGTCAGAAAAAAACACTTCCTCCGGCATATGCGTATGTTATCGAAGAACTTATAACGGAAAAACCTGAGGTTTTAAATCGCGGTGCGTATTATGACGGAATAGTGAATACAATTCTTGAAATCGGTGCGGCGGAAAAGTTTATTATCGCAATAGCGGAACTTATACAACGACTTGTCGTTGACCATTTGCACATAATAGGCGATATATACGACAGGGGCAGCGGTGCGCATAAGATAATGGATAAGCTTTGCTCTTATCATTCACTTGATATACAGTGGGGCAATCACGATATTATCTGGATGGGGGCAGCCGCAGGGAATCCTGCATGTATTGCAACTGTTGTCAGAAACAGTATCAGATACGGCAATCTTGACGTTATCGAGGACGGTTACGGAATTAATATGATACCGCTTGCAACGTTTGCTATGAGCGTGTATGCAGATGATGACTGCAGTTGTTTTGAAATTAAAAACAAAAAAACACTCATACGAAACGGAAATCGAACTTGAAATGAAAATGCACAAGGCGATTACCGTTATTCAATTCAAACTTGAGGGACAGCTTATACAAAATCACCCTGAATTTGATATGAACGAAATGTGCTTGCTTGATAAAATTGACTTTGAAAACGGTACGGTAACTATCGGTGAAAATGTTTATAAAATGAAAGATGTCAATTTTTCCTACGATTGACAAGGAAAATCCGTATAAGCTCACCGAACGTGAAGAAGATATGATGAATAAACTTTACAGCGCCTTTGTGAAGTGTGAAAAATTGCAGAAACATATGCAGTTAATGCTGAAAAAAGGCGGTATGTATAAGGTTTATAACGGTAACTTGCTGTTTCACGGCTGTGTGCCGATGAACAGTGACGGCAGTTTTAAAGCAGTTAATGTGAACGGCAAGGAGTACAGCGGTAAAGATTTGTATGACGCCTATGAGGCTTGCGTGAGAAAAGTGCTTGTTTCAAACAATAAAAAAGAAAAAAAGCATCGGCGGTGATATTTTTTGTGGTATCTTTGGAGCGGTTCGGGTTCACCATTGTTTGGTCGTGACAGAATGACAACGTTTGAAAGATACTTTGTTGAGGATAAAACTTCACATCACGAAGAAAAAAATGCGTATTATGATTTGATTGAAACGGAGGACGCGACAAACAGGATTTTTGAAGAGTTTGGTCTTGACGGAACAGGGCATATTATAAACGGCCATGTTCCCGTACATCAAAGCGAGGGTGAAAATCCGCTTAAATGTGACGGCAAGGTTATAATGATTGACGGCGGTTTTTCAAAGCCGTATCATAAAGTGACCGGAATTGCCGGATATACTCTTACATATAATTCATACGGACTGACATTGACGGCACACGAGCCGTTTGAATCGGCGGAACAGGTTATTCAAAACGGCAAAGATATTGTGTCCAATCAAGTCGCTGTGCAGCATGCATTTAACAGAATACTTGTCGGCGATACCGACAACGGTAAGAAATTGAAAGAAAATATAGCCGATTTAAAGGAGCTTATAGAGGCGTACAGACAAGGTATTATAAGCGAACGAGAAAAATAAAACATCATTATAAAATCAGTACACAAAAATAAAGTAGCCAAAACCGTTTAGGTTTTTTTTACTATTTTAGTCCGTTGTTTTCTACGAGATTTTTTAAATTCCTTCAGCTTATCAAGTGTATTCACACCTGTTCCGCGGTCAAGAATTTTTTGCTGCATTTCGGCGGAAAGCGAGTTGAAATATTGCGTTGCCTCAACATTCGACGAAATGAGCTGACTTATATTTTCGCAATCCATAAAATCACCCTGTAATAGTATGTGCGAATAATTACGAATTATGCGATAAATTGTTGCTTGCGTTTATAGGTGTGCTGTTTTTGTAATTTTTGCCGAGTATCAAAACCGACAGAAACGGTATTTTCCGTATTATGAATTTTTGACACGATAATCGGAATAAACAATCCCAACACAAGTACCGATACACAGCATATAACAGTCGGAAACGGTGAATATGCGAGCAGTATTCCCATCAATCCCGACACAAGAAACGGTGCGTGCATAAGATAAATGTCATACGAATACATACCGAGTGTTTTTAATAATCTTTGCGGTGCTTTGTTTTGAAGATGTTTTGAAATGTTGCATACCGTCATAATTCCCGTTACGGACGAGATACTTCTTATCAAATACAATACACCTTTCAAAACACCCGACGGCATTTGTGTAACGTAAAAATAACCATACAGACAGTTAGTAACAACGAATATCACTGCGGTGACAATAGTGTTAATTGATTTTTTATTTTCGGTACTAAACGCAATTCTTGCAAGTGAGAAAAACAGTAAATCGCTTGTTACATAGTCAAGTATTCCGTAATAATGCACATATGCTTTATGAAATATATAATCCGAGAAGTACAATAAGCATTGGTTTTGATTTCATAATTTTCGGAATAAGTATATTCACAAGGAATACAATAAACAGTGAAAAACAAACCATAAATGCTTGTCAATGTGGTTATTGTATGTAACAATTTGCAGAATTGCGTCTTTTAAATCTACTGCCGTATATCCGCCGTTTTCAAGAACTTTTGCAAGCAGTGGAATGTTTAACGAAAAACCGATAAATAAATATGCAAATGTTGAGAATATCAAATACGGCAACATCAGATATTGTAATTTTCCGAGTATGAATTTTCCTTTGTTTGTGTAGTGAGAAAGTCCTTTTTCAAACAAATACCCCGATAAAAAAGAAGAATAACGGCATATGAAAATTATATATAAATATCCATAAAAAGCCTGCAAAACCTGTTTCGCGAACTTGCGGAACAAGTGTATGACCGAGTACAACGAGGATTATTCCGATACCTTTTGCAATGTCTATCCAATCAAGTCTTTTTGTATTCATAGCGATTAACCTTTCTTGATTATAAATTATATGTATGATTATATAATAGTTGTAACAATAGTGTCAAGTATTGTTATTTGATTTGAAATATTAAATTTGATATAATTGATACACATATTACAGTGGGAGGAGTCTGCCTTGAAGATATTGTTGGTAAATAAATATCTGTACCGAAAAGGCGGTGCGGAAACTTATTTTATAAAATTAGGCGAATATTTGAAATCACTCGGCAACGAGGTTGAATATTTCGGTATGGCAGATGAGCGTAATTGTGTAGGAAATAGGGTAGAGGCCTATACGGAAAATATTGATTTTCATAAAAAATCGTTAAAGTATATCACTTACCCTTTTAAAATTATTTATTCGATTAATGCAAGAAAACAAATCCGCAAGGTGCTAAGCGATTTTAAACCGGATGTTGTACATCTGAATAACTTTAATTATCAGCTTACCCCGTCAATAATATATGAAATAAAGAAACGCAATATACCGATTGTTTACACCGCACATGACGTACAGCTTGTATGTCCCAATCATAAATTGAAAAATGATTATACGGACGGTCTTTGCAGAAAATGTGACGGCGGTAAGTATTTTGAGTGTGTAAAAATAATTGCGTACATTCTTCAAAAATACGCAGTATTCTTGGGGCGGTCGAGGCTTGGTACTATAAATTGCGTCATACATACAAAATGATAGATTTAACCGTCTGTCCGTCCGAATTTATGGAAAAAGAAATCAGCCGTAATGATGATATAAACGGAAGAACGGTTACGATGTACAATTTTATTGACGAGATAAAACCGTTGGGAGCAGAATGTGAAAATTATGTTTTGTATTTCGGCAGATATTCAGAGGAAAAAGGAATATCAAACCTTGTCAAAGCGGCAAAGAAACTTAGTAATATACCGTTTGTATTCGCGGGCAAGGGCGAACTTGAAAATGAAGTGAACAGTGCGGATAATATTAAAAATATCGGTTTTAAGACAGGCGATGAATTAAGGAATATTATAGAAAAAGCGTTGTTTACCGTACTTCCTGCCGAATGGTCGGAAAATTGTCCTTTTTCTGTTATGGAGTCGCAGAGTCTTATGACTCCCGTACTTGGTGCAAAAATCGGCGGTATTCCCGAACTTATCGATGACGGCAAAACAGGCATACTTTTTGAAAGCGGAAACTTGAAAGAGTTGACTGAAAAGATAGAATATTTGTATAACAACAAAGAACTTTGCAGACAGATGAGTGAAAATTGCAGAGATATAAAGTATGACACAATAAAAAATATTCCGAAAAACTGATAAAACTGTATAAGGAAGTTATAAAATGAAAATCGCAATGATAGGGCATAAAAGAATACCGTCACGCGAGGGCGGTGTTGAAATAGTTGTTGAAGAACTTGCTACAAGAATGGTCGAAAAAGGTCATAGCGTGACGGTGTATAACCGAAAAGGGAAACACGTTTCCGGCGGTAAGACCGTTAATTTGAAAGAATATAAGGGCGTTAAGATAAAGAGTGTACCGACGTTTGAAAACGGTAAACTCAACGCAATAGTTTATTCGGTTATAGCAACGTTTCTGGCACTTTTCGGCAGATATGACGTTATACATTTTCACGCCGAAGGTCCTTGTTCGATGATATGGCTTCCGCATTTATTTGGAATACATACCGTTGCGACAATACACGGACTTGATTGGCAGAGAGCCAAATGGGGCGGATTTGCCACGAAATTTCTCAAATTCGGCGAAAAAACGGCGGCGAAATATGCAGATGAACTTATTGTACTGTCTGAGGGAACGCGTGACTATTTCAAAAAAACTTACGGCAGAGAAACGGTTTTCATACCGAACGGAATAGATGTTCAAAATGAAAAGAAAGCCGATATAATCACAAAAAAATACGGTCTTGAAAAAGACGGATATATATTGTTTCTTGCAAGAATTGTTCCGGAAAAAGGATTGCATTATTTGATAGACGCATTTATGCAGACGGATACTGATAAAAAACTTGTAATTGCCGGAGGAGTAAGTCATTCAGGCGAATATGCAAAACAAATTCACGATATGGCAAAAGACGACAGAATAATATTTACCGGCTTTGTCGAGGGGGACGAGCTTTGGGAGCTTTATTATAATTGCAGAATGTATGTACTTCCGAGTGACGTTGAGGGTATGCCGATAAGCCTGCTTGAAGCAATGGCTTGCGGTTGTGAGTGTCTTGTAAGCAATATAGATACTGCAAAAAACGTAGTAGGGGAGTATGGGTATACATTTAAGAAAAGTGATGTAAATGACCTTAAAAACAAGCTGTGCGAAATACTCGGCAAACCGAAAGCGGATAAGGCAGAGCAGATTGAATATGTAAAAAACAATTACAGTTGGGACGAAATTACGGACAGAACATTGGAATTATATAAAAAATGATAAATGACGGAGATTTGTTTTCTGTCAAAAAGGTGAATTGAATGAAAAAAAAGAATTTCACTGTACGTCAGAAGTGTATTGACATTTTTGCGTATAGTAATAACGAAAATATTTAATATAAAAGGTTTTCACTCTGCATTTATACAGGATTTTTCGATTACAACAAAAATATCTGTAAATGAAAGAGGGAAGATTTTATTAAAAAAAAATATACATACTAAACGTAATGTTATTTTATGTGCAGAGGGCGGAACGCTTGAAATCGGCGAAGGGTGTTTTTTCAACAACGGCTGTATGGCGGTTGCAAAAGAAAGAATAACCATAGGAAATCGAGCGGCATTCGGTCCGAATGTGCTTATATATGACCACGACCATGACATATCATCAGCTGAAAGCATACATGACAGCGGTTATAAAACGTCGCCTGTCGTTATAGGTGATGATGTGTGGATCGGTGCAAATACAGTTATACTTCGCGGAACGGTAATAGGGCGTGACTGCGTTGTCGGTGCGGGTTCGGTGCTGAAAGGCGTATATCCCGCAGGCAGTGTGATAGTGCAGAAACGAACTGAAAATATTTATGAGAAAGGGCGTGTAAGCGGTTGATTATAAACGGTGAAAAACGAAAGATAGCAATGGAAATTGCGTATATTTTAATGCTTATGTCTGCGGCTATGGGTGACCTAAAAAGTGTTTTCCGTTTCCCAAACCCGTATGATGAAAGCGATAAGTCTTTTCATTGTTGTTATGGCTGCGGCGTACCTGTTTATATCAGGACGGTTGGAAAGAGTTAAAACGGCGGCAAGCTTTGTCGGTGTTTACGGCTTTGTCCTTATCGGAATTATCGTATGGTCGATATTTTTGTGGATAATCAACATTGAATCTATCGACTTCATTCTGCGTGGCGCATCGAAATTTATGTATCAGTTTCTGGTGCTGCTCATTATTTTCTCCGGTGCATATTTGTTCGGAGAACGAGCGATATTTACTACATTTTACGGACTTGCGGCGGCAAATATGCTAATGGTCGTGTACCAACTTGGGCGTGTACGGAATATCGGACAGTATAAATTCCGTAATTGCAATGTTTATGGGCAGTGATGCACAAGAAGGTTTTGCAAGGGCGATGGAAATACACGATATTACGTTTACATACGGTTTTTTCATAATATACTTACTGTTTTTTGCTCAACACACGAAAGAGAGAATATTATGTCTTTTGGTGTCAATATTCTTCTTCATACTCGGATGGAAAAGAATTGCACTTTTGGCTTTGCCGGTTGCGTTGTTTTTCGGATTGATTATGGGGCGAATGAAACCTAACAGACGTATCGGATTTATGAAATTCATCGGCTGGTGTGCGGTTATCATTTCGTTTGGGTATGTGGTTGTAACAAAAAAACAGGTGCATTTGAATACATAACGAATTACTTCGGCATAGATACAATGGGTAGAAATGATGTGTACAAGTACATTGAAAAATACTATCAGATAAGCTTAGGTTTTATGGGGGTACGGATTTGAGTACACAACAGTAATTTTACAGAAAATTATGGTTGACAATCCTAACGCACATATCGGTGTCGTTGCACTTCACAATAACATACTTACAATTTACATAGAGCTCGGTTTCTTGGGATTCTGGGCATGGATGATATATACTTGGGTATTTCAGGTTAATTGGATGATAAATCACTGGGGAGAAAAAACAGGTATGCTGTTCTTCCTCTGTGAAATGTACATCTTTATAACATACACAACAGATAATACATTATACTATTTCTTTACAAGTCTTGTACTGAGACTTATGCCGCTGGCTTATGCGTTCCATATTCCGACAACACAGGATATAAAGCTGTGGCCATGGGTAAAGGAAAAAAAATAGAGCCTGTCGACAAAATGTCAGCAGCTCAAAAAATCACATCATAGATGTAATTTTTTGGGTATTTTCAGAAGAAAAATCAAAAGTTCCTCCAAAGTCGAAACTTTTAGATTTTAAGCCATTTCTGACGCACAGATCGTCAGAAATGATTTTTACTTGAGGTTGCACCTCAAACACCCTAAAATAAAGTCGACAAAACCATAAAGGTTTTGTCTGCAATCTCAAAAATGGTTAAATGCAGAAAACCATTATTAAAATTAATGGAAGAATGTGATAAAATATAAAGTAGTTATGATATTTTAAGATTGTAAATTATAGTTGGGAGAGAGAAGATGAAAAAAATGTGGAAAGGTCTGCGTCGTTTCTTTAAGAGAAGTGATGAAAAATTTACAAATGTAAATTTGGAAGACGCAAACATATTCAAGCGTATTCTTTTTATAGTGCTCAGCAATATAAAAACGATAGCCGTACTTATGTGTGTGTTTGTATTTATATCTCTTATCGTGACGTATACAGGCAGTTTTAACAAGAAAAAAGCGTAGTGTTGTCGCTTAACTATGAGGAAGCGTCAAAGGGGCAGAACCCTAACCTTACACGTTACAATGTCTATGAATTAAAGTCTGACAGAGTAATGGAAAGGGTAATCAGTAATGCCGGACTTCAGGATGTTTTGACACCGACTGAACTTTCGGAACATATTGATATTGCCGAAAACAGCAGCGGTAAGACGATAGATCCGAACGATTCAAGCACTTACTATATTTCAACAAGCTATACGGTTTCGTACAGAATGAACAGAGAGATTAAAAAATATTTCTGTTGACGATATGATGACGCTTATTTGTAAATCGTATAACGATATGTTCCATGAGGAATATGTAGGTACGAAGTCTGTCCTAAAGTACGACCTTGGCGATATTGAGGGCAAGGAATATATCGAAATCGCAAAGCTGTTTACAAACAAATCGGATCAAATGCTTAGATATATTCAGCAAAGAATTGAAGAAAATGCTACATATCGTTCAGACATAACCGGTCAGAGCTTTCAGACTATAAAGAAAATGATTCAGAATGTTCAGAATTACAGTATTAAAAAATACAGTGCATTCGTACTTGAATCGGGACTTTCAAGAAACAAAGACCACTACATAAGAACATTGAATTATAAAAACGATATGCTGAATATAAACTACCAGAAATTTATGATTGATTACAATGTCAGAAAACAACAGGTACAGGACTATGATTCGGCAATGATTGGTACGGTTATGGTGCCGTCAATCAACGAAAAACAGGAATATTATATGTCGAGAACAAATACGGGTACCGACTACCTTACAAAAGAGGCTGATTACAGTCTTTCGCAAGGTAATGCGGTTGACCGTGACATTATCGACAACAACGATATAATCGCAAAAGTAAACGCGTCAACGGCTGATGAGGGAAGCTATAAAAAAAGCCGATGAGCTTATCAAAACAGTTGATGAAGAATTAAAGCAAGTAGCAAATACTGCCGACACAACTGACAAGGAGTATATCAAGCATACAACAAAGGATTACTTGACGTTTACTGAATATACAGGCTCGGGTAACAAGATGTTTATTCTTGAAACGGTTATCGGAACTGCCGTAGTATTCTTTATTATACTTTGTGCTGTATATTACGTTATAGACGGATATATCAGACGAAAGGAGGACGGCAGATATGAATAAATTTAATTTGCTTAAATATCTTAGTAAATGGAAATATCTTATTTTTGCTGTCTGCGTACTCGGTGCATTGATTGTTTACAAGTATGCTATGTATAATCAGGAATATACAGCAAGTACGGTTATCAGTTATACCGGACAGAATGCCGCAGACGGAAAAACTCCGAGCGGTGACGATATAGACGTTACGGAAATTTATTCGGCGGCGGTAATAACCAACGTTTTGGAGGACCTTAACTTGAATATCGGTGCGGACGCGATCCGATCAAAATGTAAGGTTACGGAAATTATCCTCCGGACGAAGAAGTTAAAAAACAGGCTCTTTTGGAAGCCGGTGAAGAATATACTTATTTCCCTACAGACTATGTTGTGTCGTTCTCTGTCGGCAGTGAGTACAGCCAAGATTTTGCAAGAACCGTGCTTGATTCGATAATCAAGAATTACTTCGCAACATACGGTGAAAAATATATCAACCAACAAACATTGCCTAATAATAACGTGCGCGGAACGGATGGTCAGTATGATTATATTGAACGTGTGGAAATCCTTGACGCGTGGGCGCTTAATATTTCCGACTATCTTGCGGCTAAAAAGGAAACTCAGCCGAATTACAGAAGTGCGGAAACGGGATATTCATTCAGTGACTTGTATGAAATTTATAAGTCATATATAGATTACGATATTCCGCAGATTTATTCGCTTATATTGGAACAAGAGGTTACAGGTGATAAGGAAACTCTTATTAAGAAGTATCAGAGTGATATAAGTACATATGAACTTGATTTGCAGAATATGGAGGAGAAAATCAACGACTTAAATGACCTTATTACAAAGTACAGTGATAAGAATAAAGAGGGCGTTGAATATCACTACGGCACACAAAGTGACGAGGGCAATGACGCAAGTGACTACATCTTGAAGAATGTGTATGATGAATGGAATCAAGAGGACGGTCACGTTCAGAGTGAAACAACATACGATACTCTTATTAATGAGTACGTGGACATTGAAACAGAAAAGGAAAAAACTTGAAGTTGACCTTGAGCATAAGAAAAAGCTGCTTGCCGTATTTACTGACGGCGCTCAATCGGATGATATGAGCAATAAGGACGAAATCGAACAGAGCCTTGAAGAACTTTCACAAAAGCTTGGTGATATGTATTCAAGTGTTTCGACAACTGTTGATGAATACAACCAATATATCGGTGCGTATAACGTTTCAACACTTTCAAGTATTTCGACAAGTGAGAAGATTAATGTAAGAATGTATATCGTTCTTGCGATTATCATATTCTTCTTCGGCGGTTGTATCGGTGCTATTATACTCGGTCGTTCAAAAGACTTCCTTGATTATATTATGTACACTGACCGTAAGACCGGACTTCCGAACAGAGCAATGTGTGATATTGAGATTGAAAAGTATGCAGCTGATAAGCTTAAAGACTCATTTGTATTCTTGCTTATTAAGCTTGATAACTTAAAGTATGTCAATGACAAGGGAGGACGTGAGGCAGGCGATGCACTTTTGAAAGTATTCGGTAAGGTGCTAAAGAGAGCCGCGTCAAGTTACGGATTTGTCGGATATAACGGAAGTGACCAGTTTATCGGTATGTTTGAAGAGTGTACCGTTCAGCGTGCAGAAGACTTTAAGCAGTACCTTGAAGAACTTGTGCATTATCATAATGTACAGACGCCTAATGTTACAATGCAAGTAAGCGTAGCTGTTTCGGAAACAAATTCAGAGCAGATTTATGATATAAGAAAACTTATGGGTGCTACATTCCGTAAAGCTTCTGCTCAACAGCCAAGACGTGAGGCTGAAAATAAGTCGGAAGATAAAAAAGAAGAAAATAAAGATAACAAATAATCAGGGAGGATACGTTAATGGCAGAGAGTGAACAAACTCAAGTAATTCAGCCGAAAAAGAAAAATGGGATTCGGCAAAAAGCTGATTATAATTTTAGCTGTTATAGTTGCATTTTTGGGCGTATGCTCGCTGATGATTGTTCATCAGAATAATCAACTTGAAAAGAAATTTTATCAGGTAAAATCAAATAAAGTTGTAGATAATATCCGAATTGTGGCACTTGCCGATTTGCATTTAAAGGAATTTGGCAAGGACAACGAAAAACTTGTGGCTGAGGTTAAAAACCTCAGTCCGGATATTGTCGCAATAGTCGGTGATATGAATTTGGAAAGTCAGCCGGACAATTACAGCAGTGTAATATCGCTGTGTAAACAGCTTAATGAAATTGCACCTGTGTATTATTGTCTTGGTAATCACGAAATTGACGCAATGCTTTTCAAAAATTCCAATATATATAAGGATATTAAGGCGGAAGGTATTAAGATATTCAATAATGAAACCGAAACTGTCAATATCGGCGGAACTGCTATTGATATAATCGGTTTGACGCAAAAATCCGACGGAGTTTGATGAATACGGAAAAGATTTCTTTGAAAAAGCAATGAGTGCGGACGATAATTTCAAACTTTTGTTAACGCATTATCCGGAATATTTCTTGGGAAAAATAAATGACTATGATATTGACCTTGCAATTACAGGTCACGCACACGGCGGTCAAGTCAGACTTCCGTTTATAGGTGGACTTTTACGCGGCGGATCAAGGTTTGTTCCCTAAGCTTTGTGACGGATACCACGAAGACGGTAACAGTAAGTTCATCGTTTCACGCGGCTTGGGTAAATCGGGAATTGTTCCGAGAATTAATAATAAGCCTGAAATCGTAATTGCAGATATAAGCTGGTATTAATGAAAGAAGTGGGGCGAATGAAAACAAAAGAGCTTAATAAAGGTGAAATCATTATAACATCACAAGATTTGCATAAAACGATATATGAATTTTTTAAAAAGAATTCTTGATGTAATTTGTTCGGTTGTGGCTCTGATTGTTCTTTCCCCTGTTTTTCTGGTAACGGCATTGGCGGTAAGAAGTGACGGCGGACCTGCGTTTTATAAGCAGACAAGAGTGGGGAAGAATAATACTCATTTTGAGATGTATAAATTCCGCAGTATGTGTAAAAATGCAGAGAATCTGCAAGATGATTTGATGAAATATAATGAAATGGACGGTCCTGTATTTAAGATTAAGGGCGACCCGAGAATAACAAAGGTCGGTAAATTTATCAGAAAATACAGTATAGACGAACTTCCACAGCTTTTAAATATTGTTAAAGGCGATATGAGCATAGTAGGACCGCGTCCTCCGCTTGTAAGGGAGGTTGAACAGTATAATTCATATCAAATGCAAAGATTGCTTGTTACGCCCGGTTTGACGTGCTTTTGGCAGGCGTACGGCCGCAGTGATCTGTCTTTTTGACGATTGGATGGATATGGATATGAAGTACATAAAAACGTAGGAATATTTTTCTTGATATTAAACTTATCGTTAAAACTGTTTTTGCGGCTATTTTTTAAACGCGGTGCATATTAAAGAGCGGTCTGTGACCGCTCTTTTTTGTGGGTGATTTTGCATTGTGGTATGTGATTTGTTTCGTAAAGGGCGACCAATGGTCGCCCTTTTTGGTACATTCAATAATTGGTGTACTTTTTTCGTAGGGGACTGCGCCCACGACGTCCCGCTTTGCTTTGATTTCTTAAAAACCATAATGTTTACTCATATTCCGTAGGGGCGACCATTGGTCGCCCGCTTTGTATCACGCATTGCCACCCCTCAGTCAGCTACGCTGACAGCTCCCATCAAGGTGAGCTGTAAAAGCCTCCCCTTGAGGAGAGGTGCCTGAAAGGGGAGTGGTGTCGTTGTCAAAGTGTGAGGGAGTAAAGGGTCGTCGAGGGCATTGTCCTGTATGAAAAGTGAGAGATTATACAAAAAGAGGGCGACCAATGGTCGCCCCTACGACGCGCTGACGTTGTAACATACGGAGTGATTGGAGCAAAGGGAGTCCCCTACGAAGTGAATGGGAAAAGTCGGTGTGCTGTTAAATGTGGAGTGTGAGGAGGAAAAAGGGACGTCGAGGGCGCCGTCCCGTACGAAAAAATATTACACAAAAAAAAGGCGACCAACGGTCGCCCCACATTGCCGAAAAAATTATTCTTCGCCTTCTTCGATAGCGTCTTTATGTGAAAGTGATATTTTACCTGTCTTTTTATCAACTTCCATAACCTTAACCTTTAGCCAATCGCCTTCCTTAACAACGTCCTCAACCTTTTCAACTCTGTGATTAGCAAGTTTTGAAATATGGCATAGACCGTCTTTACCCGGAAGAATTTCAACGAATGCACCGAACGGTTGAATTGTCTTAACAAGACCGTTATAGATTTCGCCTACTTCAGGTTCTTTAACAATAGCCTCAATAGCGTCTTTTTGCAGCCTTACCGCTTTCTTGGTCAACTGCGAAGATATGGATTGTACCGTCTTCTTCTATATCAATTTTAGCACCTGTTTCTGCAACAATCTTTTGAATAACCTTACCGCCTTGACCGATTACTTCACGAATTTTATCAACGTCAATTTTCATTGTTTCAGCTTTCAGACATATGCCGAAAGTTCTTCTCTCGGAGCAGGGATAGCCTTTAGAAGTATTTCGTCAATGATATAACATCTTGCTTTTCTTGTCTTAGCAAGAGCCTCTTCAATTACTTCGTAAGGAAGACCGTCATTCTTTATATCAACCTGAATTGATGTGATACCCTTTTTAGTACCGGCTACCTTGAAGTCCATTTCGCCGTAGAAGTCCTCAAGACCCTGAATATCAACCATTGTTGTAAAGCCTTCGTCGGTTGTGATAAGACCGCATGAGATACCTGCAACAGGGGCTTTAATAGGAACGCCTGCTGCCATAAGAGCAAGTGTAGAACCGCAGACGCTGCCCTGAGAAGTTGAACCGTTTGAAGAAAGAACTTCTGATACAACTCTGATAGCATACGGGAATTCGTCCTCCGACGGAAGAACCGGAACGAGTGAACGTTCAGCCAACGCACCGTGACCGATTTCACGTCTGCCCGGACCTCTTGACGGCTTTGTTTCGCCGACTGAGTATGACGGGAAATTGTACTGGTGGATATATCTCTTTGTTTCTTCAAGGTCGATACCGTCAAGCTTTTGAATTTCTGAAAGAGGAGCAAGTGTAGCAACTGAAAGCACTTGAGTTTGTCCTCTTGTAAACATACCGCTGCCGTGTGTTCTCGGAAGCAGGTCAACTTCTGCCGCAAGCGGTCTGATTTCATCAAGGCCTCTGCCGTCAACACGTCTGCCCTGAACAAGCCATGCACGAACGATTTCCTTTTGCATTTTGTAAAGAATTTCGCCGATTTGCTCGTTTATGTCAGGGAACTGTTCTTCAAGAGCAGGGATAATTTCATCTGTAATTTCACCGATTCTTTCATCACGAACATTTTTGTCGTCTGTATCAAGAGCATACTGTAACTTCTCAAAAGCCATATTCTTGATTGCGTCATATAGGTCGTGGTCAACATCGTGTGATTCGTATGTGAACTTCTCTTTGCCGATTTCAGCTTCAATACCGCTTATAAAATCGCAAAGTTCGATAATGTGCTTGTGAGCGAATTTGATACCTTCAAGCATAACGCTTTCTTCAACTTCGTTAGCACCGGCCTCAATCATAACAACCTTTTTGCTTTGTACCTGCAACAGTTACAAGCATTTCGCTCTTTTTCTCTTTGTTCAACAGTTGGATTGATAACGTATTCGCCGTCAACAAGACCAAGCCAAACACCGCCGATAGGACCGTTCCAAGGAACGTCTGAAATAGAAATAGCGATTGAAGTACCGATCATAGCGGCAACTTCGGGGGGGTTGTCCTGCTCAACCGAAAGAACGGTTGCAACAACCGATACGTCGTTTCTCAAATCCGACGGGAAGAGCGGACGGATAGGTCTGTCGATAACACGGCTTGTAAGAATTGCCTTTTCCGACGGCTTTCCTTCACGCTTGATGTATCCGCCCGGAATTTTACCTACGGAATAAAGCTTTTTTCTTCATAATCAACGCTTAGAGGGAAGAAGTCAACGCCCTCTCTCGGTGAACGAGATGCTGTTACGTTTACCATTACAACTGTGTCGCCGTAACGTACAAGACAATGACCGTTTGCAAGCTGCGCCATTTTTCCGGTTTCCACAACAAGCGGTCTGCCTGCAAGTGTTGTTTCAAATGTTCTAAACATAGTTTTTCTCCTTTAAATTTATTTCTTCGGAGATACGTTTTAGCAGATAAATACAACGATAAACTTAGTTTTGCCAACAGCTCGTATATGGCTTAACGCTCTATTTATTTGCTAAACAAATATCTCCATAAATATATATAGGCAAACAGGAATAAATCCCGTTTGCCTTATAAACAAATATAAAATTACTTTCTAAGACCAAGCTTAGCAACCAAAGCACGGTATCTTTCGATATCCTGACTCTTTAGGTAATTCATAAGACCACGTCTTTTTACCAACCATCATAAGAAGACCTCTTCTTGAGTGGTGGTCCTTCTTGTGAATGTTAAGGTGGTCATTGTTAAGGTGGTTGATTCTTTCTGTAAGAAGTGCAATTTGTACTTCAGGAGAACCTGTATCACCTTCATGAGTTGCGAAAGTCTTTATGATTTCTTCCTTACGTTCCTTTGTCATGATTTCACCTCCTATAATAAATCATCGCCCGAGTCTGAGATACCGTTGGTGATTCGGTTTTCTAAGATACGGGTTCAACTTATAAACTGTAATAAAAATAATTGTTGCAAAGAAAATTAGTCTTGCTTTGCTGTTCTGTTGAAACGTCTGTTGAACTTTTCAACTCTACCGCCTGTATCGACAAGCTTTTGCTTACCTGTGAAGAATGGGTGGCACTTTGAACAAATTTCAACTTGGATATTTTCCTTTGTTGAACCTGTTTCGATTACTTCGCCACAAGCACAAGTAATGGTAGTCTGCTTGTAATCAGGATGAATTCCTTCTTTCACTACCGTCAGCCTCCTTTAAAAATTTTTACGGTACAAAAAATACCACTATGTATTTTAACATATAAAACGACTGTTTGCAAGTCTTTTTTTACTTTTTATGAAAATTTTTTTGATTTCGCCTGCGAGGTAAAGTGAACCGCATACGCAAACGATTGAATTGTCCGAAAAATCGAGAGCGTTTTTGAAGTGCGTCTTTAGGGTTATTGCTAACAAATACGGGAATGTTCATACTTCCGATAATATCGGAAATTTTTTCGGACGAAAGGCACCTTGGCATATCAAGCTGTGTCGCAAAACGGCTTTGCGACAGGCGATATTTCACGAATACAGGCTTTGTAATCCTTGTCCTCCATCATTGCAATGACAAGTACTATATCACGATTTAACGATAAAAGCGATTTTTTTTAACGCCTTAATTCCGTCAATGTTGTGACCGCCGTCAATGACCACTCTGTCGGATACAAATTCAAATCGTGCCGCCCAAGATGTGTGCGACAAACCGTATGATATATCTTCATCGGAAATGTTAAAGCCCTTGCTTATTAAGTGCACTTGTGATTTCAAGCACAACCGCCGCATTTTGCGGTTGATATGTACCTTTTAATGAAAGAGGGTATTCTTTGCTTTTGTAAATAAAACCGTTTTCAGTCGGTAATGCGGTGCCGGCGAATGTAAGCGATACATTTTTGCTCTTTGCATATTCTTCTATTATATCTCTTACATCATTGTTCGGATATGAAACGGCTGTGCCGCCGTTACGCATAATACCGCATTTTTCTTTAGCGATTTCTTCGACAGTGTTGCCGAGATATTGCGTGTGGTCAAGACCGATTTTGCATATAACGCTGACAAGACTTGAATCTATAACGTTCGTTGCGTCAAGCTTTCCGCCCATACCGACTTCAAGAACAACAATATCACATTGCTTTTCATAAAAATACAGGAACGATACTGCGGTTATAAAAGCAAATTCCGAAACAAGTGCGTTGTTTTTTTCCATTATAGCTTTTACTCTTGTAACATATTCGGCAAGGTCATTGTCTGTAATATTTTCACCGTTTATTCGTATGCGCTCATTGAATACTTCAAGATACGGAGATGTAAAAAGTCCTGTTTTTAAAATCGCTTTTTTCAGTATTTCCGCAGTCATTGCCGCAGTTGAGCCTTTGCCGTTTGTTCCGGCAATGTGTATGAATTTTAGCTTTTTTGCGGATTGTCGAGGTGAGTCAGTAATTTTTCAAGATTTGCATTGCCTAACGGTCGGCGAAATTTGGGGATTGAATGTATGTAGTCTATCGATTGTTCGTAATTCATTGCATTGTACCTTTCTTGTGCGGTGTGATTTTTTTTTGACCGTAGGGGACGGTGCCTCAACGTCCCACCTATTGACGTCGAGGGGCTCTTGTCCCATACGGAGCATTGCGTGAAACTGACAACACACAAATAAAAATCACACCGATAATATTATCTCTTATTATTATAATCCCCTACAATATACAAGTCAAATGTTACCTTTAACAAAAAATTAATAAAAAAGATATTGATTTTTTTATGCTAAAGTGGTATATTGTTAAAGATGATGTAAAATGAGGAATGATCATTTTATATTGGTACAATAAATGAAAGGAGAAAATACAGTTATGAACGGAGCCGAAAAGGAAAAAAAAAGCAACTCCTGCCGATAAAGCGGTAAATGCGATTATAGTTTTAATTATATTGGTATTTGTCGCTGTAGGAGTTTACGCAACATACGGTAAAATATCGGAAGGTGTTACAAACAAGGAGATTGAAAGCGGTAAAGCGGAGGCAACTGTTGAATATCTTGCAAATCAAGCCGGTCAATCTGTTGAAGATTACCTTGCACAGTACGGTCTTACTCTTGGCGATACAATCAAAGCAAAGACTACTGAAAGCGAAATGCTTGACAATATGACTATTGAAAATTATGCTAAATACAATGGTCAAGAGGCTGACAGTTTTCTGCAAGGAATGAGCGATTCAGTAACAAAAGATACTGTATGGAAAGACTTAATGGCAATGCCTGTATCTCAAGTTATAGACGCAGACACTCTTGCACAGGTTAAGGAACAGTATCAAATAGGTGATGATGAAATTTCAGATTCAACTACTTACGAAGAATTCCAAAAAGTGCTTTATCAAAAGGCATCAGCCGCATCACAAGCCGCACAGGCAACTGATGCACCGACAGCAGAAACAACAGAAACACCTGCTGAATAATATTATATAAGGAGATTTAGAACAGTGAGCGACGAAAAGAATCTAAATGAAGAAAATAACGAATCAGTAAACAATGAAGAACAAACTCCTGTAGAAACAGAAGAAACAACTGCCGAACAGGCAGAAGAAACAGCCGAAACACCGGCTGAAACAGAAGAAACACCGAAACAGTTGAAACTGAAGTATCGGAAACAGCCGAAACAGAGGAAACTCCGGCGGTTGCCGAAGAAAATACAGACGTAGAAGTTGACGAGGCTGTTGCGGCGGCACAAGCTGCTTTTGAAAACGTTCAAAAGGACGAACAGAAAAAAAGGGCGGCAAAGGCGGACTTATCGCTATAATCATAGCTGCGGTAATCGTTGTTGCAATAGTTGTCGTACTTGCAGTTAAGTTCGGTCCGTCAATGTTCAATAAGTATAACAGACTTGGTTATGTTGACGTAAGCGGACGTACAGTTGCACAAGTTGCAGAAGAACAGGGAATGGACGTTGACGAATTCCTTGAACAGTTTGATTTACCGTCAGATATGCCTGGTAACACAACAGAATCAGCTGCTTATAACTGTATTCCTGTATCAAAAATGGCAGAAATGTACGGTATGGACTTTAATACAATCAAAGAAGTGCTAAAGTTCCCTGATGATGTAGATGAAGATACAGCTTGGGGCGATGCCATCGGTCAAGTAAAACTTGGCGATTATGTCGGTGAAGATAATCTTGCTGAATTCAAAGAAACTTACGGTTTTGGTGATGATATAACAGCAGATACACTTTGGAAAGACGTAAGACAAACTGTTGACGAGAAGAGCAGACAACAGAGAATTGAATCTGAAAAAGCTGAAAAAAGAATCAGATAAGAACAAGGATACTGACAGTGCCGAATCAACAGAAGCACCTGCCGAAACAGAAAGCGCAGATGCAACAGAAGCTACTAATGCTTAATAAATTTTTGAACCAAAGGCGGGTTGCCAAAAGCAATCCGCTTTTAGAATGCCGATAAATTGTCCGGAACGTGCAAAATATTATTTTTTATTCTGTAATTTATTATTATAATAAATTACAGGCAAGCCTATCTACGATATACGGCTTGCTTGTGCACTTTTTGCGAAAATAAACTCTAACGTACCATCGTACGCCGACGAGTTCATTTTCGCAAAATCCGAACTAATTTCTCGGCTTCTGCCATCGTGTAGACAAAAATGTCCACACGCTGAAGCGGATTGCTTAAGCAATCCGCTTTTATATATTGAAACTTTTGAAAAATAGTGATATAATTTATCTATATTGTTTTTAAGGAGAAGAATATGATAGCGATTATAGATTACGGTGCGGGAAATCTGCACAGTGTTAAAAATGCACTTGATTTCTTGAACGCAGAAAGCATTGTCACAGGTGACAGTGAAACGATTTTAAATGCTGACAAGGTGATACTTCCGGGTGTCGGTGCGTTTGGTGATGCAATGAAATGTCTTGAAAAAAAAGCGGACTTGTTGAAACGGTTAAAGCTGTTGCAAAGAGCGGTAAACCGCTTTTGGGAATATGTTTGGGACTTCATCTGATGTTTGAAGAAAGTGATGAAACGCCGGGTGTGAAAGGTCTTGGAATATTCAAAGGCAAAATTGTAAAGATACCCGAAAAAGACGGGCTTAAAATTCCGCATATGGGCTGGAACAGCATAACTGTTAATAAGAATAGCAGAATATTAAAGAACATCGGCAGTGAGCCTTATGTATATTTTGTTCACTCATATTATGTTAATGCGGAGGACGAGAGCATTATTTCCGCATATACCGAGTACGGTCAAAAGCTTGACATAGCCGTTGAAAAAGATAATGTGTTTGCTACACAGTTCCACCCTGAAAAGAGCGGTGAAACAGGTATGACTATACTAAAGAATTTTATTGCATTATAATAAGGAGATTACGATATGTACGCAAAAAGAATTATACCGTGCCTTGACGTTAAAGAGGGAAGAGTGGTTAAAGGTGTCAATTTTGTAAATCTTATTGATGCCGGTGATCCTGTCGAATGTGCAAAGGTTTATGATAAAGCCGGTGCGGACGAGCTTGTTTTTCTTGACATAACCGCGTCGTCGGATGCACGTGAAACGGTTGTCGATATGGTTGAGGCTGTTGCGAAACAGGTGTTTATACCGTTTACGGTAGGCGGCGGAATACGAACAGTTGAAGATTTCAGAAAAATTCTTAATGCCGGTGCGGATAAGGTTGCCGTCAACAGTGCGGCGATAAAACGTCCCGAGCTTATCAGCGAGGCGGCTGAAAAATTCGGCAGACAGTGCGTTGTCTGTGCGATTGATGCAAAAAAGACGTGAAGATAAGAGCGGTTGGGATGTGTACCTTAATGGCGGCCGTGTGAATACCGGAATTGATGCGCTTGAATGGGCGAAAAAAGCCGAGGAGCTTGGCGCAGGTGAGATATTGCTTACAAGTATGGATTGTGACGGTACGAAAGCCGGATACGATATTGAACTTACAAGACGTGTTTCGGAAAATGCAAAAATACCTGTTATAGCGTCGGGCGGTGCAGGCAAGATGGAACATTTTCTTGACGCATTTACAGAGGGAAAGGCGGACGCGGTTTTGGCGGCGAGTCTGTTCCATTTCAGGGAAATTGAAATTAACGATTTAAAAAATATCTGCGTGAAAACGGTGAAAGCGTCAGATTATAGGAGGAATTTATGAGCAAGAACAGAAGAAAGCCACTGAAAAAAGAACCTGTAATTTCCAAAAACGGACTTTTCGTTTTACGAATCGAAAATATATATAATTGCGACAATTATTATGTTTCATATTGTACCGCTTGTATTTGTTATGATGGGCGAAAACGGTCAATTATTACTGTTACAATTTTTCCTTATGATGTTAAACCCAATGTTTATCGCATTATCGGGACTTATATACGGAATAAAACAGGGATTTAACTTTAAATTCCCACTTGTTTATGGCTATTATCTCAATGGTATCAATACCGATGTACTATCAGTTTGACGCGGCGGCAAATATGATGATGACAACGATTATTATGTGTATAGTTTATGCGATATTCTCATTTGCGGCAACAGTAATCGGAGCATTTGTAAAACGACTTTTACGTCTGTAATCACAGAAAGGATATATATTTATGGAGAGTAAAAAACTTTATGGTGCATCAACCCAAATGACGCCTGCTGTTTATAAAGATTTTTATAAAACATATTATAACGAAAAAACTAAAGGTGTTTAAAATCGTTGCCGAAATAGTCGGATTGATTGCGATTTTCGGTGCATTTTATATACTTGCAAACGGATATGGAATTTTGTGGGGAGCGATTGCACTTTGGATTGGTGCATTTCTGCTTTTTATCCGCGTATGATATACCGCAAGCCATACAAAAACGCAAAAGACAACAGTCAGACAACGCACTTTGCTTTTTTGAAAATTATATGTCGGAAAAAACAAAATCACATGTAAATGAATATAAATATGACGATATACAAAAAGTGATTGAAACGGGAAAGTATTTTTTCTATATTTCACAATTCGGAAAGTGTGAGTATCGTTGATAAGACTCATTTTAGCGGAGATGTCGAAAGTTTTTCGGGTTTTATAAAAACAAAGACACAATATAAGAAAATCAAGTAATAAAAAATGGGACTTAGCAAAAATGCCAAGTTCCATTTCTTTTTATCGCTACAACAGTTCTTCCCACCCCGTAATATAATGGTCAGACAGTTGTTTAAGCGCATCTGTTTCATCGGCGTTTGTTTCGTCAAATATTGCACAGGTTGAGAAACCACCCTTTTTTTAGCACCGCCGATACCTGTTGTTATATCTTCAAATACTGTACATTCTTCCGGAGGTATTCCGATACGTTTTGCGGCAAGCAAATAAACATCGGGATTTGATTTGTTCACTCCGACCTCGGACGAGAATGCACAAGCGTCAATGTAATTCCAAACTCCGAGCCTGGTAAAAGCCGTTTTGCAAAGTTCTTCATAACCTGATGTGGCTATTGCGATTTTAATTCCGCTGTTGTGCAATTTCTTTAAATATTTGTCTGCACCTTTTTTTAGCGGTACGGTTGTTTCGTATTGCTTTAATCCCATGTGCATAAAAGTATTTGAAAGTTCTTCAAACGACAAGTCAAGATTAAGTCTGTTTTTTATTGTTGGGATGGATTCTTTCATAGTCATTTCTTTGTATTCCTTTGCCTCCTCGTAAGGCAATTCAACACCGTGTTCTTTGAAAAATCTACTACAACGTCCCACCAAACCTGCATTGAATCAAGCAATGTTCCGTCAACGTCAAAAATCGCTCCTCGCATTATATCACCTCTGTATTTCTATTATACAATAATTTGCCGAATATTTCAAGCGTTTATGAATTTTCCTCTTTCTCGGCAACAAATTTTTTTACCGCAACTAACTTTTCCGTAAGTCCCGTAAATCGTTGATGAAATTGGTTGTTCATAGTCATATTTTGAATAGTCTTTTCGCTGCCGACAAGCACAACCATATCTCTTTGCACGCGTTACGGCGGTGTAAAATAAGTTGCGGCTCATAAGCATAGGCGAGAATGAGCATACGGGCATAATCACGATAGGGAACTCACTGCCTTGACTTTTTTGGACGGTTATCGCGTACGCAAGGTCAAGCTCATCAAGATTGGTAAAGGGATATTCAACGAGCTTGTCCTCATCAAACACGATATTCATACACTTGTCGCGGACGGAAATACTCTCTATAATTCCCATATCACCGTTGAAAATCCCCATACCGTCCTCGCCGTTTTCGCGTGAATAGACCATATCGTAATTGTTTTTTGTCTGCATAACTTTGTCGCCGACACGGAAAGTTATATTGCCGAAAACGTGTTGCGGACGTCTTTCGTCATACGGATTGATGTGTGACTGCAACAGTTTGTTTAATGCAATCGTTCCGGCAAGTCCTTTTTTTGTCGGCGATAGGACTTGTATTGATGAAATCGGGTTTACATTATAGCTTTTCGGCAGTCTGTTTTTGAATAAATCCATCACTGTAAAAAGCACTGTCCTGCGGTGTTTTTCTTCTTAAAAAGAAGAAATCGCTTGATTTTACCGATAAATCGGGAAGTTCTCCGTGATTAATTTTGTGTGCGTTTACGATTATAAGACTTTCTTCGGCTTGCCTGAAAATTTTGTTAAGCTGAATTACCGGTATTGTTTTTTTACTTTCGATTATATCGTGAATGATGTTTCCCGGCCCGACTGACGGCAGTTGGTCCGCGTCACCCGAAAGGATAATTCTTGCACCTGTTTTGACCGCTTTTAAAAATGACGACATAAGATTTACGTCAATCATACTGACTTCGTCAAGAATTATAACGTCATACGGCAGTGGATTTTCTTCGTTGTGCGTAAAAAATACTGTAACCCTCAGAAGACCGTTGAGTGCATAAAAGACGGTGTATTGTCTTTGCCTCGTAACCCGTAACTTGGCTCATTCGCTTTGCGGCGCGTCCTGTCGGCGCGGCAAGTGCGATTGAAAGCTTTAAATCTTCCAAAAGCTTTATTATTGTGTTTATTGTTGTTGTTTTACCTGTTCCCGGACCGCCGGTAAGAATCATACAACCTGCCGAAAGTGCGGTGACAACGGCATTGCGCTGCTCGGCGGCAAGGTATAAATTTGTTTTTGCTTCAAGCGCGTCAATGGCTTTTTTTCTGCTTTTTCTTCGGTCATTGTGAATTTTTGCGTGTTTTGCGACATTGCAATAAGTCGGCGCGCAATGTAATATTCAGACTCATAATAGCTGTAAAGATAGTATGCGTCAATTCCGTCAACTTTATCTTGGAACAGTTCTTTTGAAGAAAGCAATTCGGAAACAGCCGCAATTACTTCGTCATCGGTGACTTTTAATGTGTAGACGGTATGCTCGATTAATACATCTTTCGGCATATATACATGACCGCTTGTATATGCGGCACTGCGTAAAATATGTATAATTCCAGAACGTATACGCATAATGCTGTTTTAGGCAATCCCATATTAAAGGCTATTGTGTCCGATGTTTTAAAAAGAAATGCCGTCAACCATATCAGAAAGGATATACGGATTTTTTCTTTATGAGTTCAACCGAATTTGCGCCGAGAGAATTGTGTACTTTTACTGCGGTTGTTGCGGAAATTCCGTACTGTTGAAGGAACATAACGATATTTTGCATAGACTGTATTTCTGCAAATTGTTCGCATATTTTCTTCGCTTTTTCTTTGCTTATTCCTTTGATTTCGGCAAGTTTTGACGGCTGGGTAAGCATTATTTGAAGTACGTCAAGTCCGAAATGGTCGATAAGTTTTTTTGCGGTAGCCTCGCGTATACCGCTTATTATTCCCGAACTTAAATATTTAATAATAGACTCCTCGTCCGACGGCATAACTGTTTCATAATATTCCGCTTTGAACTGTTCGCCGTAATCGGGGTGAGTTGTCCAATTACCCGACAGGGCAACGCTTTCACCCTCCGTTATAAACGGCATATATCCCGTTGCGGTGAATTGTCCTTCTTCAACGCTGTCGATTCCGACAACAGAATAACCGTTGTCGGGATTGGAATATATAATTTCTTCAACTGTGCCTGTTACTGTAATAATTTCACTCATTATTTTGCTCCGATACGGCTATTGTGCCGTTTGAAATTCCTGTGATTTCTGCGCCTTTTGTTTCAAGGTATTCTATGTACTCAATCTGTTCTTTTCTGATAGTTTCGCCTGTGTATATAACCGGTACTCCGGGCGGATAAGGTACAACCGTACTGCAAGAAATATGTCCGATTGAATTCTGTAATTTAGTGTCCCTTTGATTTGAGAAAAAATGCTTTTTTGCGGAAACAGTTTTTCTTTGCAAATCGGTGGAGGCGTTAGATTTAATGTGCTTTTTGCTTTAGGTGTATTGTTTGTAATTTTGATAAGCTCATCAAAAAGCACGTCCATATCCGATTGCGTGTTTGACGGCGTAACGATTAAAACTATGTTGAATAAATCAGCCATTTCAATGTCTATGCCGTTATTTGAAAGTATGTCATCAACGTCAAAGCCTGCAATATCCAAATTTGAAAAATTCAGCACAAGCCTTGTCATATCGTCATTTTAAGAACTTTGATACCTGTATCGGTGATTTTTTCTTTAAATGATTTGCACATATCATATGTTTTCTCCCACATTGCACCGTCGGTTAATTCATCTCTTTGCAATGTCCGCCGATGATGCGATGACGTATGACGGACTTGACGATTGAAACATATAAAGCGATTTTTCAAGACGTTTTCTGTCGATTAAATCGCCGTTTATGTGAAGATACGAACTTCCGTTCATTGCATTAAGCGTTTTGTGGGCACTTTGGCATACTGCGTCTGCATATTTTACTGCGGTTTGCGGAAATAAATTGCTTGCGATAAAGTGTGCTCCGTGCGCCTCGTCAACAAGTAAAGGGATATTTTTGCGTGACATTCTTCGGCTGTGTTTTTTAATGTCGGAACATATTCCGTAGTAATTCGGTGATGTAATTATAACCGCGTCAATGTCGTCCGTTAAATGTTTTTTTAGTGTCCCTGTACCTTTGGGGACACTAAAACTGTTGTCTATTTCTTTCGGAAACAATTTTAAATTGATACCGAGTAAAGCGCAAGTGTTTATAACGCTCATATGGCAGTCGCCTGCCGAAAGCAGTGTGCCGCCGGGCTTTACGACCTGCACATATCATAGACTGAATTGCAGATGTTGAACCGCCTGTGAGTATGTAGCTTTTGTCACTGCCGTAAAGGCTTGACAAAAAGCTCTTGTGCTTTTTAAAACATACTCACCGGGGTGGATAAGATTTTCCGTTTCGGAAAGTTCCGTTACATCAAGGGACAGTAAATCTTTTTTTAATCCTCTGCCGTTTTTGTGACCGGGCATTGCAAATGATATTCTGTTTTGTTTTGAGTATGCAAGCAAATGCTCATACAGTGGTGCTGACATAGACACATCTCCTTATTTGTTTCCTATTATTATATAAAATTTTTTGCGTATATGTAAAGTAATATGGAATACAAAATTGAAAAACACAAAAAGAATATGATATAATAGTGACAGGTTCAATAACAATAGTTATTTTTGGAAAGGACAGATAAATTATGAATGTATATGATGCGATAATGAAAAGAAGAACGATAAGAAAGTTTGAACAAAAGGCAGTAAGTGAAGATAATCTTGTGAAACTTGTGGACTGTGCAAGAGTTGCGGCATACGGCGCGAATGTTCAGCCGCTTAAATTTATGATTGTAAACAACAGCAAAACGCTTCAAAAAATATACCCAATGACAAAGTGGGCAGGCTATCTTGCAGACGGTGCACCGAAAGAGAATGAACGCCCTGCGGCATATATAGCGGTACTTGGCGACAGCAGTATTAAATCGAAATAAAATGTATGAAGTTGAGGCAGGCGCGGCAGTAACAACAATGATGCTTGAGGCGGTTGAAATGGGACTTGGCACTTGCTGGCTTGGTGCTATACAGCGTGATGAAATAAAAAACTTTTGGAGTTGGATGAAAATCTTAATGTTGTATATTTGTTGCGGTAGGCTATCCGAAACAGGAAAGCAAAATTGTTGATATGAAAGATAATGGCGTTAAATACTATGAGGACGAAAACGGAGTTATAAATGTTCCGAAACGTTCGCTTGAAGAAATACTTATAAAATAAAACAAAACAAAAGGGACATCACTTGATGTCCCTTTGAATTTACTTGATTATGCGCCTAAAATAACAAGAACTGTTGTTGTTATAAGGAAAAGAATTGCAATAGTTGTTGTAAGCTTAATGAACATTGCTTCCTTAGTAGTTCCGCCGTTCTTTTTAAAGAATGAATCGCCCATATCAGAAGATGCACCTTGAATACCTCTCATACCCGGATCTTTACCTTCCTGAGCCATAACTACAAATATAAGTATAACAGATACTATCAAATGTAATACCAAAAATAGAGTTTGCATTATATAAACCTCCTTTTTCTTCTAAAGTAAATCATTAAATACTTATCTATTATATCACAAATTCTAAAATTTGCAATACTTTTTTTTGCCTTTTTGTAAATCAGTTTTGTTTTTAATGCTTTTGAGCAAAATATGATAAAAAATTTCTGATAATAGCAAAAAACTGATGGTAACTGTACTTAAATTGATGTATAATATTATTATAATTAATATTACGGAGGAATTTTGTAATGGAAAGATTAAAGAGAACGGAAAAAAAACACACTTACGGAACGTGTACTTCAATTCGGTGAGGGCAATTTCCTGAGAGGATTTGTGGATTGGATGATAGACAAACTTAACAAGGAAAACGGCGGAGATTACGGTGTGACAATAGTTCAGCCGCTTACGGGCGGACTTGTTGATAAGTTAAATGCGCAGGACGGACGATATAGCCTGTATTTAAGAGGACTTTTAAAAGGCGAAAAGGTTGAGGAAACAAGAATTGTTGATTGTGTGACAAGAGGTATCAATCCGTACACCGATACAGATGAATTTTTTTGACTGTGCAAAAAATCCCGACCTTACGATTTATCGTTTCAAACACTACAGAGGCTGGTATCGAGTACAAACCTAACCAAAATCCCGATGATTTTAATGGACTTACTTTTCCGGGCAGACTTACGTTGTTTATGAAGAAAAAGATTTGACGAGGGATTGGGCGGTTTTATATTTCTTCCGTGTGAGAATTGATTGACAAAAAACGGTGACAATCTAAAGGAATGTATTTTGAAGTACAGCAAGGATTGGGGTTACGGCGGTGAATTTGAGAAGTGGATTGAAACCGAAAATCATTTTACAAATACACTTGTGGACAGAATAGTTACAGGTTATCCGCGAGATAACGCAAAGGAAATGGAGCAGTCATACGGTTATCTTGACGATATGATTGACACTGCGGAGATTTTTCATTTGTGGGTAATAGAGGGCGATAAGAAACTTGCGGAGGAAATACCGTTCCATAAAATCGGTCTTAATGTGCTTTGGACAGACGATGTTACACCATACAAGAAACGTAAGGTGCGTATTTTGAACGGTGCGCATACAATGACAGTGTTTGCGGCACATCTTGCCGGCCTTGAAACAGTCAAGGACGCAATGGACGATGAACTTGTATTTTCATTTATGAAACAGGGTATTTTTGAAGAAATTATTCCGACTCTTGATTTGCCTAAAAACGAACTTGAACAGTTCGCAAATGACGTAATCGAAAGATTTAAAAAATCCGTTCATCAAGCATTATCTTTTGAGTATTGCGCTTAATTCCGTTTCAAAATACAAAGTGCGTGTACTTCCGAGCGTGCTTGAATATATTAAGGAAAAGAATTGTGAGCCGAAACGACTTGTATTTTCACTTGCGGCACTTATCGCATTTTACAGAACAGACGCGGCGAATGATGATAAAGTGGTAATGGAATTTATGAAAACGGCAAGTGCGGAAGATATTCTTAAAAGACGGAATATTGGGGTGAAGATTTGTCATTTTTACTTCCGACTGTACAAAAACATCTTGACGAAATCGAAAAGAACGGTATAAGAAAGGCTATGGAAAAGGTAGTTGACTGAAAATGAAACAGATAAAAATTAATGAAAAGGATAACGTAGCCGTTATGCTTGAGGGCGAATTGAGCGGCCATAAAATTGCCCTTAACGATATAAAAAAAGGCGAAAATATAATTAAATACGGTTATCCTATCGGTCATGCGACAGAAGACATAAAAAAGACGACCATGTACATACGCATAACATTAAAACGAATTTAAACGGTGTGCTTGAATACAAATACGAACCACAAAGAAACGAAATACCGAAAACGGAAAAACGCACTTTTATGGGTTACAGACGTGCAGACGGCAAAGTCGGTATAAGAAATGAAATTTGGATTGTGAACACTGTCGGCTGCGTGAACAAGACGTCCGAAATACTTGCAAGAGAGGCTGATAAGCTGTACGGAGATATGTGTGACGGTGTGTTTAATTATGTACATCCGTTCGGTTGTTCTCAGCTTGGCGATGACCAGAAAATGACTCAAAATGTGCTTAAAGGTCTTGTCAATCACCCTAACGCGACAGGTGTGCTTGTGCTGGGATTAGGATGTGAAAATAATAATATTTCCGTATTTAAAACAGTTCTCGGTGAAGTTGACGAAAACAGAGTTAAATTTATGAGTACGCAGGATTTTGATGATGAAATCGGTGAGGGGTTGCGTCTTATAGGCGAGCTTGCCGAATATGCGAAAAATCAAAAACGTGAAGAATGTGATGTGTCGGAGCTTGTTGTCGGTTTGAAGTGCGGCGGCAGTGACGGCTTTTTCCGGACTTACCGCAAATCCGCTTATAGGAAGATTTTCTGATAAGCTTATAAGCAAGGGCGGAAGTACGGTGCTTACGGAAGTGCCTGAAATGTTCGGTGCGGAAACGATTTTGATGAACAGATGTGTTAATGAAGAAGTTTTTGATAAGGCGGTTTCGCTTATAAATGATTTCAAGGATTATTTCACAAGTCATAATCAAGTTGTTTATGAAAACCCGTCGCCGGGTAATAAAAAGGCGGTATAACCACGCTTGAAGATAAGTCGCTCGGTTGCGTGCAGAAGTCTGGCAGTGCAGACGTTGAGGACGTTATTGAAATCGGCGGAAGTGTTACAAGAAAGGGGCTTAATCTTCTTACCGGACCGGGTAATGACATTGTTGCGGTAACAAACCTTACCGCGTCGGGCTGTCATTTGATACTGTTTTCAACAGGACGCGGTACACCTGTGGGTGCGCCTGTGCCGACTGTGAAAATTGCGACGAATACAAACCTTGCAAAAAAGAAAACCACATTGGATTGATTTTAATGCAGGTGAGATTATAAGCGGTGCGGATTTGACCGATGAACTTTTTGAATATGTTATAGAAGTTGCAAACGGCAAACAAACGAATAATGAGAAAAACGGTTATAAGGAAATTTCAATTTTCAAAGACGGAGTTGTATTATAAAAGAGTGGCTGTGCCGCTCTTTTTTTTGACTAAATGACGAAAATGTGATAAACTGAACAAAAAGGGGTGAGATTATGAAAAGAAAAATTTTTTATACTGACGGCACTTGTTATCAAAAGGTTTGTTCGATTGGGACGAGATACCGCCTACGGCACAAATATATGACGAGCCGATAACAAGACAGTTGGCGGTTAAAATTGTTATGAATGCATTTTTTAAAGACGAACGCGGTGATTACAACAGAGTGAGTTCGTCTGTATCTGATTTTGCACAGCTTGACGGACGATATTATGACAGTATGATTGCGGCTTACTGCAAAAGGCATTGTATACGGTGACGACAAGGGCAATTTAAACCCGAAGTCATCAATTACAAGAGCTGAGGCTTGTGCGATAATTATGCGTGCGGCGAGTATGAAAGGTGATTTAAAACCTTATGAGCCGACTGTGACGGAGCAACCAAAACCGCAAACGACAAGAAAAGGCGGTGTAAGTGAAAACGGTGCGTTGCACGTTGACGGTACGCAACTTACGAATGAAAACAACGAGCCTGTCGTGCTTCACGGTATGTCGTCACACGGTTTGCAATGGTTTGGTAATTTCGCGACCGAAAATGCTGTTAAAGCAACTGCCGATTACGGTGCAAACTTGTTCAGATGTGCAATGTATACCGATGAGGGTGGATATATAAGCAATCCGTCTGTAAAAGATACGCTTATAAATGCGGTTGACAGTGCGATACGTCAGGATATGTATGTAATAATCGACTGGCATATACTGTCGGACGGAAACCCTATGCAACATATTGATGATGCGGTTGATTTCTTTGGCGAAATGTCGGAGAGGTATAAGGACCGCAATGCTGTGCTTTATGAAATATGTAATGAGCCGAACGGCAATGTGACTTGGAACGATAATGTAAAACCGTATGCTGAAACGGTGATACCTGTTATACGTGCAAATACAAACGCTATTATATTAGTAGGAAGTCCGACATGGAGTCAAGATTTGCATGAGGCTGCAAAAAATCCGATTAATGCCGAAAATATAATGTACACATGCCATTTTTACGCGGGAACTCACACCGATTGGCTAAGACAACGTATAGCCGACTGCGGTTTGCCTGTGTTTGTGAGCGAGTGGGGTACAAGTGCGGCTGACGGAAACGGCGGTGTTTATTTTGACGAGGCGCAAAGGTGGATTGACTTTTATGAATGAACGCGGAATAAGCTGGGCGAATTGGTCGCTTTGCGATAAAAATGAATCATCTGCCGCACTGGTGAACGGTGCGAATGTGAATGACGGAATAAGTGAGGACGAACTTACCGAAAGCGGAAAATTTGTTTTTAAAAAATTTCTGAAAAAATGTTTAAACTCTTAATTTGGTGGTATATATAATACATAAGCACGAAAGAGAGGGGTGGAATTTATGAAATACGTTGTTACGATTGCGAGAACTTATGGCAGCGGTGGTAAGGAAATCGGTAAATTGCTTGCGAAAGAACTCGGAATAAAAATATTACGGTCGTGAGATTTTTGAAATGTCACAAAGGGGTTGAGAGTGATTTGGATTCCGGCGATGATGAAAGTATTCATAATGCATCTCTTGAAGAGGCTGACGAATTGTTTAAACAACAGTCTAAAAACAATTCGCGAAATTGCCGAGAAAGAATCGTGCGTTATAGTCGGACGATGCCCGATTATGTGCTTCGGGATATGGATAATGTCGTTAAGATTTATCTTTACGCACCAATCAGAGATTGTATGCGTCGTGTAATAAGATTGTATGAGCTTAATCCCGAAGATGCAAAAAAGTCTTATTCATTCGATGAACAAGACAAGAGGTGATTATTATCAGCATAATACCGGTTTGAACTGGTCCGAGGCTGTGCATTACGATATATGTCTTAATACAGCCGGACTGAAAAAGAGAAAAGATTATTGATATAATCAAAAACTATATAAAAACGAAAATAGATTGATTTGATAAATCCTCCAAAAAAAGCGGTGCTAAAATAACAGCACCGCTTTTTAAATGTTACATTTTATGCTTTGCTATGCTCTATACCTTGATTGCGGAATAAAAGAGTTATGCACCATAGACCTGCAAGACCTACAATAACATAAATAATTCTGCTTACGATTGCGGTTTGACCGCCGAAGATTGACGCGACAAGGTCGAACTTGAAAAAGTCCGACAAGCAGCCAGTTTACCGCACCGATAATTGTTATGATTAAAGCAGTATTGTTCATAATACTTACACTCCTTTTGAATTGGTTTATATTGTTGTTTTTAGTGTAAACAGAGAAATGAAATTTTAAACGTGGTAATAACTTCATATAAAACTTCATATTATATATGGGGTGAGAAGATGGGGAGAAAAAAGCTATGATGTATTTTATTTCTGTTGTTATAATAATAGTAACTACAATGATGTTTGTGCTTTTTGCCAGCGGTGAAACCGATACGAACAATATTGTGTTTTTGAAAGGATACGGTTGGGAAGTGAGGACAAAAGCTGTCGAAAAGGAGGATATTATAATTCCGAAACCTTTTGACCGTGTGTATGAAAATTATAATGATATTCAATTAAAAGCCGGACTTGATTTAAGACCGTATATGGGTATGAAAGGTGTGAGATATACATATATAGTAGAAAATTATCCGAAAGATGTCGGCGAAGAAGTCAGGGCGAATGTAATCTGTATAAATAACGAACCTGTCGGCGGTGATATAATGACTGTAAGTATCCACGGATTTATACATTCTTTGAACTTTGACGATTCACTTCGTTAAAATCTGATTACAAATTATTAAGTTTTGTAATAATACCAAAAAAATCATACATATAAAAGTGTACAAAAAAATATTCGTAAAATCATTAAATTTGTATAAAATTTAATGATTTTTTATGCAAAAAAAAGCTTGCCAAAACGGCTGTTATAGTGTATAATAACAGTGTTGTGACTAAAGTATGCGAAAGCATATAGGTACTGACAAACGATGAAGCGGGAGGTTGCGGCGATTTAACGTCGGTTTTTCTGTGGAGTGAGTCCGATTCATGAAACCGGGCGGCAGTCAATGTATACTTAGGAGAAAGTGCGGTCTTTTGACGGCATAAGACAGGATAAGTATGCGGCGAAATTGGCTAACTTTGCCCGAACTCTACAATATGAGGTTCGGGTTTTTTATAAGGGTGATGCGAAACACCCGGCGGTGTGTGCCATTTTCTTTAAGCGCTGTCGTGCAGATTACAACACAATAACAATTCGAGGAGGGAAAAGTATGGCAGCAAACCAGAAAATCAGAATCAAGTTAAAGGCTTATGATCATATCGTACTTGATCAGAGCGCTGAAAAAGATTGTAGAGATTGCGAAGAGAACAGGTGCTAAGGTTTCAGGACCTATTCCGCTTCCGACAGACAAAGAAATTATCACAATCCTCAGAGCGGTTCATAAGTATAAGGATTCTCGTGAGCAGTTCGAAAGAAGAACTCACAAAAAATTGATTGATTGATATAGTTGTTCCGGGTGCTAAGACTATGGAATCACTAATCAAAATTGATCTTCCTGCTGGAGTAGATATCGACGTAATCCAGAAGTAAGATCGTCTATAAAGTGCAGTAGCCTATGCGGCTATGATGCAGGTCAAGTTTCCGATAGCTTTTTGTGGAAACCAATAACTGTTAAGGAGGAAAAATCAATGGAAAAAGCAATTTTGGGTACAAAGATTGGTATGACTCAAATCTTTGGCGAAGGCGGAGTAGTTATTCCTGTAACTGTTGTTATGGCAGGCCCATGCGTAGTTACACAGAAGAAGACTGTTGAAACAGACGGCTACGAAGCTGTACAGGTTGGTTTTGGTGACGTTAAAGAAAAGCACCTTAACAAACCACAATTAGGTCATTTCAAAAAGGCAGACACTGCAAACAAAAAGTATGTCAGAGAGTTCAGACTTGATGATTGCGAAAGTCTGAATGTTGGTGACGAAATTAAGGCTGACATTTTCGCAGCCGGAGACAAAGTAGACGTAAGCGGTATTTCAAAGGGTAAAGGCTTTGCCGGTCCGATGAAGCACGGTCTACACAGAGGTCCTATGACTCACGGTTCAAAGTCACAGAGAGTATCCGGTTCATTAGGTATGTGTTCAAATCCGGGACGAGTTTTAAAGGGGTAAAGTTCTTCCGGGACACATGGGTGTTGTAAAAGTAACGGTTCAGAATCTTGAAGTTGTTAAAATCGACGCTGAACAGAATTTAATCCTTGTAAAAGGTGCAATTCCGGGAAACAAGGGCGGACTTGTTACAATCAGAAACAGCGTAAAGGCATAATCGAGGTTATTGGAAAGGAGGAAATATAATGGCTACATTAGCTTTATATAACATGGAGGGTGCAAAGGTAGGTTCAATGGAAGCATCGGACGCTATCTTCGCAGCTGAAGTGAACAAAGCGGTATTGCACCAGGTAGTTGTAAATTATCTTGCAAACCAGAGACAAGGCACACAAAGCACTAAAACACGTACAGAAGTACGCGGCGGCGGAATTAAGCCTTGGAGACAAAAAGGATACGGGTCGTGCAAGACAGGGAAGTATCCGTGCTCCGCAATGGACAGGCGGCGGCGTAGCACTTGGTCCAAAGCCAAGAAGTTACAGATTCAGCGTAAACAAGAAGATTAAGAGAATCGCTCTTAAGAGTGCTCTTTCAGCTAAGTATGCTGATTACAAAATATTTGTTATAGATGAACTTGCTGTTGACGAAATCAAGACTGCTAAGATCGTAGCTCTTCTAAAGGGACTTGACGTTAATTCAAAGGCTCTTATCGTTACAGCAGATGCTGATGAAAAGGTTTATAAATCAGCAAGAAACATTAAGGGTGTTACACCGACTCACGTTGGTACACTTAACACATATGACGTTCTTAACAACGATGCATTCATCGTTTCAAAAGGATGCCATTGCAAAGATTGAGGAGGTGCTTGCATAATGAATTCATTTGATATTCTAAGAAGACCAATCATCTCTGAACGCAGCATGGAAACTGTTTTAGACAGAGAAGGTAACGAGATTAAGAGATATACCTTTGAAGTTCCAAAGACTGTGAACAAGGTTGAAATAAAAGAAAGCTGTTGAAGAAGCATTCGGCGTTAAGGTTGCTAAGGTAAACACAATGAATGTTCTTGGTAAGGTTAAGAGAATGGGCAGAAACGAAGGAAGACGTCCTTCATGGAAAAAGGCTATCGTTACTCTTACAGCTGACAGCAAAACTATCGAATTCTTCGATATTTAATCGTTATTAATTTATAGATAAGGAGAGTAAAGGATAATGGCTATTAAAAAGTATAATCCTACTTCGCCTGCCAGAAGATTTATGACAGTTTCAGACTTCGCTGAAATCACAAAGAAGTCACCGGAGCGTTCACTTCTTGCTAAGAAAGACAAGCACGCCGGCAGAAACTCATACGGTAGAATTACCGTGCGTCACAGAGGCGGCGGTACTAGAAGAAAGTACAGAATTATTGACTTTAAGAGAAATAAAGACGGTATGCCGGCAACAGTTATCGGTGTTGAATACGATCCGAACAGAACAGCCAACATCGCTCTTATTCAATATGAGACGGCGAAAAAGGCATACATCATTGCTCCGCTCGGACTTACAGACGGCGACGTCGTTGTTTCGGGTGAAGGCGCAGATATCAAGCCGGGCAACGCTTTGTTCTTAAAGGATATCCCCGTAGGTACACTTATTCACAACATTGAATTGTATCCTGGAAAGGGCGCTCAGCTTGTAAGAAGTGCAGGTAACAGTGCACAGCTTATGGCTAAGGAAGGCGACTATGCACAGGTTAGACTTCCAAGCGGCGAAGTTAGAATGATCAGACTTGATTGTAAAGCAACTATCGGTGTTGTAGGTAACCAACAGCATGAAAACGTATCTATCGGTAAAGCCGGAAGAAAGCGTCACATGGGTTGGAGACCAACAGTTCGTGGTGTTGTTATGAACCCGAACGATCACCCGCACGGCGGTGGTGAAGGTAAATCACCTATCGGACGTCCCGCACCTGTTACTCCCTTTGGGGTAAACCGGCGCTTGGTCTTAAGACAAGAAAGACAAAAGAACAGAACCGACAAGTTCATCGTTAAGAGAAGAAACGCTAAATAATAGATATTTAATTTTGATATAGATTGAAAGGAGGAAGATTTAATGGGTAGATCACTTAAAAAGGGACCTTTCGTTGAAGAGCGTTTGATGAAGAGAATTGACGCAATGAACGCTGCAAATGAGAAAAAGGTAGTAAAGACATGGTCAAGAGCTTCCACAATTTTCCCAGAAATGGTTGGACACACAATCGCAGTGCATGATGGCAGAAAGCATGTTCCTGTATTCATCAGTGAGGACATGGTAGGCCACAGACTTGGCGAATTCGCTCCTACAAGAACATACAAAGGTCATGCCGGAGCTAAAACTTCTAAGTAATATCTATGATATTGCTTAGAAGCAAAGAAATAAGATTTACAGAGGGATGTTAAATCCGTTACTAATATTGCAAAAGGAGGAATCCACATGGAAGCACGTGCAGTGTTAAGATATGCTCGTATTTCACCTAGAAAGGTTAAGATAGTGCTTGATCTAATAAGAAACAAGCCTGCTAACGTTGCAATGGGTATTCTAAACAACACACCTAAAGCAGCAAGCGAGTATTTGACAAAGCTTCTTGCGTCGGCAATCGCAAACGCAGAAAATAACAATGATATGGATAAGAGCAAATTATATGTTGCAGAATGTTATGCATCACAAGGTCCTACTTTAAAGAGAATTCAGCCTCATGCTCAAGGCAGAGCGTTCAAGATTTTAAAGAGAACCAGCCATATCACTTTAGTATTAAAGGAAATGGAAGACTAATTGAAAAGGAGGTTCACTCATGGGACAAAAAGTTAATCCACACGGACTTAGAGTCGGAGTTATAAAAGACTGGGATTCTAAGTGGTTCGCAGGTAAAAAAGAATTCGGAGACCAGCTGGTTGAAGATTACAATATCAGAAAGTTCGTTAAGAAGGCTTGCTATGATGCAGGTGTTGCTAAGATCGGTATTGAAAGAAAGCAGAATAAAGTGTTTATCACAATTCATGCTGCTAAGCCTGGTATCATCATCGGTAGAGGCGGTGCTGAAATCGATAAGCTAAAGGCTCAAATCGAAAAGCTTACTTCAAAGACTGTTAACGTAAACATCATGGAGGTTAAGACTCCTGATACAAATGCACAGCTTGTTGCAGAAAACATTGCAGCACAGCTTGAAAGAAGAATTTCATTCAGACGTGCTATGAAGCAGAGTTATGGGCAGAGCTATGAGAATGGGCGTTAAAGGTATCAAAACAGCAGTTGCAGGCCGTGTCGGCGGTGCTGAAATCGCAAGATCAGAACAGTATCACGAGGGAACAATTCCCCTTCAGACACTTAGAGCAGATATCGACTATGGCTTCGCTGAAGCTCATACAACATACGGTATTCTTGGCGTTAAGGTTTGGATTTACAAAGGTGAAATCCTAAACGTTGCTGACGGCAGAAGAAAAAGGAAGCTGCTCAACAAGCGGCTGACAATAACAGACGCGATAACAGAAGACGCGGCGATAGAAGACCGAAGGGAGGCAGATAATCATGTTGTTACCAAAGAGAGTTAAATACAGAAGAGTTATGCGTGGCAGAATGAAGGGTAAGGCAACACGTGGTAACGTTGTATCACACGGCGAGTTCGGCCTTCAGGCTCTTGAGCCGGCATGGATTACTTCAAGACAGATTGAAGCAGCCCGTATAGCTATGACAAGATATACAAAGCGTGGCGGTCAGGTTTGGATAAAGATATTCCCCGATAAGCCGATAACCGAAAAGCCGGCTGAGACCCGAATGGGTTCAGGTAAGGGTGCTCCAGAGTATTGGGTAGCAGTAGTTAAGCCTGGCAGAGTGCTTTTTTGAAATGGCAGGCGTAAGTGAAGAAGTAGCAAGAGAAGCTATGCGTCTTGCTATGCACAAACTACCAATCAAATGTAAGTTTGTAAAACGTCAAGCAGAGGATGGTGAATAAGAATGAAAGTAAATGAGCTAAGAGATTTATCAACAGCTGAATTGGAAGAAAAACTTGCAGAAAGCAAGCAAGAGCTTTTTCAACTTGAGATTTCAGAATGCTATTAACCAATTAGAAAATCCAAAGAGAATTGGTGATGTAAAGAAGACTATCGCTCGTATTTTAACCATCATTCATGAAAGAGAACTACAAGGCAGTGCGATGTAATGCCGGTACTTGTTTGACAGGTACAAATTGAGCAGATAGAAGATTATTAGAAACGTGCGGAAGGAGGCACTTATCTGTGGAAGAAAGAAACAGCCGTAAGGTTAAGATCGGTAAAGTAATCAGCAATAAGATGGATAAGACAATCGTTGTTGCTATTGAAGAAAATAAAAAGCATCCGCTTTATGGTAAGATCGTTAAGAGAACTTACAAACTAAAGGCACATGATGAAGAAAACGTATGCTCTATCGGCGATAAGGTAAAGGTTATGGAAACAAGACCTCTATCAAAGGACAAGAGATGGAGACTCGTTGAAATAGTAGAAAAAGTTAAGTAATATAGCGTTCCCGGAAAGAGTGGAACAACTTGCTTTTGCAAGTTGTAGTAAGCAAATCGCTTGCGATTTGTGAAGCGTAAGGAGGAAGTTTTAATGATTCAACAACAAACACTTTTTAAAAGTGGCTGATAACACTGGCGCAAAGGAAGTTATGTGTATCCGAGTTATGGGCGGCAGTAAGAAAAGATATGCAGCAGTTGGCGACGAAATCATTTGCAGTGTCAAGAAGGCAACACCGGGCGGCGTTGTAAAAAAAGGTGACGTTGTAAAAGCTGTTGTAGTCAGAACGGTTAAAGAGTCAAAGCGTGCTGACGGTTCATACATCAGATTTGATGAGAACGCAGCAGTTATCGTAAAAGATGACAAAAACCCAAGAGGTACTCGTATTTTTTTGGCCCTGTTGCAAGAGAGCTTAGAGATAAAGAGTACATGAAGATACTATCATTGGCTCCCGAAGTTCTTTAATTAAGGAGGATAATTGATACAATGAAAAAGATGCATGTAAAAAGAGGCGACACTGTAAAAGTTATCGCCGGTAAAGATAAAGGTAAAGAGGGCAAGATTATCACAGCTATTCCGGCTGACGGTAAGGTAATCGTTGAAGGCGTTGCTGTTGCTAAGAGACATCAAAAGGCAAGAGTTCAAGGTCAGGAAAGCGGTATTATCCATAAGGAAATGCCAATCGACGCATCAAACGTAATGAGAGTTTGCTCAAAGTGCGGTAAAGCTGCAAGAACAGGTGTTAAGGTTCTTGATGACGGTTCAAAGATGAGATACTGCAAGAAGTGTAATGCAGAACTTAGCGATTAATTTTCGAGAGGAGGTAAATTCTAACAATGAGTAGAATGCAAGAAAAATATAACAATGAAGTTGCTCCGGCTCTTATGGAGAAGTTCAGCTATAAAAAGTACAATGCAAATCCCTAAGCTCGACAAGATCGTTATAAATATTGGTATGGGTGAAGCTAAAGACAACCCTAAGGCAATCGAGGCTGCTTGCGGAGATTTGGCTGCTATAACAGGTCAAAAGCCTATTATAACAAAGGCTAAGAAGTCAGTAGCAAACTTCAAGTTAAGAGAAGGAATGAATATCGGCTGTAAAGTAACACTTAGAGCTGACAAGATGTATGAATTCTTAGACAGATTTTTCAATGTTGCTCTTCCACGTGTAAGAGACTTTAGAGGTATCAACCCTAACGGTTTCGACGGTAGAGGTAACTATTCTGTTGGTATTAAGGAACAGCTTATATTCCCTGAAATTGACTATGATAAGATTGACAAAATCAGAGGTATGGACATCAACATTGTCACAACTGCACAGACAGACGAAGAAGCTCGTGAACTTCTAAAGTTAATGGGCGCTCCGTTCCGTTCATAGTTAAAAAGGAGGATTTAACATGGCAAGGAAAGCAATGGTTTTAAAACAACAGAAACAACCTAAGTATTCAACACAAGCTTATACAAGATGTAAGATTTGCGGCAGACCGCATGCTTACCTTAGAAAGTTTGGTATTTGCCGTATATGCTTTAGAGAATTGGCTTACAAAGGTCAAATCCCTGGCGTAAGAAAAGCAAGCTGGTAAAATCGAGCGTTTCTTATAAGAAACAAATTGATTTTTAGATATATGATAAAATTCGGACTTACAAAAATCCGAAAGAGGTAAAAAGTAACTTGCACAGCAAGTTATAAGCTGAAACAGGTATTTGGTGCAAGACATCAAATACCGTAGCATAAAACAAACCGCTTGCGGTTTGTGAGAGCGTAAGGAGGTAAAATAAATGCAAATAACTGATCCAATCGCAGATTTTGCTTACAAAGAATCAGAAATGCAAGCTCATCAAAGCATGAAACAGTCGATGTTCCTGCTTCAAACATGAAGAAGGCGATTGTTGAAATCCTTTAATGATGAGGGTTATATAAAAGATTTTCAAGTAATCGAAGACGGTAAACAAGGCGTTATCAGAATTACTTTGAAATACGGACCTAACAAGGAAAGAGTTATAAGCGGTCTTAAGAGAGTTTCTAAGCCTGGTCTTAGATTCTACGCAAGCGTTGACGAACTTCCAAGAGTTCTTAAGGGTCTTGGTATCGCAATCGTTTCAACATCAAAGGGTATTATGACAGATAAGGAAGCAAAAAAGCAGCACGTTGGCGGCGAAGTACTTGCTTACATCTGGTAATTAATATTAATAAAAAAAATAACTGAAAACCTGTGGAAACACACGGCTGTGTGTAAAAAACAGAGCAAATTTAAGTTAAGGAGGAAAAATCCCTATGTCAAGAATAGGTAAGTTACCTATCACTGTTCCTGCCGGAGTTGAGGTAAAGATCAGTGATACAAACGAAATCACAGTAAAGGTAAGAACGGCACACTTTCAAGACAACTTCATCCTGATATGATCGTTAAGCTTAACGATGGAGTTATCACAGTAGAGCGTCCTTCAGAAGATAAGATGCACAAGTCATTGCACGGTCTTACAAGAACACTTGTAAACAATATGGTTATCGGTGTTACAGAAGGCTTTACAAAAAGAGCTTGAAATCAACGGTGTTGGTTACAGAGCTGCAATGCAAGGCAAGACTCTTAACTTGAGTCTTGGTTACTCACATCCTGTTTTGTATGAAGCAAAGGAAGGCGTAACAATCGAAGTTCCTGCTCCAAACAAAATCATCGTTAAAGGTGCCAACAAAGAAGACGTTGGTGCAACAGCAGCGAAGATTAGAGAGTACAGACAGCCTGAACCTTACAAGGGCAAGGGTATCAAGTATGTTGAAGAACATATCAGACGTAAAGAAGGTAAGACAGGCGCTAAGAAGAAATAATTGAAAGGAGTGTTCTTAAATGATTAAGAAGATAGATACAAAAGCGGCTAGAGTTAGACGCCACGCAAGAGTTAGAAAGAACATCTCCGGCACAGCGGAGAGACCTCGTCTAAACGTATTCAGAAGTGCAAAACATATATATGCTCAGGTTATTGATGATGTAAAGGTGTTACACTTGTTTCAGCATCAAGCATGGACAAAAGAATTTGAAGGCTACAGCGGAAACATTGAAGGTGCAAAGGCAATCGGTCAGAAAGTGGCTGAAAAGGCTCTTGCAGCAGGCATTAAAGCAGTAGTATTCGACAGAGGCGGATATGTATATCACGGCAGAGTTGCTGCTCTTGCAGAAGGCGCAAGAGAAGGCGGCTTGGAATTCTAATAGAAGGAGGACGAGTTAAGTGGCTGAAAGAATAGACGCAGCAGCATTAGAGCTGGAAGAAAACGTAGTAACTATCAACAGAGTTGCTAAGACCGTTAAAGGCGGCAGAACAATGAGATTCAGCGCTTTGGTCGTTGTTGGTGACAGAAATGGTCACGTTGGCTTCGGTCAAGGTAAGTCTGCTGAAATACCTGACGCAATCAGAAAAGGTATTGAAAGCGCAAAGAAGAATTTGATTTCTGTTCCTCTTGTAGGTTCAACAATTACTCATGAAGTTGTTGGTATTTCAGGTGCAGGTAAGGTTCTTCTTAAGCCGGCTGCACAAGGTACTGGTGTGCTTGCAGGTGGTGCTGCTCGTGCGGTTCTTGAACTTGCAGGTGTTAAAGACATCAGAGCAAAAGAGCTTGAGATCAAATAACAAGAGAAACGTAGTTAGTGCTACTATACAGGGATTGTCAGGGTTAAAGCAGCCTGAAGAAGTTGCTAAGCTAAGAGGCAAGACTGTAGACCAAATCAGAGGTTAATGAGGGGAGGCACACAGTAATATGGCTAAGCTAAAAATTACATTAGTTAAGAGTACAATCGGCAGAAAGAAAGACCAAATTGCTACTGTTGAAGCTCTTGGACTAAAAGAAAAAATAAGAAGTGTTGTTGAACACAATGACACCTCAAATCAGAGGAATGATTAACAAGGTATCTCACCTTTGTAACAGTTGAAGAAAAACTAATTAGTAAGGAGGTGTAGCAAATGAACTTAAACGAATTGCAACCTGCTGAAGGTTCAAAGTTCGCTCCTAAGAGTGGGCAGAGGTATCGGAAGCGGTACAGGTAAAAAACTTCGGGAAAAGGTCATAAAGGACAAAACGCAAGAAGTGGCGGTGGCGTTAGACCGGGCTTTGAAGGTGGTCAAATGCCATTGTACAGAAGACTTCCTAAGCGTGGTTTTAAGAATATATTTGCAAAGCAGTATGTTGCTGTTAACGTTGAGGAGCTTTAATAAGCTTTGAGGACGGAGCAGAAGTTACAGCAGAAACACTAAAGGCAAACGGCATAATCAGCAAAAACACTTGACGGTGTTGTTAAAATACTTGGCAGAGGTGAGCTTAACAAAAAGCTTACTGTAAAGGTGGCTAAGATGAGCGCTTCTGCAAAGGAAAAATAGAAAAAGGCAGGCGGAAAGGCTGAGGTGATGTAATCGTGTTACAGACACTAAAGAATGCTTGGAAAATTCCGGACCTACGTCGCAGAATTCCCTATTTACATTAATGATGCTTATAGTTTTCTGATTCCGGTGCACATATTCCTGTACCGTATCTGACAGCTGACGCTGGCGCAAGCGTTCCTTGGAAACGGCGGAACTGACTTGTTCAGCTTGTTCGATGTATTCACAGGTGGTGCGTTCTCAAACGCAACAGTTATGGCAATGGGTGTTTCACCATACATCAACGCATCTATTATCGTTCAACTTCTTACTGTCGCAATACCTTCTCTCTTGAGCGTCTGGCTAAAGAAGGTCTTGAGGGCAGAAAGAAAATTAACAAGATTACAAGATACCTGGTATTGTGTTGGCATTCATACAAGGTGCCGGACTTTATGTAACACTTACAATATGAGCGTTACAAACGGTCTTGACGCAATCCAAAATCCAAGCGTTTTAACATTTTTTCGTAATAGTTCTTAGCATTCACAGCCGGTACAGCATTTATTATCTGGTTGGGTGAACTTATTACAGAAAAAGGGACTTGGAAACGGCGTATCACTAATTATCTTTGCAGGTATCGTATCAAGAATACCATCAGCTGCATACGGAATTTATAATCAATTCTTGGGAGCAGGCGTAAATGCAAAAAGCCTTATATTCCGTAGCTGCCATCATTGTTGTGGCAATAGCTGCTATCACGTTCGTTGTATTCTTCTCAGAGGCTGAAAGAAGAATTCGGTTCAGTACGCTAAGCGTGTTGTTGGAAGAAAAATGTAATGGCGGACAAAGCACAAACATTCCGATTAAAGTTGCGCAGGCGGCGTTATGCCGATCATCTTTGCATCTTCAATCATGGCATTCCCTGCAACAATCGTAAGATTGGTTTCAGGCGGTAATATGCCGACAGCGGTCTTGGATATTATATCCTTGGTTGTTTATCAGCGCTGCGCGTCAGCATGGTGGACCAGTCTGCATACGCAATTTTTATGCGTTGCTTATACTATTCTTCACATATTTCTATTTCTTCAATTCAGTTCAATCCGATTGAACTTGGTAAATAATATGAAGAAGAGTGGAGGATAATTCCGTGGTCAGGACCTGGTGTTGACAAGCGATTATAAAAAGATTTCTTCAAGATTAAATCTTGTAGGTGCATTCTTCCTGCAATTATCGCAATCCTACCTGTAATTGTCGGTGCGATATTCACGTAACGGCACTTCCAAATCGGCGGTACATCACTTAATTATGGAAGGTGTTGCTCTTGAAACTGTCAGACAATTGAATCACAAATGACAATGCGTCATTATAAAGGTTTTGAATAATTTCAGGAAAGGGCGGTATTTAGTATGAATTTAGAGCAATGGATTCTCCGGGGGTGCAAAAAAAGGCACTCAAGGCGAAATTTTATCTAAGAGATTGATATAAACACAATTTCAACAGGTGTTAAGCTGAGAACCGCCATCAAGGAACAGTCAGAAATCGGAAAGATTGCTGAAAAGTATGAACAATGATGGAAAACTTGTTCCGATGACGTAATTGTTTTATAGTAAAAGAAAGATTGCAAAAAGCCTGATTGTGCAAAGGGATTTATCCTGACGGATTCCCTCGCACAACAGCTCAGGCTGAGTGCAATTGACAGAATCGGGCGTAAAATTGATAAAGTGCTTTCTCTTGAAGCTGCGCCGATGAGGCACAATCGAGCGTTTGTCACCAAGACGTGAATGCTCAAAGTGCGGAGCACCGTACAATATCATATCAAAACAAGCCTGAAACTGAAGGAATATGTGATAAATGTAAAGGCGAACTTATTCAGTGCCGATGATAACGTTCCTGAAACAATCAAGAACAGACTTAATGTTTATCACGAACAGACAGAGCCGATAAAAAGCGTATTATGAAAAGCTTGGACTTTTGTTACCGCAAAGGGCGAGGATAAGCTTGAAGATACAAAAGCAAATGTTGCTAAGGCTTTGGGACTTGAGGTGTGAGTTATGATAACTATTAAATCAGCAAACAAGTCGAAAAAATGCGTGCGCCAGCAAAGGTTGCAAAGTGTGCACTTGAGCTTCTTGAGAAGCACACATCAAACCGGTAAATAACGGCGCAGCTTGATAAAAATCGCATATGATTTTATTATATCACAAGGTGCAAACCTAATTTCCTTAATTATAACGGTTTCCCGGGAACAATTTGTGCGTCAATCAATGACGAGGTTGTTACGGAATTCCAAGTAAGAGAGTTTTTTTGAAAGAGGGCGACATAATCAGCATTGATATGGGCGCTATACTTGACGATGGCACAGTGATGCCGCAAGAACATCTGGAGTCGGAAAGATTTCGGACGAGGCACAAAATTCATGACGTTACACGTCAAAGTTTTTTGAGGGAATTAAATATGCACGGTGCCAAATTAGGATAGTTTCGTCAGCAATTCAGCAGTATGTTGAATCGCATGGTTACAGCGTAGTGCGTGACCTTGTCGGGTCAGTGGAATTGGTCGTAATTCTTCATGAAGATCCGAGCGTACTGAATTTTGGCAAAGCCGGTCATGGCGTAAAGCTTGCCGCAGGTATGACAATTCGCTATTGAACCTATGGTTAATGCAGGTGATTATCATGTTTAAAAACTTGATGATGATTGGACAGTTGTAACTGATGACGGAAGTTTGTCAGCCCACTATGAAAACACCGCATTGATTACAAAAAGACGGGTGTGAAATATTAACACTTTAGGAGTATTATATGGAAATTATAGAGGGTTCAAATCGTGCGTTCCATTGGGACGTGACAAGGGTGATTTGTTCATCGTCCTTCAAGGCGCGATTTTGTTTATCTTTGCAAACGGGTGAATTGCGAAAAGTGGATCACCCGAAAAGAAAAAGCTCAAGCACCTTCAGGGTACAAAACTCTGTTTTGATTTTGTAAGTAAATAAACTTGCAACTGTGGGTAAGGTTACAAATTCAGAGGTGCGAAAAGCATTAGCGGAGTTGCATTAAAAACCTGAAAGCGTATCTAAAGGGAGGTTTTTATAACATATGTCTAAGCAAGATGTTATAGAAGTTGAAGGTAAAGTTGTTGAAAACTTGCCTAACGCAATAGTTTAGAGTTGAGCTTGAAAAATGGGCACCAGGTTACAGCACATATTTCAGGCAAACTGAGAATGAATTTCATAAAAATTCTACCGGGAGATAAGGTAACTCTTGAAATGAGTCCTTATGATCTTGATAAGGCAGAATTACATGGAGAAGTAAATACTTTACTTTCGGTCAGATAAGTGACGACAAGGAGGTAATAGATATGAAAGTACGTCCGTCAGTAAAACCACCTTTGAAAAGTGCAAAATCATAAAGAGAAAAGGCAAAGTAATGGTTATTTTGTGAGAACCCAAAGCATAAGCAAAGAGTTAATCAGTCCATATTTGGCACATTCCGAACCTTTTTCAAACTTTGTGTACACTGAGTACACGGCAGTTTGAAAGAAGCTTTGACTGCACTCAAATCTGAACTGATTAAAATAGCCGAGAGGTTATATCACAGGATACTAATTTATATATTATTTTGCAAAACGCAGTGAAAAGCACTGCATTAAAATTTGTTTATGACTTGTTCAGGCGAACAGCCTGAATGAGTTTTTAATACAACACTATAAAAATTTTTTGATGATATCTTTTAATGGAGGTGTAGAAAAAGTATGGCAAGAATAGCAGGTGTTGACTTACCTAGAGAAAAGAGAGAGAGATTGGTCTTACCTATATATACGGCATTGACTAAAGAGTTCTCAAAAGACTCTATCTCAAACAGGTATAAACCCAGACACAAGAGTAAAGGATCTTACAGAAGCAGATGTAAGTAAGCTAAGAGAAGTTATCGACGCGAATACACAGTTGAAGGTGACCTTTAGAAGACAGTTGGCTCTTTGACATCAAGAGACTTATGGAAATCGGATGTTACAGAGGTATCCGTCACAGAAGAGGTCTTCCTGTAAGAGGACAAACACAAAAGAACAATGCAAGAACCCGTAAGGGTCCTGCAAGAGCGATTGCAGGTAAGAAGAAATAAAGGAGGGACTAAGCTAAATGGCTAAGGTAGCAAAGAAGACTACACGTACAAGACGTCGTGATAGAAAGAATATTGAAAAGGCGCGGCTCATATCCGTTCAACTTTCAACAATACAATAGTTACAATTACAGATACAGCTGGTAATGCTATATCTTGGGCAAGCCGGCGGTTTAGGCTTCCGCGGCTCAAGAAAGAGCACACACCTTTCGCTGCTCAAACAGCTGCAGAAACAGCAGCTAAGGCAGCTATGGAACATGGAATGAAGACAGTAGAAGTTTACGTTAAGGGCCCTGGTGCAGGTAGAGAAGCTGCAATCAGAGCACTTCAAGCAACAGGTCTTGATGTTACAATGATTAAGGACGTAACTCCTATTCCTCATAACGGTTGTAGACCACCAAAGAGAAGAAGAGTCTGATTTGTATATTATTGTAAAGGAGGAAAAATTAACATGGCAATAAACAGACAACCAGTGTTAAAGAGATGCAAGACTTTGGGCATTAACCCTGCAACAATGGGTATTGATAAGTCATCAAACAGAAACCCAAAGCAAGGCAGAAAAAAGCAGTCTGAATATGGCTTGCAGCTTAATGAAAAGCAAAAGGTTAAGTTTATATACGGTGTACTTGAGAAGCAATTCAGAAAGTACTATGTAATGGCTACAAAGAAACAGGGCATCACAGGTGAAATGTTGCTTCAAATCCTTTGAGTCAAGACTTGATAATGTTGTTTTCAGATTAGGTTTGGCTAATACAAGACGTGAAGCAAGACAAATTGTTAATCACGGTCATATCACAGTAAACGGTCAAAAGGTTGATATTCCGTCATACCTTGTTAAGCCGGGTGATGTAATAGCAGTTAGAGAAAAGAGTAAGAACTCTGTTAGAATTAAGGAAATCGTTGAAACAAACGCAAACAGGGTTGTTCCAAAGTGGCTTTCAATGGATAAGAATACACTTACAGGTAAGGTTATCACATTGGCTGCAAGAGATGACATCGACTACGAAGTTGAGGAACACCTTATCGTCGAACTTTATTCTAAATAATTATATGTTACCCTCGGTACGTGGATATATATATATTTTTCGAGAGATTTCGGAGCTTAGATTGCTCCGAAGTCATCTCTAATTATGAAGGAGGGTTCTGAAATGATAGAAATGGAAAAGCCTAATATAGAATGCGTTGAAATGAGTGACGACGGCAGATACGGCAAATTCGTTGTATCTCCTCTTGAGCGCGGTTACGGCACAACTCTTGGTAACTCACTACGCAGAATTTTACTTTCATCATTGCCTGGTGCGGCTGCTACTTCAATTAAAATTGAAGGTGTACAGCACGAATTTTCAACTGTACCCGGTGTTACAGAAGATGTTACAGAGCTTATACTTAACATTAAAAAGCTTGCTTTGAAGATTCACGGTGATCTTCCAAAGACTGTTTACATCGAGGCAAAGGGCGCACAGGAAATTACAGCAGGTGACATAAAGCGTGACGATGATGTTGAGATTTTTAATCCGGATCTTCATATCGCAACACTTAATGATGATGCAAATCTTTATATTGAGATTACTCTATCAAAGGGCAGAGGCTATGTAAGTGCTGATAAGAACAAGCAAGCAATGCAGCCGGTAATCGGAGTAATCCCTGTGGATTCTATCTATACTCCTGTAACAAAGGTTAATTATACAGTAGAAAACACTCGTGTAGGTCAATATACAGATAGAGAACAGTTGGCAGTTGAGCTATGGACAAACGGAACAATTAAGCCTGATGAGGCTGTGTCTTTGGCTGCTAAGATAATGAACGACCTACTTTCATTGTTCGTAGACCTTTCAGATGACGCTAAGAATACTGAAATCATCGTTGAAAAGGAAGAGAACAAGAAGGAAAAGGTTCTTGAAATGACTATCGAGGAACTTGATTTATCAGTTCGTTCATATAACTGCTTAAAGCGTGCTGGTATTAACACGGTTGAAGACCTTACAAACAAATCTGAAGAAGATATGATGAAGGTTAGAAACCTTGGTAGAAAGTCGCTTGAAGAAGTCATAAACAAATTGAATGGTTTAGGTCTTTACCTTAAAAAAGAAGAAGATTAATAGGAGGTAACAGTAATGCCGGGAACAAGAAAGTTAAATCGCCCAACAGACCAAAGAAAAGCTATGTTGCGTAACCTTGTAACAAGCTTCTTGGAAAATGGCAGAATTGAAACTACTTTAACAAGAGCGAAAAGAAACTCAGAGCATGGCAGAGAAAATGATTACTCTTGGTAAGACAAATACACTACATTCTCGTCGTCAGGCATTGGAGTTTATCACAAAAGAAGACGTTGTAACAAAGGTTTTCTCTGAAATAGCTCCTAAGTACGCTGACAGAAACGGCGGTTACACAAGAATTTACCAAACAGGTCCTCGTCGCGGTGACAGTGCACCTATGGCAATTCTTGAGCTTGTAGACTAATTAATTGTATATTAAGACGGTTCGTATGAACCGTCTTTTTTGTTTTACAAAATAGAAAAGTGTGATATAATAATTTTGCGATAGAAATGAATATTTAATACCAAATCAGTTTACGTTAGTAAAAAACGTAAGCTTTCTTTGATATATACTGATTTGGTGTAATTTCTGTCGCAAGAATACAAGCAAAAGTTGCGTTTTTAGTGCGTGGTTTTGCCACGCACTTTTTTTATGGAGGTTTGTATTATGGAAGAGATTTTTGGATTTAATGACCAATTTTTTTGACGAGCGTATTGAAGTGGCAATGTTACATCTTGAGGGCAACGACAGTAAATATAACAAGGTATTTAACAAACTCAGTGCAACTCTTTTCGGATATGTTTCACCATTATTATGACGGCGGAAAAGGTATACCTGAAGGATATGAGGAGCGTATACAGTATTTTTTTGAAAACATACAGGGTATTGATAATGTAAGATTACGTACCGTATATTTTGCCGCTGTGGTTGATTGTATGAATATGTTAGTAAAGTTAGGTTACATAAAGATATAAAAAACGACTGTTTCAAAACAGTCGTTTTTGTTTGTCTTAAATTACATTAACTTTTGCAATCTTTCGTTTACTGCAAGCAAGAAGTCTTCCGTATCAACCTTTTGCTTATTTTCAAGAGTTGAAAGAGCGGCAAGGTCGCCTGTCATAACGCCTTCTTCGATTGTTTGGATTGTAGCTTTTTCAAGATTATCAGCAAACTTGATTAGGTCGTCAAGGCCGTCCATTTCGCCTCTCTTACGAAGTGCGCCTGTCCAAGCAAACAATGTTGCAACAGAGTTTGTTGAAGTTTTTTCGCCCTTTAAATGCTTGTAGTAATGTCTTTGAACAGTACCGTGAGCAGCTTCATACTCATAAACACCGTCAGGTGATACAAGTACTGATGTCATCATAGCAAGTGAGCCGTAAGCTGTCGCAACCATATCTGACATAACGTCACCGTCATAGTTCTTACAAGCCCAAATATATCCGCCGTTTGAACGGATAACTCTTGCAACCGCGTCATCAATCAATGTATAGAAGTATTCGATACCGGCCGCCTCAAACTTTTCTTTATATTCGTTATCATAGATTTCTTGGAATATATCCTTGAAACGATGGTCATATTTCTTTGAAATTGTGTCCTTTGTTGCAAACCAAATATCTTTCTTCATATCAAGAGCATAGTTGAAACATGCTTTTTGCAAAGCTGGCAATAGATTCATCTCTGTTATGAACACCTTGAATAATACCGTCCTCGTTGCTGAAATCGTAAATTAATTCACGAGTTTCTTTTCCGTCCTTGTCTGTGCAAACAAGCTCAGCCTTTACTGCCGGCTTTAACCTGCATTTCAACGTTCTTATAAATATCGCCGTATGCGTGACGTGCGATTGTTATAGGCTTTGTCCAAGTCGGAATGTAAGGAGTGATACCCTTAACAAGAATCGGGCTTCTGAATACCGTACCGTCAAGGATAGCACGAATCGTACCGTTAGGTGATTTCCACATACTCTTGAGGTTGTACTCTGTCATTCTTGCGGCATTAGGTGTGATTGTGGCACACTTAACGGCAACACCGTATTTCTTTGTTGCGTTGGCACTGTCAACTGTAACCTGATCGTCTGTCTCGTTTCTGTGTTCAAGACCAAGATCGTAGTATTCAGTCTTTAAGTCTATGTAAGGTGTAAGAAGAATATCTTTTATCATCTGCCATATAATTCTCGTCATTTCATCGCCGTCCATTTCGACAAGCGGTGTTTTCATCTGAATTTTTGCCATTTTCTTATACTCCTTTTTTATTATAGATAAAAAGGGACTGTAAAAAGCCCCATTGCTGTTTATTATCTTAGCATATATATTTAATTATGTCAATGTTCATTTTGACGAATTAAGTAAATTTGAAAAATCCTCATACGGCAAAGGTTTAGAGTAGAAATAACCCTGAACCATATTACAGCCTGCAATTTTTAAGAAATCACGTTGACTTTGTGTTTCGACACCCTCGCAGATTGTTTTAACGTGAATTTTCGATGCCATATTAATAATTTCCTCAACAATAACTTGACTTCGCTGAACATCTTCAGCTGTCGATAAATACCTTGTCGATTTTAAGCGTATCAATCGGCACTTTTCTAAGCAGGTTAAGCGATGAGTAACCACTTCCGAAGTCGTCCATTGATATTGTAAAACCGTGTTCTTTCAAATTGTATATAAGTGCGATTGCAGAGCTGTCCTCTTGACTGAATATACTTTCTGTAATTTCCATTTCAATATACTGCTTAGGTACTTTATACTTTGCGACAACCGCCTCAAGCTTGTCAACAAAATTCGTATCCGAAAGGTGACATCTTGAAACGTTCATTGAAATAGGAATAACCTTTTTACCCATATCAAGACGATGCTTTTTGCATTTTCAAAACCTGTTCATATACATAGAAATCAAGGTCAACAATAAAGCCGTTGCGCTCAAAAACAGGGATAAATACGCCCGGTGAAATAATACCCTTTTCCTTGTGATTCCAACGCACAAGCGCCTCCGCACCGATGATTGTATCGTTTGCAAGTTCGTATTTCGGCTGATAGTAAACGACAAATTCGCCCTTGCTCAATGCACGAACCATTTCACTTTCAATCATATTTTTCATATTAAGTTTTTTTATTCATATCGTCCGTGAAATAGCAGATATAATTTGTATTTCGCGCTGATGTGTACTTTTTGGCAATATTTGCTCTGTCAATGTAAAAAGCGACAGGCTCAAAGCGGGGTGTAACGCGGAATAGGGCAAACACCGATTTTTAGCGGTACTTTATAATTTGTTGTGTTATGTATTGAAATATCCAAGTCCACAAGGCTCTTTAAAAAGTTCGCGGTTTTGTGAAGTGTCTTCAACGAGAATTAAGAAACTGTCACTTTGCGAACGTGCGTAAAGCCCGTTTTTGTGGAATTTTGATTTTATATTCTTGGCAATGTTCATAAGCGTCTGGTCGCCGACTATGTGACCGAAACGTTCGTTTATAAGTTTGAAGTTCCTTGCGTCAAGCGATGTGAGTAAGTATGATTTATCGCTGTTGTTATCCAATATTTTTTCAGCCGTTTTCATAAAATACTGCTTATTCGGAATTTGCGTAAGTGTGTCCGTATGCAGAAGTTTTTTGTAATAATATTCACGCCATTTTATGAATACGATTATTGCGATTATAACAAGCAATATTATAAATACCCATTGCTTGTTTGTTTGCAACATATCTTTTAAAGTCGGAACATATATATGATTTAATGTGTAGACTTTCCTTTCAAGTTCCGAATTTGTAAGTGTTACATTTTGGATTGTCTTGTTCAAAAGGCTTACGATATGCTGATTGCAGGTAAGGTTGGAAACACCAATACTTGCGGGAACTTCAACGTCAAAGTCTTGCAATATTGAAAGCTTGGATGTGCAATCAAACTCATTTTTTGTCTGTAAATCTGTCGACGAAACAAAGTACAGCTGAAACAGCGTCGTTTTCGACTGCCGTTAAAAGTGAGTCAATGGATGAATATTTTTCGACAGACCATTGTTTGTATTTGTCGTCAAGATAATCTGTAATCCACGAATCGTCTGCCAATATGCCGACATGAATTTCACTGTCCTCAAAAAATGTTCGTGTCTTTTTTTCACTAACGGCAAGTATGAAACCTTTGTATAAGGCATTGTTGCAGTGGTAAGACCTTGTTTTGAACCTGAAACCGTAAGAATTATGTCGGCTTTGCCCATAACAATTCCATTCATTGACATTTCGGATTGATCGTATGAGATAAATTCAATTTCAAAACCGGCATTGTCGGCAACTTTTTTGATAATATCTTCGTATATACCGTTATATTCGCCCGTGTCCTTGTCATAATATGATGACGGATAATTGTTGTCTGGCGCAAGTATGCGAAGTTTAGGATGATTTTTCTTTGCTGTCTGCTCTTCTTTCGTGTAGCCTATTGAATTGCTGTAAGGACGTTTAAACAGCTTTGTATATTCCATTGACAGATAGAACGGATTTTGTATTTTGTATTGATTTATAGCGCTGTTTAGCTTTGTAAGAAGATTGGTATTGCCTTTTTTTTACGGCACAGTAGTAGTCCAATTTGCCGCCTTTGGCTATTAGCTTTAATCCGTCGGGATTGTTTGTTGTAGGTGTAAAAATTGCGTCGATTAAATTGTTTTTCACGGCATTTAACATATCGTCCACAGTATCGTAATAAACAGGGATGTATGTAAAATTATTTGCAGCCGAAAATCGGAAAGAATTTTTTTCTATATACGAATTTTTAAGTAAACCGATTTTAATCTGATTGAATGTATCAAATTCTTCAAAATATAATTGCTTGTAATCAGTGGTATAAAGTCCTAAAAAGCCTGTTGCGATAGGTGATGATGTATAGTCAACATACGCCAAAAAAGGCATCACTCACAGGAACCATACATAAAAAATCTATATTTCCGCTTTGAAGGTCGGAAATACCTTTATTAAAAGTTGTGTCATCGAAGTTTATTTCGTTAGCTATAAAATTTGTACTTGCAGTTGTATCTAAAATAGTATTCATACTATCTTCGGCATATTCATTGATACTGTTGCCGTCAAAGCTGTAATCATCAAGAATACCGGCTTTTAGCGTATTCGTTTCAGCATATACCGTAAAAGAAGTAAAGCAAATAACAGATGTTAAAAGCATTAAAATAATTGCTTTTATGTTTTCATTCAAATTCCCTTTGTTTAAATCCTCTCTCTCATATATTATATACCACATTGTCCAAATGTTCAAACAAAAAATTAAAAAATATAAAAAAATATTGCAGACAAAACCTTTAAGGGGTATCTGCTTTATATTTGGTATACATATTATAAGTTATCGTGCATATACATATAACATATATTTTGGACAAAAGGAGGAAACAAAAAAGTGGAAGAATACAATATTTACAGTGATATAGCACAGAGGAGTCAAGGAGATGTTTATATAGGTGTAGTCGGACCGGTCAGAACAGGTAAATCTACATTTATAAAAAAAGTTTATGGATTTGCTTGTAATACCTAATATAGAAAATGTGTATCAGGCAGAGAGAACACGAGATGAATTGCCACAGTCCGCCGGCGGCAGAACGATTATGACGACAGAGCCGAAGTTTATACCGAATGAGGCGGTTGAAATATCCCTGGGCGATAATGCACATTTAAAAGTGAGAATGATTGACTGCGTCGGCTATATCGTGGACAGTTCGCTTGGGTATGTGGAGGATAACGAGCCGAGAATGGTTACAACTCCGTGGTTTGACCACCCGATTGCTTTTAATGAGGCGGCGGAAATAGGTACGAAAAAAGTTATTTGCGAACATTCGACTATCGGTCTTGTTGTTACGACTGACGGTACGATTACGGAGATTGACAGAAACGATTATGTTGACGCCGAAAACAGAGTTATAAATGAATTAAAGGCGATTAATAAGCCGTTTATCGTACTGTTAAATTCGGTAGCACCTAATTCACAGAGTGCACAGAATTTAAAGGCTGAACTTGAGGCAAAGCACGGTGTACCTGTTGTGGCGGTGAATTGTGAAGAACTTAATGCAACGGATATACATAATATTATTGAAACGGTGTTGTTTGAATTTCCGCTTAAAGAAATTAATATTAAAATTCCAGATTGGATTGAAGAACTTGACAGTGAGCATTGGCTGAAAAAGAGATATACGGTGCGATAATCGAAAAAATCGAGGACGTAAACCGTATTCGCGATGTGCGTGCATTGTCGGACGGTATGGGTGAGTGCGGTTTTGTTCAGCGTTCGTATATCGAGGGTATGGATTTGGGTGACGGTACGGTTAAGCTGTGTATGGAACTTCCGCAGGAGCTTTTCTATCGTGTGCTTGGTGAAATGTCCGGCTTTGAAATTGACGGCGAACATCAGCTTATGACGCTTATGTCGGAGCTGGCACAGATTAAAGCACAGTATGATAAGGTGTCATTCGCACTTCACGAGGTGATGGAAAAGGGTTACGGAATTGTGTCACCGTCAACAGAAGAATTGACTCTTGACGAACCGAAAATCGTTAAACAAGGCGGTAGATTCGGTGTTAAACTTAAAGCGTCCGCACCGTCTATACATATGATTCGTGCGGATATTGAAACGGAAGTAAGTCCGATTGTCGGTACTGAAAAACAGTCGGAGGAGCTTGTGCATTATCTGCTGTCGGAATTTGAAACGGATCCGACAAAAATTTGGCAGTCGAATATATTCGGTAAGTCGCTTTATGAGCTTGTAAATGAGGGACTTCATAATAAACTTTCAAGAATGCCTGAATCGGCAAGAATGAAATTAAAAAGAAACTTTGCAGAGGATTATTAATGACGGAAGTAACGGCTTGATTTGTATAATTCTGTAATAAGGGGCTTGATAATGAAACGTATAATAGCTGTAATCTTCGTGATTCTTTGTTTGTGCGGGTGCGATATGAAACGTATCCGCACAGAAAGCAGTATAAAGGAATATGAAACCGATTTTTCAACGGTGTATGCCGAAACAGTTAAATTCAGCGGTATGAAAAACAGTGAGTTTGAAAAAAATATCAACGCACAGATACAACAGTCCATAGACAGTGACCTTGTTGCTTTTGATTCCAAAGCACAGGAATGTAAGGATAATTTGCAAATGGGGAACAAGTGCGTTATGGAGATAGGTTGGGAGGAAACTTATAGTAAAAATGATTTTATCAGTGTGGTTGAAGAAAAATATATTTATACAGGCGGTGCAAGAGGTACAACGGTGCATATTCCCGTAAATATAGATGTGTCTGGTGAAAAGGAAGTGAAACTTGCGGATTTGTTTGCTGATGACGGGTATGTCAGTACGCTTAACAGAATGATTAATGAAGAAATGGAAAAACATTCGGAAGAATATAAGGATTTGTGGGCAAAGCCTGAAATAAAACAGGAACATCAGACGGATTTTTATATTCAAGACGATGATTTGATTATATTCTTTCAACCGTATGATTTGTCATACTATGCCCGTGGGTTCGTGGAATTTAGACTTGATTTGGAAGATTTGTCCGGGTATATGAAAGAGGAATATAGACGGCTGATTGATTAGGGGCGACCGTCGGTCGCTCTTTTTTTTTGCCACTCCACAGTCGCGTTTGCAACAGCTCCCCTCAAGGGGAGCAGGAAAGTCTCTCATAGAGGAGAGGTGTCACGAAGTGACGGAGTGGTGGCAACCTTACACATTAATTTCAAAATGATAACTACCGCCTACAAGTGTATGAATATCACCGTTAGGCAATTTCAAAGTTGCGGTTGTATTAGTCGGAACGGTGCAATCATACGTAAATTTACCGTCATGTAATTTCCACGCAGAACTGATTTTACCGTAAGGTGACGTAAAACTGCCTTTGGCATAAGTTAAACCGCCTCCGACTTTCGGTGCAAGCATAAATGATTTATACCCAAATTCGACGGGACGAATACCGAGTATATCGGTAAAGAACCATTGACCTATCGCACCGTAAGAATAATGGTTAAACGAATTCATTGAAACATCGCCGAAAGTGCCTGTTTCGGCAATATACGAATTCCAACGCTCCCATATGGTTGTAGCACCGTTTTTGACACTGTAAAGCCAAGACGGATTGTCTTCCTGCTCAAGCAACTTAAAAAGCAACATCATCAAGACCGACTTTTTTGAAAGTGCAGGTGCAAGATGTGATATACCGAGAAAGCCGACTGTAAGTTTGCCGTTGTTTCTCAATATTGAGTTTTTGAAATATTCTCTTGTATTTTTAAGCTTGTCTTGTGGGATAAGGTCAAAGTCAACTGCAAGTGCATATGCTGTTTGACTCGGACAGTGCGGAGTGTTTTCGGCATAATATGTATATCGCGTAACACTTCCGTCAAGTGCGACCGATTCGCCGCAATGTGCGGTCTGTGAACTCACTTCGCCGTAATACGAAACAGAGCCGTCATCATTAACCCACGCATCATTGAATGCACGTTTTATATTTTCAAATAATTCAGTATATCGTTTTTTTCATCATCGGTTTTGCCGAGAATGTACGCGGTTCTGCGGAGTATGTCGGCAGAATGTGCGGCATATGCCGTTGCGGAATATATGTAAGGCGTGGAATTGTCATAAGTAAGGTGGTCGCCACGGCATTGCTGTACCTGAATATACGGAATTGTCGCAAGGTCGGATTGTTCCGGTACTTCCTTGCCGTCAACCGTTCGTACACCGTAATTACGGCGGTCAGTGCTGCTTTGATATTCAACCCACTTTTTCATCATATCATAGCATTTTTTTAGTATGCGTATATCGCCGTATGTTTCATACATTTCCCACGGCACAATCGTTGCGGCGTCGCCCCAACCGCCGCAACCGTCAATGCGGTTATCACCTCCGAGTGGGGCGGTATCGGGAACAGCACCGTTTTTATTGTACATAGTTTGTGCGTCAATCAAATCATCAAGCCATTTGTCGATAAACGACTTTATGTTCATATTATATGCACCTGTTTTTGCGAAAACCTGCATATCACCCGTCCAACCCATACGCTCGTTGCGTTGCGGACAATCAGTAGGAATTAGCAGAAAATTGCCGATTTCACCCCAACGGATATTGTGCTGAAGCCTGTTAATAAGCGGATTTGAACATTCAAATTCACCTGTAACAGTGTCAATATTCGATATTGCAAGACCGTCAACCGAGATAACCATATCTTTTGATATATCGCAACCGTTACCGCTGATTTCCACATATCTGAAACCGTGTGACGCGAAAGTAGGAATAAACTCCTCCGTATCACGTCCGCAAAGTGTATAAATATCGGTATTTGCGGCGGAACGCAGATTTTTTATAAAATACAACCGTCTTTATGCGTCATTTCGCCGTAACGAATTTTAATCGACTGACCGCATTGAACTTTAACTTTCAATTTTATTGTTCCGACCATATTTTTGACCGACATCATAAACGAAATGATTTTTCGGATTTTCACACACGAATTTACCGACAAAGTTTTTTATGATTTTTGCAGTATTACCCTTTTGGGCAGTTAATTTAAAATCAGTATCGGATAGTGTGCCGTTTGTCGGGACAGGCTTTTTAGGTTGTTGTTTGATACAGCATTTAACCCAGCGTTTATCGTCCGCAAGGGATTGTATTCAAGCCTTGCGTCATAGCTTTCACCGTCAAAATAATCACAGTCGCTTATCGGTGCTTTATCAGTAAACTCCCACGAACTGTCTGTTTTGATAACCTCGCTTGTTCCGTCAGTGTAGACAATATTCAGCATAGCAATAAACGAACTCTCTTTGCCGTATATCATAGCACCGCTGTAACCGCAAAAGCCCGAATAATGTCCTCTTCCAAGAACTGCACTTATGACATTTTTACCGTCTGCAAGCATATCGGTAACGTCAAAAAGTTTGGTATTGAATTCTTAGTCTGTAGTCGGTAAAACCGGGATTGTAAAAATCGTCACTGACTTTTTCGCCGTTTATGCAGGCATTGTAAAAACCTTGTGCAGACGCATAAAGACGTGCCGATTTAATTGTTTTTCTATATTGAAACGTTTGCGGAGATTTACAGACGGGACGGGATTGACAATTTCAAATGCGTTGTTGATTGTGAGTTTTCCGTTTTCGTATGTGCCGAGTGCCGAAAGTAAGCCGTTTTCAAAATTATCCTCTTGCAAAAAAAGATTGTTTGTTTCGATTTTTAAGTGACTGATTTCGGCAACGCTGTTTAGCTGATTAAAGCCGACAGACATTAAAAATGTCTTGCGTGGCTGATTTATGATATTTTTCGGAAGAATATCTTCATCAATTACTTTTTGACCGTTCAGATAAAGAAGTGCATTTGTTTTGTTTACCGATAATTCAAGGTTGTCGGAATGTTCGGTAACGTGGAATGTACCGAGTAAATTTTTATACGGAACATTGTCATTCCAAGCATTGTCGGATATTTCGTAAACAGAAACGCTGTCTTTGCCGATGTTAAATAGGACATAGTTATCTTTATTTCTTGCGTTCACAACCAAACCGAGATTGTCCGAATTGAAAGTACATGAAATTTTATAATTATCAACGGCATATGTGTTGACGGTTTCTTGCGGACTGCCAATCCAATCGGCATTAAATTCATTATTCATTAAGTCTGTTTCAAAATCGGCAGTATCGCTTGTGTATTCATTGCCTTGTTCATCCCATACGCTTACTTGCCAAGAATACTTTGTCATAGCCGATAAAGACCGACCGTCGTATTCAATGCAGATTGAGCGGTCAGACGTAACTTTACCGCTGTCCCAAACCGTATCACTGTCGGAACGAACAATAATTCTGTAAGCAGTTTGAACAGTACCGCTGATTTTCGATTGCAGTTTCCAAGAAAATCGCGGTTTCTTTTTCATCAATTCCGATTGGATTTATTAAATCCTCTGTTTTCATATCGTAAATAATCATAATTCTAATCTCCGTCTGTTTTATTAATATCATTATACCATAGCAGAATATAAAATGTTGCAAAATTTTGCTTGAAATCGTTTATTTTTTTTGCTTTGTATTTTGACATTGCATATAATATTTGATATAATATGTAAGTTAAAAAGAAGGGAGAGATCAGAATGAAGAAAAATGTAAAGAAAATAACGGTCGGAGGACTGCTTATCGCATTGGCACTTGTATTGCCTATGGCATTTCATTTAACGGGAGTACCACAACCGGGTCAAGTATTTTTGCCTATGCACATACCTGTATTACTCGGAGGATTTGTTTTAGGACCTGTGTTTGGATTTTTTGTAGGATTGTTTTCACCGATTATAAGCTCTGTTTTGACTGGTATGCCGGCAGTAGGCAGATTGCCGTTTATGATGATTGAGCTTGCAGTATACGGATTGGTAAGCGGTTTGATGTATAATACATTTAAGTTTAATAAGAAGAAAATGGGTACATATATTTCACTTTTAACTGCAATGCTTTGCGGTAGAATTGTGTATGCAATTTCATTGTTTGTTGCGGTAAATCTTATGTGTATACAGTGTGGCGGACCTATTGCGGCAGTTACCGCAACAGTCAGCGGTGTACCTGGAATTATAATTCAAGTTTTGATAATTCCGCCTGTTGTATATGCACTTGAAAGGAGCGGTTACATTGACAGACATTTTAGAATCTGCAAAGGAACAGTTGCATAATAATAATTTTTCTATTGTGATTGTAGGCGAAAATGATGTTTATACTTCAACGAAACACGGCGTTGCACCGCTTTTGGAAATTCTTGACGGTGGAAATGATGTTATAAAAAATTCGTTTGTTGCCGGTAAAGTTGTCGGTAAAGCGGCGGCTTTACTTATGGTAAAAGGCGGAGTAAAAGAGATTTATGCCGATATTATAAGCTCTCACGCACTTGATGTTTTTGAAAAATATAAGGTTAAGACATATTACGGTAATTTGGTTGAGTATATTATAAATCGTGATAAAACAGGTATGTGTCCTATGGAAAAGGCAGTGCTTGAAGTAGATGAGCCGAATACGGCATATGATGTGCTGAAAAAGAAAATTGCTGAAATGAGAAAGGGCGGTCATTGATCGCCTTTTGCTATATAATAAATATTTCGTAGGGGCGGCCGTTGGTCGCCTTTTTGTGTGGTTTTGTATTGCAATACGGCAAGTGTTTCGTAGGGGCGACCATTGGTCGCCCTTAAGGAGTTAGCTGAATGGGGAAAGGGAACGGTACCACGACGTTTTTTTTGCCACCACTCCGTCAATGCGTGCCACTACTCCTCAAGGAGAGGCAAAATGTAAGGCTCCCACAGAGGGGAGCTGTCGGCAAAACCGACTGAGGGGTGGTGATAGAAAAAATAGGCAACGGGCGACCGATGATCGCCCCTACGAAATATAAAACGCACAAAAAAACACCGCCGTATCGGCGGTGTCAAAAACATATACATATTGGGGGAGTAAATGTTTTAAATGGGGAGTTATCACAACTATAAAAGATGTAATATATATGAAACAAATATCAAAGATATTTGTAACTTTTAAGGGGGACCCTTGCCTTTGGGGAAGGCAAGGGCATATGAAAAAAAGGATGGTATCGACTGTTTTTACACAGTCTATCAATTAAAACTGGATAGCTTATTTAGTTTTATCTGCCGAGTCTTCCATCAAGCGAACCTGTACTTCCATAGTTTCGCCGTCTCTTAAAATCTTAAAGGTCAAATAATCGCCCGCTTTTTTCTTATCACGGATTTCGTTGACCTCCTCGGTAGATGAGACCTTTTGACCGTCAACTTCAAGAATCATATCGTTGACTTTAAGTCCGGCCTCTGCCGCTCCGCTGCCCTCGGAAACACTTCCGATAAACAAACCGTAGCCTGTATCTTTGATACCGATTCCGACAAGCGGTCTGCCTGTCACATATCCTGATGCCATCAAGTCGTCAATGATTGGTTTTGCCTCTGATATTGCGATAGCAAATCCCATACCTTCAACGCCTGTGGTTGATAATTTAACTGAGTTAATACCTATAACCTCACCGTATTGGTTGATTAAAGCACCGCCCGAGTTACCTGAGTTAATAGCGGCATCTGTCTGCAATAGGTTATAAGTTCTGTTATCTATATTCATTGTTCTGTTTACGGCACTGATTATACCTGCCGTAACTGAACCGGAAAATTCCTGTCCCATCGGGTTACCGATTGCAACTGCCGTTTCACCGACTTGAACTGTTGTCGAGTCACCGAGTGTTGCGGCTGTAAGTTTTGTTGAACCCGGATCTATTTTCAAACCGCAAGGTCTGTTTTTGTATCCTGACCTACAAGTTTTGCGGTGAATTCATCGCCTGTATTAAGTATTACCGATATTTCCGATGCACCCTCAATAACGTGCTGGTTTGTTACGATGTAACCGTCGTCTTGGAAAATAATTCCCCGAACCGCTGCCTTGTTCAACGGTTTGACCGTCTGTGCTTCCGTCGCCGCTTGAATAATAATATCTGCCGCTGAACGGATCGTAATATTTTTGCGGTTGAACTGTAGTCTTGTTTATAACACCGACAACGCTTGGTCCGACTTGTTCTGCAATTTCGGGAATTGTAAGAACTTTCTTACCGTTTTTGTATGCTGCAAGTTGAGCTGAATCCGAAGATGATGAATCATCCGATTGTGTTGTTTCACTTGCAACTGCCGCGCTTTGAGTGTTATTGTTCATATTCTTTTGCATAAAAAGTACATTCCTGTTCCGAATACACCTGCTGTAAATATGCTTGCTGCAAGAGCTGAACAGACAGCTGTTAGCCATACTTTTTGTTTTTTTCTCTTTCTTTGGCTTTTGGTCGTAAATAATCAAGTCAGTTGATTCTGTATAAGGGTATTTCTTCATGGTCGTCATCCTCCTTATATCATTATTATCAAAACAATCTAAATTCATACTCTTTATAGCTTTCCTTTGACTATGGTTATATGATACAGTACACTTTTTTTGACACTGGTATGAATTAAATGTAAATAGAAATGACTTATTTTATGAACAAAGTGTGAACAGGTATTGACAAATAGAGATAATAAGGTTAGAATATGTATAAATGCGAATTATTTTGCAACAAAATATACACGCAAAGATATTATAAAGTAGAAAGGATTTTATATGAAGAAGTTACTTATACTTGATTCAAACAGTATTTTAAACCGTGCGTTTTACGGTGTGCGTTATTTGTCCGCAAAGGACGGTACTCCGACAAATGCGATATACGGTTTTCTTAATATATTATTGAAACTGATAAAGGAGCAGGAGCCGGATTATATTTGTGCGGCTTTTTGACGTGAAAGCACCGACATTTCGTCATAAGCAGTACGAGGGATACAAGGCACAGCGTAAGCCTCATGCCCGAGGGACTTGCCGCACAAATGCCACTTTTGCAAAGGACGTACTTCGTGCAATGGGCGTAACAATTCTTGAAAAAAGAGGGTTACGAGGCTGATGACATAATCGGAACAGTTGCAAGACTTTGTGAAGAAAGTGAAATAAGCTGTTTCATTGCAACGGGCGATAAAGACGATTTACAGCTTGCGAGTGACAAAACAAAGGTCATTTTGACGGTTACAAAGTCGGGATATAATGAAACGATTATTTATGATGACAAGGCTGTTAAGGAAAAAGTACCACGTCACACCGACTGAATTTATTGATGTAAAGGCGCTTATGGGCGATCCGTCCGATAATATTCCCGGTGTTAAGGGTGTCGGCGAAAAAACGGCTATGAGCCTTATCGAAAAACATCACAGCATTGAATATATATATGAAAACATTGACGATATAGGTCTAAAGGGCGCTATGCTCCAAAAAGATGAAAGACGGCAGGAAATGGCGTTTATGTCAAAGGAGCTTGCGACTATCAACAGAAATACACCGATCGAATTTAATGCGGAGAAATGTGTATTTGACGGTTTTGAAAACAACGGCGAGCTTTACGAAATATTAAAGCGACTTGAACTTAACAGTATTATAAAGAAGCTTGATTTGTCAGGCGTGGATAACGTAAAAGAAAACGAGGATATTTTTAAAGATTTTTCTTATCAAGTCGGGGATAAGAATATGATTAGCGGTGATAAGGTGACCGTTGTGCTTGACTTTGACGGTGATAATATTTCATCGGCGGCAGTCGGAGCGGGGAATAATGCGGTAGTATTAAATGAGCAAGACGATATAAAAGAGTTGCTTGAAGATGACAGCATAGCAAAGGTTATGTTTGACGTCAAAGAGGCTATCGTTAAATTAAACTGCAGAATTGACATAAAAAATATAGCAGATGATACCGCAATCGCCGCATACCTTGTAGATCCTGCAAAAAATGAATACACAATAGAAAAATTGGCAAGCGAATATTTCGGCACGGTTATAGAAAAGCCTGAAGTCAAGCAGTTGTCATTACTTGACGATGTGGAAACCGACAGGAGCGAATACCTTGCAAAATGTGCAGTTGCACTCGGTGTGCTTAATGAGCGTATAGGCGATAAGATAAAGGAAAACGGACAGGAAAAGCTGTATCAAGAGGTGGAATTACCGCTTGTTACGGTGCTTGCACACCTTGAAATAAACGGATTTCTCGTAGACGACCATCAATTAAAGGAATTTGCCGATAAACTCGGTGAAAAGATTGATGCGCTTACAAATGAAATATATATGCTTGCAGGTGAAGAATTTAATATTAATTCACCGAAACAGCTTGGGGTAATTCTTTTTGAAAAACTTGAATTAAAGCCTGTAAAGAAAACAAAAGACCGGATATGCGACAAATGCAGATGTGCTTGAAAAGCTCAGAGATAAGCACCCTATAGTTAATTTTATTATGGAATACCGTCAGCTTGCAAAGCTGAAAAGCACATATTGTGACGGTTTGCGGGCTGTTGTAAATCCGAATACGCACCGCATACATTCAGTGTTTACGCAGACAGTGACCGTTACCGGCAGACTTTCATCAACAGAACCGAATTTGCAGAACATTCCGACTCGTACGGAGCTTGGCAGAGAAATCAGGAAAATGTTTGTTGCGAAAGAGGGTTATGTACTTGTGGATGCAGACTATTCACAGATTGAGCTTAGAGTGCTTGCGCATATCGCAAATGATGAAACAATGATAAATGCGTTTAGGAATAATGAAGATATTCACGCAGTTACTGCGTCACAGGTGCTTGGTATACCGCTTGAGGATGTTACAAAGGAACAGCGCTCAAGTGCAAAGGCGGTAAACTTCGGTATTGTGTACGGCATAGGTGAATTTTCACTGGCACAGGATTTGCATATATCGGTTAAAGAGGCTAAGGCATATATTGAAAGCTATCTTGAAAAGTATCACGGCGTAAGAAATTATATGGAGAGCATAAAGGAACAGGCGAAAAAAGGACGGCTATGTTAAAACTATGCTTAACAGAATACGTTATATCCCTGAATTGAAGTCACCGAATTATAATATACGTCAGTTCGGCGAACGTGTTGCACTGAATACACCTATACAAGGTACGGCGGCGGATATTATAAAGCTTGCAATGGTGAGAGTTGATAATAGACTTATAAATGAGGGATTGAAGTCAAAGCTTATATTGCAGGTACATGACGAACTTATAGTTGAGGCACATAAGGACGAAGTGGATAAGGTTAAACAAATTTTGAGCGAAGAAATGCAGGGCGAGTGCAAAAGTGGATATGGACATAGCTGGTATGACGCAAAATAACAGCCACCCCACAGTCGGCGTTGCCGACAGCACTTAAAGGGAGCTGGAAAAAGCCTCCTTGATGTCAACGATCATCGGTCGCCCGAAACGGAGGATAGCGGCGTCCATGGGTAATTGTCAATCGCACGAAAGGACAAAACAATGAACAAAAACAAATTGGAAGAATACATCACTCCGGCACAAATGCAGAACACCAAAAATCTCCCGTCATGAAAACAACAATAAATGGTTTGCCACTGATTATGAGTGTAGCGAAAGAAAAAGCTTGGAATTTGTGAAAACGGTATGATTGACATTTTGAATGTAAAATGTGATCCGATTATGATAGGTTCGCTGATAACAGAAAACGGATTTTATCCGGCATATCATATGAATAAATCGAATTGGATTACAGTTGCACGACGGAAGTGCAGACGACGAAAAGATAAAATTTTTACTTGATATGAGTTTTGATTTAACATCAAAAAAGACTAAAAACGAAAGGAAATAAAAATATGAAAAAAATCATAAAGCTGATACCGCTTAATGCTTATGCTTGTTTTGGCATTGACATCGTGTCAAAAAAACGCTGAAAACAGCGGCAAACCAAAGGTATACACATCATTTTATGCAATGTATGACTTTACGAAAACAATCGGAGGTGACGATATAGATCTAACAAACATAGTACCGACAGGAACAGAGCCGCACGATTTTGAGCCGACTGCGTCTGATATGGCGAAACTTTCGAGGCTGACATATTTATATATAACGGCGTCGGAATGGAAAGCTGGGCGGACAAAATAATCGAAACACTTCCGCAGAACGTAAAAGTTATATGCACATCGGAACAGATACCGACAGACGGAAACGATCCGCATATTTGGCTTAGTCCGCAGAATGCAAAATTGCAAATGCAAGCAATATGCAACGCGTTGTCAGAGGTGGACAGCAAAAATGCACAGAACTATATAAACAGACTTGACAGTTATTTAACTCAAATTGATGAGGTAGACACCGAGTACAAAAATGCCGAAACTTGACGGTAAGACGATATTTGTAACACACGGTGCGTACAGCTATCTTTTGCAACGATTACGGTATGAAACAAGTTGCGCTTGAGGGGGTTACAGGTGACAGTGATCCGTCACCGTCACAAATGGCAAAAGGTGGTTGACCAAATAAAGAGCGAGGGCATAAGCTGTATTTTCTATGATCCGCTTGAGGGTGACAAAATGGCACAGGCGGTTGCGAATGAGGCTGATATTCAGGCACTTCCGCTTTATACTTTTGAGGGTGACAGCGAAAGTCGTGACTATGTAACGGTTATGAAAGCAAATCTTGAGGAACTAAAGAAGGGGATTTAAAATGAAAGCATCAAAACAGATTTCAGAATCACTTCCGATTATGATACTGCTCACATTGTCCGGTGGATTTATGGACGCATACAGTTATCTTTGCAGAGGTGAAGTTTTTTGCAAATGCGCAGACGGGTAACATACTTTTGTTCGGTGTTAATTTGTCAATGGGGCATTGGAGCAAGGCACTCCAATATGTGTGTCCTGTTTTGGCATTTGCGATTGGTATTGCGGCGGCAGAATTTGTGAGAAGAAAGTTTACAAACAGAAAACACGTTCACTGGCGACAGATAATTGTATTTTGCGAGGCAGTGATATTATTCGGCGTAATGTTTATACCGCAGGAACTGAATTTGCTTGCAAACAGTCTTACATCGCTTGCGTGCGGTGCACAGGTTGAAAGTTTCAGAAAGATACAGGGCAACGGTATGGCGACTACAATGTGCATAGGTAACTTGCGTATGGCAACGCAATCGATATGTGATTATTGGTTTACAAAAGACAAACCCGCAATGGAAAAAGGATTTTTGTTTTTCGGCATAATTGCAATATTTACGATAGGTGCGATTATGGGTAACGTATCTGTCAGATTATTCAGCGAAAAAGGCTATTTTGGTAAGCAGTATATTGCTGATAACGGCGTTTTCGATTATGCTTATTAATAAGGAAGATTGAGGATAATATGGAACAGGAAATTTTAAAAATTGAAAATTTGTATTTTGATTATTCCGATACATCTGTATTGCGTGATGTGAATTTTACATTACATAAGGGTTGATTTTCTCGGTATAATCGGTGCAAACGGTGCGGGAAAAAGTACACTGATAAAAATAATTTTAAAATTTTGCCGTACAACAAGGGTAAAATAACACTTTTCGGAGAAGATTTATCGAAGTTTAAAGAAAATTATAAAATCGGTTATGTTTCTCAAAAAAGCAAATTCGTTTAACAGCGATTTCCCTGCAACGGTTAAAGAGGTTGTAATGGCAAATCTGTACAGCAGACGCGGACTTTTTAAACGCTACAGAAAAGAGGATTACGAAAAACTAAGTACAGTGCTTGAAAAAGTGGGAATGTCGGGATACGAAAACCGACTGATCGGTAATTTGTCGGGCGGTCAGCAACAGAGGATATTTATTGCAAGAGCGTTGATTTCGGAGCCTGAACTGTTGCTTATGGACGAGCCGACAGTCGGAGTTGATGCGAAGTCGGTAAGACAGATAATGGACATAATAAGCGAACTCAACAAACAGGGAATGACGATTATTATGACAAACCACGATACTCCGGAACTTGTCAGAGTATCGGACAAACTTTTAATATTCTGCGAACACGGCAACGGCGAATTTGTAAGCCGAAACGACCTTTACAATGCAACAGATAAACGAAATATTTGCAGGAAAGAGGGTGCATCATCATGGATAATATTTTTTCAGTACGCATTTATGCAAAGAGCATTTGTAGTTGCGGCAATAATTGCGGTGATTGCACCGTGTATAGGCGTTGATTGTACTTAAAAAGACTTTCGGCGATAGGTGACGCAACGTCACATTCGGCATTGGCAGGTATCGCATTCGGACTTTTGCTCGGAATTAATCCGATTTTGGGTGCGGTGATGTTTTCGATTTTTGCGGTTATCGGAATAGAGGTTTTCAGAAAATCATTCGGCAAATATTCGGAAATTGCAACGGTGGTTGTTATGTCGGCGGGTATCGGTCTTACGGCGGTGTTGTCGGGATTTATAACCAATGGCTCAACCAATATAAACAGCTTTTTGTTCGGCTCGATAGTTGCAATAAACGATTTTGAATTGTACTTAACGATTGGACTCGGCATAGCGGTTATTATAACTTCAATATTATTGTATAAAGAATTGTTCTTCGTTACGTTTGACGAAGAGGCGGCAAAAGCTTGCGGGAGTGCCTGTCGGCGGTATTAATCTTGTACTTATGTTATTAACGGCGGTTACGGTTTCGGTTGCGTCAAGAATTGTCGGCGCGCTTATGATTTCGTCACTTCTTGTTATACCTGTTGCGGCGGCAATGATGATTGCGAAAAGCTATAAGCAGACAATATGGTGGTCAATCGCGTTTGCAGAATTTTTCACTGTTGCCGGACTATTCATATCGTACTATCTTGACCTCAGACCGGGCGGAACGATTGTGCTTTTGGGTGTGGTATTCTTGATTGTAATAATGGTTTGTACAAGTAAAAGGAGAAGGTGAGAGTATGGAGGATATAAACGGCATACTTTCAAAAGTAGGTTTAAAATGTACAAAACAGCGTATAAGCGTTATGCAGGTACTGTCGGACGCAGACGCACCTCTTACGGTTGAAAATATATATGACAAGGTTGACGGAATGTCGCTTTCGACCGTTTACAGAATTGCGGAAAAGCTGTGTGAAAAGGGTATAGTTAGTAAGCATACAATTCAAGACAGTGATAAGTTTTATTATGAACTCATAAACGGCGAACACCGTCATTATGCAATATGTCTTGGCTGTAAGGAAATGCGTTACGTCGATATATGCCCCGTACATTCACCGCATATAGATAATTTTACGGTGACGGGACATAAACTTGAAATATACGGCTATTGTGATAAATGTCAAAAGAAATTGAATACAAAGGACGCTGATTTCAGCGTCCTTTTTGGTTGAATTATTTTTGAGTTATTGGTGTTAAGTAGAGATTGTATAAATAGCCACCGTTATAACCAAACTCAAAGTTGTTATCATCTGAAATACGACCGGCTTTAACTCGAAGCTTATCAACACCTATAAGATTTACTTTGACATCTACGGCTTTTTTTTTTCGAGTCTTTTATTTGAAACTGTTGCAAGCACCTCATCGGTATCTTCATTTATGAATTGTACAGCATTTATGTCATCATCATTATCACGATCAGGTACGGCAAATAAGCCTTCTAAAGAAGAATATTTGCCGTCAAGAATAAATAAAGTACTACTATAAGGAGCAAAACGGTTATCAGGAACAATTGTAACTTGTCTAAGGGGGAAATGTAGCACTTGAACTGTTTAAAATATGGGTACCTTCAACTGGCTCGATTTTTTGCCATATTAACTTTGTCTGTTTCTAATTTATCGCCGATATATATAGTGCTTGTGTCACTGTCCCAATCAACGTTTTGTCCCAGAGCGTTTGAAATGGATCTTACGGGCAGATAGGTCGTGCCGCTGGAGATAAACGGCTTAACAGGGGTGCCGTCACTGTCACGCGGTGTTGTCGGCTTTCCATTTACGACAACTTTGATGTCAGTGTAAGCCACTTCAAGAAATTTTTCTGTACGTATCGGCAAGCGCGGACGCACCACCGATTGCCATTGACAATGCGCAGCCGACTGCAATTCCTTTACAAAATCCTTTTTCATATAAAAACTCCCTTTCAAAATATATTTGTTAATATCAGTATAACATACAAATATAGCTAATTACAAGTGTAAATGAGTATATAATAGGGACACTAAATTTTAGTATATTGCTTTATTTTATCATTTCGATTAAATCGGGGATACATTCCTCGAATTTAACCGCGTACCAATGCTCTTTTTTTCGCTCCCTAAAGTGTGCTTGATACAGTCAACCGTAAAGTCAACGGCTATCCTAACCGCCTTACCCATATCAAACCCTTTAACCAATGCACCGCACAAGGTGCTTGAAAAAATATCGCCTGTACTGTGGAAGGAACCGGGAATATTTTCGTTAAAGTACGATGAAAATTCGCCTGTTTCTCTGTTGTAGGACATAACGCCCTGTGAATTGTCGTCAAAACTTACACCTGTAAGAACTACAATTTTTGAACC
>VOFC01001814.1_pt1 | contig 168000 bp, 315 predicted proteins | sample 5384161 | NCBI WGS metagenome assembly VOFC01 (sample SAMN12384722, study PRJNA508395) | human gut metagenome | isolation source: healthy gut B | host: Homo sapiens | reverse complement strand
TGGAGACAGAAGTGAGAAGATAAGAACTTATAATTATCCGCAAAATAGGGTTACAGACCATAGAATTGGTTTTACAATAAATTCACTTGACCGTGTTATGCAAGGTGATTTAGGCAAAGTTATAGAAGCTCTTATTACAGAAGATCAAGCTCGTAAACTTAGAGGAGAAGATTAATATTGAATAAAGTTGTAAATAAAAATGATTATGAAGGTTATATGTCATTATATTTGGCTAGAACTGAATTAAATGAAAAGGAAAAAAATACTATTTTAAAGTATAGTTTTGCTTTTATTAGTTTTTGTTTTGTACTTTCGATACCAGTTGTTTTAATTACTAATTTTTTCTATTCTATTTTGATTATAACAATACTATCATCTCTTAGTGTTTTACCTATTACAAATTATGTTGTAAAAAAGAAATAAAGAAAGTTTTAGCTAATTTTCCTAATATTAGTTCTAATATATCAATTCAAGAATTAGAGAGTATTTTAAATAATAAGTATATATGTGAAGAACATACTTTAGTAAATAACAAAAAAATGTGTGATAATAATATTTATAATTTTGATAAAACGTGTTTTGATGTTATGGATAAACCTAAAGTAAAAAAGTTAGTTAAAGAGAAAAAATAATTTATGACAGATATAGAATATTTAGATAAATATTATAGTGGTAATATAAATGAAGCCATTAAGAGATTAGAAAATGGCGAAGCTATTCAATATATTGTTGGAAATGTTGATTTTTATGGACGTATATTTAATGTAGATAAGAGAGTTTTAATACCTAGGTTTGAAACAGAAGAACTTATTAGTAGAACAATTAAATATATAGATGATTATTTTGATTTTAAACCATCTATTCTAGATATTGGAACAGGCAGTGGCTGTATTGCTATTACACTTAGTTTAGAGTTAAAATGCAGTGTTGATGCGCTTGATATATCAGAGTATGCTCTTGAAGTGGCTAAAGATAATTGTTCTTTAAATTCTGCTGATGTTAATTTTATTAAAAGTGATTTATTTGAAAATGTTCACAAAAAATATGATGTAATTATTAGTAATCCACCATATATTTCAATTGATGAGCAAATTGATGATGTTGTATTTAAAAATGAACCTCATTTAGCACTTTATGCACAGGATAAAGGATTAGCTATCTATAAAAAAATTTTTAAATCTGTTGAAAACTATATAAATAATAAGGCTTTTTTTAGCATTTGAGATAGGATATCAACAAGGTAGGGAACTGGTCCCTTGTGTACAGGATATTTTTCCACAGGCTAATGTTTGGGTTGAAAAAGATTTAAGTGGAAAAGATAGATTTTTGTTTGTTAAAATATAAATCTATAAAAAGTTATTATATAAAAAAAGACTAAGTCAAACTGATTTAGTCTTTTAAAATGTATGCATGGTGTTTTCACGTGAAATATTAAAAAACAATTCCAATCATAATCATGTAACTAATTAAACTAGAACCACCATAGCTAATAAATGGTAATGTAATACCTGTAATTGGCATTAAGCCAAAAGTCATTCCAATATTTTGAAGTTGTTGATATATAAGCATTCCTAAAATTCCACCAATGATATATTTATTTATATTAGTGTTACTACGCATAGCAATGAGTGATATACGTATATCAGATAGAGCAATAAGTGATAAAAGAATTAGTGAACCAAGTAACCCAAAATTACTTGCAAAAACAGCAAAAATAAAATCAGTTTGGGCTTCTGGAAAATAAATAGGTGTATTTCTAAAACCGTGTCCCAAAAAACCTGCAGATCCTATGGCTAAAAGTCCATTATTTAATTGAAAGCCACTTTTATTGTTCCAGTCTAATAATCTATCAACACGAAGAAAAAAAAAACTTGTACCAAATATTTTTATAAAAAGATCACTATTTAAAAAATAGATTAATAAGACACTTCCAACAGATACTAGTAAAATGAGAAAAAAGATAATAAACCATCTATATCTTATACCACTAATAAAAAGCATTACAAAAAGTAATCAAAAGATATATTAAAACGACACCTGTATCAGGTTCTAAAAATGTTAAAATACTTGGTATTAATACAGTTGCACCAACTTTAATTAGAAAAACAAATTCTTCTTTGACAGTTGGGTTAATGTATTTTTGGTGAAAATTATTAATCATTTTTGCAATTGTAATAATTAAAATTATTTTCATAAATTCACTTGGTTGAATTGTTCCAATTCCTTTAATTGTAAACCAACATTTAGCATTATTAATATTAGTTCCAAAGAATAATAGTAAAAAGAAGAAATACATTTCCAATTATATATAAAATCCAAGTAATTTTTAAGATACTGTCATTTTTAATTTTAGTAATTATATAAATAGTAAATATACCGGCTATATACCAGAATATTTGTTTAATAGCTAAAGACTGATATTCATCTTTTAAAATAGTTTGAGCACTATATATAGTAGCTACACTAATGATAAAGAAAACTGTTAAAAATAAGATTAAGTATGGATCAAGTATATATTTCTTTTTCATATTCTTCACCATGATTATCTTATAGCAAAAATTTTTTATTTACAATTAAATCTACAAATGTAGACTAAAATTTCGCCACTTGACAAGTGGGAGGGGGGGTGTATGCTAAAATACACTTTAGAATAGAGGTGTATTTTTTATGAAAAAAAAGGTTTTACGCTTATAGAATTACTTGCCGTAATAGTTATTTTAGCTGTTGTTGCACTAATATCAATGCCATTAGTATTAAATACAATTGATAAGGCAAAAAGGGGTGCTGCAGAAGAAAGTGCTAACTCATATGTAAGTGCCATAGAAACAGCTATAGTTAGTGATATGATGAATTCAAATTATAATTATAACCCTGAACAAACATTTACAGTAAGTGATAATGGAAAGAAAATAGTAAATGGAGAAAAAGAGTTAGAAATAAATATAAAGGGAACATATCCAACAAGTGGAAGTGTTGTAATTAAGGATGCAATTGTTAAAAGTGCAGAGTTAAAAGTAAGTGGATATGATATAGCTTATAGTGCAAAAGCACCAGTATATACAAAGTATTCTAATGGAACAGCTATTTATTATAATCCAGAGACAAATACTAAATGTAGTGAAACAGAAGCAGTAAGTAAAACAGGAGTAAAATCAGGATGTATGAAATGGTATACGTTTAATGACAACGAATCATCTAGTACTGTAAATATGATCTTAGATCATAATACAACAGCAACTGTTGTGTATAATTCTTCTAATGTTAATACTAGTATGAAAGAAGTAAAAGTGGCTTTAGAAAATGATACAGAGTCATGGAATAAAAGTATTAATCCTAGATTAATAACAGCTGATGAAATAGCTAGGATAACTGGTAATAGCTGGTTTGATAGCAAAACAGCTACTTACGATAAACATTTTACCTTGATAGTAATAATCAAGAACAAGCAGCTAGTAGTTCAAATAAAAAGTAAATATTCATGGTTATTTGATTATACATATGAATGCATTAATTATGGATGTTATAAAAGTGATTTGCAAACTTTAGGATATTGGACAAGTACACCTATTTTTGATAGTATTAATAGAGCATGGCCAATAAATCGAGACGGTAGTTTATCCCGTGATAATTATGTTTTTTTGATAGTGGATATGGACTTCGCCCTGTTGTAACAGTAGAAAAAACAATTATTAAATAAAATGCAGATCTTATGATCTGTTTTTTTATGGTAAAATATCTTGATATCTTTAGTTTGTTACTTCCTATTTATTCATAAATTTGATACAATGATGTAGGTGGAGTATATGAGTGATAAATTAGAGTTATTATTAAATAAAATGCATTTGGAAAGTACTTATTATGATTATTTTAAATCAGGTGAACTTACTAAGATTATCGGTAATCATACTAAGGATAATTATGTGTTTTTTATTAAAATTAATGAATTACTTCCTGTTGATGTATATACTCATTTTGTAGAGTTACTACAAAGTTTATATAGTGATATGAAAGTTAATGTTTCTTTTGAAGTAATTAAAGTAAATAGTGACATTGTCTGTGACTATTATAGATATTTTATTAATAAATATAGCAAAAGTTCCCCATTGCTTGGTATGTTTTTGGAGAATAAAGTTAATGTTTTAGATAGTATTATTGTAACTTTAAATAATAAAGCAGAAAAGATGAAATTTGATAGTATTATCCTTAGGCTTGAAAGTGATTTTTCAAGTGTTGGAATTAATATGCCTGTTCATACTATTATTGATGAGAGTTTAGAAAATGTGATTCAACTTGAAATAAAGAAAGATAAAGAAAAGGATGTAGTTATACCTATTTTTAATAAGCCTGAAAATAATTCAGAACCTAAAAAGAAGTTTATTCCTAAGGATTATAAGAGACCTCCTTTAATTAGTGATCTTGATAATCCAGATGTTATTATGGGTCGTGTTATAGATGATAATCCAATTAGACTTGATACACTTGCTACACCTGGTGGTATGGCAACAATAGAAGGATATTTGTTTGCTGATCCAGATACACGTGAAACGAAAACAGGACTTCATATTATATCACTTAAAATAACTGATTTTACTGATAGTATTTATGGAACTATTTTTGTTAATGATGAAGATGAGTTTCATACTATTTTGAAGAAATTAAAGAAAAAAAACATGGTATAAAATTAGAGCTAGTGTTAAAGATAAAGATCAGTACAATCCTGATATTAGTTTAACAATTCGTGATATTAATGTTTTAAATCGTACTGAGGAAAAAATTATTGATGACGCTCCTATTAAGAGAGTTGAATTACATGCGCATACTATGATGAGTGGAATGGATGGTGTAACAAAGCTTGATTTAGGTAAACATACATGTGAACTTGTTGAGAAAAACAATTGAAATGGGTTATAGAGGAGTTGCCATTACAGATCATAGTGGTTGCCAAGCTTTTCCAATTTCCTTTGGAATTATTAAATCACATAATAAAAATGTTAGAAAAAAAATTAATGAAGCAATTGATAATTTAGAAGAACAAATAAAAAATGAAGAAGATAGTTCTATTCGTGAAAAATTAGAAAGTGAGTTAAAAGCTAAACAAGAAGAAAAAAAAAGAATCCTCCTATTTTTAAGGGGTTATATGGAACTGAACTTACACTTGTTGATGACACTGTAAATATTGTCATTCGTAAGACAGATGAACCTTTAATGGAATCGACGTATGTCGTTTTCGATACAGAGACAACTGGATTTAATGCTGGTGGTGCCGATCAGATGATTGAAATTGGTGCGGTTAAGATTAAAGAAGGAAATATTATTGACCGCTTTGATAAGCTTATAAATCCAAAAAAGACATATTCCAGATAGAATTACTGAACTTACTTGCATTACTGATGACATGGTAAAGGATGCTTTAGATGAAGAGTCTGTAACAAAAGAGTTTTTAGAGTGGACGGGAGATTTACCTATGGTTGCTCATAATGCTAAATTCGATATTTCATTTATTGAAATGGCTATGCGTAAGTATAATTTAGGTACATTTAAAAATACCGTAATTGATACTTTAGAATTATCTCGTACTTTAGATCAAGGTTATGCAAGACATGGACTTTCTCAACTTGTTAAAAGATATAATGTTCCTTGGGAAGAAGATGCACACCATAGAGCTGATTATGATGCTGAGGGGACTGCATTAGTTTTTCATAAAATGTTAAAAAAACTAGAAGCACAAAAGTATGAGAAAATAAGTGATTTGGATAAACTTATTTCTAAAGATGAAATTTATAAATTTGGGCGTACTTTTCATTTTAATGCCATAGCTTTAAATAAAAAAGGGACTTAAAAATTTGTTTAAAATTATATCTTTAGCTAATACTGTTTATTTATATAAAACACCTAGAATTCTTCGTTCTAAATTAGAAGAACTAAGAGATGGACTTCTTATTGGAAGTGGATGTTATGAGTCTGAAGTATTTACAGAAGCTAGAAGTAAAGAAGGAGAAGAATTAACTAATATCATTAATTTTTATGATTATGTTGAGGTTCAACCTAAAGAAGTATATGGACATTTGCTACAATTAGGTGACTTTAAAGATGAAAATGAACTTGAAGAACATATAAAGAAAATTATAGATGCAGTTATGCAAGCTGGTAAAATTATTGTAGCAACAGGAGATGTTCATCATTTTAGGAGAGAAGATAAAATTTATCGTGAAATTATTGTTAATCAAAAGTACCAGGTGGTGGAAGGCATCCACTTGCTAAAAAAAGATATTAAAAGTATTCCTTCACAACATTTTAGAACAACTAGAGAAATGCTTAATGATTTTTTCTTTTCTAGGTGATGATTTAGCGTATGAAATAGTTGTTACTAATACAAATAAAATTCTTGATATGGTAGAGGAGATAGAAGTAATACCAGATACTGGTGGAACACCTTTCTCACCACGTGTTAAGAGTGATGATGGCAATAGTTATCTTGATTGCCCTAGAGTTGTAACAGATCTTGTTTATACAAAGGCAAAAAAATTGGTATGGTGAGCCTCTTCCTTATTCTATTGAAGAGAGAATCGCTACAGAATTATATGGTGATATTGTTTTAACGTCAATTAAGTATTATTTGAAAGATGAAAACTTAAGTGATGATGAATTAACAAAAAAAATCATTTGCTATGCTTCATGATGTAATTTTAAAGGGTAGCGATAGTGTAAAAAGAACAAGTTAGAAATTATTTAACTAAGATATCTGACGAAGATTTAAGTGATGAAGAACTTGATAAAAAATTAAAGAAGTCACTTGGAGGAGTTATTGGTGCTGGATTTGATCCTATTTACTTAATCGCACAGCGTTTGGTAAAACACTCAAATGATGAGGGATTTTTAGTTGGTTCCCGTGGTTCAGTTGGTTCAAGCTTTGTTGCAACTATGATGGGAATAACAGAAGTTAATCCACTTTCAGCTCATTATAGATGTGATAAGTGTAAATTAAGTATTTTTGATGATGATAATGGTAATTCTCTTGGAGCTACATATTCTTCGGGATTTGATTTACCTGACAAGATGTGTCCTAATTGTAATATTCCAATGATTAAAGATGGTCAAGATATGCCATTTGCTACTTTCCTTGGATTTAATGCTGATAAGGTTCCTGATATTGATCTTAACTTCTCGGATTTAAACCAAGCTAGTACACATGCTTATACTAAAGTTTTGTTTGGTGCTGATAATGTTTATCGTGCTGGTACAATTGGAACCGTTGCGGATAAAACAGCATTTGGATTTGTAAAGGGATATTGTGAAGAAAAAAATATTGTTATGCGAACAGCTGAAGTTGAACGTTTAGCTATTGGTTGTATAGGGGTAAAACGTACCACTGGACAACATCCAGGTGGGATAGTTGTTATTCCTGACTATATGGAATGTTTTGATTTTACACCATTTCAATTTCCTGCTGAAGATCCAAATTCAGCATGGCGAACAACACATTTTGATTATCACTCAATTGAGGAATGCGTTTTAAAGCTAGATATTTTAGGACATTCTGACCCAACACAACTTAGACTTATTCAATTACAATCTAAAACTGATATAATGAAAGTTCCAATGGATGATAAAGAGACAATGAGTATTTTTACTAGTACAGATGCACTAGGAGTTACAAAGGAACAAATTATGTGTAATACAGGAACACTTGGGATTCCTGAGTTTGGAACACCATTTACAATAAAGTTAGTTGAAGATACTAAACCAACAACTTTTGCGGAATTAATTAAAATTTCAGGACTTTCTCACGGAACAGATGTATGGCTTGGCAATGCTCAAGAATTAATAAAAAATAATATTGTTCCATTTAAAGAGACAATTGGCTGTCGTGATGATATTATGGTTTATTTAATGTATCGTGGACTTGAGCCGATTAAAGCATTTAAAATAATGGAATTTGTTCGTAAGGGAAAAGCTAGCAAAGATCCAGAAACTTGGAAACAACATAAAAAGACGATGGAAGACGCCAATATACCTGAATGGTTTATTGGTTCATGTGAAAAAATTAAGTACATGTTCCCTAAAGCTCATGCGGCTGCTTATGTTATTAGTGCATTCCGTATTGCTTGGTATAGAGTTCACATGCCTGTATATTTTTATGCATCATGGTATTCATCAAAAGCTACTGATGTTGATGTTGATGCTATGATAGGTGGATATAATGCGATTAAAGATAAAATTATTGAAATTCAAAATAAAGGGTATGAAGCAACAAATAAAGAAAATGGGCAACTTGAAAGTTTAAAAATTGCACTAGAAGCAACTGCTCGTAAGATGAAATTTTTAAATATTGATTTATATAAGAGTGAAGCTAAAGTATGGGTTGCTGTTTCAAGTGATGAAGTACTTCCACCATTTACATCTATTGATGGTCTTGGGGAAGCTGTAGCTCAAAATATAGTTGAAGAACGTAAAAAAAAAGGGTGAGTTTATCAGTATTGAAGATTTACAAAAAAGAGCTAAGATTTCACAGACAATTATTGATAGAATGCGTATAATGGGAATTTTAGATGGCATGGAGGAATCAAGCCAACTTAGCCTATTTTAATAGTTAGATTAGTCTAACTATTTTTTTTAATTAACTATGGACAAATAGTCTAAGATACGCTGTAAAAACCTGCTTGTCTACTTGACAAGTGGGGGGTAGTTGTATAATTAAAATGTATATGATAGGAAAATATACCATAAGATAGCGAGGGAAGGTATAGTGAATAAGTTATTAGTTTTAGTTTATGTACCACGTTTAGAACAAGAATATGATATTCTTATACCAATTAATAAAAAAGTTGGAACAATTAAACAAATTATTATAAATTCTATTTATGAATTATCAGATGGTTCACTTGAGCAGAAAGGATCATTTCAGTTATTTGATAAAGAAACAGGAAGAAAATATGAAAATGATGTCTATGTAAAAAGAAAGTGGTATTTTAAATGGAACTAAACTGATACTATTATAACATTGAAGGGAGGTGAGAGTATGAATAGTTTACAAATTAATTATTCTGAAACAATTAGTGTTGGAAACCAAGTAACTAGTAAAGGTTCTGAATTTGAACAACTTTTAAATAAAATTAAAACAATTAATACAGAATTACAAAGTTATTGGGAAGGTAGCGATGCCTCTAAATATACACAAGCTGTTGGAGAACAAGCACAAACAATGCAACAACTTGCTGATACAATCAATGAAATAGGTGGTTTTTTAGTTAAAGTAGGTCAAGCATATCAAGAAGCTTGTGAGAATAATGCTTCAGCAATTAACTAAGGAAGGAGTGAAATAATGGATTTTTCAAAATTATCATATGAAAACGTCATTTCAATGGCTGAACAGTTAAAAAGTTCATCTAGTGAAATGGAAAGTTTATTGAATGAATTAAAAACTTTATTTGAAAATGTTGGAAATGAACAAGTATGGTCTGGAACTGCAGCGTCAGCTACAAAAAGAGAGATTTGATGAATTGAGCGCTAAATTTCCTGAATTTTCAAGTGCAGTAGATGACTGCTATAAATACTTATCTAATGTTGTTGAAACTTACAAATCTGTTGATGCAGCTGTTACAGGACAACAATAATAATAATGCTCTAGAAATAGAGCCTTTACTAAATGAATATTTAGCGGTATTCATTTAGTAAGGGGATGGATATGAATATAGAAGTTGATAGTAGTGGTGTAGATAATGTATATAATCTGTTAAGTGATAAAACAGATGATTTTAGTCAAGAAATAAAAAAAGTTAAGTAATATTGTTAATAATGTAGGAAGTGCATGGCAAGGAGATGACGCCACTAAGTATATAGAAGCCATGAAAACTTATATAGAAGCGTTAAATGCTGTGGCAGAAATGATGGGACAGTGTAATAAATAAATTTATGTAAAGTCCCTGGTTTTTATGAAACTCTTGATGAAGCATATGCTAGCAAAAAAAAAATTAATTATTAGGGTGATATTATGAAGATATCTTATGAACAAATAGAAGCTTATCATAATGAAATTGCAAGTGTTATTGAAAATATGAAAGGTATTATTGAAGATATTGGTGCAGAAGTATCAGGAATGACTAAAAATGATGTATGGTCAGGAGCTGGTGCTAACCATTTTGCTTTTTAGGTACAATAATCTTTTAAATGCATTTGATGATATATATGATTATTTAAAACAAAGCAATGTATATTTAGAGCAAAGTTATATAAATTACAAGAATGTTGATGAGCAAATTATGAGGGGATTAAACTTTTAATTATGGCTTTTGAAAGTGTAGATACAAGTAGACTTCGTGAAGCAATTAATTCATGTAGAGATGCAATTAATTATGAAAAGACAAATGAGGCTATATCAAGCATAACTGATTCAAATGTTTGGAATACAAAATCAAGAAGTTTCTTAAAGAATCAATTGGATTATTTAGTTGACACAAGATATCAAGACTTAAAAATAAATTATCTGCTTATGAAGAAATACCTGGATATATAGATCGATACAATGAACTTTATGATCAAATTCAGAGTTATAGATCTAGAATTCATGAACTTGAAAATGAAATTGCAGAGGCTCCTGATGTATCTTGTTATTCTGTTGAAAGTGGAGATTCTTTATATGGTATAGCTTCTATGTATGGAACCACTGTTGATGAAATTATGGAAGTTAATGATATTGAAAATGCTAGTTTGATATATGTTGGTCAAAGTATAACTATACCTGGTGGAGTAGATACGTCTGGTATGGAGAGTGAAATTGCAGAATTAAATTCGTTAATTGAAGAAAATTTTGATGAAATGAATGGTATAGAACAAACAGTTTATTCCATTGTATAGGAGGATTTATGGAAGATAAAAGTACAAAAGATAGATTTGCAAAATATTTACCACTTGGGACAGTGGTTTTTTATTAAGGGCAACTAAAAAACTTATGATAACTGGTTATTGCTCTGCTGATGTTGAAAAGATGGATACTATATATGATTATAGTGGATGTTTATATCCAGAAGGTTTTTTGTCATTTGATCAAACTTGCTTATTTAATCATAATCAAATAGGAAAAATATATCATTTAGGATATAAAGATGAGGAACAGGAAAAAGTTTATGGGTGTATTAAAAGAAACTGTTCTTAAACTTGAGGAGAGTAAACAAAAATGGATTAAAAAGAGGATCGTTATAATGGATAATAATAAAATAAATGTTGACGTATTAGAAAAAAATTATAACGATTTTCATTATGAAAGAACAATATTTGAATCAGTTACTTATGATACATTTAAAACGAGTTATTTTAGATCATGCGATGATGAATTAGTAGAACAAATGGCTACAAAATTAAATGACTGTTATAGTGCTATAGAACGTAATTATAATTCTACTGTTGAATGGTGGAAAAATTATTTATATGATGTGAAATGTGCTGAAAATGGAATTTGTATGGATTCAAATACAATTCCAACTCATGAAAAACTCTATTAATAGCTACTTTACTAGTAATTTACAACCATTACCTAAATTTGATAAAAATAGATATTCAATGGCTAGTATTTCAGTTAATAATACTGCTTCAAGCAATGTTTCTTTTTCAGGCGGACTTGGAGGAACTGCTATACCAGCTAAAAATCAACTAATAATAACTCTAATAAAACACTTGATAAATCTATGCTTAATACAAGAATTTTGACGAAAGATGAATTAAAACAACAATATTCTAATTATTATAATGAAGCTAAGCAAATGCTTGTTGGAACAGAATATGAAAACATTGATGATGAAACATTAAAGGAAGTAATGCCTGCTTATGCAATGTATGTAAAAAAATAAACCACAACTTGAAAAAGAAGGCTATACTATGAAGGGTTTACTTAAAAGTGCTATTAATCAACAAATTCAAGGAGAAGATACAGTTTCAATAGCAAAAGAATTATTGTCTGATCTTAACTTATCAGCTGGTGAGTGGTTTGGGAAAGTTTTATCTGATACAGGTGCACAAGCTGTCGCAACTACAACATCTGCTGCTATGTCGTTTACTGAAGGAGTAATTAATTTAGGAGAATCACTAGAAGATTTTACTATTTCAAGAGTTACTAGTATGTGGACCAATGGAAATAATTTTAGAGGAGATTTATTTTCAACGGCAAAACATTTTGTCAAAACAGGAGATTTTAAACAACTTGGTATTGATATGACACATAATGGATCAGAATTTGTTCGATCTATTGATTTTTCTGGTCTATCTGATTTAGCATATTCACTCGCTAAAAAAAACTTCTGTAGGAAAATATATAGATGAAAATTCTACAAAAAATGAAAAAAGTACATAATAATAGTGATAAAGTTACTGGAGTAGCAAAGAATATAGTTGCTAAGGATTATACAAAGTCATTTTTTGATTCTGTTTATGAAAAAACTGCATTTGGAAAATGGGTAAAGGATAATTCACTTGGTTTTGATACTGTAAGAACTGTTGGAAATATGACTGGTAAGGTAGCAGGTATCATTGCCATATCTGTGCTTATTCCTGGTGGAGGAGCTATTGTAAGACCTCTACTTGCTGGTATGTCAGGTTATGGGGAAGGTGTACAAGAATCATTTGCAAATGGTAGTTCTTTTGAAGATGGACTAGCCTATGGTTTTTCAAAAGGATCTTTTGAAGGTATACAATGGTTTATAGGTGAGAAGATAGGTGGATCTACTGTATTTAAAAATAAAGCATTTAACTCACTATTTAGAATAGCGATGGATGGAGCTGATTCAGCTGCTGATTCAATTATAAATCCATTATTGGATATGAATAAGGAATATACTGATGAACAGAAAGAACAAATTTTAATGCTAGTAAATTATGACAAATCTGGTAACAAAATAAGTGATAAAACGTGGGAAGAGTTATCATCTCAAGAAAAATATCAAGCCTTATTTGAATATAATGGTGGTGTTCATGGACTTGTAGTTAATACATTAATGGGTGCAGGAATGAGTGCTTTTGGTGAAGCTACTGATTTAGCTAAAAAGGTAGACGGAACAACTAAGACAAACACTGATATAAATATTAGAAAGAATGTTGATGGTGACGTAGTTAACACAGATTCATTAATTCAGAGTAAACTAAATCGTTACAAGGAACTACCTGATATTATAAATAGTGATGATTATAAACAATATATGGATTATACAAAAAAGGTTATGCTCAAAAACTTAATGCAAGTTATGATGGAATAGAGAAAAAGAATTTAAAAGTTTACAATCAGATTTGAATTTATTAAATATAAGTAAATCTGGTGGATTTAATATGAATGATTTGTCTTATAAATCAAGTAGTTCAAGTGATTATGCAAAAGATTATTTAAAATCTAACTTAAAAAAATATGTATATAATGATACAAATAATTTTAATGGATTAAATGATTCAATTAAAATGAATGGCTTATATCATTTTACAACAGAAGATGCTGCAGATGCTATTATAGATAGTGGTGTTATTAAAAGTAGTGACATGCTATCTTCATATGGTAATAAGAAAACATTCTTCTTTAATGGTATACCAGAGGTTGGTGCATTTGCTACTAATATAGATGATATTCCTTTAAAAACGACTGCAGTTAAAGTAAATCCTAATATGTCAGCACTCGAAAGTTCAAAATTAAAAATTCGTAATTTAGATGATCATGCTATTTCATGGGATGGAAAATTCGATCTTTCTAATTCTTCTAAAACAACAAAAGAATATTTCTGTCTTGTAAAAGAAAAATGATAGGTTAGTTTATAAAAGTGTGTCAAAAGATGTTTATGATAATTATGATACTAGTGATATGGCTAAAAGCCTTAAAGAATTGTTAAGTAATAAAAAGAATGTAAATACAATTAAAGCTGATTATTTATCTAAATTATCTAAAAAATAATACAGAAGCTTTATCTAAAATAAAAAATAAAATAGGTAATAACACAGTAGATAAGATTAAAGCAAATACAGATAAATTAATTGAGAAAAATAATGTTAGACGTGTAAATACAAAGAGCAGTATCAGTGATAGTTTAGAAAAATTTGATAATGCAATAAGGTTAAAAGATGATAATGATATTAATTCATTTTTTGGAACGCATAGAGAGTTTAATGATCCTAGATATACATTCACTTATAGTGAGCTTAATGAAAGAGAAGGGTATGTCAGAGTAACTGGACCTGTTATTGGAGCTTATTTAAGAGATTCTGATGTCGATTTTTGTACTAAAAATGGTGAGCGTAGAATTTATCATGCTGATAAAGAGTCTTTAAAAGGATATTTAGAACAAATACATGGACTAGGTTATTATATGGATAAGAATGACTATAAGTCCATTGTTGAAAGTATGGATAATATGATAAAAAAGTTCACCTTTACAAGAAGATACTATTTTATATAGAGGTGTAAATAATTTATTTTTTAAAGGCGAAAAGTTAAATATTAATAGTATAAAAGTAGGCGATTTAATTGATGACAAAGCTTTTACAAGTACAAGTGTTATAAAAGATGCTTGCTATGATCAAAATAATATAGTTTTGGAAATTTTGGCACCTAAGGGCACAAAAAGGTACTTATTTAGGTAGAAATGCAAAAGAGTGGTTGCTTAGTAGAAATACTACATTAAAAATTTTATCAAAACCAGAAGTCGTTAATGGTAAAATTGTGATAAAAGCGGAAATTTATAGTCAAACACCTATAGAAAAAATAAAAAATGTATTTAATAAATCTTCTAGACAAAGTGATGTTAGCAGGAATATGGATTTGTCTGTTAATAAAATTTAACACAACAACAAAATGTTGTTAGAGATATGGATTTATCTAATAATAAGCATTTGACTTCAAAATCAAATTATAATAATTTATTTAATAAATTAAATGATGGTGTTGACGTAGATAATTTTGTTGATTATATGGAAAAAAAAAGGATTAATGGCAAACTATGAAGATAAAATAATTGATATTGATAATTTATATCGTAGAGGTTCTAAAATTGCAGAACATGATGTTAGCCATGTTGAGAGAGTAATGCTATATTCTATGTATATGGGTGACAAATTAAATTTGAGTGAGCATAATATGGATTTATTAGTACAAGCATCAAAATATCATGATGTCGGTGTTTATGCAGGTCATTCAGGGCATTCATATGTAAGTGCAAATGAAGTAGTTGAAAATTTAAAAGGAAAGTATTCAACTTCAGATGTAAATAAAATAGCTGCTATAATTGAATATCATGAAGTTGACGAACTTGGAAGAAAGTTTGATGATCTTTTAGCTAAAAGTAATATGAGTATTTCTCATGATTTGTCATTAAATGATTTTAGAAAAAATCTTAGTGACAATAATAAAAATGAGCTTGATAAAGTTATTTCTAAAATATCTGGTATTGTTGATATTAGTGATATGTCAACAGTCGATTTTAAAAATATAATTGCTTCGGAAGACTTTCAAAATTTTGATAATATATGCAGAAAATATTCAATTCCTATGGATGATATTATGGATGTTAAAAAGATTGCTGATATACTTAAAGATGCTGATGCAATTGATAGGACAAGGTTTATTGATAATCTTAATGTAAATTATTTTAGAAACAAAGATTTAGCTAATTCTTTAGTTAAAACTTCTTATCAAATGCAAGAGATACGTGGTAAAGTAGAATTAGATAAAATACTTGCTGAAGGAACAAGTCTAGATAAAATTCAAAAAATTAATTTATATCGAAATAAAGGAGTACCTGATTATCTTATTGATTTTGCAATTAAGTATAAATCAGGAAATATAAATAATTTTATTGAACAACATATGAGGAGAAATTAATATGAATGATAATACAAAATTAGATAGGATAGATTATGACAGTAGATTTACTATGAATAGTGGAGAGGTTAACTTTATTGATGAAAATGGCGAGATAATAAAAGACTTTCATGACTATTGTGAAAAGAGAAAAGTGCAAATACAACATTTCATGATAAATTAAAGGTTGGAGATATAGTTAAGTTAAAATCACCTGGGGATGAAGTTTTAGTTGTTAAGTATGTTGATTATCATTTTAATGAGTACATAACTTCTGAGTATGCAGGTACGCGATATGGTTCCGATAGTGAAAATTTAGTATTATTTGGTCAAGATGATATTGAACAGATTTATGATATAATGGAAAAAAAAAAAGTTTGTAAAATAGAGGTGAGTAAAATGCGGGTTTCATTAATTAAAGAAAATAAGATTAAGCATGTATTATTACCTGATAGTATTAGTGGAAATTATTGGATTTCTGATATAGATAAAATGGTAATGAACATAACTTAATTAATATTGAGGCTAGTAGTGATGGATGGAAATTAATTAGCAATAGTGAAGTATCAGTTGTACAAAATGGTATTTATGTTCCTGATGTAGCTTTACATGAGTATAATTTTATAATATTAAGGATATTGCAAGTAATCATACTTTTTTGGTTTATTGTTCTCCTGTTTATGAAAAAAGAATGTTAATTATTATGATTTGTCAAGTATAAAAAATGAATTCACAATAGGTCGAAGTTCTAATTGTGATCTTGTTTATAAGTTTAATGCCGTTAGTGATTTTTGTGCTAAGCTAACATTTGAAGGAGAAAAAAAATAAAAATTCATGATAATGGGTTTCAATATGGAATCTTTGTAAATGGTGTTAGAGTTAATGGGGTAGCAGAACTTGAATATGGTGATGTTGTATTTATTTTAGGATTAAAGTTATCAATCATTATCTCATCTGGAAATAGATATTTGATGTGTAATAATCCTAATGGGGTAGTAAGTTGTAATTTAATGGCTCAAAATTTAATAGAAAATGAAGATTCTTTTTAAAGAGGATGAAAATGAGTTAGAGATGGAACTTTATGAGCCTGACTCTTATTTTCACAAAAAGCCTAGATTTATTCATTCTATTCAAAAATTAGAATTAAAGGTTGATGCTCCACCTGAAAAGAATGATGAAGATGATTCACCTTTTATATTAACAGTGGGTCCAATGGTTACTATGAGTATGATGTCTTTAATGATGATGTATTCGGCTATTAATAATGTTTCTAATGGGTCAAAACTTTCTAGTGCTATACCTTCACTTGTTATGGGAATTGCTATGTTTGCAAGTACACTTGTATGGCCAATTATCACTAAGAAGTATCAAAAGGCAAAAAGAAAAAAAGCAAGAAAAACTTCGTCAAGAAAAGTATGGCGAGTATATTGATGAAAAGCAAAAGAAGATTTTAGAGGAAAGAAAAAATCAGGAATCTATTTTAAATAATAAGTATCCTAATTTGGGGGAATGCGCAAGTATTATTTTAAATAAACAAGTTAATCTTTGGGAAAGAAGAAAAGAGGATGATGACTTTTTAACTGTTTCTCTTGGTCTTGGACAATTACCAATGGATATTCATATTGGATATCCTGAAGAACATTTTTCACTAGCTTCTGACAATTTAAAAGATATGTTAAATAAACTTGGAAGTGAACCTAAAACTCTTTCTAATGTACCAATTCCTTTCTCATTATCAGAAAATTATATTACAGGTATTATTGGAAACGAAGCAAATAATAAACGTTTAATTGAAAATATTTTATTACAATTGCTTGCTTTTCATAGTTATGATGATGTTAAATTTGTTTTGTTTACAAATGAAGAGAAGGAAAGTAATTGGGAATATATGAAAATACTTCCTCATCTTTGGAGTGATGATAGAACAATTCGTTATTTTGCTTCAAATCAGGATGAATATAAAGAACTTTGCTATAATTTAGATCGTATTTTATATGAGAGACTTGAAAATAGTAGTAAGGTAACTAAACAAGCTGAATATCGCGAAAAGTATGTTATTATTACTGATTCTTTTAAATCAATTAGAAATTTTGATTTTATTAAGAAAATATTAGAAGAAAAGAAAAATCTTGATTTAGTATTATCATTCTTAATGATAAGATAAGTACGCTTCCAGATCAGTGTCAAGTTTTTATCAATACTTCTGATAAACAATCAGAAATGTTTAAAAATGTATCGATGAATGACAGTCAAAAGTTTACACTTGATATGGATACAAAATATGATATATATAAGTGTTCTAAAGTTCTTAGTAATATACCAATTGAAATTGATAGTGATTCAAGTGGACAAATTCCAAGTAAATTAGGATTCTTAGAGATGTATGATGTTGGTAAAATTGAGCAATTGAATTCAATGTCACGTTGGATGAAAAATACACCTATTTTGAATATTCAAGTTCCAGTTGGTATAGGAAAAAGTGGTGAAAAAATAAATCTTGACTTACATGAAAAGTATCATGGACCACATGGATTAATAGCTGGTATGACAGGTAGTGGTAAATCAGAGTTTATTATTACTTATATTTTAAGTTTAGCTGTTAATTATCATCCTTATGAAGTTCAGTTCATTTTAATTGACTATAAAGGTGGTGGACTTGCTGGTGCTTTTGAAAATAAGGTAACAGGAATTAAACTTCCACATTTAGTTGGAACAATTACTAATTTGGATACTAATGAAATTAAAAGATCACTAGCATCACTCGAGAGTGAATTAAAAAGAAGACAACGTATTTTTTTAATGAGGCTCGTGAAAAAAACTGGTGAAAGTACTATTGACATATATAAGTATCAAAAAATGTATAGAGACAATGTTGTTGATGTTCCTGTATCACATTTATTTATTATAGCTGATGAATTTGCTGAGATGAAACAACAGCAACCAGAGTTTATGGAACATTTAATTCAAACTGCTCGTATAGGTCGTTCTTTGGGTGTTCATTTAATTTTGGCAACACAGAAACCTAGTGGAGTTGTTGATTCACAAATTTGGAGTAATACTCGTTTTAGGGTATGTCTACGTGTTCAAGATAAAAGTGATTCAACCGAAGTAATAAAATGTCCTGATGCAGCCTTATTAAAACAAACAGGTAGATTTTATTTACAAGTTGGTTTTAATGAAGTATTTGTTTTAGGACAGTCTGCTTGGACAGGTGGTAAATATATTCCATCACCTAAAATAAAGAAAAATATTGATACATCATTACAAGTAATTGATAATATTGGATATTCTGTTAAGACAATGGAAACAAAAAAAGAAAAATGAAAATGTTGTATCTAAAGGTGAAGAATTATCTAATATTTTAAAATATTTATCTGATATAGCAGCAGAACAACATATTAGTTGTAAACCATTGTGGCTTGATGCTATACCATCATTTATTACAGTAGATGATTTAAGTAATAAATATAATTATATTAAAGATGATTATGATATAAATCCAATTATTGGAGAATATGATGTTCCAAGTATGCAGGCCCAACATTTATTAACACTATCTTTAAAAAGATGGAAATATTTTAGTTTATGGTGGAACTGGTAGTGGTAAAGAAAACTTTATAACAACTATGATCTATTCGTCAATGCTTACGTATACAGCTCTTGATGTTAATTATTATATAATGGATTTTGGATCTGAAGTACTTAGATATTTTGATAAATGTCCAATTGTTGGTGATATAGTTGGAATTAATGATACAGAAAAGGTAAGTAAATTATTTAGTATTATTAAAGATGAAATTGAATTACGTAAAAAAGTTATTTGCTGATTATAATGGAAGTTATGAAAATTATTGTAAAAATAGTGGTAGTAAGAAGCCTGCTATTGTAGTTGTTATTAATAACTATGAAGCATATCAAGAAACTTATACTGATTATGAAGATTTATTAAATATTATTACAAGAGATTGTTCTAAATATGGAATTTATTTCTTATTAACAATTACTAATCCAAATGGAATTAGATTTAAATTAAAACAAAACTTCACACAGATATTTGCTCTTAATCAAAATAATAACGATGACTTCACAACTATTTTAGGTAATGTTCATAAAGTTTATCCATCTAAATACTTTGGAAGAGGAATTATTCGTAAAGATGATGTATACGAATTTCAAACAGCTCTTGTTTGTGAAAAAGATAATATTGCATCATATATTAAAGAAAAAAATGTATGAGCATGAATCCTAGTGTCAGAGCAAACAAAATTCCAACTTTACCAGAGGTTGTTACATATGATGATATTAAATCATTTACAAATAAACAAAATAACCCAATTATAGGTATTGATAAGAATGATTTAAAACCAATTGATTTTGATTTTAAGAAAAATTTTGTAACAATAGTATCATCTATTGATTTGGCAAATAATATTAGTTTTGCTAATGGTCTTATTTATCAAATATGTAAGAGAAAATCTTCTGATTTAATTGTTATTAATGCTGAAGACTATGCATGTGATGATAAATTAGTTAAATCATGTACTTATGTTGATAATTCCTTTAATAAAATATTTGAAACAATACATAATTATGTATCTGAAAATAATAAATTATATGTTAATAATAATTATAATAAAGACATATTTAAAAATAAGAAACATATGCACTGTATAATAATAGGAATAGATGCCTTTAAAATAAAAATATCAATGGAAAATAAAAATAAATTTAATGAAATATTTGAACCTGCAAAAGATTTAGGTATTATTGATTATATTATTATTGATAGTATTGATAAAATTAAAAAATATGAATTTGAATCATGGTACAAAACTTGCGTTAATGCTAGTGAGGGAATTTGGATAGGACAAGGTATCAATGATCAATTTACTTTAAAAGTATCAGTTAAGACAAAAGAAATGAAAGAAGATGTAAAAAATAATTTCTGTTTTGTCATAAAGAAGGGTAGACCTATTCTTGTTAAATATGTTTCATCGTATGAATTAGATGAAAATGATGATATTGAGGAGATAGAAATATTATAAAAATCCTATTATAAATAGGATTTTTTGTACTCTATAATATGTATGATATAATTTAGATGGTGAAGATTATGCTTAAAAAAGTTTATGTAGAAATTACTAATGTTTGTAATTTAAAATGTGATTTTTGTATTCAAAATAAAAGGATAAAAAAATTTATGACAATCCCTGAATTTAAAATTATTTTAGATAAATTAAAGGGCCATACTAGATATTTATATTTTCATATCTTGGGTGAACCATTACTTCATCCACAAATATTAAGTTTAATTAATATGGCTTATGAAAATGGATTTTTTGTTAATATTACAACTAATGGATACTTGATATCAAGAATAAAATATACTACTAAAATTAGACAACTTAATATATCACTTCATAGTTATTCATCCAAATATAACATATCACTAGAAGATTATATGAAAAGAAATATTTAGTGTTTGTGATAATATTGATAATACTTATATTTCTTATCGCCTATGGGTAAAAAAGTGAGTATACGCCTTCTATTTTAGATTGCATAAATAAGCATTATCATACTAATTTTTCTATGGAAGATATAAATTCTAATATAAAAATTAATAATCATATTTTTATAAATAATTTTCATGAGTTTATTTGGCCTGATTTAGATAATGATTATTACTCTAAAGAAGGAAGATGTTATGCCCTAAGAGATCACATAGGTATTTTGTCAGATGGAACAGTTGTACCTTGTTGTCTTGATACAAAAGGAATAATCAATTTAGGTAATATATTTACGGACTCATTAGAAGATATTTTAAATAGTGATAGAGTAATGTCGATTTTAAGTGGATTTAAGTGTGGTAAAAAGAATGAAGAATTATGTCGACACTGTTATTTTATTGATAAGTAGGGATTAAATTATATTTAACGTATATTAAGTATGGGTGATGGTATGAATCTGTACGAACTTAGGGATGTTAGAAAAAACTATAATTCTTTTGAATATGCGTTAGATAAAATTAATTTAAAAATAAAAAAAAGGTGATTTTGTAGTTATAACAGGTCCTAGTGGAAGTGGAAAATCAACACTATTAAATGTACTAGCTGGAATAGATAAAGTAACAAGTGGTTCTATATTATTTTTGAACTCTAGAATCGATTTATTAAGTAATAATGAAATTACTGAATATAGGAAAAAAATATATTGGCTTTATTTTTCAAAATTATGTTTTAATTCCAAGTCTAAATGTTTATGAGAATGTTTTGTTTGGAAGTATGTTATCAAGTAATAATCTTGATATTAATGATATATTATCAGCTGTTGGTTTAAATAATAAAAATTATAAATATCCATTTGAATTATCAGGAGGAGAAAGACAGAGAGTGGCTATTGCAAGGGCTCTTGTAAAGAAACCAACTATTCTTTTTTTTGGTGATGAAATAACTGGTGCACTTGATGTAGCAAATGAAGAAAATATTTTAAAAAGTAATTAATGATATTAAAAATAAATATAATATGACCATTATTATGGTTACACATAATCCCTCTATTTTGAAGTACGCTAATATGGTTATTAAAATGAATAGTGGACACATTAACAGTATTTATTATAATGAGGATTAAATGTTATTTTTAAATACATTAAGAGGTCTTAAAAATAGAAAAAAAAGAAGTAGGGATTATTACATTTTTAATTTTATTATCGTCATTTTTATATACTGGTTTTAATGTTGCTTTAGATAGAATAAATGATAGTTATCAAGGTTATTTAAAAAGTCAAAATGTTGAAGATGTTAGTGTTAGTATTAAAATTGATTATGAGCATGATATTAGTCTAGATATGTTGAATAAATTAAATAATTCATGTTTTTCACAGATTCTTGAAAGTGAAAAGGTAATACTTGATGAGTACTATAATTTATTATTAGAAGAAAAAAAAGATAGATAATGATTTAATAGTACTTGTAGAAGATACTTTTGTTAAATATAATGCCAATGAAGTTATAGAAAATGAAATACTTTCTTCTATAAAAGGTAAATATAATTTTGATTATATAAAAGAAGATTATAAATTAATTCGTGATCATGATAATTTGATAAATGTTCTACCTTATCGTGATAAAGAAATAAATAAACCATATTTATTAAGTGGAGCTATTCCTCAGAAGAAAGAAATTACTATCTTAAAGGAATTTGCTTTAAAAAAATAATATAAAAATAGGAGATAGTTATAAAATATTTGGTAATACATATAAAAGTAGTTGGTTTTATGTATGCACCTGAGTTTATTTATCCCATGTTATCAGTTACTACACCTATGTTAGATTTAGCTAAAACAAATATTGTTTATATGTCAGAAGATGATTATCAAAGATTAAACATTAATAATAGCTATACTTATGCTTTAACTTTTAAAAAATAAGCGTAATATAAAACAAAATGATATTTGTAATATTTCAGTATTTGATCACAGAAATATTAAATGTTTTAGTGATAATACTTTAAGGTTTGATAGAATTAATACACTTGCAAGTGAACTTAAAAATGATCGCTTATTTATCAAATATATTCTTTATTTAATTTTAATTATTTCTTTTTTTAATTATTAGTATTATTTTAAAAAGAGAAATTGATTATGAAAAAAACACAATTGGGGTTTTAAAAGTTCTTGGTTATAATTGTTTTTTAATAGCGTTTAGTTATTTACCATATTCTATTGTGCCTTCTTTATTTGGTAGTATTTTTGGTACGATTTTAGGATATGCATTTTCAAATAAAATTGCCGCTTTTTTGGTAAGTGATTATTTAGTACCTCTTAAAACCTTTAATTATTCATATGTATATATAAAAAATATAGTTATTTATCCAACAATAATTTTATCTCTTTTTAGTTATCTTTTATTAATTATTAATTTACGGCGTAGTGCTCTTTCTTTTAATTAAAGATGAGGGTAGTTTAAAAATTGGTTTTGTAAATAAGCTATTTAATAGATTATTTTCTTTATTATCCATAGAACATAAATTTAAGTATTTATTTACATTTCGTTATCCTTTTTTAAACTTTTAATCGTACAGTTTATTTCATTTTGTGTTAGTCTTTTAATTTTACTAGCACTTTTTGGGTAGTAATTTATTTAATAGTATTATTAATAAATCTTTCTATGGTATGAATTATAAATATGTTGTATCGTTAAACAATATTTCTTCTGATTATATTGGAAATAAAGATTTATCTGATTATGTTTTATATATATCATTACCATTAACTTGTATAAAAAATAGTAATGGCGGTATTAAAATAACTAGTGATAAATATGATTTTTCATTTACAGCTATTGATAGTAATGCTAAATATATTCATATAAAAAATAGTGGAAAAGATATAAATGATTTACTTTTGAATGATGGAATTATTGTTAATCGAAATATTTTTTCTAAGTTAAATTTAAGAATAGGTGATACTTTAGTATTTGATAATAAGTTAGAATACAAGGTAGTTGGTGTTAGTGATGAATATATAAATTATGGTGTTTATATTAATAGAGATAAATTAAGTTTTGATTTAGGCTTTAAAAATTCAATGTATTCAGTAATTTATTCTACTGATCAAATATATGACAATTATAATAATTCAGATAATAGAATTAACAATGTACTTAATATTAATGATATTAAAAAGAATGCTAGTAAAGGTGTAGAAAAATTAAATGTTAGTTTTGTTTTTATATCCTTTTTTTGCTTTATTTATGTCATTTATTATTATGGCATCTATTTCAAATATTATTGTTTTAGAAAATAAAAAAATTATTGCACTTATGAAGGCAATGGGTTATAACAAGAAAAAAAATTAAAGATATTGTTTTAAATATTTATACACCAGTAATTATTATTTCTTATTTTTTTAGCTATACCAGTTGCTATTAATTTTCTTAAATATTTTATGAATAAATTAGATGTTGGGATGTTGTTTACTATAAATATTAATGTTATTCAAATAATTATAGGGTTAATTTTGGCTTTAGGTATTTATTTTATTTCTATTATATTTACGCAAAAAAGTCTTTAGATAAAATTTCTTTATCGGTACTTTTTTAAAAAGAGAGTAGGTTTTATATGGTTGAACTTATAAATGTTAGTCGTACTTATAAAAATAAAAGTATTAAAGAGCAGGTATTATCAAATATATCTCTTAAAATAAATGAAGGAGAGATTATAGTTATAGTAGGAAAAAGTGGTAGTGGTAAGACCACACTTCTTAATATAATTTCTCTTTTAGATAAATAAGATAAGTGGAAAAATTTTATATAATGGGAAAAATATTTCTAAATATTCAAATCATTTTTCGTAAAAAAAATATAGGTTATATTTTTCAGTCATATAATTTACTTGAAAATTTAAATGTATATGAAAATATAAAAGTAGGAATGCATTTTTCACATTATAAAGTAGATGTTATGTCGATTATAAAATTACTTCATTTAGAAAATAAGGTAAAAGCAAAATATATGAACTTTCTGGTGGTGAAAAGCAACGTGTAGCTATAGGGAAGAAGTTTAGTTAAATGTCCTCGTATTCTTTTAATGGATGAACCAACAGGAGCACTTGATGAGAAAAACGGTAAAGAAGTTTTAAAAACAATAAGTGATATTAATGAGAAATATAAAACGACAATTGTTATTGTTACACATAATCCTAATATTACTTTAATAGGAGATAAAGTAATAAATATGAATGATGGAAAGATTATTAATTGTTATAGTAATCTTAATAGAATAGATCCTTTTGACATTAAATGGTAAAAAATAAAATGCTTTTTAAGCATTTTATTTTTCACAAGTTATTCCAAGATTATTGTAAACTGCTTCAATATCACTAACTGCAACTTTACCATTTTTAATTAATTGACTCATAGAAGAATCTATTTCAATTAATGCATCAGTATCGATTTTAGTATAATCAATATCAATTGTACTAGTTAAAACGTTATCTTTTATTTCTACTTTATGGTCATAGTATTCAATATCTTTGAATGATTCTGTAACACTTTCAAGTTGTGTTTTTATATGCTTCTAAAGTAGAAGCATCATCAGCTGTAATTTCTTCTTTGCTATTTACTTTCGTAACATAGTCTTCTTTATATGAAACTTTATAATTAAGATCCATTTTAATTGATGACTGATTAATAGAACGAGAACAGTTCATAACTTTTTTTCATCATCCTTTGATGTGCATCCTGTTATTAAAATAACTCCCGTACATAGTAATATTGTTAAAAAACTTCTTCATAAAATCATATCCTCCTATATCTAATTGTATCATAAATTTCACATAAATTTCACAAAACTATAGGTGTTTTATAAATTTACTTTAATTTACATCTTAAAATTTACATGTTATAATAAAACTATGTGAGGTATTATATGGAAAAGATTATTTTAGTTGATGGAAACAACCTTTTATTTAGAAGTTATTATGCAACTGCATATAATGGAAATTATATGCGAAATAGTAAAGGTTTTCCTACAAATGCTTTTGTTTGGTTTTACAAATATGATGAATAAGATTATTAATGAAGAAAAGCCTAATTATATTATTGTAGCTTTTGATAAGGGGAAAACATTTAGACATGAGAAATGTGCCTCTTATAAAAGTGGTAGAATGGAGACACCTGATGAATTAAAAAATCAATTTCCAGTTGCCAAGGAACTTTTAACAGCAATGGGAATTAAGTACTATGAATGTGATAATTATGAAGCAGATGATATTATAGGAACATTTGCAAAATTTTGTGAAGATGATCCTAACTTTGTTGGAACAATTATTAGTAGTGATAAAGATTTATTACAATTAATAGGACATGATGTTGATATTAAGCTTTTAAAACAAAAGGATTATATTCGTTATAATGAAGATAGTTTCAAAGAAGCTTATGGGATTGAACCAAAGAGAGTTGTTGATCTTAAAGCACTTATGGGTGATGCTTCTGATAATATTAAGGGAGTAAAAGGAATAGGTGAAAAGACTGCACTTAAACTTCTTACAGAATATGGTAACTTAGATAATATTTATGCTAATATAGATTCTATTAAAGGTAGCATTCATGATAAATTATTAAATGATAAAGAAAGTGCTTACGAAAGTTATTTTTTAGCAACGATTGTAAGAGATGTTCCAATGGATATATCTATCTCTGATATCAAATATAAAGCTAAGGATGTTACGGCGCTTAATCATTTATATGAGGAATTAGAATTTTATTCTTTTTAAAACATGAACAAGATACTGAAAAGAAAAAGCGAGAATGATATTACTTATACTATTTTAAGAGAAGGTGACGAGCTTAAAATTGATAGTGATGTAGCACTTTATTTAGAGGTTTTAGGCGGTAATTATCATACTGCATCGGTTATTGGAATGTTTATATATAATGAAGATTTATCTATATATATTACATCTGATTTAATACCACTTTATTTGCCTCATATTGCTGTTACATATGATTTAAAAAAATTAATTGTTTCATTAAGTCATATTGGAATTAAATTTGAAAAATTATGTTTTGATACCATGCTTGCAGCATATTTACTTGATTATAATGTAAAAGATGATATTGCATATTTATCTAGTTCTCTTGGATATGATATAGAGTTTTATGAAAATATGTATGGGAAGAATTTTGAAAAAAAACACGAAGTATTGATGAAATAGCTAAAAATATGGCTCTTAAAGCACACTTTTTGTTTGAAACTTATTCAATGTTTAAAGACAAATTAAATGAAGAAAATTTATATAATCTTTTTTTAGTGAAATCGAAATTCCACTTGCTAAAACACTTGCTCATATGGAACTTAATGGGGTATCTATTAATGTAGATGCTCTAGATAAGATGGGGTTGAACTTCAAGATAAAATAGAGGTAATTGAAAAAGAAATATACGATTATGCAGGATGTGAATTTAACATATCGTCTCCAAAACAATTAGGTGATATTTTGTTTGAAAAATTAAATCTTCCACATGGTAAGAAAAATAGAAGTGGTTATTCAACATCAGCCGATATTTTAGAAAAAATAAAGGATAAACATCCGATTGTTGATAAGATTTTAGAGTATCGTATGCTTACGAAACTTTATACAACTTATATAGAGGGATTAAAAAATTATATTTTGGATGACGGAAAAATTCATACAATATATACACAGGCTTTGACAAGAACTGGTAGATTATCTTCAATTGAACCAAATCTTCAAAATATTCCAATTAGGTATGAATATGGAAGACTTATTAGAAAGGCTTTTGTTCCAAGTCCAAATTCAGTTATGATAGATGCTGATTATTCACAAATTGAACTTCGCATTTTAGCTCATATGGCTAATATTAAATCTTTAATAGATGCTTTTCATGATGAGATAGATATTCATACTAAAACAGCAAGCGATGTATTTAAGGTAAGTACAGATTCTGTCACGCATGAGATGAGACGTATTGCTAAAGCAGTAAATTTTGGAATAATATATGGAATTAGTAATTATGGATTAGCTGAAAATTTGGGTATTTCTAATAGTGATGCTAAAAAGTTTATTGAAAGCTATTTTGAAGCATATCCTGGTATTTTTGAGTATATGGAAAGTGTTAAGAAAAAAGCCTATGAAGATGGCTTTGTTACAACTTTGATGCAAAGGAAAAGGTATATTCCAGAATTAAAAAATAAAAATAAATTAATTCGCTCTAGCGGAGAGAGAATAGCTCTTAATACTCCAATTCAGGGAACTAGTGCAGATATTATAAAAAAAGCAATGATTTTAATTGATGATAGGTTAGAAAGTGAACATCTTAAATCTAAGATGATTTTGCAAGTACATGATGAACTTGTTTTCGATACTTTGGAAAGTGAAAAAGATAGAGTTTTTGAAATTGTAAAAGAAGTAATGGAGCATGTTTGTGAACTTAGAGTTCCTCTTAAAATTGAAATAAGCATGGGATATAATTGGTACGAGGCTAAGTAAACTACATATACTACTATAAGGTTTGGTGATTTTATGAATAAAATAAGTCACATTATGGTAGTGAGTTTTATTGTTAATTTAGTTTTATCATGTACGAAATTTATATCTGGTATAATTTTTTCTTCAAGTGCACTTGTAGCGGATGGAATACATTCATTTAGTGATCTTTTAACAGATGTTGTATCGATTATAGGAAGCTTATTTATAAATAAAAAGAATGCTTATAAAGTGGAATATATTACAAGTTTATTTGTTGGTGTTATTGTATTTATTCTTGGCGTATCTTTATTATTTAAAATGGATGGACATAGTATTAGTACAAATTCAGAGGTTATATTTGTTAGTATATTTGCTGTTATAACAAAAATATTATTAGCTAGATATTTGATATTATCGGCTAAAAAGTATAATAATTCTATTTTAAAAGCAAATGGAATAGAAAGCAGTGCAGATGTTATTAGTTCTATTTTAGTTCTAATATCAGGTATTTGTGTTAAACTAAGTGAGAAATATCAAGTACTTAGATATGCGGATAGAACTGCTAGTATTTTAGTTGGACTTTTTATTGTTATAACAGGGTTAATTTTAATTAAAAATAATTTGCTTTGAAATTGTTTTTAAGAAAGAAAAAATATATAGATTATTAATTAGGTATTTGATAGAGATGCAATAATTAGAGTTTAATTTAGTTCTAATAAATATTAGTTTAGTTTAAAATCACTTTGGTGATTTTTTTTCTTGCTATCACTATGTAATTGTGATATAATTTAGAAGATTAAAGAATAGAAATAGGGGATGATAGTATGCCAGATAAAAAAAATAATTACAGTAGTTACTCCAGAGGGAGAAGAAGTAGAAGCAGAAGTTCTTATTTATTTTGAATTAGCTGATTTAGGAAAACAATACATAGTATATACACATCATGAAAAAGATAAAAATGGTATGGTAACAGTATGTGCTTCAAGATATGTTTTAGAAGATGATAAAGCATACATTGAAGAGATTGAAACAGAAGAAGAATGGGATAGAGTTAAGAACATTATGCGTGAAGTAATTAAAAATGGGGGAGATGAATAATATGGCAGATATGTTTGAACGTGGAATAAATATGAGTGAGAAAGATAAAGAAGCAAGAATTTATCCTGTTGAAGACGTAAAAGATAGTGTTATAGCACGTACAAAAAGATAAAACAATGGGAACTAAATTGTATGCTAAATTCATTAAGTTTAAGGAAGCTTTTATTGATAGAGTAAGAATTGGTTCTCATAAATATTTCATAAGAAAAAATGAAGAAAAAATTGAAAAATTAGAACAAGAACGTGTAGTTGCCGGTGAAAATGGATTAAAAAATCTTGAAAAAGAAAAAAAAATGTTGAGATTGAATCAAGAATGAATTTAATTGATGAACACGAAAAAGCAATTTCTACTATTGAAGAGAAACAACAAGCTGCTCATGCTAAAATAGAAGAACTAGATAAATGAAACAACAACAAAAAAGAGTTTAAAACTCTTATGAAAGCTGCAAATGAAAAAGCTAGTGAACAAGTAGAACAAACAAATGTAGAAGTTCCTGCTCCTGTTATAGAAAATGCAGATACTACTGTTAATTTAAATTTTGATGAATCAAATGCAATTGATATAAGTGCTGTAGATGATAATAACTTAATTGAAGAACCAGTTGTTATGCCAGAAGTAGAAGAAGAAGCTAACAGAGTACTTGAAGAACAAGTAAATAATGTTGCAGAAGGTGTTCAAGAGGTTATGGATAATAATTCAGAAAATAAAAATATTGAAGTTTCTAGTGAACAAGATGTTGATGTAAAACCTGTACAGGAAGAACAAAAGGTAGAAAACGATATTAATTCAGAAAAAAATAGTAGTGAGGCAAATATCCCTTCATGGCTTAATGAAATATCTAATGCAACTAAAAAAATGAATGATGATTTGGCTTTTGTTTTAAAGAACTATACTAGAAATGTTAATAAAGCTGTAGCTAGTGTTATGAAGGATAAAGATGATAAGATTGCACTAGAAAGAGAGAAAAAATTCAGCTCTTAATACACAATTACAAGATAAAGATAAGATGATTTCTGCATTAAATACTGAAAATGCTAAAAAGATCAAATGCTTCAAGAAAAAAGAAGCTGAAATTGCTAAATTACATAATGATATGAATGCAATGTCTTCACAATTTGAACAAATGAGAAGTATATTTGCCAATCTTCAATCAAATATGAGTGCAATGTATTCTGAACAAAATAATATAACAGAAAGTGAAAATAATGGAAAGAGTATGATTAAGTCATAATCTTTCTTTTTTTTTGTTGTATTTATTATTTCTTCATAGTATACTTAAAGTGGGTGATTTATATGTTTTATCTTTGGTTAACAATTGTTATTTTTCTTGCTGTAATAGAAGCTATGACAACAAGTTTAACTACTATTTGGTTTGTAATTAGCGGCATTGTAGCAATATTGGTATCATTTATTACTGACAATTTTATGATTCAATTTTCTATTTTTTGTGTACTGGGAATTATTTTGCTTGCAACTACAAGATCATTTTTACTTAAAGTTGTAAAAACAAAAGATGTAAAAACAAATATTGATAGAATTATTGGAGCACGTGGTATTGTTACTGAAGACATTACAAATACTTCGCTAGGTGAGGTAAAAGTTGATGGTAAACGTTGGACAGCGTTTGCTGATACTGAGTTAAAAGTAAATACACCAGTTCGTATTATATTAATAGATGGTGTAAAAGTAAAAGTAGAAAAAATGAGGATTAATATGGATATTTTTTATTATTTTACTTATTTTAGTTATTGTTCTTATTATACCTAGTATTAAGGTTGTACCACAAGCAAAGGTTTATGTTATTGAAAGAGTAGGTTCTTATTATACAACTTGGAAAAATGGACTACATTTTAAAATACCTTTTTAGATCGTATTTCTAATATTGTTACATTAAAAGAAATTGTTAAGGATTTTGCTCCTCAACCTGTTATAACAAAAAAGATAATGTTACAATGCAAATTGATACAGTTGTTTATTATCAAATAACTGATGCTAAATTATATACTTACGGGGTTGAACACCCAATTAGTGCAATTGAAAATTTAACTGCTACAACACTTCGTAATTTGATTGGTGAACTTGAATTAGATCAAACACTTACATCTCGTGATATTATTAATTCAAAAATGCGTTCAATTTTGGATGAGGCAACTGATCCTTGGGGAGTTAAGGTAAATCGTGTTGAGGTTGAAAATATTATTCCACCACGTGATATTCAAGAAGCTATGGAAAAACAAATGCGTGCTGAACGTGAAAGACGTGAAAAAATTCTTCAAGCTGAAGGTGAAAAGAAATCTAGTATTTTAATTGCTGAGGGTGAGAAGGAAAGCGCTATTTTAAGAGCTGAAGCTAATCGTGAATCACAAATTCGTATTGCTGAGGGTGAAGCTGAGGCAATGCTTAAATTAAAACAGGCAGAAGCAGAAGGTATTCGTCTTCTTAAAGAAGCAAAAAGCTGATTCATCAGTTTTAACGTTAAAAAGTTTTGAAGCACTATCAAATGTTGCAAATGGTCAAGCCACAAAAATAATTATTCCATCTGATCTTCAAGGTGTTGCATCTCTCACTACTACTGTTTCAGAATTATTTAAAGATAAAAAGGAAAAATAATTTGTGTTAAAAGAGTTTTTCAAAACAATGATTTGGCCAATTCTATTTGGAATTGGTCAAATTTTTTATATGTGGTATATTTATCTTAATAAATTATTTGACAGTTAATATAAGTAATGAAATTTTTTTTAGATAATATGATGATGATTATTGTGATAGCCGAATGCTTACTTTTTATTCCTTTATTTTGTTTTCTTTATAAAAATTATAAAGGTAAACCTAAGTACTGTTCTTATAAAAAAAATAATTTTATTAAGTTTTTTCTCTATTTTTTTTTATCAATAGGTCTTAATTATATTATTATTAAATTAAAACAATTATTTGGACTTAATTTAATTTGTGATTCTATAAATATGAATATAATTTTATCAACAGGGGTAATTGGTCCTATTATTGAAGAATTATTATATAGAGGTATAGTATATGGCAGTATGAAAACTTATATGTCAGATAAAATAGCATTTTATTTATCTGTTTGTGTTTTTGCATTTTCTCATGTTGGTGATTTATTTCAAATTATTTTTGCATTTGTAGTAGGTTTATATTTGACAGCTATTTATAGAAAATATAATAATATTTATCTTGTTATGTTTTTTTCACATTTTAGTTAATGTATCATCTATTTTAGTGTCTTGTTATTTAATATGACAAAATAGTCATGATAGATAAGTTTTTTTATAGTATAATTTGGTTGGTGACGAATATGTATAAAATTTTAATAGTGGAAGATGATAGTGCGATAAGACTTGGGCTTAGATATTATTTAGAACAAGAAGGATTTGCTGTATTAGAAGCAGATTCTGTTTTGAGTGCTAGAAATAATTTTAATAGTTTAGTTGATTTAGTGTTACTTGATATTAATCTTCCTGATGGAAATGGCTTTGATTTATTTAAAGAAATAAAAAAATAAGTGTGATATTCCGATTATATTTCTTACAGCAAATGATTTAGAAGTATCAGTTGTTATGGGGCTTGATATGGGAGCGGATGATTATATAACAAAGCCATTTAAGGCTAGAGAACTTGTTTCTAGAATAAAAAGTGTACTTAGAAGAACAAGAGGCAAGAGTGATTCTAATATTATCAAAATACATGATATTTTAATAGATATGAAGCAAGCTAAAGTATTTAAAGGTGGTATTGATGTTATGCTTACTGCTCTTGAATATAAAATTTTACTTATCTTAGCTTTAAATATTAATACAGTATTTAGTAGAGATAAGATTCTTTCTGATATATGGGATGTTAATGAAGCTTTTGTCAATGATAATACACTTACTGTATATATTAAAAGAATTCGTGAAAAAATAGAGGATGACCCTAATAACCCTAAAATTATTTTAACAGTACGTGGTATTGGATATAAAGTTGGTGATTAAATGTTTTATCATAATATAAAAAAATTTTTTAAACCATTATTATTATTTAGTGTTTTGTTTTTAGTACTTTCTATAGTTGTTAATTATTCATTTTATGAATCATACAAAAGTAGTTTATATAGTAATTATCTTTCTGTTATATCAACTGTAACTGAAAATAAACCTGAATTAGAAGAATATATTATTGATGCGTTTATGAATGAGCATATAACAGAAAATGGTATAAATATTTTAAAAAAGTATGGACTTGATGATAAAAATTCATATGATTCTATAAAAAAAATTAATAGTTTAAAAAATAAGATGATTTTTGAAACCTTATTTATAAATGTAACTTTTATTGTTTTAGTTGTTTTTATATACCTACATTATAAAAGAAAAGAATATAAGCAAATTCTTGAAATTCAATCTTATTTTAATAGAGTATTAAATGGGGATTATTCTATTGATATTAGAGAATATAGTGAAAATGAATTTAGTTCTCTTAAAAATGATATATATAAAGTTACAAATTTACTTAAAAGAAAAAAAGAAAGGTATTCTAATAATGAGAAACGTCATTTAGAATCGGTTTTATCTGATATATCTCATCAACTTAGAACGCCACTTACAAGCATGTATGTTATAAATGATATTCTTAGTAATGATGACATTGATGTTAAGAAAAAAAAAAAAGGAGATGCTTGTAAAAAATAAATTGCAATTAGATAAGTTAGAATGGCTTATCACTTCACTTCTTAAATTATCTAGGTTAGATAGTGGAATGGTAACGTTAAAATGTGAAAATATAGCTCTTTCAAAGCTTATTAATGATGCGATTGAACCGCTTTCTATTCCAATTGAACTTAAAGAGCAAACGATTAAAGTTATAGGAGATAAATCTCTAACTATAAATATTGATTACAAATGGACCGTAGAAGCGCTTGTTAATGTTATAAAAATGCTTATGAGCATACGCCTGTAAAAGGTTTAATTACAATATCTTATAGTGATAATCCTATATATACAGAAATTAGAATAAATGATAATGGTGAAGGTATATCAGAAAAAAGATTTACCTAATATATTTAAACGTTTTTATCATGGAAATACTAATAAAGAGAGCATTGGAATAGGACTCAATATGGCAGCATCTATTATTGAAGCGGAGAATGGATCTATTCATGTTGAATCTACTCTAGGAAATGGGACAACATTTATTATTAAATTTTATAAGAATGAAATATAAAAGTTTGATTTATATGATATACTGTAATTATAGTGGAGTTGAGTGTAGATGAAAAAATTTAAATTTATATGTTTATTCTTAATTATGTTTTGTCCTGTTTTTGTTAAAGCATATGGAATTGAGAATTATTACATAGATGCTAGTTTAACTAAAACGGGTGATTTAGTTGTTCAAGAATATTTTAATTTGAATGGTGAGTTTAATGGATTTGAAAGAAAGATTTATTATAAAAATTCTTCTTTATACGATTTTGACCCAAATACAACTTCATTTGGTGGAAGTTCTATTCATAATGGTGATGGTCTTGAAATTAATGAAGTTAGAGGGCTTTCCATTGATAGTAATTTTGATTTTAGTAATATTGATGGTGATATTTTTTTAAAAGTGTTTCATCAGCATCTAAAGGAAAATATGGTGTTTATACAGTAGATACACTTTCCTATGGTAAGGATATTTTGATATATAATCCATCAAAACGTAATAAAGCTTTTTATATTAAATATACAATAAAAAATTTAGCTATTAAACATAATGATGTTGGAGAAATTGGATGGAATGTTGTTGGTGATAGTTTAACTGAGAGTGTTGATAATATGGTTATTACACTTCATCTTCCATCTAATAGTGATGTAAGAGCATGGGCTCATGGTCCATTAAATGGTAATATTGAAATTATTAATTCAGAAACTGTTAAATTTACTTTACAAGGCTTAGATTCATATCGTGCTGTTGATATTAGAGCTACTTTTGATTTAGATGTAATAGCTAATAGTACTAAAACAACTAATACAGATGCACTTGATAAAATTATTAAATATGAAACTGATAAAGCTGAGCAAGCAAATTATGAAAGAGAACAATATGAAAATAGAAAAATAAGCGAGGCTAATGAATATCTTAATAGTTTTGAGAAATACTTAACACGTAGTGGATATGAATTAGCTAAAAACTCAATTTATATGATAGCTGATGAAGATATAAGAAGTGAGTATTTAAATAGACTTATATATTTAAAAGAAAAGTTAGATGAAAAAGAAGAAGAAGAAGCACGTACCTATTTAAAATACGCACGTGACTTAAAAAATTATGATAGTTATATTAATTTGAAGGAAAAAATTGATATTCTTGATAATGTTGATGTAAAAAAAAGAATTACTTGTTAATCTTGAAGAAGTAAAAAAAATGGTAATGGATAGTGAAGACTCCTTAGAAGAAAAAAAATTATATTATAGGAATAACTATAGCAATTATTATTATTTTAATAGGATTATATACATATTATAAATATATTCGTGATCCTAAGGTTGATTTTAATTATACATATTATCGTGATATAGATGATGATTATATTCCAACAACAGTATCATATTTGATGTATAAGAAAATTAATAATAAAGCTATTTCAGCTTCAATGCTTGATCTTATTAGACTTAAAGTTATTACAGCTGAAAAGATATCTAAAAAAATAATTATTTACTTACACTAAATAATGATGCTGCAGATAAGATAACTCCTGTATATGAAAAACTTATTAAAATGATTTTTAATGGAAAAAATAGTATTGAAACAAAATATATAAAAAAAACAAGCTAAAATGAATTATGATTCATATATTAGTACGTGGGATAGTTACCAAAAAATGTCTTTAAATATTGCTAAAAGTAATAAGTTTTATGAACAAGATGGTCAGGTTAAAAGTAAAAATAAAAAGAAGAGCTAGTGATATATCATCTATAGTATATATATTTATTATTTTGTTTGTTATTATTCCAGGTCTTGCATTTTTTCTTATTATTTATATATTTAATGTATTTAATTATTTTTAAAGGATTTAAAGCTATTATAAATAGACTAACAAAAATAAAAGATTATAAAAAAGTTTTATTAAAATTACTTATTTAATAGCTTGTATTATAAGTATTTATAAAATGATTTTTATTCGTGTTATGCAAGGATTTTATTATAGTTCAATATGGTTATATTTAGGTATTTTAGTGATTTCTATTTTCTTATTTGTTTGGTTATTGTGCTCAAGTAAGAGAACTGAATTTGGTGCGCTTAAATATAAAAAAGTGGCGTGCGATTAAGAGATTTTTGAATGATTTTGGTTCATTTAAAGATAAAGATACAATTGAAGTTGCTTTGTGGGAAAAGTATTTAGTATTTGCAACTTTGTTTGGTTGTGCTAAAAAAGTAGCGGATGCTATGAAACTTGAACAGGTAAGTGATCCCGCTATACCTAGCGATATTTATTATGATATAAGACTTGCAGATTGTCTTGCAAGTTCAGTTTATGCATCATATGCTCAAGCACAAAGTGCTTATGCAGCTGCACATAGTGATAATTATTCATCAGGTTCTGGATCTGGTGGAGGATTCTCATCAGGTGGTGGTTCCTTTGGTGGAGGAGGAGGCGGAGGACGCTTCTAAGCCTTAAGTTAAATACAGATTTTATCTGTATTTTTTAGTATTATAGTTATGCGAACATTTTTAAGATATTATTATGTAATTATGTTACTTTTTTCTACATTATGTGATATTATTAAGATGAAGTGAGAATGTGTTAGTATTAAATTTATAAAATGGAGGTAAAAATGAAAATAAGTAAAAAAATTAGCATGTTCTTTATAATGTTTTTAATAATATGCATAGTAGAAAGTGAAAGTGTGTCAGCTAAGTCAACAGCATCAATTCATAGAAGTTTTACAAATATAGAATCAAAAATTGTTGCAGTAATTGGAACTATGGATTATCCATATTTGTACACATCTAGTCAAGTATATGATGCACAATTTTCAATTGCCAAGGGTGAAAAAAGAAAGTATGTCAACCTATAGAGATACGGTTGTCGGAGGTACTGTTATGATAACTGAGTTAAATAAGCTATCTAATACTCCAATTCAACTTTATATGAAGAATAAATCAGTTTCAGCCTTAAATAATTATTATGGAAAACTTTTTTATTAATAAATTGTAGTATGTTGTTTGTTGTAAGTTGTTTACACTTCTCACTTCATATAATAAAAGGAGAAAAGTAAAATGGCATTTATTAGAAAAAATTTTTTTATTAATTATAGTATGCATTTTTTTATTTTTTACTGGTGTTGAGGTTTCTTTGAAATTCCAAAAAGACATGAATTCTTATAAACGTAATTATATTGAGTTACATAAAGAGTGTTTAGAAACTGGTGAATATATATTATGTCAACATTATGGTGAAGATTATAAGAAATTAGACACAATAAATTCATTTGGTTATATGCTTTTTTAGCTATGATGCTACTTCAAGGTTACAATTATTATTTCCTTTATTTATAATAATACTTTCAGTATATAGTTTTAGTAAGTATTTACGCGGAGGGGTATTAAAAATTCTATATTAAGAATTCAATATCGAAAATTCATCATAAGAAAATATATTAATACATTAAAATATGCGATTATACCACCTTTGTTTTTTTATTGTTGCTATTTATTTGTGCATATATAATATCAGGCAATTTTGACTATAAATATGGTATTTATTCATTTGGATATAATGCTTTTGGAACATATAATGCAGAACATTTGATATTATTTTTTATTTGTGTATTTTTTTAATTTTTTCTTGAGAGGAATTTTTTGGATCAATATAGGAATATATAATTGTAAATATAATAAAAATAAATTTGTAGCATCAATGATTTCATATATTGAATATATTATGATTTTTTTAATTTTAGAAACAGGTATTGGTGAAACAATTTTTTATAAAAAGACCAATGATGTATTATTTATTATTAACGAATGTTTGGGTATTTTCTAAAGTTTCTTTATGCGGTATGACACTTATGTCATTAACCCTCGTTTTAATTTCTTCGGTTTTTGTTTTTTTTTTGCATATAAAAATAAAGAAGATGTTTTAGTGGAGGTTGAAAAATAATGTACATGATTTTAAATGATCTTATTTATATAATTCAAAAGAAATATAAGATTATTATAGCTTATTTTATTATATTCTCATATTATTACTTGTGGGGAAGAAATATTGGGTTACTTGCTGAAGATAATTATTTTATAGATATGGTTTTTGGAGGAAATTTCGATTTAAGAAATTTAAGTATGGATATATTATATGCAGTTTATTTTGTTTTGAATTATGGGGTACCAATTTTTCTTGGTATAACGTTATTTTATAAAGATTTAGATGCTTCTAATAATTTGTTTTTAAGGGTTTCTGTTAATAAATGGCTTGATAGCAAAGTTCTTAGTTTTTTAATATTATCATGTTTTATGTTTTCCTATATATATATACTTGCTTTTTTATTTAAAACTGTTGAATTAACTTTTTATTTGTTTATTTTAAAGAAAACACTATATGTTACAACTGTTCAGATGCTTATATATAATTTATTGATTTTTTCAAAAAAGTCAAAGATTATATGTGGCATATCATCATTGTGTTCTTTTTGCTTATTTATTAATCCCAGTTAATTTGTATAATGTATCTATCATTTATATAATAATTTGTTTTGTGGTTGTTTTTTTAATTTTAAACATTTTAAATTATTTTATAAGATTTAGTGATATAAGGAGTTGATATGGCGAATGGAAATAAAATTAAGAAATGTTTCAAAAAAATTTAAAGATAATATTGTAATAAGTAATGTAAACTTAACTTTTAATGAAGGTAAAATCTATAGTTTTATTGGAAGAAATGGTTGTGGAAAAACTGTTTTATTAAAACTTATTTGTGGTTTTTATAAACCAACAACTGGAAAAGTTTTATATGATGATATTGATATTAATAAGGATGTTAAAATAGCTCCAAATACAAGAGCTTTGATTGAAAATCCTGATTTTATTCCCACTTTATCAGGTTATGAAAATTTAAAGTTACTTGCTGATATACAAAAAGAAAATAGGGAAAAAAAAATAGAAAATGCTCTAATTGCTGTAAATCTATTTGAAAGTAAAGATAAATTATATTATAAATATTCTTTAGGCATGAAACAAAAAAACTTGGAATAGCACAGGTTATTATGGAAGATCCTAATGTAATTATACTTGACGAACCATTTAATGGAATTGAAAATGAAAGTGTTGATAAATTAAGATCACTATTGTTAGAGGAAAAATCTCGTGGTAAAATTATTTTAATAGCAACACATATTCATGAAGACATTGATGTACTTTCTGATGTTGTTTATCGAGTTGATGGCGGTAAAGTAGAAGAAGTTTTAAAAAAATAATTGAAATAAAAAATTAAGTAATTATATAAATAATATTTATGAAAATTCTCATGATGAGAATTTTTTTCTATTGTGGTATTATAATAGTGACAAAATTGTCATAGTTAAAGTAACTAAGATGTCATATATATTTAATATAATGTATTTGTTGAAAGGAGTTTATTATGGAAATATTGAAAGTTGAAAATTTATGTAAAACATATGGTAAGGGAGAAACGCTTGTAGAAGCTTTAAACAATATTAATTTTTCTGTTGAAAAAAGGAGAATTTGTTGCAATTGTAGGAGCTAGTGGAAGTGGTAAGAGTACTCTTTTACATATTCTAGGCGGAGTTGATCGCCCAACAAGTGGAAAAGTTTTTGTTGGAGGAGAGGATGTATATAAGTTAAATGAAACGAATTTAGCTGTTTTCCGTAGAAGACAAGTTGGTCTTATTTATCAATTTTATAATTTAATTCCAATTTTAAATGTTAAAGAAAACATGACATTACCACTTCTTCTTGATAATAAAAAACCAGATTTAGAATACTTAGATGAATTAATTAAGATATTAGGACTTGAGCACAGAGTTAATCATCTTCCAAATGAATTATCTGGAGGACAACAACAACGTGTTTCAATTGGTAGAGCCCTTATGAATCATCCATCACTTTTGCTTGCAGATGAACCAACTGGAAATCTTGATAGTAAATCTAGCAAGGAAATTATAGATCTTTTAAAATTATCTAATGAAAAATATAATCAAACTATTATTATGATTACTCATGATCATGATTTGGCTCTTAATGCTGATAGAATTATTACTATTGAAGATGGAAAAATCATTTCTGATGAGAGGGTAGGAAAATGAATATATTAAATAAGCTTACGATTAAGCATCTTACAATGAACAAAAAAAGAACTATTGTTACAATTGTTGGTGTAATTTTATCAACGGCATTAATGGTTGGAATAGGACTACTTTTTTCATCAGTTAGAGACAATACGGTTAAAAGTGTTATTAGTAATAATGGTAGCCAACATTTAACGATTAATTCTGTTTTGGGTAGTGATATTAGCGCTATTTCTAAAAAATATTCATGTATCTAGCGCGACTTATTATAAGTCAGATGGGTTTGCTTTAGCAGGTAGTAAGAATGAGTATAAACCTTATTATCATATTGTTTCTGCTGGTGATGCTTTCTTAAATGAATTAAATTTAAAAGAGGGAAGATTACCTAAAGATGAAACAGAAGTTGTTATATCTGATCATATTAAAAGTAATGGTGGAATTGATTTAAAAAGTTGGTGATACCATTAATCTTGAGGTTGGGAAGCGATATATAGATGATTTTGAAATAGTAGACAATGATCACTATTACAATGATGATGAAGAGGGACATGAAGAACTCAGGGATACTGTTTTGAAAAGTTATAAAGTTGTTGGAATCGTAGAACGTAGTTTTATTGAGTACTTTGAAGCTGCTGGTTATAGCATTTTTACAAAAGATAATAATATAGCCAATGATTCTAAATATACTATGCTTATAACTTTTAAAAATCCTAAGAAGTCTTATCAATATGGTAATTCAATTGCAACCTCATTAGGATTTGTTAATATATCAAGTGATAAGATGCCAATTTATGATGAACTTGAATTTAATGATTCTCTTTTATCACTTAGTGGTATTAGTAGATTTGATAATTATATGTCATCTTTTTATGCCACTATTATTATAGTTTTATGTTTAATTTCTATTGGCTGTATTATTGTTATTTATAATTCATTTGCAATATCAGTAATGGAGAGAAAAAAAAACAATTTGGGTTATTTTCTAGTATTGGAGCTACAAAAAAACAACTTAGAACAACGGTATTTTTTGAGGCATTTATAATTGGAATAATAGGAATTCCACTTGGAGTACTAGGTGGTTTTATAGGAATTGGATGTGTTTTAGCTCTTGTAATATGCTTATTTCAAATGTCTTTAGTTTTCCTTTAGTTTTAGCAGTTTATCCATCATTTATTATAATACCTGTAATATTTATGATAATTACAATTATAATATCTGCTTATTTACCAGCTATTCGTGCTAGTCGTGTTACACCAATTGAGGCAATTAGACAAAATGATGATATTAAAATAAAAAGCAAAAAAATTAAAACACCTAAGTTTATTAAATATCTTTTTGGTGTAGAAGGAGATTTGGCTTTAAAAATATTAAGCGTAATAAGAAAAAATATAGAATTACAATATTATCTCTTTTTATAAGTATAGTTTTATTTGTTTCATTCAGTGGAATTGTTTATTATGGATTTACTAGTACTCTTGAGGTACTTAATGTGCCAGAATATAATTTAATGGTTAATGTAAACTCTAAAGATAGAAGTGATTTATCTAAAAAAGTTAATCCTATCATTAATCAGGATGGTATAGATGATTATACAGTTCTCAATTTTTCTTATTATGAAACTAATTCTTTTATAAAAGATATGTTCGATGATAAATTTAAAAAACTTATGAATTATGAATCTTATGATGATCTAGGATTAGCAATAGTATCTGTTGATGATAAAACATATCGCGCTTTACAAAACAAAGCTCATGTGAATAGTGATACTGCATTTGTTTTAAATAAATTTAAGGGAACTATATATAGTGATAATAATAGAAAAAAGCTATGATATAAAGAAATATAGTGATATACCATCAAAAATTTCTTTATGTGAATACAAGTATGATTCTGAAGATGGTGAAGGTAATAAGGTGTGCGACAGTGAAATTTCTAATCTTAAGCTTATAGATGCTAGTGTTATGGGAACAGAAGAATTAATTAATGATGACTATATTGTTGTTATTGTTAACGAGGATATGTTCAAATCTTACATTGAAAATGATGATTATGTTTACTCAACTATTTATATTAAATCTCATGATTACAGTAAATTAGATGCATATTTAGAAAATTATGCACAGGAAAATGATGGAATTTATTATACTAATGTTGATAAAAATCTTAAATTATATAGAAATATGATTATTGTTGTAAAAATTCTTCTTTATGGATTTATTAGTTTAGTTACTTTAATAGGTGTTACTTCTGTTTTTAATACAATTCATACAAGTATTAATTTACGCCGTAAAGAGTTTGCTATGCTTCGTAGTATGGGACTTACGCCAAAAGGATTTAATAAAATTTTAGCATTCGAAAGTTTATTTGTAGGAATGAAGTCACTGCTTTATTCCATACCAGTATCAATTTTTGTTGTATATCTTCTTTCTAAATCATTTGGTGGTATAGCAGTTAGTGATAAATTTATTATTCCATGGAATAGTATTTTAATTGCAACAGTAGCTGTATTTATAATTGTGTTTATTACGATGATGTATGCATCAAGTAAAATTAAACATGAAAATATTTTAGAGGCAATTAGAGAGGAAAATATTTAATATGAGTTATTAGTTATATTTGCAATTTTAGTAAATATTCATGGATATTTAAGTCATAGATAATATGTTAGCTATCAACTTGTTGATAGCTTTTTATATGCATATAATATTAACGTAATGGTTTACGTCAAACAGTTGTAAACTTCATTATGCGATTGAAAAAGAATAAATTTATAGTATAATAAATTTACGAATGGAGATGAATGTATGAACTTTATACATGAACATAAATTTACGACAATAGTTTGTTCAATTTTACTTGTTTTGGTAATTTTAGGTGTAGTATTCTTACGTGTTTTAATTCCAAATTATAGTGGTAATTTATATGGTAATCGTCTAAAAAATATCGAAAATTATAAAATAAAAAGATGATCAAATTTCTAATTTAAAAAAAAGATATAAAAGGTTTAGATGGTGTAGATAGTGTTGAATATAACTTGGAAGGTAGACTTATTAATATAACAATTAAAGTTAGTGATGATGTAAGTGTTGATACTGCAAAAGAATACGCTAATAAAACTTTAGAGTATTTTAGTGATAAAGAAAAAGAATATTATGATATGGAAATAATATTATCTTCAGTTAACAATAATAGTAAAGTTTACCCTCTATTTGGATATAAGCATAAGACAAGTACAGCTCTTGTGTGGAGTAATAATTAGTTAGGTGGTACATATGAATAAAAAGAGAATAGGAATTATTATTTGGATTGTTATTGTTTTTCTTTTGGCAGGATTTGGATTTTATTTCTTTTTCATTAAGCAAGATCAAAAATCAACTTTAACAATTGTTGATAAAAAATGGATTGAAGATAATAAAAATAATGTTATCGATGTAGGTATTGTTAATGATGTCCCTGTATTTAGTTATGAAGGTAGTGGAGTTTTCTTTTCTTTACTTCAATCAATAGAGGATGATACGGGGCTTGAATTTAATGGCCTATCATATAATCTTGGAAGCGATATGCCAAGTGATTATGCTTTTCAAATTGTTGATAGTGTAGAAAAATGATATTTTATTATATAGCGATTATTATTCACTAATAACTAAAGAAAATGTTAGATATAATGCTTTAAGTGATATAAAAGCTATGACAATTGGAGTATTAGAAAGTGATTTAGAAAACGCCAATAATTACTTAAAAGAAAATAGCAGTTTATCATTTAAAACATATAGTGATGTTAATAAATTAAATTATGCACTTACTAGTGACGAAGTAGGTGGGATTTTACTTCCAAAGACTATTTGTCTAAAAGAAACAGCAAAGGTTGGAACTCTTTATAATAGCTATAATGTAACAGAAATGCAAAAGTATATAGTATTGCATTTAGGAAACAATAAAAAACTTAATCAAATAATTGAAAAATATTATAAAAAATGGAGCCAAAATAATATGGAAATATTGTTTAATTCATATTTTTCAATTCATTATTTTGCAATGAATAATGTAAGCGACCAAGATGATGCTCAATTTAGAAGTAAAAGTTATACATATGGTTTTTGTCGATGTTGCACCATTTGATGCTTCTGTTGGTGGAAGCTTTGTTGGTACAAATAAAGAAGTTATAAAGGCATTTGCTAAAAATGCTAATATTGATATAAAATATAAAGAATTTAATAATATAGAAGAAATGACAAAAAGCATTTAATGAAAATAAAATTGACTTTATGTTTGATCAAACTGATAACAAAAAATATGATATGGATGTTGTAAATACTGTATCTATATATAATGAAAAAGTTGCTATTATCTCATCACTTACAAATCATATTACAGTTAATTCTTTATCATCACTTCGTGGTAGGAAGGTACATGTTATAAAGTCATCTAAGATTGCTAAAGAACTTAAAGATGAAGGGGCAGAACTTGTTCTTTGTAATAGTATGTCTGATTTGTTAAATAAGATAAATAGTGATTCTATTGTTGCCTTAGATTACAAAACTTATGAAGTATATTCAAGAAATAAACTTGCATCATATAAGCTTGATTATATGACCACAATTGGAAATGAGTATTCATTTGTAATTCGTGATATTAGTGATAATATGGTATTTAAAAATTATTTTAATTTTTATTTAACATTTATGAATAAAAATGATATTATAGATAAAGTTAATTATAAAACATTTAATGTTAAAATATCTAATGCAACAGCATTCTATATTTTAATAGCTGGTATTATAATTTTATTTATTTCGTTTGGAGTATTGCTTTATAGTAAAACTCATACTAAGAAACATAAAAAGAGTATGGGACGTGAAAGTAAGTTACGTTATATTGATATGTTAACATCCTTAAAAAATCGTAATTATTTAAATGATTCAATGACTTCTTGGGATGAGAGTGAGATTTATCCACAAAGCATAATTATTATTGATTTAAATAATGTTGCTTATATTAATGATAATTATGGCCATGAAGAAGGGGATAAAGTTATTGCGGAGGCTGCTAATATATTAATTAAATCCCAAATTGAAAATTCTGAAATTATACGTACTAATGGGAATGAGTTTTTAATATATTTAGTTTCTTATGAAGAAAAACAAGTTGAGTTGTTTCTTATATTCGTAAATTAAATAAAGAATTTAAAGATTTATCACATGGATTTGGAGCTGCTATAGGATACAGCATGATTATGGATGGTATTAAAACAATTGATGATGCAATTAATGAAGCAACTCTTGATATGAAGAGTAATAAAGAAGAAGCAAATAATTAAAAAGAAAGAAACAAAGGAGACTTTGTTTCTTTTAAAAGGTGGTTATATGAATAAATTAAAAGAATATGTAAAAAGAATTTTATCACATTGCAACAAAACCTGAGATTAGAATATTACCTGGTAATTTAGCATTTTTTCTGATGTTATCACTTGTACCAATTATTACTTTAGTTGGAATTTTGTGTTCAAAATTTTCAATTTCTATATTAGAATTTATATCTACTTTTGAAAATTTTCTTCCAACAGCAGTAGTAGAATTTTTTACATCCATTTTTCAATGAAACAACAAGTGGAACAAATATTATATTATTTCTTATATTAGGTTTTATAGTAGCATCTAATGGTGCTCACGCTATTATACTTGCTTCAAATGCCTTATATAAAATAGATGATGCTAATTATATTGTTAGGCGAATTAAAGCATTTTTCCTTACTATTATTTTAATGCTTTTATTTGTTTTTGCTTTAGTGGTATTAGCATTTGGAAATATTATTGTGAGTTTTATTTTAGAATTACAAATTTTTTTCTAATATTGCTTCTAGTGTATATGAAATATTTGTATGGTTTAAGTGGCCAATTGCGTTTGTTTTAATATTTATTATGATAAAAGCTTTATATACAATGGCACCAGATATGAAAATATCAAGTAAATATGTAAATCTTGGTTCTTTATTTACAACTGTAGGTTGGATTTTATCAACAGCTATTTATTCTTTTTATGCAAATAATTTAGCTAACTATGATAGATTTTATGGTAATATTTCTAATATTGCAATTTTGATGATTTGGCTTTACTTAATTTCTTATATTTTTGTAATTGGAATTGCTATAAATACAAGTTATTATAAAATAGATGATAAAAAAGAATAAAAAAATTAAATTGTTAAATATTAATTAATGAATATATGTTTTATTACCGCATATATTCGGCAGACTACTTTTTAGTACATGGGGTAGTTTTACTGTGAACTAACAAGTATTATATTATTGGTAATAATCTTCTTTCATATTCTCAAAAAAAAGTCTCTATATTAGAGACTTTTGCTATAAATAAGCAACAAAAAGGATATATTTCTATATCCTTAAGCAGCTATTTCTGTAACTTCAGCAGCATTCTTTTTTTACTTGATACTTTTCTTAATGTTCTAAGTTCTCTTGCACTCATAACAACTTTAGTACCATCTTCTAGACGAATTTGTTGTAAATTTGGTTTTTGTGCATGTCTAGTAGCTCTAAGTGAATGAGATCTTCTATTTCCAAATAATGGTTTTTTACTTGTTAATTTATTTGCCATATACATCCTCCTTAATGTTCGTCCTACGCCTTATAACTTTATCATAATATTATGATAAAGTCAAATATTTATGCGGAAATTATTTAAAAAATGCTTAAAATATAGTAAAATGAGTTTGTTAGGAGGTATACAGATGAAATATGGTTCACTTTATGTAAAAACAGATAATTCATTATTAAATAGTATGATTCGTATACCGTCTTTAATTGAGTTTGCTAAATCAAACAATTTAAAAAAACGTTATCTATTGCCGATAATAATATGTTTGGAGTAATGGAATTTTATAAAGCATGTATAGATAATAATATTAAGCCTATTATAGGGTTAGAAGTTATGGTTAATTCTCTTCCAATTGTAATTTATTGTAAAGATTATTTAGGATATAAGAATTTGATTAAAATATCAACAATTAGTTCAAGTGAAGAAGTGACAAAGTCCACACTAGAAAAATATTCAAATAATGTTATTTGTATTATACCGTATAAATCAAGACAATTATATAAAAAGTCTATTATCTATTTACGATTCATTATATTTAGGATATGAAAATAACACTCAATATGAAGTTTACCTTAAACATAATTTAAAAAATATTGTTTATATGAATGAAGTATTGTATTTAGATGAATTTGATAAAAAATATTATCCATATTTAAAAGCAATAGAAATGGGTAAAAATATTAAGGATATAGAAGAAATTAATGGTGTTCATCATTTTGTTCTAGATAGCTCTTATGAGATTAATTGTATAGATGAAATATGTGATAGTATATCTGTTACGATAAGTAAAAGAGATGATTTACTTCCTAAATATCCTTGTCCACCTAATTATGATAGTTATTCATATTTACGTCATTTGTGTAAGGTTGGTTTGAAAAAGCGCTTTGGTGATAAAGTTCAAGAAAAGTATATAACAAGATTAAATTATGAACTTGAAGTTATTAAAAAATGGATTTTTGTAATTATTTCTTAGTTGTATGGGATTATGTTAAATATGCAAAAGAAAATGATATTTTAGTAGGTCCTGGTAGGGGAAGTGCTGCGGGGTCACTTGTTTCATATTGCCTTTTATAACAGAAATAGATCCTTTAAAATATAATTTATTATTTGAGAGATTCCTTAATCCTGAACGTATTACAATGCCTGATATTGATATAGATTTTGAAGATACAAAAAGAGATTTAGTAGTCTCATATTGTACTCTTAAATATGGAATAAAAAAAGTTGTAGAAATTATTACGTTTGGAACATTGGGTTCAAAACAAGTTATTCGTGATATTGGAAGATGTATGAATATTAGTCTTGATAAAATAGATGCATTATCTAAGCAAGTTGATGCTAGAGCGTCACTTATGGATAACTATCAAAAGAACTTAAAAATTAAATTATTACTTGAAGAAGATAAAAAACTACAAGAGCTTTATAAAGTTAGCATTAAATTAGAAGGAATAAAAAGACATACTTCTATTCATGCAGCTGGAGTAGTTATGTCCTCTGTTGATATTGATGAGGTAATTCCATTATATAAACATGGTGATATGTATCTTACAGGATATTCAATGAGTTATCTAGAAGAACTCGGACTTCTTAAAATCGATTTTTTTATCAATAACAACCCTTGGAACAATTTCAAGAATAATTAAAGAAATTAATAATGATGGGATTAATTTATCATTTAATGATATTCCTTTTTCTGATAAACAAGCATTAGATATTTTTAAGTGTGCTAATACTACTGGTATATTTCAATTTGAATCATCTGGGATGATGAATTTTTTAAGAAAATTAAAACCAGATACTTTTGAAGATATATTTGCAGCATTAGCTCTATATCGCCCAGGACCAATGGGAAATATAGATACTTACATAAGAAGAAAAAATGGATTAGAAAAAAATTGATTATCTAGATCCTAGTTTAGAAGCTATTTTGAAACCTACATATGGTATATTAATCTATCAGGAACAAATAATGCAGGTAGCTCACATTCTTGCCGATTATAGTTTAGGTGAAGCTGATATTCTAAGGCGAGCCATGAGCAAAAAAAATGAGGATATTTTAGTAAAAGAAAAGGAACGTTTTAAAGCTCGTGCTCTAGCTAAAGGTTATAGTCTTGATTTAATCGAAAAGGTTTATGGATTAATTCTTAAATTTGCTGCATACGGATTTAATAGATCACACTCTGTTGCTTATGCGGTTATATCATATAAGATGGCTTATCTTAAAGCTCATTATCCTAAGTATTTTATGAGCGCTATGTTAACATTATCAAGTATATCATCAGCAAATACTAAAAAAAATATATTTATGAATGTAAAGCTAATCATGTTAAAATATTTCCTCCAAATATAAATAAAAAAGTGGTTTATCTTATACATTTTATGAAGATGGTATTTTATATCCTCTTGCTAGTATAAAAGGGTGTTGGAGAAAATATTTCAAATATAATTATTGAAGAGAGAAAAAAAAGGTATTTATAAATCTATTTATGACTTTATTGTTAGAGTTTATAATCAGAAAATAAACCGTAATGTACTTATAAACCTTATTAATGCTTCCTGTTTTGATGATTTTGGATTTAATAAAAAAACATTAATTTCTAATATTGATGTCATTATCAATTATGGTGAAATAGCACATGATTTAGATGACACATTAATGTTAGAACCAGAACTTGTTATTTGTGATGAATACTCTAATATGGAACTTATGGAGCATGAACTTGAAGTTTTTGGATTTTACTTGAGTAATCATCCGGTAACAGAATATAAAAATAAATATCAAAGTGCTATAAGCATAAAAAGATGTGGATACTTATTTTGATAAAACAATAACTACAATTGTTTATATTGATCACTTAAGAGAAAACGCTACTAAAAAAAAATGAAATGATGTGTTTTTTAACATGTAGTGATGAATTATCTAAAATTGATGCTATAATGTTTCCAAGAGTTTATGAAAAATATAAGAATGTATTATCTGAAAAAATTGTTGTTTTATTGACAGCTAAAGTAGAAAAAAAGATTTGATAAATATCAACTTATTATTGATAAATTACAAGTTTTAGATTAAAAAAACAACAGCTTATCGTAACACTTTTTGTGCTTGGTAAGTTTGTTGTTTTTTTTTAATCCATTAATATATTTATATAGATAAGCAATGTATTCTGAATTAGATGGTTTTTCACTCTGATTAAAGAATATTTCTTCTTTTTGTTTACTGCTTATTTTATCCCAACTAGTTTCAATCGTATGTCTAATAGATCTTTCAACTCTGCTTGCAGTAGAATTGGTTTTTCTAGCTATCGTTGGATATAAAATCTTTGTTATAGATTTTAAGGCATCCTCATTTTCAAGACATACTTCTATAGCTTTTACCATGTAATTAAATCCTAAGTTAGCAGGATTATGTTTAAGATTTAATAATAAATCCTCAATGCTTAAGTTTTCATTTTTATTTTCTAAATCTTTTAAAGCAAGAAAATTATTTAATTCTTCATCTGATAAGCTTTCTAAATACAATAATAGTTTTGAATATTGATTCATATGTTCTCCTTTCTGCATAGTTAATAATACATACAAAATTCGACAAATTATATTTATGTGTATAAATGGTATTTTTAATGACTTAAATGGTAAAAAGTTGTTATAATAATTGTGGGTGATATCATGGATAGAATTATTATGCATATTGATGTTAATAATGCTTTTTTGTCATGGACAGCAGTTTCTTTACTTGAGGCTGGGTTTAAATATGATATAAGAGATAGTTATGCCGTTATAGGAGGAGACGAGGAAGCTAGACATGGTATTGTTCTTGCCAAAAGTATGAAAGCAAAAAAAATGGGTATTAAAACAGCTGAAACTTTGTATTCAGCTCGTAAAAAATGTAGAGCACTTAGAGTATATAAACCTGATTATAAAATGTATAAACAAAAATCAAATTCCCTGTTTGAATATTTAAAAACATATACACCAGATATAGAGATTGCTTCCATTGACGAATGCTACCTTGATTATAGTTCTGTAAAGAATCTTTATGGTGATCCTATTCTTTTTTGCACATCAACTTAAAGATGATATTTATGATAAATTAGGTTTTACAGTAAATATTGGTATTGCTAATAACAAATTGTGTGCTAAAATGGCATCCGATTTTTTAAAGCCTAATAAAGTTCATACTTTATTTATGAATGAGATAGAAGAGAAGATGTATCCACTTTTTATAGGTGATTTATTTGGAATTGGTAAAAAAACAACAGAGAAATTACAAAAATTAAATATTAATACTATAGCTGATTTAGCACATGCTGACCCTAATTTTTTATATAAATATTTTAAAAAATCAAGCAAGTAATATGATTTTATGGGCAAAAGGTATAGATAATTCACCAGTTATTAGTACTGTTCAAAGCCCAAGTAGTATTAGTAATGAAATAACACTTGATCATGATGTTATAAATAAAGAAGAAATATATAAATATTTAGATATTTTATCAAAACAGGTTTCCCTTAGATTACGAAAGGAAAAGAAGTATGCTAGTGTAGTTGTGGTTGTTTTAAAAGATGTGACTTTTAAGAAAACAACATCAAAAGAAAATAACAAATGCTACTAATATAACAAAAAGAAATATTTGATGTAGCAAAAGAAATTTTGGATGAAATGTATTTAGATGTAGGAATACGTTTGATAGGACTTAGACTAGATGGATTAAAAACAAATGTTACATATCAAACTTCACTTTTTGAAAATGTAAAAGAAAGAAGTCATGATGAGAAAATTGATTCACTTATTGATGAAATTCAAAACAAGTATGGGGTTAATACAATTCAAAAGGGAGTAAAAAGTGATTCAAAAATTGAATTTAAATAACCTAGAAAGCTTACATTTTATGTAGGCTTTTTGATTAAAATTTAGAAATTTGATACATAATATTTTTGAATAACTGAGACTAATTTGTTCTCTATATAATTATAGTGTTTGAAACATACATTATATATAATATATATACACAATTTACTATAATATTATAATTAAAACATAAGCAAATCAAAATGAAATTGCCCCTATGTCTACTTGACAGTGGGGGGGGGGTATGATAGAATACCCATTAGAATAGAGGTGTATTTTTTTATGAAAAAAAGGGATTTACACTAGTAGAATTACTTGCAGTAATAGTAATATTAGGAATACTAGCACTCATAACAACACCATTAGTATTAAATACAATAGAAAGTACAAGATTAGGAGCAGCTAAAACAGGAGTAAATAATTATGTAGCAATTCTAGAAGATGAGTTAGTAAAGCAACAAGTATTACATCCAGAAGAAGAAATAGGTAGTGGAAGATACGAAGTTTTAAAAGATGGAAAGTATAAAGTAGGAGAAGAAGTAAAACACTACAAGTAAAAGGGGAATTACCAAGTGAAGGAACAATCTGTGTAGATGATAATGGTAATGTGGATAAGTATTCAGTTGTTATAGGAAGTTATGTAGTAAGTAATATAACAGGAGAGCAAGAAATAGAAGTAGGAACAAAAGCCTTAAATATAACATGTGATATATCAAAAGAAACTGTAAAATGAGTATAAAGGGTAATGCAAACTTATGTGAGAAAGAAAAAGTAGTAGTAATAGAATACCCAAATATAGATAGAGTAGAAAAAAACAATATAGTTTTGATAAAGAAACATGGTATACATATGAGGGAGAAATATCTGTAAGAAAAAAATACAACAATATATGCACGAGTATATGATGGGGAAAGTGCAGGAGTAACATCAAGTATAATCATAAGTAAAGCAGATAATGAACAAGTAAGTAAAACAAGTCCAAGTGTAAAATTATCAAATACAAAACCAACAAGTGTAATAGAAGCTAATATAAGACAAACAGATAATTGTAGCTTAGATACAAATACGATTGAATATGGAATAAGTGATAAAGAAGAAGGACCATATAAATATGGAAAGAATAACGTATTTGAAGGATTAAAAAATAATACAATATATTATATAAAGACAAGAGCGAATGATATAGCAAGAAATGGTGTAGTAGAGTCAGCATCGTCAAAAAATAACAACAGGAGATTTTGGAGTAATAACATTAGAATCAAATATAGCTGAATGGAGCACAAGTAAAAAGATAAAAGTAACAGGAGAAACATCAGGATCAACATTAGAATATCGTGTAAGAAAATATAATTTTGATACAAAAAGCTATGAAGTAAGTAATTGGGGAAGTTATAAAGGTGAAATAACACTAGACTCTATGGCAACAATTGAATATCCAACAACTGTATATGCAAGGTTTAATGATGGTGTAAATACAAGTAGAGAGGCAACACTTACAATAACTAAAATAGATACAACAGCTCCAACATTAACACTAGGAAAGATAAATACAACAACAAGAAGTATAACAGTGCCATATGAAGCAAGTGATAATGAATCAGGAATAAAGGCAACAAAATGTGAATATGGAACAAGTACTAGTTATGGAACAGTTGGAACAAGAAGTAATAATAGATGTGTTATGAATAATGTAAAAGCAGGAGAAAAATATTATTATAAAATTGTAACAACGAATAATGCAGGAATGCAGGCAGTAAAGATAGGAGATTCAATATCAGGTTCATTTAATGGAATAACTATGTCACCAAGTCCAAGTGGATGGTCAACAAGTAAAACAGTTACAATAAGTGGAAAAACAGCAGGAGCGGTATTAGAGTATAGTTATGATAGAAAAACATGGACAAATTATACAAATGCATTAACGATAACAAGTATGGCAACAAGCGAAAATCCAATAACGGTATATGCAAGATTTAACGATGGATATAATACAAGTGCTGAAGCAACTTTAAATATTACAACAAATGATCCAACCGCACCAACATTGACATTGGGAGGTGCCGTAAGCACAACAAGAAAAATCACAATACCATTTACTGCAACAGATAATGAATCAGGAATAAAAAGTACTACATGCAAATATAGAAAGAAGAAGCAAATGAATATACAAATGCAACAATATCTGGAAATACATGTGTAATTTATAACTTACATGATGCTGATGAAACGTATATAATAAGAATTACTACTACAAATAATGCTGGAGCATCAACTACAGAAGTAACAGTTGCTGATATATTAGATATTGATAGTATAAAGCTTTCAATTACTGAAGCGGCAGCGACATGTTCAAAAACAAAGGCGCTAAAAATTAGTGCTGCAAGTATACCAAGTGGAACTAATTTACAATATAGTATAGGTAATAATGGAACTTGGACAAACATATCCAATGGAGATACTATAACAGTAACAAGTAATACAACAGTGTATGCAAGACTGTATGATGGAATAAACCAAAGTAGTGAAGAATCGTTTACTATAACAACAATAGATACAACAGCACCAACAACTATAGCACCAAGTGCGACATCAACAACAAAGAGTATAACAGTAACAAATAAGCAAACAGATAATTGTGGATTAAATACAGGAACGCTACAATATGGAATAAGTACAAGTGTAAATGGAACATATACATGGCAAAAGTAGTAATGTATTCTCAAATCTTTCTAGTGGAACAACATATTATGTTAAGACAAGAGTAAATGATATAGCAGGTAATGGACTTACAGAGTCAGCTGCAACAACGGCAATAACACAATCATTAGGAACATGTAGTATAAGTGTAACAGATGATGGTAAATGGACAATAAGTAAGACAGCAACGATAACAAAGACAGGAAATGGAACACTACAATATAGAATAGTGTCAGGAACAACAGAAAAAGTAGGATGGACAAATTATTCAAGTGCCACAACAATAAATTGGGCGGCAAACGCAACAACTCCAACAGATATTTATTGTAGAGTAACAGATGGAACAAATATAAAAGATGGAGCAACAAAGAGTATAACAAAGGTAGATACAACAGCTCCAACATTAACACTAGGAAAGATAAATACAACAACAAGAAGTATAACAGTGCCATATGAAGCAAGTGATAATGAATCAGGAATAAAGGCAACAAAATGTGAATATGGAACAAGTACTAGTTATGGAACAGTTGGAACAATAAGTAATAATAGATGTGTTATGAATAATGTAAAAGCAGGAGAAAAATATTATTATAAAATTGTAACAACGAATAATGCAGGAATGCAGGCAGTAAAGATAGGAGATTCAATATCAGGTTCATTTAATGGAATAACTATGTCACCAAGTCCAAGTGGATGGTCAACAAGTAAAACAGTTACAATAAGTGGAAAAACAGCAGGAGCGGTATTAGAGTATAGTTATGATAGAAAAACATGGACAAATTATACAAATGCATTAACGATAACAAGTATGGCAACAAGCGAAAATCCAATAACGGTATATGCAAGATTTAACGATGGATATAATACAAGTGCTGAAGCAACTTTAAATATTACAACAAATGATCCAACCGCACCAACATTGACATTGGGAGGTGCCGTAAGCACAACAAGAAAAATCACAATACCATTTACTGCAACAGATAATGAATCAGGAATAAAAAGTACTACATGCAAATATAGAAAAGAAGAAGCAAATGAATATACAAATGCAACAATATCTGGAAATACATGTGTAATTGATAACTTACATGATGCTGATGAAACGTATATAAGAAGAATTACTACTACAAATAATGCTGGAGCATCAACTACAGAAGTAACAGTTGCTGATATATTAGATATTGATAGTATAAAGCTTTCAATTACTGAAGCGGCAGCGACATGTTCAAAAACAAAGGCGCTAAAAATTAGTGCTGCAAGTATACCAAGTGGAACTAATTTACAATATAGTATAGGTAATAATGGAACTTGGACAAACATATCCAATGGAGATACTATAACAGTAACAAGTAATACAACAGTGTATGCAATACTGTATGATGGAATAAACCAAAGTAGTGAAGAATCGTTTACTATAACAACAATAGATACAACAGCACCAACAACTATAGCACCAAGTGCGACATCAACAACAAATAGTATAACAGTAACAAATAATCAAACAGATAACTGTGGATTAAATACAGGAACGCTACAATATGGAATAAGTACAAGTGTAAATGGAACATATACATGGCAAAAGTAGTAATGTATTCTCAAATCTTTCTAGTGGAACAACATATTATGTTAAGACAAGAGTAAATGATATAGCAGGTAATGGACTTACAGAGTCAGCTGCAACAACGGCAATAACACAATCATTAGGAACATGTAGTATAAGTGTAACAGATGATGGTAAATGGACAATAAGTAAGACAGCAACGATAACAAAGACAGGAAATGGAACACTACAATATAGAATAGTGTCAGGAACAACAGAAAAAGTAGGATGGACAAATTATTCAAGTGCCACAACAATAAATTGGGCGGCAAACGCAACAACTCCAACAGATATTTATTGTAGAGTAACAGATGGAACAAATATAAAAGATGGAGCAACAAAGAGTATAACAAAGGTAGATACAACAGCTCCAACGTCTGTAAGTTTTACAACAAGTACAACAACAAATAGTATAAAGGTAACAGCAAGTGCTACTGATAATGAATCTGGAATAGCTAAGTATCAATTTAGTAGTGATGGTGGAACAACATGGACAGGAGTTCAAGACAGTAATATATATACCTTTAGTAATATAAAAACAGGAAGTTATAATATAAAGGTAAGAGCATATAATGGAACATATGGGACAGGTGGAAGACTATATAAAGATAGTGCATCTACATCAACAAAAACAGAAGAAATAGGAACATGTTCAATTAAAGTAGCAAGTAATGGACTATGGACAACAAGTAAGAGTGTAACAATAGAAAAAGGTGGAAATGGAACACTACAGTATAGAGTAGTATCAGGAACAACAGAGAAAGTAGGCTGGACAAATTATACAAGTGCCATAACAATAAATTGGAATGCAACAAAAGAAACTCCAACAACAGTATATTGTAGGGTAACAGATGGAACAAATACACTAAATCCAGCACCAACAGCAACAATAACAACAGTAGATACAACATCACCAACGGAAGCAAGTTTCACATATACAAAGTCAACAAATAGTATAAAAGTAGTGGCCAGTGGAACAGATGCAGAATCAGGAATAAGTACATATTGGTTCAGTAAAGATGGAGGAAAGAGTTGGACAGCAGCACAAACAAGTAATACATATACGTTTAGTGGCCTAACTAGTGGAACATATCCAATTATGGTCTCAGTTGGAAATGGAACATATCCAAATGGTGGAACAAGTAGTTATAAAAATAGTGCAGCAACAAACGTAACACTTGATTCACTAGGAACATGTAGTGTAGGTAGTGGTAGTCCAAATGGATGGTCAACAAGTAAGAGTGTAGGAATAACTAAAACAGGAAATGGAACGCTACAATATAAAGTAGGAAATGGAGCATGGACAAATTATACAAATGCATTAACGATAAATTGGAATGCGACAGCAGCAAATCCAGTTTCAGTATCATGTCGAGTAACAGATGGTGTAAATGTTAATTCCGGAAATACAGTGTCAGTAGCGACAGTAGATACAACAGCTCCAACATCGGCAAGTTTTACAACAAGTTCAGCGACAAATAGTATAAAAAGTAGTGGCAAGTGGAACAGATAGTGAATCTGGAATATATGGATACCAATTTAGTAAAGATGGAGGAACAAATTGGACAAATATTCAAACAGGTAATACATATACATTTAGTGGCCTAACTAGTGGAAACTATAATATTAAAGTTCGAGCATATAATAATACTTATGGAAACGGTGGAAGATTATATAAAGATAGTGATACAAAATCAGTAGCAACAAGTTCACTAGGAACATGTAGTATAGGTAGTGCTAGTCCAAGTGGATGGTCAACAAGTAAGAGTGTAGGAATAACTAAAACAGGAAATGGAACGTTACAATATAAAATTGAAGGTGGAAATTGGACAAACTATTCAAGTGCAGTAACACTTACAAGTAATACGAGCGTATATTGTAGAGTAACAGATGGAACAAATATAAATGCAGGAAGCACATTAAAAGTTACTGGAATAGATACAACTGCACCAACAGCAGCAAGTTTCACATATAGTACAACTACAAATAGTATAACTGTAAAAGCAAGTGGAACAGATAGTGAGTCAGGAATAAGTAAGTATTGGTTCAGTAAAGATAGTGGAAAAAACATGGACAGCAGCACAAACAAGTAATACATATACATTTAGTGGGCTATCAAGTGGAACATATCCAATCATGGTATCAGTCGGAAATGGAACGTATGGAAATGGATCAACAACAGGATATAAAAATAGTGCAGCAACAAACGTAACATTAGTGTCACTAGGAACATGTAGTGTAGGTTCAGCAAGTCCAAGTGGATGGACACAAAGTAAAACAGTAACTGCTTCAAAAACAGGAAATGGAACGCTACAATATAGAATAGTGTCTGGAACAACAGAAAAGTAGGATGGACAAATTATTCAAGTGCAGTGACAATTAACTGGGAAGCAAATACAACAACACCAACATACGTATATTGTAGGGTAACAGATGGAACAAATGTAAAAGCAGGAAGTAATACACAAACAATAACAACGATAGATAGAACAAAACCGGCAAAACCAACAGTAAGTTTAAAACTAGGAAATACATCAGGAAGTAGTTATACAAGCGGAGCATGGACAAATCAAGATGTATGGCATATAGTTAAATCTAGTGACTCAGCGAGTGGAGTATCGTATTATCAATACTCACATGATGGAAAAACAGGATGGAGTAATGATATAAGTACACTTGGATGGGGAGCAAGTTATACAAATGGAAAGAACCAATTATCATATAGAATAAACTGGGGAGGTCAATGGAACTTCTATGTAAGAGCAGTAGATGCTGCTGGAAACATAAGTGACAATAGTGATGTATTTACAGTAAGAATAGATAAAACAGCTCCAAATGTACCAACATCAACAGTAAGACAAAATAATTCATCAGGAACAGTAATAAGTGATGTTACAACCGATAAGTGGCATAATACAGTAATGTGGTGGGGAAGCTTTAGTGCAACAGATAATGGATCATCAGGAGTAAATAGATATGAATTTTCAACAAATTGTACAGGAAGTGTAAGTGGAACATTATCAACAAATGGATATACATATGGTTCAGGAACAAATTATAAATTCTGTATAAGAACAGTAGATAATACAGGAAATGTTAGTAAGTGGAGTAGTGCATATTATTTCAAAGTAGATACAGTATCGCCAACAACAACAGCGCCTGGAGCTACATCAACAACAAATAGTATAACAGTAACAAATAAACAAACAGATGCATTAAGTGGAATAGCGTCATTACAATATGGAATAAGTACAAATAATTCATCATATACATGGCAAAATAGCAATGTATTCTCAAATCTTTCTAGCGGAACAACATACTATGTTAAGACAAGAGCTAAAGATAATGCTGGTAATGGATATACTGAATCAGCAGTTACGACAATTAAAACTAAATCTAATATGTCAGTTTCGGTTGATTCATATAATACAGGAAATTGTTATAATGGTTGGTGTGATTCTACAGATGTATATTTTAAAATGACCGGAACAGAAGAAATAAAATATTTGTATTTAAAAACAGAGATAAATTCAATTTCATATGGTTATGCAACGGCAACGTGTGGAACAGGTAATTCACCAGGGGCATGTACAACAATTTCAAGAACAGATCAAATATCGGCTGGAAAATGGTACAGGTTTACTTATGAACGTGATCCAGAAATAACAAACGTAGAGATAAGTGGTATAACTAAAACAACTCCATCAAGTATTTATATTATTGCATCTGACGGTGGTACAAATTCATCTTCAGCAACTGCTACTATATCAAAATTAGATAGCACTCGTCCTGATGTAGCAGTATCAGAAATAAATCCTGATACAGATAGCATTAGACTTCAAACTTATATTACTCAAGACTATAGTGGTGTTGGCAGTGTAACATGTAACTACTCAACTACTAATGGTAAATATAATTTATCTGCTACAAGTGTTAGTGCTAATGGATGTACTATGACAGGCTTAGATTCTGATACGACATATTATTATAAAATATGTGCATATAATAAAGTTTCGTCGGCTTCTAACTGTGTAACAGGAAATGCAAAAACAGCCTCAGCATATACTATAATTTATAATTCACTTAGTGATTTTAAATATTACGGTCCATCATCAAGTACTAGTGCATTTTATTTTGAACCTAGCTATTCAAATAGAGCGCATGATAGTGGATGGCAATTAGCAGATAGTGGTCTTTCACGTGGCTTTTCGTTAGTATATCCAGATGATAGTACTAGTGGATGGGGTTATAAATACACGGATTATTTTAAATTTACTATTCCAGATAAAGGAGCTTCTATATATTATATGGATGTTGATTATATTAATAAATTAAGATATGTTTCATTTGATTTGGATTGTGGGGAAGATTCTATAAGTGCTGATCCCGGTGATGATGATACATACACTTTCCAATTTACATCGTCTGGTACGAAAACTTGTTCATTGTATTATCAGGCATACGCTGATGATGCAAACGGAGGTGTAAGTGGATTCAGAAGTTTTAAACTATATTATTAAGTTAAGTTAAAGAAAGGAAATAAAATATGAAGAAACAAATAAAAGTTTACTTGCATTGTTACTAGTGGTTACACTAGTAACAGGATGCGGGTGTACAAAGAAAGATAACAAAAAAATAATACAAAAGATGATGTAAAAGTAAATACAGAAGAAAATGTAATAAAAGATCAAACATTTGAAGGATTAACATTTACAAATACATCATTAACAACAACAAATGGTGTATCAACATTAATTACAGAAGTAAGTAATTCAACAGGGTCAGATTATACATTAGAAGAATTTACAATTACAATAAAAAATAAAGATGGAGAAGTGATTACAACTATTCCAGGGTATGTTGGAGATGTAATTAAGAATGGTGAAACAAGAACAATTAATAGTTCAATAGATATTGATCTATCAAATGCTTCTTCAATCGAGTATTCTGTAAAGAAATAATAATTAAAAGAATTATCGTTTGATAATTCTTTTTTCATGTTAAAATAATTAAGAGGTGTTTATATGAATAATGAGATTATCAAGGAAATAGCAAGTGAGCTTAATATAGATGAAAAGTATGTTTTAGCAACGCTAAAATTACTAGAAGAAGATAATACCGTTCCTTTTATAGCACGATATAGAAAAAGAAGTAACTGGAGGAATGGATGAAGAAAGTATTAGAAAAATAGAGGAAGTATATTCTTATCAAGTTAATCTTTTAAAAAGAAAAGAGGATGTAATTCGTTTAATTGATGAAAAAGGTCTTCTTACTGATGATATTAAAACTTTAATTATGGCGTGTAATAAGTTAATTGAGGTTGAAGATTTATATCGACCATATAAAGAAAAGAAAAAAAACCAAAGCAACAGATGCGATTAACAATGGACTTGAACCATTAGCTAAAATGATTATGTCATTTAACATTAAAGGGGTCTATTGATTCTGTTAGTGCACGCTTTTTAAATGATAAGGTATTGAGCTGTGAAGATGCTGTTAAAGGGGCTTCTTATATTATTGCAGAATGGATTAGTGATAATGCATCTTATCGTAAATGGATAAGAAATTATATATATCGTAATGGTTCTATTACTTCTATAATAAAGAAAAAAAATGCAAATGATAATGATAAAATATATGAAATGTATTATGATTACCATGAACCTATTAAATACATAAAAAGTCACCGCGTTTTTAGCTATAAATCGTGGTGAAGCAGAGGGCATTTTAAATGTATCTATTACTTCTCTTACAGATGAAGTAATATCTTATTTAGATAAAAAAATTATTAAAGGGAATAATAAAGAATTAATAGATATTGTATCATCTGCCATACTAGACAGTTATAAACGTTTAATATTTCCATCTATAGAAAGAGAAATTAGAAGTGATTTAACTGATAAAGCCAGTGAAGATGCGATTTTCTCTTTTGGTAAAAACCTAGAAGCTTTGCTTTTAACGCCACCAATGCGTGAGAATGTAGTTTTAGCTTTTGATCCTGGGTTTGTTAATGGTTGTAAATTAGCTGTTATTGATAAAAATGGTAATTATTTAGATTCAACTGTGATAAAGCCATTTTTAAATAGTAACTCTAAAGATAGAATTGATATGTGTAAAAAAGTAGTTGTGGACCTTATAAATAAATATCATGTTGACTTAATAGCTATTGGAAATGGAACGGCATCACGTGAAAGTGAAAAGTTCTGTGCTGAGATGATTCATGAATATAAGTTATCATGTAAGTATGTGATTGTATCAGAAGCAGGGGCATCAATTTATAGTGCGTCTAAAGTTGCAATAGCAGAGTTTCCTGATTTAGCTGTTGAAAAAAGGAGTGCTGTTAGTATTGGAAGACGTCTTCAAGATCCATTATCAGAACTTGTAAAAATTCCACCTGATGGAATAGGGGTTGGATTATATCAACATGATGTACCTAAAAAAAGACTTAATGAATCACTTGATTTTGTTGTTAGTAAAGTTGTAAACAGTGTTGGTGTAAATATTAATACAGCGTCAACTTCACTTTTAAGTTATGTATCAGGTTTAACTAAAAAACAATTGATAAAATTATTGCTTATAGAAATAAATATGGAAAGATATATTCTCGTGATGAGATTAAAAAGAATAAACTTTTAAGTGATAAAGCTTATTTACAAGCAATTGGTTTTTAAGAATTATAGATGGTGAAAATATTTTAGATGAAACAGCTATTCATCCAGAAAGTTATCCTATAACGCTTAAGTTACTTGATAGTATTAATGAAGATTTATCTAGTATTGGTACGAATAAATTAATAAATAAGTTAGATAATATAAATATAGATGAATATGTTGATCTTTTAAAACTGACAAGTATACGCTTAGTGATGTAATTGAATCACTAAAAAAACCTAATCGTGATCCTAGAGATGAAATGCCACAGCCTATTTTGAAAAGTGATATTTTAGAATTAGAAGATTTAAGGGTTGGAATGAAATTACAAGGAACTGTTAGGAATGTTGTAAGTTTCGGAGCTTTTATAGATATTGGACTTCATAATGATGGACTTGTTCATGTATCAAAAAAAATGTCACATGATTTTATTAAAGATCCAATGGATGTTGTATCAGTTGGTGATATAGTTGATTGTTATGTTGATGAAATTTATTTAGATAAGAAAAAAGTGTCACTTAGTCTAATTGAACCAAATTCATAAGGAGGAGAATATGGGATTTAATGATTTTCATAAAGGATTTGTAAAAGATAATAGTATAAAACCAAATGCTTCTTATAGTAATAAATTTGGAGCACGTTCTATTGATGATATTATAAAAGATAGATATATAAAACGCGATGATGCATGTAAAAGTCAAGAACTGTTACCTCGTAGAAATATTGATTATCAACAAAATATGAAGGGACAAATTAATCTTCGTAATTTAGATAAGTAAGCATAAGCTTACTTTTTTTCTTGACTTATAAGAACTTTATTAGTAGAATATTTGTGCATTATTTAGAAAGCGTGATTAAATGGAAAAAATAAGTATAGAAGAGCTTGTTCAAAAAGAAAAATATGATGACATATATAAATTGTATGGAAGAGATAAATTTCTTGAATATGCACCTAGTAGCTATCAGAAAGATGATATACTTGATTTATTATGTGATGGGAGATTTTATTTCATATATGAAAAATATGGAGCTAAAACTTATCAAGAGTGGTTGTTTAAAATGATAGAAGATGATGTATTATATGAAACTGGTAATAGATTTTTTAGCTAAGTATGAAGTTTTTAAATATAGGTGGAATGGTATAGTTAAAAATTTACGTGATACATGTGTTACAATGGCTTTTATTGTGACGGCTTCAATGCAAATTGGTATTTCTAAAAATATTTATGATAATAAAAAAAGCGGTTGCTACTGAATTAAGTGATTATAATGATTATAATAAAAAAAGTATGCCTCATATATCAATAGTCTTGGTTTGAATGATTTAGAAACTGTTATTAAAGTTATGTATGACATGTGGGATGAAATGTATTTTTATCTTATCCCTCCAGAGAATTATGACAAAATTGGAATTAATAGACTTAGTATTTATGAATATGGTGTAGGGGTTTGTAGAAATATGGCTGATGATATGACAGCTAAATTAAATGCAATTAATAAATCTTATGATGCTACTAATTTAATTGTTAATATGACAACTACTAATGGAGTGGATTGTAATAATATTAAAAGAAAGTTTTTAGAAATAAGTAGTGATAATGAAACAAATAATGAAACTAGTAATGAAGAAGAAAAAGAAAGATGAATCATTTTTTACTAATCCTAACCTTGTTGGGAATCACATGGTATCTTGTTTCTATGTCAAAGAAAATAATGTTATTATGATAGCAGATCCAACTAATTCGTTATTAGGAATTATGAAAAAAATGGAAAAATTTATTTGTTTCAAAAAAAAATGGCGATGGTAAACTAGAAATAAAGTATTTTGGTAATATAATATATGGAACTGATAAAAAATTAAACGAAATATATATTAAGAGTTTCTTTACCAATGGTGATATTGATACTTTAGATGATTTATTTGGAATAGATATGCAAAATGAAGCTATAGATAAAGTTAAGAAATATAGTTTTAATAACAAAAAATAGATTATTACTAATCTATTTTTTTTGTCTATTTTAACGATACTTAGTTCTTTTTAAAATAATATTTTGTACTATTATAATCATTATAAATACTTAGATATTTATCAGTAATTATTAAGATAAATCCTCTATTATGAAGTAAATTTAAATAATAATCTATGACATCTTTAGTATTTTCAGTTGTAATAATACAGGTTATCTTTCCTATATTTTTCTTTATTAGCTACTATATATTCTGTTTTAATATATTCTTTTAGTAAATTTGTATAGTTATTTGTATCATCTAGTACATATGAATTTTCTTTTAAGATAGGGCTTATTATTTTTTTAATGAGGTTATTTTTATCTAAGTTGAATCCTTGATATGTATTTCTTCTATCTAATTCTTTATCAATATCGTTTAGAATGCATAGTTTTTTTTCTATCCAAGTAGGTTCTATTAAATCATCAATATTAGGATCGGCTGTAATTCTATGAATAACAATATCATCTCTTAAATATTCTAATTGGTCACATACAATATCTATGTATTCTTCCTTGGTTAAAATATGAAATGTTTTTGTTCATATATTTTAGCTAATTTTGTATTTTTTAAAATATTTAACATATGAATTTTTATACCTTGTATATCTAAATTATTTAAATACTTAGCTGTTTCTATCATCATATCTTTTGTTTCGTATGGAAGTCCATTGATAATATGAACAACAACATTAATATTTTTTTTCTCTAAGTCGCATAACAGCATCATTAAAGCAAGATAGGGTATGACATCTATTGATAAATATAGACGTTTTATCGTGAATAGTTTGAAGGCCTAATTCTACTTGAATATATGTTTTTTTGTGATAATTCTTCAAGATAATTAATGACATTATCATCTAGTGAATCAGGACGCGTTGCAATAGCAAGTCCAACAACATTTTCTTCTTTTAGAATTGTTTCATATTTTTCTTTTAAAACATTAAGAGGTGCATACGTATTGGTATGTGCTTGAAAGTATCCAATGTATTTACTATTGGGCCATTTTTTATCGATTTTAATTTTTATATTGTGAAATTGAGTTGGAAGATCATCATTACTATTTCCTGCAAAATCGCCACTTCCGAGATTAGAACAGTAAATACATCCTCCATATCCTACTTTTCCATCAATATTAGGACATGTAAAGCCAGCATTTAAACTAATTTTTGCCACTTTACTATTAAATTTATGCTTTAGATAAGTATCAAGCGTATAATATCGTTTAAAATTGCCCCATTTTGACTTTTTCATAAAACCACCAAATTAATTATACCTTAAACAATTGTGAAAAATATATGAAAATTAGAAAAAATGTTAATTTTCTTTATAAAATATATAAAATTTGCTATAATGTATGAGGAGGTAATAATATGAAAAAAAATAGTTTATTAAAAGCTATATTGTATGTTTTTCTAGCATATGTAGTACTTAGCTGGGTTGTAAAAGTTGGAACATATTCAAATGGAACATTAACTGCAACAGATACATCACCAGTTGGACTTGTAGATTTAGTTCGTTATCCAATCGTAACTCTTTCAAGTTCATTATTTGTTTTATCTGCTTTAGTTATTTTAGCTATTGGTGGATTTTACGCTGTTTTAAATAAAACAGGAGTATATGGAAATATAATTGAGGGAATAAAGAAAAAATTTAAAGGTCAAGAATTTAAGTTTGTGATAATTTCTGTTATTGTACTTGGAGTTTTAGCTTCACTTACAGGACTTACATTACCATTATTTATCTTAGTACCATTCTTTACAGCTGGTATTTTGGTTCTTGGATATAAGAAGTTAACAGCTTTCTTAGCTGCAATTGGAGCTATCTTAGTTGGTAATATGGCATCTACTTATGGATTTAATATAAATGGTTATATTAAATATTTCTTAAGTGTAGATATGAATAAAACCATTTTTTACCGTATTATATTTTTAGTTGTTGTACTTGGTATTTTAATTTTTGTACTTTCAAAAGTAGCAAAATTAGACTTAGTAAAGCCAAAGAAAGCAACTAAAAAGACTTCTAAGAAGGATACTTTAGAAGCAGAAGTTAGTGATGATGTAATTCCTTTATATGATGGTGTATCAAATAAAAAAGAAGAGTGCTCTTCCACTTATTGTTGTTACTGTTATATTAGTTGTTATTTCACTTCTTGGTATGTATAATTGGTCTAATGGCTTAGGAGTTAGTATATTTGATAATATTTATGAATCAATTACTTCTTTTGAAATTAATGGATATCCAATATTTAAAAATTTAATTGGTTCATTAGATCCAATTGGATATTGGTCAAATTATGAATTTGTTTTATTAATTGTAGTAGCTTCTTTATTAATTGGATGGATTTATAATTTAAAATTAGGGGAAACTGTATCAGCATTTATTGACGGAGCTAAAAAAATGGTTCGTGTTGCTTTATACATGGTTTTAGCCAATGTAATTTTCTTGATGATGAATTCAAGTAGTACAGGAGCTAATATGTATGTTACAATGGCTGATAAGGTTATGGGTCTTACAAGTGGATTTAATTCATTTACGACAGGACTTACAAGTGTTATTGGAAGTTTCTTCTATAATGACTTCCCATATATGTTGAATTCGTTATATTCAATGTTATCTACATATGAAGAAAAAAATTACCACTTATTGGTTTAATTATTCAAAGTTTACATGGATTTATGATGTTAATTGTTCCAACAAGTGCTATGTTAGTTGCTGGTCTTACATATTTAGATATTCCATATATTGATTATTTGAAGAAAATGTGGAAATATTTACTTATGACATTCTTAGCAGTTGTAGCTTTAATTGTTGTAGCAACAATTATCTTATAAAATACGGGAAACCGTATTTTTTATTTGTTCTAAATTAAATATGTGGTATCATATTTATATGAAATATGTAATAGATGGAAATGAATACGAAGTTGTTATTCAAAAAAAAAGAATAATAAAAATTCGTATATTAGAGTTAAAGATGATATGACTATTTTAGTTACAACTGGGCTTTTCACAACAAAAAAGCAAGTAGTAAGTATTTTAAAAAAATAATGAAGATATTATTAAAAAAATGATTTTAAAAAAAGAAGTTAGAAAGGAAATAGAAAATTCATTTTATTATCTTGGTAATAAATATGATGTTATTATAATGAATGGAACAAAAAATGCAGAATTTAGTGGTCATTATGTTTATACTGAAAGTATTGAAGTGTTAGATAAATGGTATAAAAAAATGAAGCTAAAACTATATTTTTAGAACATTTGAATGATAAATATAACTTATTTGAAGAGAGCATACCTTATCCTAAACTTAAAATTAGAAAGATGAAGACAAGATGGGGTGTTTGCAATAAAAGAGATAATTCTGTTACATTAAATTTAGATTTAATGAAATATGATTTGAGAGCTCTTGATTATGTAATTATTCATGAATTATCTCATTTTGTTCATTTTAATCATTCTAGTTCTTTTTGGGCTTTGGTTTCTAAATATGAACCCAATCATAAAGAAATTAAAAAAATGTTAAATAATGAATAATATTGGACATAAATTTTATGTCTTTTTATTTATAATAAAATAGGTGATTTTATGAAAGTAAAAATATTTGATGAAGGTCATGAAAAAGATTTAGAGAAGGCTGTAAATGATTTTTTAAAAGAGAATACTGAAATTGATATTATTGATATTAAGTTTCAAACAGCAATTTCTATTTTTTCTGAAGAGCAGATTTATTGCTTTTCTGCCATGATTATTTATAATTAATTATATATTTTTAAAGTTATACAAAATAATATTGGTGATATTATGAAAACAATTCTTTTTACAGGAGCAAGAAGTGGAATAGCAGCAAGTGTCATTAATAAGCTGTTAGAAGAAAATTTTAAAATATATGTAACCGTTCATACAAAAGATGAATTAGAACAGGTAAATAGAATATATAGTAATTATTCATGTGTAGAGTGTTTTGTTCTTGATGTTACATCTAAAATTGATAGAGAAAACTTAGAAAAATAGATATTGATGTTATTGTATTAAATGCCGCACTATGTATTGGTGGAACGCTGGTTAATTTAGATTCTTCATTAATTAGAAAAAAATTATGAAGTTAATGTTTTTTCTAATTTAGAATTAATCCAAACTATTTTACCTAATATGATAAAAAAGAAGAGTGGTAAGATAATTGTTATATCTTCACTTGCAGGAATTTATCCTGTTAGCTTTATTGGAAGTTATTCTTCTAGTAAAGCGGCTTTAATTAAAATTACTGAAACACTTAGACGTGAAGTTAAATTAATTGATAAAAATATAAAATTCTGTTTAATTGAGCCAGGATTTTATTATACTGGATTTAATCAAGTAATGTTTGATGAAGCTTATGACACATTAGATATATATTTTAAAAACAAAAAAGGATATTATAATTAATAGAAATAAATTGATTCATAAATTTATAGAAAAGAAAAATCTTGATTCAATTGTAAAAAAGATAATTAAAGCAATTAATAGTACAGGTAATAAGTTTATATATAGAGCCCCATTCTTGCAAGTTGTTGGTGCAAAAATATATAGTTTATTTTTGAATAACTTTTATATAAATCTTTGTTGTGTTAAAATATAGAAGGGGATAGATATGGGTGAAAAGGGGGAGCCTAAAAAATAGAATAAAAGAATGGAATTTAAGACGAAAGATAAGACTTAAAAAGAAACAGGAAGAAGTTTTAGAGAAAAAAAAGAAAAGCAAAAGAAAAAGCTGAGAAGAATAATTTAGAGAGATTACCACTAAAAGAACGCATTAAGGTTTCACTTAAGTTTGTGTTTGGAATATTTTTAGGTTTTGTAGAACATATAAGTAATAATTTATTAAAGAAAACAGAAATTGTAAGAAAAGACGAAAAAAAATAATAATGAAAATAAAAATATTAAAGATGCTATAGATATAAAAGATAATGAAAAAGAAAAAGATAAAAACATGGAATATGAGTCTTTAGATAAATCTAGTAAAGATATTAAACCTATAAAAGAAACGTATAAGGAAGACGTGTATCCTTATACAAAAGGAGTAAAACAAAAGCCTCATAAAATTATACCTTTTATTTTGAGTATACCTTTTGCTGTAGCAGAAAATAGTAGTAAAATTAAGCCAATAAAGATTTTATATAGTAATCATTTTAATGAATCAAAAAATCTAAGGAAAGAGAGCTTGAAACAAAAAAAAAAGCAAGAGAAAAATATGTTCAAAATAGAATTAAAATGTTTACAGCTAATATAAATGATGTTAAAAACAGTTTAAGTAAAGTATCAGAACTAGATGACTTTGATAAAAAAAGAGAATTAATAGAACTAAGAAGTAGGGTAGTTAATTTAAAAAACAGTATTTGAGTTTTAGAGATGAATGTAATGCTATTGGGTTTAAAAAATAAAGGTAATAGATGATATTGACCCATATAATTTAAGATATAGTGCTAGTTATATCACAGCACTTATAAGTGAATGTGAAAATGAACTTTCAGGGATTAAAAGGAAAAAAAAGCAGATAAAATTGATTCTGTTAAGAATGATATGAACACTATAAAGAATTTGATAAATACAAATATAAATGAACAAGATATGGATATTGACAAGATTAGAGTTGCTTTTAAGAATGCAAGTATGGGAAAGAAAAGAAGTAGTATTGTAACAGGTGTTCATAATTTTTTAACAAAAACAATTAATATTGGAATGAGTTTAGTGCCAGTAGCTGTTTGTAAAAATAAGGCTATAGGTATGCTTGGTAGTGTGGTTGTTTTAAATAACCGTATACGTTCTATGAGAAAAATGATAAATAAAAAAAATCAGAATATAAATGATATTTTATATAGTGATATATCATCATCAATTCAAGCAGAAAGAAATTGTGTTTTAAAGACAAGAGAAATGCTTAATGATGCTAAAATACAACTAGAAAGTTTAAAACAAGAATTTGTAATGGAGTTTTATTATGATATGGATCGCTATTTAGAAGCAAACGATATTATGTTAGAATTTTCTGATATTATGTATCAACTTTCTAGTAGAGAAGATGCACTAGATGAATATGAAAATAAATTATTTAATGAAGATGAAAAATTAAAACAAAAAGTAAAAATAATGAATTAAAATGGGGTTTATTAATTCCATTTTTTATTTGTATTAATTTATTTTTAATATTAACTATTATTAATAGATGATAAAATTTTATATTTTGTAGAAAATACATGTAATTTTTGATATAATGCTTATAATGGCAATAAGTCAATAATATAGTATTCAGGAGGAATTTTATGAGTAAATTTAGTATAATTGTACCTATATATAATGAAGAAACTTCTATTCAACGCTGTTTGGATAGTATTTTCAATCAAACATATGGTGATTATGAAGTTATTATTGTGACTGATGGAAAATATAATAAAAGTATTTTTAAAATATAGGGAAAAATTTTCTGATAAAATTAAATTTATGCATATTAAAAAGACAAAAAACATGTCTATATATGAAAAGACACTCCACAAAGTATCAGGTGAATATTTATTATTTATAGATTGCAACGATTATATTGAAAAGAATTTATTAAAAATTTTAAATTCTAAATTAAAGGATTATCCAGATATAGTTCGCTTTCAAGTGAAAGAAATGCAGAATGCCAAAGTTTGTATGTATAGGGAACTTCCATTTGAAACCGTGAGAGGGCTTACTGCTTTTAAAAAATTTGAAAAATATCATTATTTTGATAATATACAACTGTATTTATATAAAAAAGAATTCATCGACAAATTTTATAAAAAATATTCGAAATATGTAAATGACAATTTTTTTTTTGCATTAGGTTCTTTTCTTGTGTCACAAAGCTGAAAAAGTGAAATCAATAGGATATGTTGGATATGTTATTGAAAAAAGATAAAAATAAAATTACAAATTCTCCTATGGAATTATTACAACAGTATAAAATTTTTTCTAAATATTTGGTTAATTGTAAAACAGATAATTTAACTATGTGGAAATCGTATGTCGCAAATTTATTGATACAGAAAATAGTTGATTTGAAAGCTAAAAAATATAAAGAATATTTAAAATCATTACATGAAAATGGTATTTTCAATTTAGTAAAAACAAACCGGTGTTGAAAAATGGTTAATTTGTAATTATCCTAAAATGTATTTTAAATTGAAAAAGGAGGATAATGATTAGTAAATGAAAACAGGATTTGTAATTGTCAATTTTAATGACTATGAAACAACGGAAAAAATAATTAAAAATATTTATAGTTATAATATTATTGATGAGATTGTTATTGTAGACAATTGTTCTACTGATGATTCTTATTTACATTTATTAAAATTAAATGATGACAAAATTTCTATTATAAAGAGTGATAAAAATAAAGGGATATGCATCTGGTATGAATATAGGAGCTAAATATCTTATAAAAAAATATGGACAGTGTAATATTATATTTAGCAATGCAGATATTATTATTCATAGTGAAGAGGATATTAAAAATTTAATTGTGACATTAAATAAAGATACAACTTATGGTATAGTTGCTCCTACTATTGAGGAAAGAACAGGGTTGAATCGTGGTTGGAAAATTCTAATCCATGGCAGGATAGTATATTAAATTTGGCTTATATTCATCGATATTTAAGACCTAAAATGTTATTTTATGATGAAACATATTATAACGGATTGGTATCTGTTGAAGTAGTTTCAGGGTGTTTTTTTTTGTATGCGTTCAGACGTTTTACAAAAAGTAAATTTTTTTGATGAGAACACATTTTTATATTATGAAGAGAATATTATAGCAAAGAAATTAAAACAAGTCGGATATAAAATTATGTTACATAGTGATATATTTGTGTTTCACAATCATTCTGTAACGATAGATAAAAAAGCATACACAGTATTAAAAAATTCAAAATATTAAAGCAAAGTCAAATCTATTTTCAAAAAGAAGTATAATAATGCTAATAGTTTTCAGATTTTTTTGTTACATCTTACAAACAAAATAACGTTATGTTTTTTAAATGTTATAAATTTTTTTTTGAAATGGTAAAATGTAAAAAATGAGAATTTAATAAACAATTTTTAGTATAAATGTACAAGTTTTAAGACTTGTCTTTTTTAAGTGGAAGAAAATGGATGAGAAAAGTAGAAAATAAAAATATATTTTTGTTTCAAGAATAGTAGTAATTAAACTAAAATATTAGATAAAATGATTGAGATTATAGCGGTGTAGTTAATTTTTTTATAAGTTAATAATTATATGAAAAAGTGACTATTAATACTGATATAAAAATTGAAATTAGAATAAAAATTTTCCTTTTATAGAACATTAAAAGATATATTTAAAATTCGTTTATTATTTATCGGATTGCAAAATTGCTTGTTTATCCTAGATAATTTCACCTATTTATGGAAATATAAAAAAATATGTGTTATACTATAGAGAGAATATTGTGTATGGAGGAAGTATTATGAAGCAAAGAAATAATGTGGCAATTAAGATTGAACATGTAACAAAACGTTTTAAGCTATACTATGATAAAGCGTCTACTTTGAAAGAAAAAATTGGTGTTTTGGAATAAGAAAAAATCAGAGAGTAGAACCGTATTGGATGATATAGATTTAGAAATAAAAAAAAAGGAGAAACTGTTGCTTTAATTGGTACAAATGAGTGGAAAAAGTACTCTTTTAAAACTGATGACAAAAATAATTTATCCAACTGAGGGAAAAATTATAACCCAAGGAAAGTTAACATCGTTGTTGGAGCTAGGAGCTGGGTTTCATCCTGATTTTACAGGAAGGGAAAATATTTACTTTAATGCATCTATATTTGGCTTAACTGCTGCTGAAATAGATGCACGTGTAAACGATATTATTGAATTTTCTGAATTAAATGAATTTATTGATAGTCCAGTTAGAACATATTCCTCAGGAATGTATATGAGACTTGCTTTTTCAGTTGCAATAAATGTTGATGCTGAAATCTTATTAATCGATGAAATATTGGCTGTTGGTGATCAGCATTTTCAGGATAAATGTTTTGCAAAGTTGGAAGAATTGAAGCATAGCGACAAAACAATCGTTATTGTTAGTCATAATCTTGGTGCAGTAAAACAATTATGTGATCGCGGTATTTGGATTTATGATGGTAAAGTTCGTTTAGATGGCAATGTTGATGAAGTGCTTGATGAATATATAAAAGTTTGTGGGTAGGTGACATATGTTTAAGAATTTATATAATTATAGACAGTTATTAAAAAGTAATGTAAAAAAGGAAATTAGAGGAAAGTATAAGGGCTCTTTTTTAGGCGTTTTATGGTCATTTGTTAATCCTTTATTGATGACTTTGGTATATGCAATTGTATTTCCATATATTTTAAAAAATACGGGAGATAATTATGTAACTTATATTATCGTCGGAATCTTGCCTTGGACTTTTTTTACAACCGTTATTAGTCAAGGAACTTTCTGTGTGTTGGGAAATGCAGGAATTATTAAAAAGTATATTTTCCAAGAGAAATTCTTCCTGTTTCAATTGCGTGTAGTGGATTAGTAAATTTTTTGATATCTTGTATTATTATGTTTCTTTTTTTAGCTTTTAGTGGCATAGGTTTTAGTATTTACATATTGTGGTTACCAATTATAACTATTATTCAGTTTATACTAACACTAGGAATAATTTTTATTACAAGTGCAATTAATGTATATATTAGAGATGCAGAATATATTATAAATTTTATTATAAGTATGTTATTTTATGCTACTCCAATATTATACAATTCGGAAATGTTTATAGGTACAAGTGTAGAGTGGATTATTCATTTAAATCCAATGGCAACACTTATTAATTCATATAGAGATGTTTTATTTTATCAAACTATGCCTAATATAAATTCATTAATAATTGTATTTATGATGAGTGTACTACTTTGTATAGTGGGATATAAAATATTTAAAAAATTAGAAAAAGGTTTTGCAGAGGAAGTGTAAAATGACAAAATTTGCTTATATTGTTTTACACTACAAAAATATAAATGATACAATTGAATGTTTACAATCAATCAAAGATAAATATAATTCTCCTATTATAGTGGTTGATAATGCGACTATGAATAATGATGACATAAAAGCAATAAAAACATATACAAATGATTTAATTTTATTAGAAGAGAATAAAGGATTTGCAAAAGCAAATAATATAGGTTGTAAATATGCAATAGAAAAATATTCTCCTGATTATCTCGTTGTAATAAATAATGATATACTGATTACCGATATGGCGTTTGAGTCTAAAATAGAATCATGTTATATGAAGACAAAATTTGATATATTAGGCCCTAAAATAAACACAAATAACGGAGATTCTGTAAATCCATTTAGAGCATATAGAACGTTAGAAGAAGTAGAACATGCGATTGCTAGAGCCAAAAAGGAATATCTCTATTTTTAAGAGTAAAATTAAACGCTTGTTTTTTTAGCGTTTATCATAAATTTAAGTATTTTAATAGAAATATTAAACATCTTGAAAATGGTCAAAATGCTCTTTTTAATGTTCCATTGCATGGATGTGCTTTAATATTTTCAAAAAAGTATTATCAAAAATATGAATATGTATTTTACAATGAAACTTTTTTATATCATGAAGAAGAATTTTTATTTTATAGAGTAAATCGTGATAAATTAATATCTTATTATGACCCTAATATAGAGTGTTTTTCATAAAGAGGGATCTAGTTTGAATTTTACTTATAATAAAAAAGAATATATGAAAAGGAAATTTTTAGAAATAAAGAAATATTAAAATCATTAAATTTGTTGTATGATGCAATGAGGAATAATAAAGAAGTTTGAGAGGAGAAACAATATGAATAATAATCCGCTAGTTAGTGTTATTGTACCAATATATAATGTAGAACAATATGTTGAAAAAAGCAATTATTTGTATATTAAAGCAGGATTATAAAAATATAGAGATAATATTAATTGATGATTGTTCTACAGATAATTCTTTAAATATTATTGAAAAGTTTGCAAAGTATGATCATATTCATTTGATAAAGTGTTCTAAAAATGGTGGAGCTGCTTATGCAAGAAATAAAAAGGATTAGAAATTGCAAAAAGGTGATTACATAGGATTTGTTGATCCGGATGATTTCATAGATATAGATTACTATTCAAATTTAGTAAAAGTGCTGTTGAAAATAATGCTGATATTGTTGTTTGTGATATAAATATTATATATCCGGATGGTAATACTGATAGAAGAAAATGCGGAACACAATCAAATAATAAACTAGACTTTATAAACAATGGATTAGCAGCTTCATCATGTAATAAACTTTTTAAAAGAGAAATTCTAAAAAATAAAATTTATGAAGAAACTAAGAAAAATGAAGATTTATCATTTGTTTTACCGTTAATTATAAATTCAAAGCGAGTTGTTTATAACAATAAAGTTTATTATAATTACTATCAAAGATGCAATTCATTTCAAAATTCTGCATTAAGTGATGAAAAATTTGATATTTTCGATAGTGTAGATATGACTTTAAAAAAAAAGAGAAAATGTAAAAAAATTATAATGAATATGAAAGTGCAATCGTCTATAACCAATTAATTGTATTTTTAATGTATGTAATAGGAAAAGAAGACTCATTTAAAAAGATATTATTATTTAAAAAAGTATCATATTTTATCAAAAAATACAACATAAATAAAAATCTATATTTTCTTTCTTTTTTTAGCAAATTCAAAAAAGGCTTATAGGATTTATTATAAATTATTAATAGAGTTAAATGCAAAGGGATTGATTTTTCTTTGACTCTTTATTAATGTGGTTATATATAAAATATAAAAAAAGAAATAAGAAAATAATAAAAGATAACATTGATATCATAGACTTGATACAATGCGCAAAAAAATCAAAAAAAAGTTGAAATTGAAAAAAAGATATCTGTAGTTGTACCAAATTATAATTATGCTAAATTTATGTACCAAAAATTTATAGCATATTGAATCAAGATTATAAAATTTATGAACTTATTATTTTAGATGATAGTTCTACTGATAATAGTCGTGATTTAATTGATGAAATTAAAGAAAAAAAATTATCTCCATACATTTTTATAAAAACATGTTATAATGAAAAAAAATAGTGGAAAAGCTTTTTATTCAGTGGGAAAAAAAGGAGTTAATCTAGCAACAGGTGATTATATATGGATTGCAGAAGCAGATGATTATTGTAAATCTACATTTTTAAAAAATGTAATGAGATTAAAAGATGATGTGATTATTTCATATTCTGATACTGGTTTTATTGATACAAATGGGAATTTAATTTTAAAAAGTATAAAAAAGAAATTGATATTCAATCATCACTACATTGGAATAAATCTTATATAAATGATGGAACTTTAGAATTCCAAAATTATACATATCTAAATTGTACAATTGCAAATGTTTCAAGTGCTGTTTTCAAAAAAAACGATTATACAGAGGAATTTAAGATTGCTAAACAATTTAGACAGGCTGGAGACTGGGTATTTTATGCATGTGTTATGCAAAGGGGAAAATAGCATATACAAATAAAATATTAAATTATTATCGTGTCCATGGTAATAATGTTACATCTACCACTAAAAAGCAAGATCATTTGAATGAAATAATGAAAGTTCATAAATTTTTTTTTGAAACAAAATTTAACTTATCTAAAGTACAGAAAAAAGAAAATAGACGAGAGATATGCTTTTTAAAAGAAGTATGGAAATTGGAGGATTGAAGAATGAGACGTATTATTAGAAAAATAATCCCATATAATATTAGAAAAAAATATACAGATATAAAGAATCAAAAAAAAATAGATATTTATAAATTAAATCCTAAAAAATTAATGATAGATGGGAAAAAAGTATCTGTAATAATTCCAAATTATAATTATGAAAATTTTATTGAAGAAAGAATTGATTCGGTATTAAAACAAACGTATCCAATATATGAATTGATAATTCTTGATGATTGCTCTATAGATAATAGTGTAAAAGAAAATTATGAGTGTAATGGAAAAATATGAAGGAATCATTAAATATAAAATTGTTGTCAACAAAGAAAATAGTAAAAGTGTATTTTCACAGTGGCAAAAAGGTTTTAAAGAGTCAAATGGAGACTACATATGGATAGCAGAGGCAGATGATAGTTGTAGTCCATATTTTCTTGAAAATGTAATGAAAGGTTTTGAAGACCAAGATGTTGTTATATCATATTCAGAAAGTATGCGTATTAATGAAAATAATTATATAATTAAAGAATCATGTCGTGATTGGATGGAAGGAGTAAGTAATACACGTTGGAATCATAGTTTTATTCATTCTGGTGAAGAAGAAATAAAAGAAGCCCTTTCAATGTGTAATACAATACCTAATGTTTCAGCTGTTGTATTCAAAAAGAAGAATCAAGTTGATATTATAGAACAAGCAAAACAATATAAAATAAGTGGTGATTGGTTTGTATATTATACCTTATTAAAGAATGGTAAAATAGCATATTGTAAAAAAGTCTAAATTATTTTAGAAAGCATAGTCAATCAACTAGTACAGTAGCAAAAAAAGAAATAGAATTAGAAGAAGTTTTAAAAATTCAAAAAGAAATTAGAGATAATTATCAATTAACTTCAGAACAAATTATGAAACAGCGATATCGATATGGTAATCTAAGTAAAGAAGTTGATTCGAAATTTTTAATGAAAGTAAGTGATATGATGGCCAAAAAAATAGCTTGGATTATACCTCATCCAATAAAAGGATCAGGTGGAATTAGAACAATGATTCAAAATGCAAATTTCTTATCTAATTCAGGTTTTTGAATGTGACATATATGTTGAAGAAGATTTTATGAATGATTCAGATACTATGAAAAAAAAGATTACAAAAATATTATGGTGAGTGCAACTGTAATGTATATGTTGGTATTGAATTAAGAAAAGAATATGATTTAGTTTTTGCTACATATTCAATTTTAACAGCAGATTATGTTAAGTATATGGAAAATGTTAAACATAAAGCATATTTTGTGCAAGACTTTGAACCTTGGTTTGAACCAATGGGAGGGACATATTTAGATATGGAAAGAACATATCGTTATGGCTTACAAGGTATTAGTATTGGAAAATGGTTAACACATAAAATTCATAATGAATTTAATATGCCAATGACTTCATTTCCTTTTTGTGCAGATTTAAACACATATAAAAAATTAGAAAACATAAAAAAAGAAAAAGCATTATGTTTTATTTATCAACCAGAAAAGCCAAGAAGATGTAGTAAATTAGGTTTTGAAGCTATTGCTTTAGTAAAAAAATTAAGACCTGATGTAAAAATATATATATATGGTTCAGATGCTGAAGCGTATGTAGATTTTGATTTAGAAAAATTTACATATTATTCCTATCGAAAAATGCAATGAACTATATAATAAATGTACTGTTGGCCTTTGCATATCGTCGTCTAATCCATCGAGAATTCCATTTGAAATGATGGCTGCTGGATTACCAGTTGTAGATTTATATAGAGAAAATAACCTATATGATATTCCATCAGAAGGAGTTTTACTGGCAGAAACTACTCCAGAGGCGATTGCAACGGCTCTGATTGAAATTATAGATAGCCCAAAATTACAAGATAAGATGTCTAAAGCTGGAATTAATTTTATGAAAAATTATCCACTTGAAAGGGGATACAATGATTTCCTATTAGCAGTAAATCAAGTTTTAAATGGAGAGAAAGTTATAAATACAAATGTAGAGAAAATATATAATAACCAACCTGTACAAGCATCACAAGAAGTTATGGATGTTAATTATATTATAAAACCCGTACCGGTTGCATGTGCACATACTGGCAAAAAAATAAGATTTTTAGTTCGTTGTAAAAAATTTATTATTAGAAAACTACATAGACAATTGTAAAATTTATGAAAAATATAATACGTAAAATAGCCAGAAAGTTGTACTATTTATTACCAATCTCTCAATCAAAAAAGGGAAGAATTATATCAAAAAAGAAAAGAAAAAAATGAGTATAAGGGGATATCATTAGATGATATGTATAATACTTTATGCAAATATGATATAATTTCCTTTGATATTTTTGATACATTAATTACTAGAAATATGTATGAACCAAATGATATTTTTAAATTGATGGAAGAAAAATTAAATATAGAATCATTTACAGAAAAAAGACAATTAGCTGAAAATGAAGCTAGAAAAATATTAAAAAAGATGTTAATTTATTTGAAATATATGAATCATATAAAAATATAAATAAAATATCATCTAGTGAGGTAAATAAGATTCAGAAATTAGAAAAAGATTTAGAATTGAAATTTATTATACCAAGATTAGATATGTTAAATTTAATTAAAAATTATTTGAAAAAAAAATAAAACTATGATTATAGTGAGTGATATGTATCTCGATAAAACTTTTATTCTTAAGATGTTAAAAAATGTGGTTATGATAAAAAATATTTTAAAGAAATATATATATCAAATGAAGTAAACATGAGAAAGGATACAAAAGAAATATGGGATTATATCTCCAAAAAATATAAAAAATATCGAATGATTCATGTTGGAGATAATGATAAATCGGATGTAAATTATCCAAAAGAGTATAAGATTCATACATTTAAAATTATGAGTTCTAAAGAATTATTTTATAAATCACGTATATATAATAATTTAAAACAATACACGGAAAAAAAAGAAATGTAAGTGATTCAATATTTTTGGGTACGATTGTTAATAAAAAGTTATTTAATTCTCCATTTTCAAATTTAAAAATAAATACAGTAGAAGATTTAGGATATAGTTTTCATGGACCTATATTAAATGAATTTTTAAAATTTATAGTAGAAAAATCAGAAGACGTAGATGATTTGTTATTTTTAGCTAGAGAAGGATACTACCTTCAAAAATTATATAATGACTATATAAAAACATATCATTTAAGTGCTAAAAACAATATTTATTTTTTAGCATCTCGAAAAGCTACATATACGTCTACTTTGTATGATGAAAATGATATAAATAAATTAATTGATAAAGAGTTTACTGGATCATTTAGAAAATTCATGAATCAACTATTTGACATAGATGTTGATGAAGAAATGGAAATTACACTTCCTAGTGACTTAGATATAGTATCTCAGAAATTAAAGCCATATATTAAAGAAATTTTAAAAAATTCAAAAGAAGAAAAAGAAAGCTTATATAAAATATATTAAACAAACTATAAAGCAATTTGATAAGAAAGAACTAGGTATTGTAGATCTTGGTTATTCAGGAACTATTCAATATAATTTAACCAAAATGTTAAATAAGGAGTTTATTGGATTGTATTTAACAAATTCATCAAATGTGAAAAAATACAGTGAACAAAGTGAATTACAATTTTGTTTTGATATAAATAAAAATGAAAATTATAAAAAAATATATTTTACTATTCTTTAATTTTAGAGTTTTTATTATCTGCACCTTATGGTCAGTTGCAAAGATTTGAAATTAATGACAAAGTAGCAAAACCGGTATATAATAATGAAATTTTGGATAAAGATAAGAAAAAAGTTTTACAATTAATTTATAAACAAGTTGTTTCATATATAAAAGATATTCATGATTTTTCCAATGTTTACAATATTACACCTAGTAAAAGATTTGTTAGTTTGTCTTTATACAAGTATAGTAGATAGTGGAATCATTAATCAAAATGTAAAAGATTATTTTGATTTTATGGATTCATTTGATGCTAGTGAAATTAGAAATGTATTTAAAATAATAAGCAAGTATTAAAAAATATATAATCAAGTTTCTTGTCAATAGTGTTATTGGACAATAAATTTTAAAAATGAATTTTTGATTATGAAGGGTGATTTTATGAATCATCCTTTTATAATACTTTTAATAAAAAAAATACTAGATATAAAATAATCATATTTTTTATAACAAAAACGATTTTTGATATATTTGCTAAATTAATTTTTCTTTGTGCTTTGTGATAGGATTTGTAAATTTTTTTAGAATTATTAAGTAACTTAAATAATAGACTTATAGATATAAATTGAATTTATATAGTTTATAATGGTAGATTATATCTAATTGATAATTTATTATATAAATTATATAGATGATTTATTAATTTAATCGATAAACAATTTTATTAATCAGTAATTAGATAGGTAATATTGATTATCTTTTTTTGGAATATGAGATTTAACTTATTTAAATACTTTATCTATTGTTTAATAAATGATATACTACTAGATAGGATAGAGGTGATTTTATGAATTATATTGATAATGTTAATTATAGAATAAAAAGAATATTTTAATGTTTTAGAACCAAAATATCCAAGATGGCTTAATGATTATATAAATACTAAAGAAATGTTGCATCAACAATACATAAGTATTACTTGTGGAACAATTTATTCTGATTTATATAAAAGTGATTTCTTTTTTTTTTCTACTTTAGACCATTCGATTGCCGTAGCACTTATTATTTGGCATTTTACTCATGATAAAAAACAAACTTTAGCTGGACTTTTTTCACGATATTGCAACACCTGTTTTTAAGCATTGTATTGATTTTTTAAATGGCGACTATATGAATCAAGAATCTACTGAGGATTTAACAACTTTGATTATTAGTAATTCCAATGAAATAATGAAATTATTAAGACGTGACAATATTAATATTGATGATGTATGTGATTATCACATATATCCTATTGCAGATAATGATACACCAAGGCTTTCATCTGATCGATTAGAATATTCTCTTTCTAATGCTTTATTTACATATGATTTAAAAAGATATTGATTGGGTATTTAAAATATATAATGATATTGAAGTTGGTACTAATGAAGATGGTATAGCAGAACTTGTATTTAAAACAGAGGATGCTGCATTATCTTTTGTTGATGTGACTAGCAAGTTATCAATAATATATAGGGAAGATAAAACAAGATATTCCATGCAACTACTAGCTGATATTATTAAACGCTTAAATAATGATAATGTTATTAATAAAAGTGATTTATATACTAAAAAAAGGAAGAAGAGATAATTGACATTATAAGAAAATCTAATTGTAGTAGTATTTTTAATAAGTGGGAACATGCTAGGGAGGTAATTTCATCAAAAACAAAACCAGAGGGTGTATATTATGTTCACCATGCCTCAAAAATAAGATACATTAATCAGCTTGTTAAAAATTCTAGAATATATAATATAAATAAATCAGCCAAAGAAATGATAGATAATAATTTAGCATATGATATGTCAAATTATATTTATCTTGGTTAAAAATAGTTTAGTTGGGAGGATTTTTTTTTATGGCATCTGCTATAATACATATTGCTGTTGCAAAAAAAAAGTTAATGATATAATAAACAGAAATAAAAAAGATTTATATTTAGGTGCAATAGCACCTGATGCGGCAAAAAAAATAATTGGCATTGATAGAAATATAACTCATTTTATAAAAGAAGATAATGTTGATACACCTAATATAGCGTATTTTAAGCAACTTTATTTTGATAAAATAAAAAGTGACTATGATCTTGGTTATTACATTCATCTTTTAACTGATGAATTATGGTTTAGCGAGTTTTTACCTAATTTTGTGTTAGATGATGAAACAATAATTGATCCATCTGGCGAAAAAGTTTCACTTGTTGGTATTACAATTGGTGATATCATTTATAATGATTATACAAACTTGAATGCTAAAATAATTGATTATTATAATCTTGATTTAAAACTTTTTATGAAGAATTTGAATATCCTAGTCCAACTATAAAAGAAGTACCAGAATGTGCTTTTCCACAAGTTATTGATAAAATGGGACTTATAATAGCGAATTCTACAAAGTATAATTATATTTTGAAGTTGGATAAAATAACTCATTTTGTTGAATATGCAACAGTATACGTGTTAGAAAAAATTGAAGGAAGATAATTTAATTTAGTGTTAAGGAAGATATATATGGAAAATGATATTAATTTATTTAAAGATAGAGCTTGGATTGAAATTGATTTGGATAATCTAAAGCACAATATAAATGAGATAAAAAAAAGTTATTTCAGACAAAACAAAGATTATGGCAGTTGTAAAAGCAAATGCTTATGGACATGGAAGTATCTTAATTGCCAAAAAATTAGAAAGTATAGGTATTACTGATTTTGCTGTTGCAACATTGGATGAAGGAATTGAACTTAGAAAAAATAATATATCTGGTAATATTTTAATACTAGGGTATACTAATCCAACAGATTTAAAATATGTTATTAAATATAATCTAATTCAAACGATTGTTGATTATGATTACTCACTTGCTATTAAAAGTTTAAATTTACCTTCTAAACTTAAATGTCATGTAAAGATAAATACAGGTATGAATCGTATTGGAGAGAAATTCAATGATTTAGATAAAATAGAGGATATTTACAATAATAAGAAACTTGAAATTCTTGGTATCTTTAGTCATTTATGTGTTGCAGATTCAGATAATGAAGATGACATTAAGTTTACAAGAATGCAAATTGCTAATTTTGATAACTGTATTAAAAATCTTAAGGAAAAAGGTTATTGTGTTGGACTAACTCATATTCAAAGTAGTTATGGTATTATTAATTATAATAATCTTGAATATGATTATGTTCGCCCAGGATTAATCATGTATGGTGTAGATGGAAATGATGATATATACAAGAATATAAAACTTGATTTAAAACCAGTTTTATCACTTAAAGCAAGAGTAACCAGTATTAAAGAGATAGACGCAGGTGAGAGTATTAGTTATGGTAGAACTTATGTAGCCTCATCAAAACAAAAAATTGCTACCGTTGCAATTGGATATGCTGACGGAGTGTCAAGATGCTTATCTAATAAAGATGTAGTAGTAAAAATTAATGGTACATATAAAAATATTTTAGGAAAAATATGTATGGATCAATTAGTTATTGATATGAATGATGTGGACGATATAAAAGTTGGTGATACCGTTTATTTTATTGATAGTGATGATGATAAATTAAGTGCACTTTCGCTTGCTGATAAAGCTTGTACTATAACTTATGAACTTTTAAGTGGATTAGGTAGTAGATTACCAAGAGTAAAAAAGTAATATTAGAAAATTTAGATTTATGGTGATTATATGAAAAATAATGATTTAGAATTTCTTTTTTAATATTCTTATGTCTGATGTACCTTCTTTATCAATTAAAAAGTATGAGGATGATATTTTCAATTTAATACCTGAGTTAAAATTGTGTCAAGGTTTTAATCAAAATAATGATTGGCATATTTATGATGTTTACTTACATATTCTTCATGTTGTAGATTTGGTATCTAGTAATTTACCATTACGTTTAGCTACACTTTTTCATGATATTGGTAAACCTTATACATATACGGAAGATAAATTTAAAGTAGGACATTTTTATGGTCATTATAAAGAATCAAATAGAATTTTCTTGCTGTTTGCTAAAAAATATAATCTAGATGATAAATTAGTAAGTATAACATCTAAACTTATTTATTATCATGATATAAATTTTGACTCATTAGAAGATAATAAGCTAAAAGAAATATTAAATGAATTTAGTAAAGAAGAATTATTACTTTTATTTGAATTAAAAAGAAGTGATTTGCTCGCACAAAATAGTAAGTATCATTATTTACTTCATAGTTATGATGAAACTATTAATAAACTTATGAAATTCTATTGATAATGCTATAAAAGTAGAACTATTTTTGAAGAAATGTATGAAATCAAAAACTCAAATTTAATTATATTGTTCAACAAATAAAAAGAGGTGTTTTGTGCAAAATTTAATTAATATTGAAGCTTTGGATAAAAATAATATAAACAGTATTTTTTACTGAAGATTTTGATTTGTTATTAGAAGAAACCAAAAATAACGGAAGTGGTAATAATGAATAATGATAAAATAACAAAAAGATATATAATACCAAATTTTTTAACTATTTTAATACTAATAATTAATTTCATATTATGCTATTTTAATTTAGATAATTTAATTAATTCTAATGATACAGTTGGTAATTTGATTGGTGTATTTGGTTTATTATGTAGATGATGGTTATACAGGGACTAATTTTGATAGACCAGAATTTCAAAGAATGTTAGAAGATATCAAAAATAAGAAAATAGATGTAATAATTATAAAAGATTTATCAAGATTTGGTAGAAATTATATTGAAACTGGTAATTTTGTAGAAGTAGTATTTCCAGCTATGGGAGTATCTGTAAAAATTATGAAATAGAGGAAAATCATTAGATTACTATGGTAATGATTATGTTTTGTTAAAAATTTATTTAACGATATGTACGCAAAGGACATTTCAAAGAAAAGTAAGAAGTTCTTTAATTGTAAATGAGAAGGTAGTAATTAAAAAATTGGAGACAGATATACTAACCATATTTTTGAGAATATTAAACACATAGATGAATACGGAAATGAATATTGGTATGCTATGGAACTTTCAAAAAGTTTTAGAATATAAAGACTGGAGAAAATTCTTAAAGGTTTTAAACAAAGCAAAAGAAGCTTTGTAAAAATTAATTAAAAATGAGTAAAATATGTTAAAAATTGCATAGGAATTAAGATGGTGATTACGAGACAATAACTCGTAATAATATAAAGAAGGTGTATTATGGAATATAAATTATCAACATCATCTAACAAAGATATAAATAGATTAATCGAATATAAAAAAGAACAATTTATGAATATGCAAAAGATTTATCTAGACTTGGTAGGAACTATATTATGGCTGGTCATTATTTACAACACTATTTTCCAACTAAAAAAGTTAGATTTATTTCTATTAATGATGAGTATGATAGTTTAAAACATAATAATATTATGGATAGACTAGATGTTCCATTAAAAAATATGATGTATGATCATATAGCTTATGATACGTCTAATAAAATCAAAGAATCTCTAAGGATAAGTAAAGAAAATGAAAATTTTGTAGGGCTTCTGTGATATATGGTTATAAAAAGATCCAAATGATACTCATAAATTAGTTATAGATAATGAAGCTGCAGATGTTGTTAGAAAAATATTTCATATGTATTTGCTTGGTATGACTAAATCTGAAATAGCAGATGAATTAAATAAAAACGAAACATTAACACCTGCATTATATAAAAAAATAATGGTTTAGGCTATACAAAACCTAAAAAAGATAATAAATGGAATTATGAAATAATAAATAGAATACTTAGAGATGAAAACTATACCGGCACTTTAGTTCAAGGAAGACGAAGAAACGAAAGTTATATTACACATAAGGAAGTTAAGAATCCAGAAGAAGATTGGATAAAATGTGAGAATCATCATGAGGCAATTATTGATAAGGTTAATTTTATAAAAGTTCAAGAAAGATTAAAGATTCAAAGAAGAAAAACTAATAAAAATGATATATTATCAGGATACTTAAAATGTGTTGATTGTAATGGTGCCATGATGCTAGTTAAAGGTAAAAAGAACGAATACTATTATTGTAGAAATAGCATAAGTAAAAAAGATTTGTACAAAGCATACTTTTTAGAAAAGAGAATTTACTTGAAGAAGTATTAAATCAAATAAATTTAAAGAAATTAGATGACCAAAAAATCAAAGAATTAAGTAGGGAAGTTGTCATCAAATATCTTGACTTTGTTATCGTTTATGAAGATAATAAATTAGAAGTAATTATGAAATATGATATAGAACTAATGAAAAATTAAAGTTAATAATATCGAAGGAGGAACTTATGAAAGTAGTAACAATATGTGGTAGTATGAAATTTAAAGATAAAATGATGGAAGTTGCTAGAGATTTAGAAATTAAAAATAAATATGTAGTTATTCAATGTGTTTATAGTAATGATAAATTTAATGAAGAAGAACAAGTTTTATTAGCAGATTTGCATTATAAAAAAAAAAAATTGATATAAGTGATGCAATATATGTAGTTAATGTTGATGGTTATATAGGTACATCAACCAAAAAAGAAATAAATATGCAAAATCATTAAATAAAGAAATTTTTTCTTTTAGAACCTCTAAACTATTAAAATTAAAATAGATTTTGAGCTAATTCAAAAATCTAATTTTTTTATGATAAAAAAATTAAATTGCTATTTTTCCCTTATTTTTTTTCAATACTTTCAATATTTCTAGGTACTATTTTAGGTACTAATATTTTATAAATTATCTAATAAATTGACTATTTTATCTTGGGCTGTAGGGAATAAGTGCATATATACTTCTTGCATTACTCTTAAACTATGACCCATTCTTTGAGACATCATTAAGAAGAACTTACCTGAATCAGTTTCACCTGATTTAAGATATTCATTTATACATAAGCTTACGTGGGAGTGTCTAAACTCGTGTATAGTTATAATATTTTTTCTAATCCAGCTTTTTTAAAATATGTACTTTTGCTTTGATTCATTTTATAGGTAGATAGAAAATCACCATTACCAAAGACAAACCAATCATTACTAAAATCTTCATATTGCATAACTATATCTTTATACTTAGTTAATTCATTATATAGAGTGTTAGACATAGTTATTTCTCTATTTTTACAATTCTTAGTAGCTGTTATTTTATATCTTCCTTTTTTTTACATTAGTAGATAGTGTTTTATTGACTTTAATAACTCTTCTATTGAAATCTATATCATTCCAATTAAGAGCTTGCAATTCTCCCTCTCTCATACCTGTAAAGTATAATGTAAGGAAGAAACAATGCCAAAAGTCATCATCTATAACAGCTATAAGTTTACAATATTCTTCATATACAATATATCTTAATTTATCCTTAGTTTCAATAACTTCATCATTTCTTCTTTTAAATCTACCTGATAAAACTACAGGATTATAATTTAATTCATATTTTCTATTGGCGTAAGTAAATATCTCTTTAAATACTACATAATATTGATTACAAGTAGATAACTTTATTTTCTTATTAGTTAACTTAGTTTTCCAATTTTCTATATCAGCTACTTGTATTTCATCAATAAACTTATTTTTAAAATAAGGCTTAATATTATTTTCATATTGAGATTGATAAGATAGTAGCGTAGATTCTCTTATTCGTTTCTCAGCGTCTTTAAAATAATCATCAGCTACTATATCGAATCTTTTCTTAACAGGTATATCTCTATTAAGTAAAAATACTCTTTCTTCAGCCTTAGCTTCTTTTTCTAATAAGTATCTTTTTAGATGTGTAGGGAACTAATTTTCCCTCAGTATTATGATAGTATACTTTAAAAACGCCATTGTCTACCATCTTTAGTCTTTTCTTTATCTTTAAAAAAACTGACATTTATAGCACTTCCTTTATTGTGTATTCGGTAAATCCGTGCTATAATGTAAAAGGAAACTCATTACAATTATAGCCTCGGTTATATTTGTTTAAGATTACCAGTCTTATGTGGGTTTTCATTCGGCTCTTAGAGTTGCACCTCTAGGAGTCTTTTTTATATTTATTTATTCATAGCTTCAGCTATTTTTTTAGCTTGCATATCCATTTTGTTTTCATCGTAAGCTTCTATTTGATTATTTAAGATATTTTTAAACTCATTAGGATTTGTTATATAACCAAACTCGAATACTGATGACGCTGTAGTTATTACTATAGTTCCATAATTAAATATTTTACCAAAGAATCCCTGTAATACTTGGACGCTATTGATTTTATTTAATGGACTATCTAATTCATTAGTATTAACTAATCCAATTTTACCTCTTATTCGTTTATTTGTTATTTCTAACTTAGTTGTAAAATATCTAATTAAATCTCTAGGCAACCATACAAGACCAATTAAGATACAACAAGCGAAGAAATCAACAATTAACTTAAATACTAAGGCAACAACTGAAAGCTTAGCTTTTTTAATAGTTTCTTCCATATCCATACTCCTTTCTTTAAAAATACCTGTACTAGCGTATTTTTTGACATAAATAGTTAAAATATGTGCTTAAAAGGTCAATTTTTTTTTAAAATATTGTGCATTTTTACCATTTAGAGCATAAAAACGACCATTTAAAGCAAATATTAAGTTTCCACCCAACTTTATTGATATAATAAATAATTTATAATATAGCGTTGAAAGGGGGAAACGCATTGGAAGATTTTAAGAAATTATATAGTGTTTTGCAAAAGATGGGATTGATATAAGATTATATATAATCCTAATAGAATATTTCTTATAAGAGATATTCTTATTTTTTGTCATCTTTGATAATATAATTCTTATTTATCTTAGCAAACTCTATGAGCTTATCAAAGTTTTTTTTAGTGAGTGTCTCATTCTCATTTAAGAATCCTTTTTTAATAATGTTTCCTTTAGTAGCTCAATTTCTTCTTCTTCCGTGATTTCAGATTTCTTATAAATATCATTTACAGGTGGGAAAAACTCATCAATAGGAACTTTAAAAACATTAGCAAGCCTAAAAAGTAAATCTTGATTTACTCCTCTATCACCATTTTCATATCTTGATACAGCTTGTCTAGTAATGTCAAGTTCTTCAGCTAATTCATCTTGAGTCATATTACGATGTTCTCTAAGTTTCTTTATGACACTCCCAGCGTATTTTCTTAAATCAACTTCATTTCTCATTGTTTTCACCTACCATTTTCAATATTGAAATCACATCTTAATTATAGCATTAGTGTAAATAAAAGCAACAAAATGGAACTTTTTTTTAAAAAATTAAATAAAAGTTATTGACATACGCACCAATATGGTGCTATGATTAAGATGTCAAAACAAAACTAAGGAGGTGGATTAAATGCAAGAAAAAGTTAATTCTTTTAAAAGAAGAAAAAAACATTAACTAACAAAGAAATGGCTGAATTACTTGGTATTACGCCCGTTCAGTATAGAAAAAAAGAACGTGGTGAAGTTCAATTCAAGCTAAATGAAATGTTAAAAAAATTAGTGAATATTTTGGCAAAACGATGGACGATATTTTTTACCATCAAAGCACCAAAATGGTGCGTTAGAAGATAAGGAGGCGTAAAAGATATGAGTACAGGAGTACAAATAACACTAATTATTTGTTTCACGTTAATAGCTATTATATGGATAGCTTGTAAATATAACGATACAAATAATAACAATAAGAAAAAATAACACATAAGACTAGCAAAGAAGAGGTGAAAATAAATGGAAAAGCCTTACTTAAACATAACTGAGTTATCAATTCTTCTAGGACAGGGAAGAAGATATGCTGAAAGAGTTATGGAACATTTACAAGAAATAGCTAAAGAAAAAAATTATTATATTCCCAAAAGTGGTAGAGATGTTTTGATACCTACACATTTAGTAAAAAAAGAATTGAAGATTCAAAAAATTATATTAACGAAAGAGGTAAATGAGAATGAAAAGGACTAAAAGAAGATTAAAGAAATGGGTTAGATATACCTTATATGTTTTATCAATAATAGCTGTAGGAATTGTATTAGCTTTGATATTAAAGTCAGGTATAGATAGATTTGAAAGAATAGCCCAAGAATGTGATAAGGATAGAGGTTATACTTGCTCTTATTATGATGTAAGACAATATAGCTTAGGTAAATAGTTATGAATCAAAATAAAAAAAAGATTTATAGATTGGTTGAGAATCCATAAATCAAATGTAAAAAAAAACAATATTTTTACAATTTAATTATAACAAAAATTGTAAGAAAAGGGAATGGAGGTAGAAATAAAAATGGCTTTAAGAAATCAACCTTATTTTCCTTTATACGTTCAAGATTTTTTAACTGATGAAAAATTAGCGGAATGTAGTGCTGAGTCTACAGGTGTATATATAAGACTAATGTGTATTTTACATAAAAGTGAAGAATACGGCTGTATTTTGCTAAAGACAAAAAGACAAGCAAACTTCTAGCACTATTAAAGATTTTGCTTATAAACTTGTTAGACAAATGCCTTATGATGTTGAAACGATAGAGCGTTCAATAACTGAATTGATAGAAGAAAGAGTTTTAACTTTAGAAGATGATTTATTATATCAAAAACGAATGAGAAAAAGATGGAATCCTAAGTGATAAAAGGGCTGAAGCTGGAAAAAAGGGTGGAATGAAAAAAAAAACTCTAAAGATTTTGCTATAGCAAATAGTGTAGCAAATAATGAAGCAAATGACCTAGCAACTACTGAATATGAATATGAAGATGAAATTGAAAATGAAATTGTAATTGATAATAAATCTAAAAAATAAGGATAAAGCAATTTTAGAAACTATTAAAGAAATTATTGACTACTTAAATATAAGAACTGATTCACATTATAAACATTCAACTGATAAAACTAAATCTTTAATCAAAGCAAGATTAAATGATGGATATAAAGTTGATGATTTTAAATTAGTTATAGATAAAAAATACGAAGAATGGGTAGGTACTGATATGGAAAGATATTTAAGACCTGAAACATTGTTTAGTAATAAATTCGAGGGCTACCTAAATCAAAAAATTACAGCTAAGAAGAAAACACTAAAAGATATTTCTATGAGTGACATAGATAGAGCTATTGAAATTGAAAGAAAGGGTAGTGGATTATTTTGACAAAATTAGAATTTTTGAAAGGAATGAAAAAAGTTAGCTAATTACTTTTTAAAAGATTTAAGTGATGAAGAATTAACAAGTTGGTATGAAATTTTTAAGGATATTGAGGTTGAAACATTTTATATGTCAATTCAAGAAATAGGAAAAAAAGTAATAAATATTTTCCGGTGTTGAGTGAATTATATGAAGAATGTAGAAAACAACGAAAAGAGTTTTTTCTATCAATATTAGAAAACAACAAGTCAATCCCTGAAAATAGACTTGGATACTTAAAAGTATGGTTGATTGTATTCGATACAAAAAGAATATCCAAAAGAAATAATAAAAGAAGTTCTTAGCTATAAAAATCTAATTTAATTGAAAAAAAGGGAACTCCACTTATAGGTTAAAAAGTAATGGAAGAAGAAAAATTAAGTAGATATTGGAAGTTAAGAAGAGCTTATAACACTTTAAATCTAAATTATGATGTTTTGAAAACTGAAAGTGAATATAAAGATCGAGTTATTACTCGTCAAAAAAATGAAATAGCAAAATTAAAGGAGGAGATTAAAAAATGGCAACAGCCAAAACAAAAAAAAGTTGAAGAGAAGAAAACATATAACTTCGGTGAAAAAAAGACCGAAAATATAAATGGAAAAACTTTACCAGTAGAATTTATAACACCAAAGTATAAAGAAGCTAGAAATAAAGCTATTGAATTATTGGAAAGTGATAAATATAAAGGAATATTGGAAACAAGTGATTTTTGGATATTAGTTAATACTTACGCTAATAAAACTAAGGCTATGTATAGCGGATTAATCATAAGCCACGATGGTTGCTTAAAAATAAATGATGTTTTAGATGAAGAATTAAAATTTAAACCTGAATGTATGACGCTTGATAAAGATGGTTATAATGGCTCTTTAGTATTTACTTATAATTGTCCTAAACAAGGAATCTATGAAGTTGGAGAGGTAAGTAAAGATAATTGTAAAAATGATTATCCCTACGCTATGGCTTTAAAAAAGATGTATGGATAGAGTAATTTTAAAAAAATAGCAAAATAGACTTACTCAGGAATTTATAGTGATAGTGAAGCCGATGAATTTACAAAAAGAGTTGATGAAGATGTTGTAGAAGAAAAACCTAAAACTACTAAAACAGCAACTACAAAAAAAACATCGACAAAAACCGAAACCAAACAAAAAGGTGGAGATCTACCGATTCAAAAACTCAAGTAGAACTAATTAAGAAATTATATACAGCAGAGGAGTTAATTCCTTTAATGAAAAAAAATTGGAAAAGTAAAAATTGTTGAACTTACTTTATTAGAAGCAAGTAGTTTAATTAAATTAAAAGAAAATGCAAAAGTGGAACAAGCTGTAGAAGTACCACAAGACGATGATAATTATTTAGATTAGGAGGAATAGAAAATGGAAGAAAATAAATTAGTAATCGTAAAAAGATAATGAAATAGTAATTGATAATGATTTTATAGAAAGATATAGGAACTTTAAGAAAGTTCAATTAGAAATGGATTTAATAGAAAAAAGATTTTAAAGCTCAATTAAAAAGTGCTATGGAATTAGTAGGAAAAGATAAATTGATATTAGATGGTTTTTCAGCAAAGATTAAAGCTGGATATACAACAAAGAGATTTGATTCTACAAGATTTAAAAAAAGAATGTCCTGAAATTTATGAAGAATATTCTAAAGATTCAAGTGTATCAAGTTCAATATCAATAGAAGTTGAGTAATGATTGAGTTTATTGATGAACCACACATCTATCTAGTAAATGGAGTTATTACTCCTAGTGTTAGTGAAATATTACATTTTATATTTCCTAATAAATATAAAGGAGTTAATAGAAAAATTTTAAATAAAAAAGCTGAATATGGAACTACGATACACGAATCAATAGAAATGTATGAAGCTAACATTAAAACAATGTCTATAGAAGAAGCATTTAATGTCACGATACAAGCTAAAGAATTAAGTTATATTCAAGAAGCAAGTTTAAGACAATATTTAAAGCTTAAAAATAGATATGAAATAGATGTAATAGAACAAGAAACAATGATTCAATTTGAACAAAAATACGCTGGTCGTTTCGATATGATAGCAAAGATTAAAGGATCACTATGTTTATGTGATATTAAGACAACAGCTGAATTAGATGAAGAATATTTAAGTTGGCAATTAAGTTATTATGAAATGGCTATGGGAAAGAAATTTGATAAATTATATGCTATTTGGCTACCTAAGAAAGATATAGGACAAGTAGTAGAAGTTAAGAGAAAACCTAAAGAGGTTTTGATAAAGAAATTAAATGAATTTTTGGAGGTATATGAAAATGGAAAATAAAGAAAACTTAAATATATGTGCTGAATTATGCAAACAAAAAGATATAATACAAAATTTATGTTCTATCAGCAGTAAAATTTTAGAAGTATTAAGAGGTGCAATGCCTAGTGAAAATGCCGAATGTGTAGGTGAAAATTGTATGTTGGATACAATAAAAAATAATAGTAAAGATTTATTATATTTAGAAAAAAATCTAAATGAAATAGCAACAAAAAAGTTATAGGATAAGGAGAAAAAAATATGGAAAACAAAATAACTGAAAAAGAAATGAAAATGGTGTTAAATGGAGCAAAAACCAAAATTATAGCTAGTAATATAGGAATGGCTGTAGAGGGAAATATATTAGATGTTGTAAAAATAACAGGAATCTTAATTAATCAATTAAAAAAGAGTGGTGTAAGTGAAAAGTTATTAAAAGATACTTTTAATAGTGCTCTTGGAACTGAAAAATTAAGTGAAGAAAAGGTTAAAAAAAAATAGTAATGATAAAAAAGAATTAAGAGAATTTTTAAAAGGATTAAATGAAGCTTTAGCAAAAGATTTGAAAGATTTAGAAGAAATGTTAGGAGATGAAGAAAATGAATAATGTAAGTATTATTGGAAGAATAACTAAAGATATACAATTGAGAGCTACAACAAGCGGATTACCAGCTGTAAGTATGTTTATAGCTATAAATAATGGAAAAGACAAAGACGGAAATGAAAGACCAGCCGATTTTCCAAAAATATATGTTTATGACAAACAGGCTGAAAATGTAAACGAATATTGTCATAAAGGTAGCCTAGTAGGAATTACAGGAAGAATTAAAACTAGAACTTGGGATAAAGAAGATGGAACTAAAGGATATGAAACTTATATTTTAGCAAGTAGAGTACAATTTTTAGATACTAAAGCTAGTGAGGGTGCTGGAATACCTGAACCTGATTATGTACCATCAAAAGAAGAAAAAGAAGAAAATGATCCATTCGCCGATTTTGGGGAATCAGTAGAAATTAGTGACGATGATTTACCTTTCTAGGTGATATATGAAGCTTGTAGGTAATTATTCTCGTAGTGGGAAAAATGAAAACTTTGAAACTGAAATTACACTTACTATACGAGAAAACTATAAACATTTAATTCAAGACCTAGATAAGAACGAATTATATTCAATAGTAATATATAAAGCTAAAGATAAAAGGACTGAACAGCAAAATAAATATATGTGGGCTCTAATAGGTGAGATAGATAAAGCTCGTAATGGTGATAGGTCAAATGAGGATTATGACATTTACCTTGAGGCTTTGATAAGAGCTGGAGCTAAATATACTCATCTATTAGTTGAGCCACAGGCTGAATCAATGTTAAGAGAAAGCTTTAGAGCAATACAGCTAGTTAGAAAAATACAAGTTAAAGATAAAATCTTTAATGATTATAAATGTTTTTATGGAAGTTCAAAAATGGATAAAAAAAGAAATGCACGACTTAATAGAAACAATATTAGATATGGCTAGTGAATGTGGATTAGATATTATCTATTGGAAAGATGTATTAGATTTTGAGGATTAGAAATGGGAAAGATAAGTCAAAAAGATATTGTGTTAAATCATTTAAAAAATATGGAAGTATATCTACTATGGAATGTTATGAAATATATAGAATAACTGATTTACAACACGCAATATATCTTTTAAGAAAAGAAAATTACAATATTACTGATGAATGGATTAGTAGCAAAAATAAATTAGGTTGGGCTAATAAATATAAAAAATATACTTTAGTTGAAAGTTGAGGTTAATAATATGAACGAAGAAAAAAAGAATTAATAAATACACTTAAAAAAAAAAAAATATAGAAATTGTTAATCACTATGGAGCAAAAAAAACAAATGCCTATATGGATTGAAGAAATGAGTGAACTTATAAAAGTAATTTGTAAGTGGGCTAGAAAATATGACGAATTAGAGGGTGATATAACACCTCAATTAAAAGCTGATTTTTATGAAGAAATAACTGATGTTTCAATTTGTTTAGATCAATTAAAATATATTTTAAATTTTAAAGAAGATGATTTAATGAATGAATACAAGTTTAAGGTTGAAAGACAGCTAAAAAGAATAGCTGGTGAAAATAATGAGTGAAGAAGAAATTATTAAATTAAGAACAAGATTACAATTAGCGGAAGATAGTAATAAAATTCTAGTTCAAAAATTAAAAAATAAGGAAAAAAGATTTAAAAATGATAAATAATCTTTATCTAAATGAAAAGAAAAAAGTGAATACCATTTATACAGCTTTAACTACACGAAATGTAGATGAGAATAATTATAAAAAAGCTATTGAATGGATAATAAAAATTATTGAGGAGGGATAAGATATGAGAACAATGATTTTAATTATTAATTTAGTATGTCTTGCTTTTTTTATGATTTTTAATATGATAAATATTGTAAAAACCGATAAAGAAAAGGATAAAATGTTTAATAAATTAGATGAGGACTTTATAAAAAAGATGAAAGCTTTAACTTTACATTTAACACCTGATGAAGCTTTAGAACTAATACACGAAGTTGTAAATATTCCTGACAAGTTCTACTTAGGAGTAAATAGTAATGATTTATTAGAAGTCACACTATTTGAATGTGATGATAATATGCCTAATAAAATGGGACGCTCAATAGAAACATTTTATTTAGAAAGTTATAGATCTAATGAATTAATTAGCTTTGGTATAGAATTATTAAATTATATAAACGAAAAGGCTTTTAAAAATGAATAATGATGTTTGGAATGAATGTATATTTGACTTTAGAAATATTCCTGTAAAATGTGATAATTGCGGAAGTGATAAAGTTAGATATACTTCTAACAAAGAAGTTTACGGAAGAGTTTATGGTAATGGTGGCTGTTATTTATGTGATGATTGTAAAGCTTATGTGGGTGTGCACGATATTAAGAATAAAAAGCCACTTGGAAGATTAGCTAATAAAGAGTTGAGAGAATTAAAAATGGCTTGTCACAGGAAGTTTGATCCATTATGGAAAAATACCAATTTTAAAAGGACTGATTGCTACGGATATTTAGCAAATAAGTTAGGATTACATTTAAGAGAAACACACTTTGGTTGGTTTGATAAAGAGTATTTAGAAAGAGCATTATTCGTACTAGAAAATACAACTTATAAAGATATTAGTGTGTATATAAGGTCAAGACAATGTTAGATGAAACAATAGATCTATTAACAAGACAAATGTTAGAAAATGTTTTTAATGACAAGAAAAATAAACAAAAACAAATGATAACTATGAGCAAGGCTGATTTATACAAGTTTTGTATTAAATTAGTTAAACTCATACAACGAATTGAGAATATGGAGGAAAAAAGATGAATTATAAAAAAAGAAGATTATATAAATGCTATTGATGATTTATTAAATGAATATGACGCTTATTATTTTATAAATAAATATAGTGAATTAGAAGAAAATACTCACGGAACTCAATTAAGTATGTTATTTGAGTTATTAAAAGATGACGAACTATCTATGAGAGCGTTAAATTGGATAAAAAATGCTTATGATTGTTATTATAAAGAAGAAATAAAAAAAAAGAAGAGGATAACGCATTTAATTATTTAAAAAGTTATAGAGAAAAGGTTTGGTGATAAATAATGATAAAAAAAGAAATGTATCCTAAAACAAAAAAAAGAGTTAGCTGTGCAGGTGATAAAGTATATATTACTGAAAAATTAGATGGAAGTAATTTGGTATTTTTTAAAAAAGATGATGAATTATATATAGCTCAAAGAAAAAACATTTTTAAAATAACTGAATTAGAAGATGTTAAAGATATTTTATATAAGGGCTTGTATCAATGGCTAATTGATAATAAAGGTATTTTAATTGATGAATTACATAATAATAGTGCTATTTGCGGTGAATGGTTAGGTATGGGTTGTCTTAAATACACGATAGATGAATTTGATAAAAATGGTATATGTTTGCTAAAGCAAATATAGATGATGAATTTAATTTATATAATTTGAATTATGAACATAGTTTATTTATTTATCCATTTATAAGTCAAAAAATACCAACTTTTATAGGTATTGTACCTGAGGTAATTGAATTAAATGTTATTCCTACTAAAGAACACTTAGATAGTATTTATGAAAAATATTTAAGTAAAGTAAATAGAAATGTTGAGGGGGTTGTAATTAATTATAAGAATATGATTACAAAGTATGTAAGAATGAAAAATGGTAAATTACAAGAACATTTTGATAGAGGGGAATAATTATGCTTAGATGTTTATTTAATAAAAAAGATGAAGTTATTGATATAAAAGCACTAGAAAAAATAAATGTATGTAAAGTTTGTGGAAAACAATTTGATTTAATAAAAGAAAATAAATATATTGTTCAAGAAAATAAAGGAATCAATGGTATAGCTACAGGAACTAAAAAATTTGAGTGTTTCGATTGTCCTCATTGTGGTTGTCAAAATATTTTGAATGTTAGGGAGGGATAAAGAGAAATGAGTGAAAAAATTTTGGAATCGTATTCATAAAAAATTTATCTTTGAATGTAATAAGCTTCCTAAAGGAGATTTACAACTTGGACTAGGTTTTACTAAGGAAACATTACATAATTACGATGGTGAGCCTATACCTGAATATACGATATTTATAAGCTTTTTCAAATGGAATATTTATTTTGGAATTGGAGTTAAATATGATGAAAATTGATTTAAAAGATATAATAAAAATTCAACATTTAGAGATGGAAATATTTGAAGAAGAAGATAATGATTATGTTGATTATAGAATCGTTAAAAATAAAGAAAGAGCAATTTATAGAAGATTGGCTAAAACTATCTCTAGTAAAGAAGAACAAGAAAAAGTAAGAAAATGTATTTATTATGGTATGTGGAATCAACAAGATACTACATTCAAAACCAATATGTGACGAAATAAGAAAATTAGGTTATGAGGTGATAAGTTAATGAATGATTATGATTTAAGCATAGATTTTGCAACTAATCAAAAAAATAGAGAGAGTTTTTGAAAATTTATTAAAAACTAATAGTTTAAAAAAAATATGCTGTTGAACTAGCAACTGGAGAACATTTGATTTTTGTTGAATATGAAGATTATAAGAGAAAAATTGAATTGATATGTAAAATAATAAGATATGCTTATGGTACTGATATGATTTTGGGAGAATTTAAAGAATTATTTAATTTGGCTACTAATAAGGAATTTGATGTCAAGAAAAATTTAGAAGAACAATTAGAGGTATTTATAAATGAAAATACCTAAACTAGCTAAAGGTGGAGTGATAAAAATACCTGTAATATCTTCTAAATCCACAGAAGATTTATTTGAAATCTTTATGAGTCAACAAGAAATGATACTGAAAATAAAACATCAAAAGAAAATAATAGATAAATTATCAAGAAAAATTAAAGAATCAAGAATATAGAAAATTAAAAGCTAAGAAAATGCCACCTACATTATATGGTAATAAAGTGGTAGTAGTTCCGGAAAGTATAGCTAATGAAATAATGATAATTGATGAAAAGTTTTTTGGTCCATATTTAGGAGAAAAATAAGTGATGAGCAAATATATGAAAGAATACGCATTATATAAAGGAGAAAAATGCCTAGCAATAGGAACGATAAAAAAGAAATAGCAACTCAAATGAAAATTAAAATTAAAACAATCTATTTTTATAAAACACCAATCTATAAAAAAAGATGTAAAGGTTCATTTAAAAGACGAACTTTAATTGAATTAGATTAGGAGATGAAAGAATGTATAAAGAAAATGATGAATATGAATTATCTTTTGAAACATTTAGAAAAATAATTGGAAAGAAAAACTAATGAATTATTAGATGATTTCATTGAATTTATTGATTGCACTTGTGAAAGTTATTCTTTAATAAATATTGTCCGTCAATGTGATAACTATGAAAATACTAAGTGGCACGATCTAATTACTTTGTTAAATGAGGATTTACAAGGATATGATTTAGCTATGGAAGATGAAAAAAGATTTAACCGATAGTGGATATGATTTCTTAATATTATTCACTCAAAAAGAAATATTAGACGAACATCATAGAGAATATAATTTAGCTGTGTTTGGACGAGAAAGTGGTGTTTTGAATTTTTGAAAGCTGTAGAAGATGTAATTAATATACTTATAAAAGTAAAAGATGGAATATTAAAATTTTATATAGAAAATGGATATATTTATTGTGAAAATACAAAAAAGTCAAGAAAGAGTAGTAGTAAGTACTATTGATAAAAAAGGAGGGATTGTATGACCGATGTATGTATAAAAAGTGATTATGCTGTATTAAATACTAAAGACTATGGATTCTATTATGGATATGAATTTGATAGTAAAGAATGTGAATGCGGAGAAAGTATAGATATTTGGGGATTTGAGGTGACTAAAGATAATAATTCAATTTATAGAATAAAAAAGCCGAAGAAATGAAAAAGAAAGTCGATAGGAAGATTGATATTAATAATTGTGCTGAAATGCTAGCTTTAGAATTGGATTATGGTTAGATGGAGGATCTAATGAAAATAACTAAACCTAAAGAAAATCAATTATTATTTGAAGATGAGAACTTAAAGAAATTTACTCTAAAAAGTTCAAAAATGAAACAGGATTAAATAAATCAAAATATAATAAATCGTATGATGGAGTTATATTAGCTTATAGACAACCTGATATGGACGCAAGTAAGCAAATGTTTTTTGGAAATACAATGACAATATGTACTTTAATAAGTAGTTGTTTAGAAAATTTATTAAATTATGGTATTTTAAACGAAGAAATGCTAGATGATATGGTTAATGCTGTAAAACAAAGAACATAAAAGAGAAAAAAAGGAGGGGTGAATAATGGAAGAAGAAACTAAGAATGAAATAGTAAAAAAAGTATTAGAAGAATTAAAGAATAAAAATTATTAAAGAATCCTAAATCATCTTATAAAAGTACTGAAAAAAATATTATATAGTTTAAATGTATTACCTGAGGCTATTAAATTAATAGATGAAGAAGTAAAGAAACTAGAAGAAGAAGCAAAAGGTATAGCAATACCAACAGCTAAATCTAATTCACTTATACTTAATGAAAGAAATAATACTTATGTTTATGGAGATGAAACGCTTGAAACAAGAATAAGTGAATTAAAACAAATATCAGTTAAGGCTAAATCACAAATAAGACTTGTTAAAAGTGCTTTAAAAAAAGATAGAAAATGACAAGTATTATGATATTATTCCAATGTATTATTTTGAAGAAAAAACAATAGAGGAAATAGCTGAGGAATGTGAGTGGGCTGTTGGTACAGTTAGTAAACATAAAAAAAGATTGATGAATGACTTAAAAGTTTATGTTTTTCCTGATACATTCATAGAAGAATTATAAAAATGAAAAAAGCGTGAAAATGGCGTGTATGGACTAATGAAAATATAATGATATAATATAGTAAAATGAAATAATTATGATAGATGAATGAATCACTAATCATAATTATTTTTATTTTGATTAAATATGGGTGATATTTTAATGGAAAAATACATTGAGAGTAATTGATTTGAGATATAAAGTTCGATTCTTTATTCACTCGTCCTTTTTATTCTTTTTATTCGTTGATGTTATCAACAAAAAAGAGCGGAACTAGAAATAGTTCCTTTTATTATGTTTAAAAAGTGGGTGATAAGATATGTTAAATACAATAGTTGCAATAGTATTGGTAGTGTTAGAAATGTTATTTTTAGCGGTGGTTCTTATCCTCAATAATATAGATGAGTTCATAGAATGGCTTGAAAAAAGATTAGAAAAAGAAGAATAAGAGGTAATTCTATGAAAGAAAAGAATTATTTAGGGTTGTGTATGAGATATAGTGAATCCTGTAAACTATGTCCTAGGAATAAAAGTGTGAGGAAGAATTAGCACTAGAGAAAAGAGGTGTTAGATATGAAAGTAAAAATACTTGGAACGGAATACGAAGTAATAAAAGACGCAGAAGAAAAAAGATTATCCACAATTAAAAAGTGTGATGGTTTTACCGATTTTAGTATTAAAAGAATTGTAGTAGCCAACTTTGATAAAGATGAAAGCAGTGTAGATGATATAGACTGGTATAAAAAGAAAGTCCTTAGACACGAATTAGTACACGCATTTATTCACGAGAGTGGACTAGCTGAGAATTGTGACTGGGCTAGAAATGAGGAACTCACTGATTGGATAGCTATACAATTTGAAAAGATATTAGGCGTGTTTATAGAATTACAATGTATTGATTCTATAGGTGTAGATGTAAATATATTTGATAGACAATCTAACGATCCAATAAATGATCCTACTAATTCTCCTAAAGTAAAAGTGGCTAAAAGCTAGTATTAAAGATAATACTGAGATAATAAATGAAATAGGTAAAGCAATAAATAAAATACCTATAGAAATAAATCTAAATAATTTAGCTAAAAGTGGAATAATTGGAGGTGATGGGTAATGACCTCGTTAAGTAATAATCAAAAGCTGTTTTGCCAAGAATATTTAAAATTAGGTATGAATGGAACACAGGCTTATCTAAATGTATATAAGACCTGTAAGAAAGAAGAAACAGCTATGGCTAGTGCTAGTAGATTGTTAAGAAATGTTAAGGTAAAAAGAATATATAGAAGAGCTACAATCAAAGGTAGAGGAAAAGGCTGTAGTGACTATAGAAGATATAGTTAATGAATTATCAGCTATTGCCTTTACTGATAGAACTAAGATAAGTCAAAATGTTAGAAATAAAATTTTAACTCAAGAAGAAAATGGAATTAAAAAAGAATATTATGAAGACAATATAATATTTACTGAAACAAAAGACCTAGATGATAAAACTAAGAAAGTAATAGCTGGGTATAAGAAAAAACTCAATCAGGTTTTGCTATTGAAACTTATGATAAAATGAAAGCTCTTGAATTATTAGGTAAGTATTTAGGAATGTTCAAAGATGAAGCTCCTACAATAAATAATAATATAGTTAATCCGTATGCCAATTTAAGTGAGGAAGAATTACGAAAATTGGTTGGTGATTAAAAGTGGTAATACCTGAATATGTAAGAGAACAAGCAAGATATGAATTAGCTAGACGTAGCTTTTGGGAATATTGTAAAATAAAAGCTCCTGACTTTTATATGGAGGGTAGGGAAGTATTTAAAAGAGTTTTTGTAATGAATTACAAGACTTTTTATTATCTCCTAAAAAGGTATTAGTAGTTAATATGCCACCTAGACACGGAAAAGAGTAGAACTCTTACATTATTTGTTCAATGGTGTTTAGGTAGAGATATACACTATAAGATAATGACCGGTAGTTATAATGAAATACTATCCGGAACTTTTGCTAAAGCGGTAAGGGACGCTATACAAGAAGAGGACGGAATATTTAATAAAATATTTCCTAATGTAAAAGTCAAGTATGGTGAAGCTTCGATGAAAAAATGGGCTTTAGAGGGAAGTGAAGAAGCTAACTATTTAGCAACATCTCCAAAGGGTACAGCTACTGGTTTTGGTTGTAAGCTAATGATAATAGATGACTTAATAAGAGAAGTACAAGAAGCTTATAACGAAGAACTATTAGAAAAGCACCAACGCTGGTTTACTGATACTATGTTATCAAGAACTGAAACAGGCTTTAAGATAATAATAGTTATGACTAGATGGGCTACAAATGACTTAGCTGGATTTGTATTAGATAAATATAAAGATGATTGTATTCACATTAATTATAGAGCTATTCAAGATGATGGATCTATGTTATGTGAGGAAGTATTAAATAGAGCTGACTTTGATTTCAAAACTCAAGAGATGAGTGAAGAAATAGTAGAAGCCAACTATAATCAAAAATGTATTGATGAAAAAGGTCGTCTATACAAGAACTAAAGACATACGATGTTAGTCCCGGATTTGGAACAATATACGCTTATGTTGATACAGCTGATACTGGAGATGACTTCTTATGTTGTGCTGTATATGGATTACTTAATAAAGAACCATATATTTTAGATGTTTTATTTACTGATGAGGGTATGGAAATAACCGAGGAAGAATGTGCCGATATTCTCTATAGAAACAATGTTAATCTAGCATACATTGAATCCAACAATGGTGGACGAGGTTTTGCTAGAAATGTTAAGAGAATATTAAAAGAAAAATATAAATCAAATAAATGTGTTATTAAACCATTTACTCAAACAGCCAATAAACAATCAAGAATATTATCATCTAGTTATTGGGTTATGGAACATATACATTTTCCATTTAATTGGAATAAAAGATGGGAAGCGTTTTATAAACACATTACTAGGTATCAAAAGAAAGGTAAAAATGCTCACGATGATGGAGCTGATGTATTAGCTGGTATTTACGATAAGACGGTTGAGAAAGAGGAGCGTCTTTTTGGTAGCACTAAGCCAGCATAAAAGGAGGTATAAGATATGCTACAATATAATAAAGAATATATAACTAAAGCTGAAAATATAGCTACAATATTAGAATCAGCTAAGCCTGAATGGAACAAAAGAAAAAAGTTATATAGAATGAAAGTAAGAAAAAAATAGTCCATCAGGTTTGGTAGCTGAAAATGATAAAGAAACTAAAGTAGCGTTTGAATTTGCTATATCAAATATGATAAATGGATATGCCGGAGGTAAAGCTCCTATATATCAAGTAGAAGAAATGCCAACGAAAGAAAAACAAGCTATTCTAACTAAATTATTTAATAAATTATTCAATGCCAAAGACAATGATAGAGAAGAATATCAAACATTTATTGATTATATAAGGAATTACAATGATGATTCCTTTTTTTATTATAATTTAATACAAAGTTATAATGATTTGTCGGCTGGTTATGGTATTTGGTATGAAAATGAAGATAATGAAATAGTATATGCAAATGTTGACGCAAGACAAACAAATAGCTATTTATGATTATTCTACACCAGTTAAAAAAAATAGGTTTATTAAGAACTTGGGAAGAAACTGATGAAAAAGGTGAAAAGTTTGATATGGTTGTAGTCACTACCGAAGATTGTAAATACTATTTTAAAAATAGTAAATTAAAAGGTGATGACTTTAGAGAAGATGAAGAAGCAAGAGAAACGATCAACTGGGGTTGTGTTCCTTGTATAGCAATAGAAAATCCTGATGGATTAGCTTGTTTTGAGTTAGCAAAACCTAGTATTGCTAAATATGAAAGAGTTATGAAGAACTCAGGTAATACTTTCCAATACAATGATGACGCTAAACTAATGGTGACTGGTTATGAACCTAGAGAAGATACTTTAATTGAAAAAAGAGATGATAACGGAGAAATAGAACACGATGAAGAGGGTAATATTATATGGATACCTAATGAAAAGAGAAAAAAAGGAAGATGAAGTAGTATTACAAGCTCCTGTATTCTATGCCGGTGAGGGTGGAAGTATTGAATGGGTAGAAAAAAATATCAATGATGGTGCTTTAGAAAACTATAAGAAAACACTTATAGATTTAATATTTATGGTTAGTTGTTGTCCTAATGTTAATGATTTAGGCTTTACTAATGCCGATAATAGCTCAGCACTAGAAAAGAAATTCTTTCCACTAGAACAATCTATCACATACTTAGATAAATCAGTTAGAAAAGAATTACTAGCTATGTGGGAAGCCTTTACTACTAGAATTAATCTAAAAAAAGGTACAAAATATGACTTTAGAAACTTAAAAATAAAGCTTCAAAGAAATATGCCTACTGATAAGAAAGCCGAAACTGATAGAGCCTTATCATTAAGAGGATTAGTATGTGATGAAACTGTCATCAACTTATTACCTGATGAGTTAGACGCTTCAAGTGAAATAGAAAAAATGAAAACACAAAGTGAAGAAAATCTTGAAGCAAATATGAAAAAGATTGAATCTTTCGGTAAAGATGGAGCTGACGCTCAAGCAGAAGAAAACAATAATCAAGACGCAAAAGAAACAAAAAAATGCGTCTAATACTAATCAAGACGCAAGTGTGCAAAATAGCCAAGAAAAGTAGGTGATATATAATGGATAATAAAACTATCCTGAATAACCGATGGAATTACACTGATTTAAAATTAAAAGATTATCTTAGAATTTATAAAAAAGACTAATTTAAAAACTCAAGATAATATACAAGATATATTTAATGGTATTGATTTTAATTATATGGATCTAAATAAGCCTATTTCTAATAACCAAAGGAAAAAATTATCTAGGGTTGTTGATGAATGGAAACAACTTGAATTATTAAAAGGATATTTTGAATATAAAGTTATAGAAATTCTAAATAAGAGATATATTACTAATCAAGAAATGTTAAGTATATTATTGTGGGGTGCTTTTGTAAAAGAAAAGAAGTCAGTTAGACGAATATGAGGAAGTCTTATTTACTGAAATAGGACAAGATTTATATAAACAAGGTATTGATGAAATAAAACCTACTAAAAAGAAAAAATGGAGTTTAACTTGGGAATATATATGGTCTATGTTATGTTTACCTAATGTAAAAGGTAGTAGCTGGATAACATATATTGAAGCTTTAGCACTAACTAACGCTCAAGAAATAGAAAGACAAACTATTATTCAATTACAGCAAAATAAAAAGCCTAATATAGAAGATGATGCGTTTAAAAACATCTTAAGAAAGCAACAAAATAGATATATTTCTATAAATGATGATAAAATAAGCGGTGCTTTAGATAGTCAAGTTGTAGAAATAGCCAATAAATCATTATTAAAAGCTGGTGAAGATGTAGGACAAAAGAAATTAAGAGCTAGATTTATTGCTGAAATTGATGATAGAACAACTAAGATGTGTGATGGTATGAATGGTATGTTATTCTATGTTAATGATTGGAATAGATTTTATAGATATAGTGATGATGATAAAAGAGATGTTCTTTATACAATTAAAGGACTAGAAGTTGGGGCTAATTTGCCACCAATTAATAATCATTTTCACTATTGTAGAAGTACGATTACTTATCTTACTGAAATGAAGTATAATGAGCTTATAGCCGAGTATAATCAGTTAAAAAGGATAATACCTAGTGAAGTACCTGAAAGCCTTGAAGAATACGCTAAATTAAGGTATAATAATAGCAATTATTATGAAGAAATAAAACTCAAAGAGGAAATAGGAAAACATTATAGAAAAGACCCTAGAAATAGGTGAAAAAAGAAAACTTTATCATTTAATAGTTATTATGAAAAAGTAAATGATACAAGAGAGTATTTAAGAAATGTTCAAGCCAAAGACTTTGGAACTATTGGTGAAATAAAACTACATACCATTGATAGAATGATAGATAGAAATATCACTAAGGAAGATATAAAAAATATATTAGAAGATCCGACTAATCACTGGTATAGTCCTATAAATAATAGTGAGGTTTTCTTCAAAAGATAAAAAAATGGTTGCTATTGATATAGAAGAATTAAGTGTCAAGACAGCATATAAGGGAAGAGGTAAGAAGAATGAATAATCCTAGAAATATTTTATCTATAAAAGATATAGAGTTATTAGAATCAAAAAATATTGATATTCCTGATAAAGAATTGAGTGATAGTGAATGGGATAATTTAATAGTTCAAATAGCAATCAATTTGGAACAGGAAGAAGAAGCCGAGAGGTTAATAGATATATTAGATGACAGCACTAAATAAGGTGCTGTTTTTCTATACTACTTTTTATAGGTAGTATATCAATAGTAAAGAAATACTTTATTGTTGATATAGTGCTTATAAAATAGCACTAAATAATGATTATTAAGAGGAATGATAGCTACATTCCTTTTTTTTTAATGCCTTTCTATTGTGGCTCAACAATGGAATTTTGTGTAAATGTAATGAGCTGGGGACTTAAAAAGTAAATGGCTTGGGACAAAGGAGGAATAAGAATGGACACAAATAATTCAAATGGTGTTGTTGATAACAATGTTCAACAAAACCAAAATGTAGGTGCTGATGTACCTAAAACTTTTGACGAAATGTTGAAAGAATCTAATTATCAAAGTGAATTTGATAGGAAAGTTCAAAAATCTTTAGAAACAGCTAAGGCTAAATGGGAAGCTGAACAAGAAGCTAAACAAAGTGAAGCCGAAAAAATTAGCAAAGATGAAAGATGATGAGCGTAGAAATTATGAGCTAGAACAAGCTCGAAAAAAAAACAGGAAGAAGCTGAATTAAGATTAAGTGCTTATGAATTAAAAGAAGAAGCAATTAAGATGGCTAATATTCCTGAAACTCAGGTAGATGTTTCTTTATTGAATCTTATAGACTTTAGAAGCATTAAGGCTGAACAAGTAGAGCCTACTATTAAAAATATAAAGAAAGTATTTGATAGTGCTGTTGAAAATGAAGTAAATAAGAGATTAAAAGAAACTACTCCTAAGACAGTAAACGCTAATAGTTCTTCAAATAGTGAAAGAGTATCAAGATTTAGCGTTTAGTTATTGCCAAAAAAAGGAAGAGGAGAGTGATTTAATATGGCAAAACAAAATTCATTAAATATTCAAGATTATCTAAACCCAGATGTTATGGATAGTCTAGCTGAAACACTTGATGGAGTTATTGAAAATATCCAAGCTGGTTGTGTCAGTGAAGCTTTAAAAAGCTAAAAATGGTAGTGGAGATCCTACTACAGGAAGTGTAGAGTATAAGAGATTTGCAAATGCTCAAATTCAAGAAAAAGGAACAGCAAGAGCAAATGGAAAGGGTAATAAAGTAAAAAGCTAAACCTGTTGTTGTAAAAATTGATGATGATAAAGAAATCATTGAAGAATTACAAGAAAAAGACCTTAAATTATATGGTGTTGATGGTATGGCCAAAAAAGAGAAGTAAAAACGCTCAAGATGTTATCAAGACTTACTATGATAGAAAGTTCTTTAGAATTGGTCGTGACGCTGGTATCCAAGTTGCTAGAGATAGTGGAGATACAACTAAGAAAATCGTTGATAGATTAATTAGTACAGCTAAAGTGACTAAAAATGATTTTGTTGATGGTGTAGATGAAGAGTTAATAGCTTTAGTAGTAAATACTAAATATAAAGGTGATTTAAAAGATTATTTAGATAGCCTACCTAACGGAACAACTCCATCAAATGGAGCTATTGGTATGTATCAATCAGTTATCACTTATGAATCTAATCGTATGCCAAGTGATGTTCCAGCTATGGTTATGTTAAAAGAAGCTATAGCATTACCAAACTATACAAGTGAGTATGGGGCTGAAAAAAGTACCATTCGATGACGCTATAGCACTTGAATTATTCGCTTACTCAGGTGGAGAAGCTTTAGTACCTGAAATTATCTTATACGATTGTGATTATACTTATACAGAAGTTGAAATTACACAATTTGCTACTGGTACAACTTATTACACTTATAACAAAGGTGAATATACAGCTGTTCCATCAGGTGCTACATTCGATAGTGAAGAAACATATTACACTAGAGCGTAGTTAAATAAAAAATAAAGAGAAGAAAGGAAATAAATTATGAGAAAGTTTTTATGTAAAGAAACAGGAGCTATTTTATTAGTTAATAGTAAGGAAGTTGCTAAGCAATTTGCAAGAAGTGACGCTTACGAAGAAGTAAAAGAAGTAGAAGCTCCTAAAGAAAAAGCTATTAAGGATTATACTAAAAAAGAATTAGTAGCTTATCTTAAAACTCTTGATATTGAAGCTAGTGAAGATATGAAAAAGATGATTTATTAGCTTTAATTCCTGAGGAATAAAATAATTAGAATTGGAGGGTAATAGAATGAAAGAAGAAGCTAAAAGTAAAATGCTAAAGAGGTTAAAAGATGACCTTAGCGTGAACTTTAAAACTGGGGACGATAGTATATTGTCGGATTTTATTGATGATTATATTTCTATTGCCTCCAACAATTCTAATCGTTCAAAAGACGATGAAAAATTATATCCGTATGTTTATAAGGCTGTTAAATCAGCATATCTTTTTACGAGGAGATGAGGGTAGTTCTAGTTCTACTGAGGGAAGTTTATCTACATCTTATGAAGATATAGAAGAAAAACTAGCTCAAAAGGTTAGATCTATTAGGGTGATAAAATGAGGATAAAGAACTTATCCAAAATATACATTTACAAACCTGAAAAAAAACTGATAAAGGGTGATTATACTACTGATTGGTATTATAAAGGTGAAGAAATGTTAAATCCACAGCAAGACATAGACGAATTAAACCGCAATAGTGCTGGTGAAATAGACTATGAAATTGTTAAACTTCGTATTGATAGAAAAGTCGATATAGATAAAGGTGATGGAATATCTTTTAGTCCTTTAGAAGTAGATGATGATAAAAAAGGTTAAAAATGATAAAAAACCTTATTATTTAGTTGAAAATAAGCCACAAATAGGTAAAACAACACTTTATACTTTAATTACTAATAACGGAGAATAGTTATGATTGATATAAGTTGGAATAAAGATAATCTTAAAAGTTTTGAAAAGAAGATGGAAACTATAATTAAAAAGCTTCCTGAAACAGCTAAATTAGGTGTTGAAGATTCTTTAAAAAATACTCAAGAAAAAGCTTTGGAAAATAAGCGTGGAAATAAAGATGAGAAACTTATTCCTATTGAAATATTGGATTTTGACAAAGGTAAAGTTGTTGGTAGAGTTTATACTAACAAAGATTTATTTTCTCATGCACCATTTTTGGAATATGGTACAGGAACTAAAGCTGAATTACCACACATAGGACAAACTAAGACCTTTATTCAAAGTGGATATAGATATTGGTTCTTGCCTGTAGAAAAGGTAGATAGACAATTTAGTCCTGAAAGAATAATAGTAATAGATGGGAAACAATTCTATTTAATGTTTGCTACTAAACCATATCCATTTATGCGTCCGGCTTCTTTTTCCTCTCGTCAGGAAAATGCTGATTTAGTAAATGAGAGAATAGGAAAAATGTTGATGGAGGTATTAAAGTGAAAGAATTTAAAGTAAGTGAGTTTTACGATATGGTAATAACTATATTAGAAACTATTATGAAACAAGTAGTAGGAGAAAATCCTAATGGAGATAGTAAATTTCCTTGTATAGTAGTACAAGCTCCAATGAGATTAGACGAAGTAAACGGAGAGGAACTACCAATATTATCAAGATTCTCAATTACTTGTGAGGCTTGGACTAAAAAAGAAAGCTACCAGTATTGAACTTGCTGATGAAATAGATAATAAATTAAGAGGATATAATTTTACGAGAACAGGAACACCTATAAACCTTTATGACGAGAACACTAAATGTCATCGTTACGGAGGGAATTACGAGGTGTTTTATAATGCTCTCACAAATAGTTTAGAAAAAAAGTAAAATAGGTAAAGGAGGAATATATATGACACTAAAACAGGTACTTTAACTAAAATTTATATAAGTGAAAAGGAATATCCAAGTGAATCCGATTTAACTTTAATTATGTATACTGAGGAAATTCCAGCAATAGAAGATCCAGCAGAAGCTGTGACATATCAAACTACTGATATGGATGGAGAAGAACAAAGTAAAGGTAGTAAAAAAAGCAACTACTCCAGCTATCCCAGTTCTTTATAAGAGTGAACAACACGATGAATTAAAGACTAAAGCTGATAGCAATAAAAGTTATTATTTCTTTATTCGTTATCCTGAATCTACTTGTGCTAGTGGAGAAAGTCCTTTAGTTAAATCTTTCTCAGCTCAAATGGATTTAACTGGTGATACTATTACAGCTGGAGATATTATTAAAGATACTTTAACTTTATATAGAAATTCTAGTGTAAAAAGAAAGTCACGGATTACCAGTAGCTCCAACTCAATCAGGTAGCTAATAGGTGATAAATAATGGCTAAATTTAAAAATAAGGAAACTGGTCGTGTTTGGGATATTACAAATGCGGAACATCTTAAACACTTCCGTTCTAATCCTAGATTTGAAGAAATAAAAGAAAAAAAACAAGTAGTAAGGAAACTAAAAAGTAGAAAAAACTACTAATAAAAAATAAAAAAAAGGAAAGAGGTTTTATTATGATTTTAAAAGTAAAAGATAAAGAATATTCATTTACAGCTACTATGAAAAAAATAGTTGCTATGAATAAAAAATTAAAGGTTAAAAATTTAAGGGACGCCTTTTTTAAGGCTCTAAACGATGTAGATTTTGAGTTCTTAGCTGACGCTCTTTTAAGCTTTGCTGATGACGAAACAAAGAAAGAATTAAATAACGATTCTAACAAAGTTTATGATATGATGGAAGCTTATGTTAATGAGAATGAAACTGATTATGAAGCTATATATAAATTACTAGCTGAGGAGATAAATGATAAAAGTTTTTTCGGCAAAAAGATGACGGAGGAAGAAATAAAAGCTCAAATGGACAATCCACTAGCCAGCTTCGACATCAATCAAGTAATTACCAATACAGCGGAAAAAGTAATGGGAGAAGTAGTAGCGGAAGAGTTCAAAGGATACAAAGGCTAGATTATATAGATCTAATATATGATTTAGAACCTTTAGCTTATAGATTTGGAATGAAACCTCACGAGTTTTGGGATTCTATTTATAGAGAAGTAGCTTTGTATGTAGAATCTCGTTCTCTCCAATATGAGCAGGAAATTAAATCACGAATCTTGTTAGCTGAAAATTTGGGTAATAAAATGATAGGCTCAGGTATGACAGCTAAAAATCCTAAAAATATAAACCTTATTAAAGAAATTTATCCGGAATTATTTGAAGAGGAATTAGCAAGACAAAGTGTATTTGAAAGAAAAGCAAGTGAGGGAGAGGAATTAGTCAATTTAATGTTGGAATTGACGGAAGAGTTGAGGCAAGAAACGAAAGAAAAAGAAATAATAAGGAATCACACAAAGGAATGGTGGTGATGACTTATTACAATAGAAGAATTAGAAATAATTATAAGGGCTAATATTACTGACGCTATGAGTGGTATTAAAAAAATAACTGATGAAGTTAAATCAGCTGTAGCTAAGAGTGTTGAGCCTATGAAAAATCTAACTACTCAAGCAAAAGATATGGCTAGTAAAAAGTGCTTCTAGCGTATCACAAATGAAAGCTCAAATGAAGAGTTATAGTGGCTCTATTCAAGAAACAGCTAAGCAACAAGATTATTTAAGGACTAAAATTGAGGATTTAAAAGATTTATTAGCTAAAGCTGATATGGGTTTTTGAAGTTGGAGATACAATGAAGATTGAAGCTGATATTGAAAGACTTGAAAATAGACTTAGAAAGTTGCAAAGTCAAGGTCAAAACACAGGTAAGGAAACTTCTAGTGCTTTTGATAAGATAAAAGCTAAGGTCAAGTCAGCTGGGACACATCTAGCGGGGCTAGGTGGTAAGTTTAAGAATGTTTTATCAGGAAGCAAAAATCTAGGTAAGACATTTACATCTACCTTTAATAATGGAATAAAATCCATAAAAAAGATTTGCTATGGGATTACTAAGCGTTAGAACAGCGGTTAGTATGGTTAGTAAAGCTATGCAATCATATTTAAGTTATGATACACAATTAAGCAATTCTATTCAAAATTGTTGGAATGTTCTAGGAAGTCTATTAGCACCAATATTAGAGTTTGTTATTAGTTTATTTTCAAAAGCTGTAAGCTATGTAAATGCTTTTTGTTGAGGCTCTTACAGGAATAAATCTTGTTGCAAGAGCTAATAAAAAAGCCTTAGATAGTCAAGCTAAATCAACTAAAAAATTAAGTGATACTCAATCTAGTTTAGATGAGTTCCATACTGTCAGCACCGATACTGGATCAGGTAATGACAACAAGCCTATAACTGTAGAGCCTGTAGATATGGATAAACTTGATTTTCTTTTTTGATTGGATTGATAAAGCTAAAAAAATTATTAGCTACTTTATTTGATCCAATAAAAGAAGCTTGGGATAACAAAGGTAAAGCTTTTATAGATAGTTTAAAAAATGCTTTTGAGGGTATAAAAAAGTATAGGAATAGCTGTGTTTAGTTCTATATTTGAAGTATGGACTAATGGTACAGGACAAAAAATAGTCGAAAATATCTTAGAAATGTGGACTAATGTATTCAATATTGTTGGAGCTTTATCTCAGGCTCTAGCTAATGCTTGGAATAACGCTGGAAATGGAACAGCAATAATTCAAGCTATAGCTGATATATTTATAGGCATACAAGATATTGTTAAAAGTATAGCTAATTCTTTATTGAATTGGGTTATGAGTGATAATTTCCAAAGTGCTTTAAATGTAGTATTAGGTATTTTAGCTGATTTATTTGGATATGCTCAAGAAATTATGGCTTGGGTAGTGACAATGTATGAAACTTATTTAGCTCCAGTAGTTGATAAAGTTTTAGATTGTATATCAAGAATAATTATAGCTATTGGCTCAGTATGGGAGTTCTTAAAACCAATAATAGATACAATTATCGATGTAATTATGAATGTACTAGAACCTGTTATTGATGGTTTGTGTGGAATAATAGGTGGTATCATTGACGCACTAAGTGGCGTAATGGACTTTATTACAGGAGTATTTACTGGTGATTGGAGTAAAGCTTGGGAGGGTTTAAAAACTTTCTTAGGTGGAATAATAGACGCTGTAGCTTCTTTATTCACTGGTTTATTTAATACTATAAGAGCAATATTTAAAGGTGCTTGGGATATTATAGTGTCTATATGGTCAGTAGTAAGCACTTGGTTTAATAATGCTGTTATTAAGCCTTTAGCTAATCTATTTAATGGTATATGGAATACTATGAAGAATGGAGCTCAAAACGCTTGGAATGGTATTAAAAATATCTTCTCATCAGTGGCAACATTCTTTAAAAAACATATTTGGTAATGCTTGGAACGGTGTAAAAAAAATATTCTCTAGTGGTGGAAGAATCTTTAGTGGTATTAAAGATGGTATATTCAATGCGTTTAGGTCAGTAGTTAATACTCTAATAGCTGGTATAAACAAAGTTGTTTCTATACCATTTAATGCAATAAATGGAGCTTTAAAGACTGTCAGGGATATATCATTCTTAGGAATAGAACCATTTAAAGGATTGATAAAACTTGTAAATGTTCCACAAATACCTAGCCTAGAAACCGGAGGCGTACTAGATAAAGAAAACTATAGTAAGGGTTGCTGAATATTCTAATGAAAGATACAATCCGGAAATTGTATCTCCAAGAGATATGATGAAAGAAACTATGAAAGAAGCTCTTGAAGAATCTAATATGAATAATACTTCTCAAAAGGTAGATGTAAATATTACTGGAAAATTAACCGCTGATGGTGATGATTTAGTATATGTTTATGATAAAAATAAGAAAGACAAAGGTTATGATGGTGGAAAAAAATCCATCATTTGCTTATTAAGGAGGGATAACTAATGATAAAAAAAGGTAAAAATCCATTGTTTTTATTTAATGGTGAAGCTCTTCCTAGTAATCCTCAAGTAGGATATTTAGAAGAAAATGAGCAATTAGTAAAAGGTACTCGTAATACTAGAGGACAAACAATAGCTCAACCTATAAATAGGAGAATAAATAAGTTTAATAACATAGTCTTTCCTATTTTAACTTTAGAAGATTATAATTGGTTGAAAAAGAAAGTAGCTAATTTTGAAGTTCTTTTTAACTTATTATGATAGTGATGAACTTGATGTTGTTATTCGTAGGTTTTACTTTGGAAATTTGAGTGGTGAACCTAGTAAATGGGAAAACTATCAGTCAGTACAAAAAAAACCTATTGAATATAAAAATGTTAAAGTAAACATTATTGATATGGGGTATTAGATTATGGCAAGTAAAAATATGATTGAACAACTTAAAAAACCTAAGAGAAATCTTGGGTTTTTGAAAGTTAAATTTAATATAGTGGATCCGGAAACTAATCCGGACTTATCAAGTAATAGTGAAGAGATATTTAGTGACTTAGATAATATCAAAGAAACAACAATACCTCAATCTAAAAATTATGCTACACTTGAAAAAAAAAACTTTTGGCTTCTTAATGATAGTCAGCCAATATATGGTAGTGAAGAACTTGAACAAACTTATGTGAGTTCTTATATGAGTGATAAAAATTGTTTGTTTAGTGATAAAGCTTGTATAACTCTTACATCAAGCGTTTACTTAACTACTTTAGGACTTACAATGGTTTTTGATAGTATTGATAAAAACTATGCAAAAAAACTAAAGGTAAAAGCATATAGAGATAGCACTATGATTATGGATAAAGATTATACTTTGAGTAGTTATAGTGATAGATTAATTTTTGCTGATAATGAAGAGTTAGTTAGATGGAATAAAATTGAAATATATTTTATAGAATCTAGTTTACCTTATAGGAGAATAAGAGTAAATCAATTACTATTTGGTATTATGGAAACATATACCGATGAGAACTTAATTAGTGCTGAAAGTAAAGAAAAAACAACAATGATAAACTCGGAGCTTCCTACTCATACATTTAAGTTTACTATTGATAATATGAATAAATTGTTTAATCCTGATAATCCGCAAGGCTGGTATAGATATATATTACAGCAACAACCTATTTCTTATGAATGGGGCTATCAATTAGATGATGGAACTATTGAATGGATATTAGGTGGAAAAATGCTTCTTACTGGTTCGGTAGAGGTTGGAGAAAATCAGGTATCATTTAGTACGACTTCACTTATCAATTATCTTACTAAAGTATATAAAAAAGGCGTGTATAATTCTAGTGGTAGAAGTTTATATGATTTAGCGGTAGATGTATTAGAAGATAGTAATATAGATAGTAGCCAATATAATTTATGGAGTGGCTTAAAGTCTATTAAGACTGACGCACCTTTACCTAAATTAGAAGCTAGACAATTACTTCAAATAATAGCAACTACTGGAAATTGTATTTTATTTACTAATAGAGAGAATGTTATAAATATTCAACCTTTTAACTATGTATTAAATCCTGATGGAATGAGTTATGATTTTATTACTAGCAATCCTGTAGTTAAAGTACAAAGTGAGCTACATAATACTATCATATATATAAATCATTATTCTAAGGAAGATAATGTAAGTGAATTGTTTAAAAATGAATCTTTAGAGATAACAGGGACAAAGACTATTGAAATAGAATATGACTTAGCAACTGACATATCAGCTACTATAACAGGTGGAACTATAGTTAATGCAAATTATTATGGTAGATATGCAATATTAAAAATTACTAATACTGGTGAAGATACAATCTCTTTAAAAAGTGTCAGGTAAGAAAATAAATAATAGTCAAACAATAGATTCAAAACAATTTAATGATGATGGTGAGAATATTGAATATAAAAATGATTTGATTACTCAAATGGTTGAAAGCTCAAAAGAAACTAAATTAAAAGACTTTATAGGAAACTGGTACAACAATAGAAATATTTACTCTTTTGAAAATAGAGGAGATATTGTAAAAGATACTAGAGAGATTATTCCTATAGAAACTGACTTTAGTAATAGTTTAATTGGGTATTTAGTAGAAAACAATATAAACTATGATGGAGCTTGGTCTGGTAATAGTGTAGTAGTAAAAGTAGGTGATAACTAATGGCTTGGATAGATCCTATATATGATAGAACACAAGCTGATGTTGATTTAATAAAATTAGATCCAACTAATAGCAATAATAAAGGTGCTTATAATTATACTGACTTAAATAGAATAGAAAGTAATTGTGAATATATAATGAATCTACTAAATAATAGTGATTTATTTTATTATCCAATCAATATAGAAGTAAAAACTGATTGAATGTTAAAGACATACCTCACATTAAAGATATAAATAGAATAAGACAAAATATTCTAACTTTAAAAAATGGTATGAATCTAGGTGAAGAATATAAAGAAATAGAATTTAGTAAAACAATGGATTATATTAAAGCTAATATTCTTGAAAAAGATTTAACTTTAATAAAAGGTATTATTGATTCTTGTATGAGAGAATTAAGAAAGTGTAATACTTTCTATTGTGGAGCTAATGGTATTGGTTTGTATGCTAAGCCTGATAATCAAGAGCCTGTCGGCTTTGTAAAAATAAAACAATATGCAGGTTTGATATATTGTGGAGAGGAGTTTAGTTTATGAAACAATATAATAAAACGAATTGGAAAGATAGAATAGTTCAATTTCCTAATAGATATAAAGACCAAGATAACAATATTATAACTTTAACTCAAGATCCGGGCGAAGTTGCTCAAGATGGAACTCTTGTAGAAGCTGAGAAGATGAATAATATTGAAAATGGAATTGAAGAATCATTTAAAAATAGAGATTTTGGATATTCTACTACTTTACTCGTGGCTAACTGGACTAAAAACACTAGTACAGGATACTACGAATATGATATAATAAATGAGGACATTACAGCTCAAACTATTGTTGATGGAATGTTGGATATTGAAAATCAAGCTAAACTAAATATTGCTTATACTTTATCTTATACAGGTGGATTTAAAGTAATAACTACTGAATTACCTAATGAAGATATAGATATAACTTTCAAATATTCATTGTTGAATAGTGATGATGAAAATTTAGTAGCAAGAGGAACAATAAATGTTAGTGCTATTGATACTAAAAATATAAATAAAATATATGGTATTAAAAGGTCATTAACTACATCGTCATCAGCTTGGGAGAGAATAAAAGACGCTGTGGGACTTGTAGCTAACGCTCAAGTAGGAACAACGCCTGTAAGAAATGATTTTGACGAAATTTATCCGTGGAGTGATATAATTTCGTACAATTATGATATAACAGCTAAGCAAATAACCGCCTATTATGGTGATCCAACCTTTAAATTTGATGGTTCAAATGGTGATGTATTTACCAAGATACCTGAATTTTATTGGAAAAGATATAGAGATGAAAATTATGAATATATTTTAATCTCAAAAAATAAATTAGCTGGTTATATTAAAAGTGAAGAGTTTTCTGTTGGTAGATATACTATGTCAGGTAGTGAATCAAGAGTTTATAGTAGAAGTGGATACGCACCATTCACAAATAAAACTATTACAAACTTTAGAAGTTATGCAAGAAGTTTAGGAGCTGGATTCGGTCAAATGGATTGGCACTACTTTATCTTACAAATGCTTTACTTAGTAGAATATGCTGATTTTAATAGTCAAGCTAAATTAGGTGCTGGCTATACGAATAGCTCTCACACAGCTCCTGTTAATAGCGGACAATGTGATGTCCTAGGTATGAAATCAGGAAGTAGAGATGGAACTGATAACACATCAGTTATTTATCGAGGTATAGAAGACATCTTCGGTAATATTTGGCAATTTATAGATGGTATTAACATAAGAGATTATAAAACCTATATATGTTATGATAGTGATAAATACGCTGTTGATACATTCTCAGGTAGTTATAAAGCTGTTGGTTATACTAATGCTAATGCTGAGGGATTCGCCTCTAAGCTAGGTTATGATTCAGCCAATCCTTTAGTTTCTATTACAACTAATGTAGCTGGTAGTAGTGATACTAATATGTGTGATTATTACTATGTTCAAAGTGGTGATAGAATAGCTCTTGTCGGCGGTGATTGGAGTGACGACGCTTCGAGGGCTGGCTTGTGGTCTTGGAGCTTGGTGGAATGCTCCGTCTCTTGCGTGGACGGGCGTCGGTGCTCGACTTCTTAAAACCAGTTAGACGGGGGTTTGGGGGCGGTCAGCCTCCCAAGTAAAGAATCAACGAAGTTGATTATAAAATAAAATACCTTAAAGGGATTTGATGTGTTTAGTATCGGTGTTTAGTCCGGAGTTTCATCACGTAGCTCTTGTCGGCGGTAATTGGAATAACACTTCGAGGGCTGGCTTGTGGTATTGGAACTTGAACGAAGCTTCGTCTAATACGTGGACGAACATCGGTGCTCGACTTATTATATGGGATTTGATGTGTATGAGGCTGTTTATGGTATTCAGTTAACTCTTGTCGGCGGGAATTATAGAGAATCTATTAACGCTGGCTTGTGGTTATGGGCTATGAATAAAGCGTCTACTGATACGAATACCAACTTCGGTGCTCGACTTATTATATTAAGATACACATTAAGGGATTTGGTGTGTTTAGTGCGGGTGTTTTCCTTAGCATTTTCTTTAGCTCTTGTCGGCGGTAGATATGACAATGGATTGAAAGCTGGCTTGTGGTATTGGAACTTGAGGAATGATTCTTCTAATGCTAACTCTAACATCGGTGCTCGACCACTTATATTTAAAAATAAATACTTACACATCATTTTCCTCAGCCCTTGCTGAAAATTAGTCGTTCTGGGTTGCTTTAGTAGGTTTATCTCGAAAAGCTGGTAGGCAAATATAAGAATGGTGAATTACTAGAATGAAAAGAAAAGGATTTATTTATGAAAAAATAGTTGAGTTAGACAATATTGAATTAGCAATCTCAAAAGCTAGTATAGGTAAAACTAAGAGAAAAAATGTTGAAAAGATATTAGATTCTCCTACTTATTATGCTATGCAGGTTCAAAAAGCTTTAAAAGAAAAAAGTTATACTCCTAGTCCGTATATTGAAATGATAATACACGATGGAGCAAATAAAAAGGAAAGAATCATATATAAACCTAGATTCTATCCCGACCAAGTTATACATTGGGCGTTAATGCTTCAAATAGAGCCTTTACTCAAAAAAGGAATGTATGAGTTGTGTTGTGCTTCCGTAAAGAATCGTGGTATTCATAGAGGTATGAAATACCTTAAAAAGAATATTAGTAAATGATAGGAAATATACTAAATATTGTTTAAAGCTTGATGTTAAAAAAGTTTTATCCTAGTATAAATCAGGATATTCTTAAATCTAAGTTTAGAAAAATTATTAAAGATAAAGATACTTTAGATTTAATTGATTTAATAATAGATAGTGGTAAAGAGGGACTACCTATTGGGAATTATACTTCTCAATGGTTTGCTAATTTTTATTTACAGGATTTAGATCATTATATTAAAGAAGTATTGAAAGTAAAATATTATATTCGTTATATGGACGATATGGTATTATTCTCTAATAATAAGAAAGAATTAAAAAAGATGAAATATGCTATTGATGATTTCTTAAAAAATGAGGGATTAAAAATAAAAGAGGATTGGCAATTATTTAAAACCGAAAGCCGTCCTATTGATTTTTTAGGATATAGATTTTATAGAGGATATACTACTTTAAGAAGAAGTAATTTTTTGCGTATAAAAAGACGAGCAAAAAAGATTGCTAAAAAAGAAGAATTGAATTTCAAAGACGCTTCCGCTATGTTAAGTTATAGTGGTTGGTTAAAACATTGTGATTCATATAATTATCAACAAAAGATATATTAAACCATTTATTGATTACAAGAAATGTAAGGAGGTTGTACGAAATGAAAGCAAGAAGTACAATAGCTCCGGAAAAGTTTAAAATTGGTGATATAAAAGGCAATCAAGTAGAGATTGCTTTTTTTGATGATGTAAAGGAAATACAAGAGGAAGAAACTACTCTATATGAATATTCCGTTTACAAAATAAAAACCATTTTTAGAAATGACCTAGAGCAATTTGTTAATGATAATTATAATGATTGGTTAGAATTAGCTAAAACTACTGATTATGAAAAGGTAGCTCAAGAAGTTAGATTAAAAAAGGAATGAATTGTTAGCAAGCTGTGATAATAAAATGGCTCTTGATAGATTAGGTTTAACATTACCTGAAAATATTACAGCCACTACATTATTAAAAAGCTGTTAAGAATTTCTTTGATGGTATTAAAAATGTTTTAACGGGTGATTGGGCTAAATATAGACAAGATTTAAGGGATATTACTAAACAAGAGGGATTTCCTTATAATGTGGAATTTCCTGATATTCCTGTAGAAAACAAAAGTAATAAAGAGGATTAAATATGAATAGTATATCAGTTGGCTTAGTGTTCACTATTATTGAGGTATTATTGGTTATGCTACTTTTTATATGAATAGTAAAAAAGAATACTAAACAAGAAACCAAAGAGGAAGTAGCAACAACAACTAAAATTGATACTAAATTAGATATAATTAGTAAAAATGTTGATGAAATAAGGCTTGATAATAAAGATATATCAAAATCTTTACAATCGTTAGCTGAAAGAGTGTCGGCGGTAGAATCTTCTACTAAATCAGCTCATCATAGACTTGATAATATTGAAGATTCTATGAGAAAGTGATAGGAGGTAGAATATGGATAATTTTCTTTCGTGGGACACCTTAACCACTTATGCAAGTTTTGTCACTATAGTATTTATGGTGGTAGAATTTACTAAAGGGTTAAAGTATATAAAAAAGATTCCAACGAAGTATTGGAGTTTTTTTATTGCATTTATATTATTGACTATAACAAATATTGTTATGGGAACATTTAGGGCTGTAGATATAGTTATATATTTACTAACAGCTATATCAATTAGCTTAGGCTCTAATGGATTAAGTAATTTTAATAATGGTAAAGGAGAGGGCAAATAAATTGCTCTCTTTTTTTATAAATAATTTTCATTTAAAGGAGGAATTAAAATGGAAGAAAAAAGAAATCGTTGTAGAAGAAACAACAAAAGAAGTTGAAGAATTGGAAGTACAAACAACTTTCAATGAAGATGGAATGGATATTTTAGTAGAGGACGGTGAAATTGAAAATGAATGTAAGAACGACTAAACCTACATCAGGAAATAAATTTTTTATTACTAAAAGTAAAGGTGGATATTCAACTTGTATCCAAGGTAGTCCTACTGATAGTCAATGTAATGTATTGTCTAATTGTGTTGGTTATGCTTGTGGAAGATTCAATGAAATAATTGGTGCTATGAAATATCCATCATTAAATTGTAATGCTGAAAATTTTATTGAAAGAGCTAAAAATACTTATGGCTTAGAAATATCATCAGTACCAACTTTAGGTGGTATTATGGTTTGGCAAAAGGGAACTTTGTCAGGAAACGATGGAGCAGGTCATGTAGCTGTTGTTGAAAAAAATTATAGACAGCAATACTATTTATACAAGTGAATCCGGATATGGTGGAAGTGCTTTTTGGAATAGTACAAGAAGAAATACTAATGGAAGATGGGGACTAGGTAGTGCTTATACATTTAGAGGTTGTATAGTAAATCCAGCCATAGGAAAAGTAGTAGCACCAACTCCAACACCATCAGCAAAGAAAAAACGTTGATGAGGTAGCTAAAGAAGTTATCCGTGGTGAATGGGGAAATGGTGATGAAAGATATAATCGTTTAACTAATGCTGGATATAATTATAATGAAGTTCAAGCTAAAGTTAATGAGCTGTTAAATAGTAATAAGCCAACTCCAGCACCAACTCCAAGCGTTGATATTTTAGATCTAGTTCGTAAAACTATAAGAGGTGACTTCGGTAATGGAGAAGCTCGTAGAAAAGCTTTAGGTTCTAATTATGATGAAGTACAAAGACAAGTAAACCTAAATCTTAAAAATGGTTTAACAAGATGGGATAATATAAAATTATTTTAGAAAGTGAGATATTAAAAGAGGCTAGCCTTAGTTGGTTAGCTTCTTTTTTTTTGCTCTAATTTAAAAATATAGTCTTGACCGAATATTTTTATAAATTCTTCTTTAGAATGTGTTTTCAAAAATTCTTTTTCAAACATAACTTTATAAAATAAGTTGAGCATAATATCATTATGAAATTGAGTATGACAAGTTTTACAAAAGGGACATACCATTCCATACCTTATAGAAATTTGACGATAAGAGCCCTCAAAAACTTCATTTTTTTTCTATACCTATTTTAGAGCCACAATTACAGCATTTAGTTAAATCACGATAAATTATACTAAATCTTTCTTTTTTTTTTCTCTCTTAGCTTGTCTATTTGTGCGTGATTTGAGTGTCTTTTGCTCTTTATATTCAACAACATCACATTCTTTACAAAATAGAGGTACTATTTTTTTTGGTTTTAGTACAATATCCATACCACTTATAATTCTTTTGTCTTTGCTTTAAATACTTACATTTACAATACATTTTTAATTACTCCTTTTTAGGTACTAAATAGTGACTAAAAACTTGAAAAAGTATGATAAATTATAAAAAAAAGAATAACAATAAATCATAGTAAATAAAAAGGAAATAACAAAGTATAGTAAATATCTTCATTTTATGATATAATAATAAAGAAATGAAAAAAGGAAGTGACTAAAATGAATGAAAATCAAGATAAGGTGTTTAGTAAAACAAATATCAACTGGTAAATCCGACTTTAGTTAACTACTATTAAATCGTACAATTAACTTATTAACCATATTCCTTTATAATATAAATAACAAACAGATGGAGTGTGGTTATAATGAAAAAAAATAAAATTACCTATTAAGAATATAGAAACCAACATAATTTTAAATGCCTTAATACAATTTAAAAATGATAAATTAAAACAAGGTATCTATACAGAACCTATTGATGAACTAATTTTAAAATTGAATAAAATTTATTAAACATATTTGAACTGATTAAAGATGGTCAGTTCTTTTTTTTTTTTGCCAGAAATGGAATACATAGCCATCTTATTAAATTAAGGTGGATAAATTAAAAGAAAGTAGGTGAGAATATGCAAGAAAGTAAGTGCAAGGTAATCGCAATCACAAATCAGAAAGGAGGAGTTGGTAAGACAACAGCAACATTTAATCTGGGAGTAGCATTGGCTAAACAAGAAAAAAAAAAGTGTTAGTTGTAGATGTTGATCCTCAGAGTAATTTAACTACTTATGTAATGAGTAGAGAATATACTTTAAGGATTTGCTTATATAGTATTAAAGATGACTATGATTATATACTTTTAGACTGTCAACCAAGTTTAGGTATGCTTACAATAAATGCTCTTGCTATTGCAAATACAACTTTCAAGCTTTTAAATACTGATACAAATCAATATGTTTCTCAATTTGTTGGTGGAAAAGTTTATAGTGAGCAGGAGAAAATTTAGTAATTAAAGATGGTAAATACACTTACAATGATAAAAAATTAAGTGGTGTAACATTTGAGATCTATGCAGAAGAGGATATTAAATCTGCCACTGGAAAAATTGACAAAAACCAAAAAAAATAATATAATTACGTGGATTATATACATTCTTAAACAAAAAATCTGAAGATAGGAGGTTGATAAAATGCTAAAAAATGCTATAGCATATATTTTAAGAAAAAGAAATAGAACAATTATAGTATTTATTATTTTAACAGTAGTTCTCTCTTGTTTATATTCATGTTTGAATATAACAAAATCAACAAATAATTTAGAGAAAAACTTATACAAGATTTCAAATACATCATTATCAATAATTAAAAATAACGGTGATACTTTTGAAACTAATCAGTTTAAAGAATTAGATAATATAAAAGAAATAAAAGAAATTATCATTAAGTATGATGGACTAGCTAGAACTACAAACATCAAAGTTGTAGATGGAACTCAATTAGTAGAACGAGATGATTTATCAGATGAGTTCAAAAATATGCTTTCAGTAGAAGCTACTAATAATAGTGAAAAGAATAATTTATTCAATAGTGGTATTTTCACTATTATAAAAAAGGCAGACATATTAATAATAATGATAGAGGAAAAATTCTTATTCATAAGGAACTTGCTGAAAAAAATAACCTAAAACTTAACGATAAAATCAAACTTCAATTAATTGATTTTAATAATAGTGAAAAAAGAAATTAGAATATGAGTTTGAGATAATTGGAATCTTTTCAGGTAAAAAACAAGAAAAATATACTGGCTTATCATCAGACTTGAGTGAAAATATGGTATTTATTGATTATGAATCAAGGCAAAAAGCATTAAATAAACCTGAAAATAGCAAAATTGTTAATAAACTTGCAATATTTTCAGACAGTCCAGAAAAAATACAAAGGTAGCATTAAATAAAATTAAAAAAATTAAAATTGATTGGTCACAATTCAATGTTTCAAGTGATAACCATGTATTTGAAGAAACACTAGAGTCTATAGATGGAATAAAAAATATTATTAAGACTATGACATATTCAATTATGATAGGTGGAATAACAGTATTGTCATTAATATTAATATTATGGTTAAGAGAAAGAATACATGAAATAGGAATATTGTTATCAATTGGTATAAGTAAAATAAAAATTGTAATTCAATTTATACTTGAATTATTGTTTATATCACTACCATCTTTGGTATTATCATTGTTTATAGGAAATGTAATGTTAAATATTATAGTCGGTGGATTTATGAATTCTGATGATTCAACAATAATGGTTGATAGCTTACTTAAAAACTATAATTTAATTTCAAATCTTATAACATTTCTACAAAGTTATGTAATATTATTGGAATTATTGTTCTATCAGTTGTTATTGCAAGTTTAATGATATTAATTAAAAAACCAAAAGAAATATTATCAAAAATAAGTTAGGAGATTAAAAATGGATATATTGGAAATTAAAAATGTAACATATAATTATTCAAATTCAAGTGAGAAAGTATTATCTTCAGTAAATCAAAAATTTGAAATTGGAAAATTCTATGCGATAATAGGAAAATCAGGGGCAGGAAAGTCAACATTACTTTCTCTATTAGCAGGTTTAGATAAACCACAAAAAGGTCAAATCTTATTTAAAGGAAATGATATAGAGAAAGATGGCTATAGTAATCATAGAAAAAATAACATATCATTAGTTTTTCAAAACTATAACTTAATTGATTATTTGACACCAATAGAAAATGTTAGATTAGTAAATAAAAATGCATCTGAAACAATCTTATTTGAATTAGGGCTTGATAAAAGTCAAATAAATAGAAATGTAATGAAGTTATCAGGAGGACAACAACAAAGAGTAGCGATTGCAAGAGCATTAGTTTCAGAAGCTCCAATAATTTTAGCAGATGAACCTACTGAAAATCTTGATGTTGATACTGCTGGTGAAATAATTGAAATACTTAAAAAGTTAGCAAAAGAAAGAAATAAGTGTGTAATCGTGGTAACACATAGCAAAGAAGTTGCAAATTCTGCTGACATTATTTTAGAATTAAGAGATAGAAAGCTTAAGATAATAAATAAAATTAATTAGGAGGTCAAATAATGATTAAAAATGCATTTCATTATGTAACCAGAAAAAGTCTAAAATCAATAATTATATTGTTAGTTATAACAGCTATGTCAACTCTTTGTCTTATTAGTTTATCGATCAAAGATGCTACGAACAGAGCTTCGAAAAGAAACTTTTGGAAATATAACAAATAGTTTCTCTATGGAAATAAACCGAAGAGTTAATTTTGGGACACCAAGAGGTGGTGGCAATATAAAAGGACAAGATATTAAAAAATTGCTGAATCTAAAGATATTGATTCATACGTAAAAAGAATTAATAGTGTTGCCGATTTAGTAGATAATGATATAATAGAAACTCAAAAAACGCTTTCAGGTCAATCGCCAGAAAGAGCAAAAAACTTTAAAAGAACTGTAATGTTAACAGGAGTTAATGATTCATCAAAAAGAAAATAAGTTTATCTCAGGAGCTTACAAATTATCTAGTGGGGAACACTTAAATGAAAATGATAAAAACAAGATTTTAATGCATAAAGACTTAGCAGAAAAAAAAATAATTTAAAAATTGGAGATAAATTAAAAATAAAATCTAATTTATTTGATGCCGATAATGAAAAAAAGGAGCAAATGAAAAAGTAGAAGTCGAGATAAAAGGTCTTTTTGATGGTCATAATGAAGGTGGTGTTACTGCAGCCCAAGAACTTTACGAAAATACTTTGATAACTGATTTATATACGGCTGCAAAAGTATATGGAAATACAGAGGATACTGCAGTATATCAAGATGCAACATTTTTTTGTAAAAGGTGATAAAAATTTAGATAAGGTTATTAAAAATATTGAAAAACTCGATATAGATTGGGAACAATATAATTTGATTAAAAGTTCAAATAATTACCCAGCACTACAACAGTCTATATCAGGTATATATAAAATAGGTAATAAATTATTTGCAGGATCATTATTATTTGCAGGTGTTACAGTTTCATTACTATTGTTTTTATGGATGAACGCTAGAAAAAAAAGAAATTGCAATTTTACTTTCATTAGGAATTTCAAAAGCCAAAATATTCGGACAATTTGTTATTGAGCTAGTATTTGTATCTATCCCAGCATTTATAGGATCATACTTTCTAGCTGTTTATACAGCAAGTATGATTGGAAATAATATATTAAGTAAAGTCACTGGTACTATAACAAAACAAATTGCTAAACAAGGAGTATCTAGCCAACTTGGAGGTGGAGCTGAAGTAGATGGTTTTAATAAAACACTAACAAGTTTAGAAATTAATATATCTCCAAAATTAATGATATATGTGATTTTATTTATGTCAATAGTTCTTATAATTTCTTTACTAATATCTTCGTCAAGCAATTTAAAGAAAAGTCCAAAAGAATTATTAATTGATACAAAATAGTAATAAATATTTATAATTTATAAAAAGTAAATCAGAAATGGTTTACTTTTTAAATAGTTAAAATTTGATTTTTGTAAAACGTGATAATTTTTCTACAGATTCCAGTAAAAGTATGATAGAATTTAAATAATAGGAGGAAAAAAAATGAAAAAACAAAATATTTTTATAATAGGTTTGATATTATTAGTAGTTATCTCATTTATAATATTCATACTAGTATCAGGTAGTGGTAACAAAGGTAATGTTGAGACACCAAAAGACATTAATGACATTATTAATACTATAAATAAAAAAATAACAAAAATGTTTTACCCGAACTTGAAACTATGAAAGTAGATATAAAGAATATTGATGAAGTTACTAGTTATACTGGATTAAAAACAAATGATGGAATCGAATCAATTGTTGTATCAGTACCATTGATAACAGCACAAGCTTATTCAGTTGCTATTGTTAAGGTTAAAGACAATGCTGATGTAGAAAAAATTAAACAAGAGATGTTAGATAATATTGATATGAGACGTTGGATTTGTGTTTCTGCGGAACAATTATATATCACAAATAGTGGTAATGTAATATTCTCTGTAATGGCTGATAAAGATATTGCTAAGGCAGTATATAATGATTTTAAGAAATATGTAAATAATAATATTGGAAAAGAATTAGAAAAATCAAATGATGAAGAAAAAATATAGTTCTTCCACCAGAAATGCCAGCAGCAGAATAATGAAGCACCTTTTAAGGTGCCTTTTTAAAGGAGGATAAAATGTTATTTACTAGTATTAGTTTTTTATATTATTTTTTACCAGCATTAATAATTATATATTTTATAACACCTAAAAAATATAAAAATATTATTTTATTAATTGCCTCTTTATTATTTTTTATCTTTACGGAGAACCTAAATATGTTTTTTTTTTAATGATTGCAGAAATTATTATTGCTTATATAGGTGCTATTTTAATTGATAAATATAAAAATCAAAGTAAAATATATTAATAACAACTTTAATTATACATATATTTTTATTAATAATATTTAAATATACTAATTTTATTATACAATCAATTAATGATATATCTAATGCTAATATTAAATTATTAAATATTGCATTACCAATAGGAATATCATTTTATACATTTCAAATTATAAGTTATCTTATTGATGTATATAATGGTAAAGTTAAAGTTCAAAAAAACATTATAAATTTAGCAACTTATGTGTCTTTATTTCCACAGTTAGTCGCAGGACCTATTGTTAGATATCAGACAGTAGAAAAAGAATTAGATGATAGAGTACATAGTTTTAATAATTTTGCATATGGCATAAGAAGATTTTCTGTTGGACTTGCTAAAAAGTATTGATAGCTAATGCTTTGGGAGAACTTTGTAGTAAAGCTTCTGCTCTAAATGAAGCAACAGTGATATTTTATTGGATATTTGGTATAAGTTATATGCTACAGTTGTATTTTGATTTTTCAGCTTATAGTGATATGGCTATTGGTCTTGGAAGAATATTTGGATTTCATTTTCCTGAAAACTTTAATTACCCATATATATCAAAAGTATAACTGAGTTTTGGAGAAGATGGCACATCTCTTTAGTACATGGTTTAAAGATTATGTTTATATTCCACTTGGAGGTAATAGAGATGGTAAATATAAACAAATAAGAAATATTTTAATAGTATGGTTATTAACAGGAATATGGCATGGTGCTAATTGGACTTTTTTAATATGGGGATTATTGTTTGGAATTATTCTTATAATAGAAAAAATATTCCTTAATAAATTTATGGAAAAATTACCTTCTTTTATAAGAAGAATATATGTATTATTTATTGTTATGATATTATTTATTATATTTAATTCTGACAATATGTCAGAGGCTTTGATTAATGTTAAAGGATTATTTGGTATGAATGGAGAGGTTTTCATTAATGATTATACACTTCATTATTTAAAGAGTTATTTACCAGTACTAATTATTGCTTTACTTGGTTCTACACCATTTATTAAAATATTAATAGATAAATTAAGAAAAAAATAAATATGTAAATAACATAATTAATATTTTAGAACCAATCTTAATAGTTGTGATATTAGTTGTTGTTACTTCTTATTTGATAGATAATTCGTATAATCCATTTTTATATTTTAGATTTTAAGGAGGTTATACATGAACGATAAAATTAAAGATATAGTTGTAACTTTAGTATTTCTTTTTACTATAATTTCATTATTTTTTTGATTAATGTTATAAAAAAAGATACAGATATTTCTATAGCAGAGAGAAGAAAACTTGCTACCATGCCAGAACTAACTGCTAAAAGTTTGTTTGATGGTACTTATTTTAAGAAATTTGATTCCTATGTTACGGATCAATTTGTGGGAAGAGATACTTTTAGAAAAATTAAAATAGATATAGAATTATATACTAAAGGTGAATATAATAATTTATATATGTATGATGATTATATTGTTGAAGAAATATTTCCTTTAAATACTAATTCTATTAATAATTTAACAAATAAGATTAATTATATAAAAAATACATATTTGAATAATAATAGTAATATATATATTATACTATTATTCCTGATAAAAATTACTTTGTTAATAAAGGTAATTTAAAACTTGATTATAATAAATTACAAGATATGATGAAAAATAATTTGACAAATCTTAATTATATAAATATATTTGATAAATTAACTCTTGATAATTATTATAAGACTGACACTCATTGGAAACAAGAAGATTTATTTAATGTCGCAAATACTATTGCTAATCAAATGAATTTTGATATAAATAATAACAATGTTGAGAATACAGTTACTACTTTTAAGGGTAGTTATGCTGGTAGACTATCAGTAACTAAAGATATTGATACTATAAAAACAATATCTAATCCATCTACCATTAATAGTAGTGTGTATAATTATGAAACTAAAAAATATACAAAAATATATGATTATGATAAACTAAAATCATTAGATAAATATGATATATATTTATCAGGAGCATCTTCTATTATAGATATTGTTAATCCGACTTCAAATAGTAATAAAGAATTAATTGTTTTTCGTGATTCTTACGGTAGTAGTTTAATTCCTTTATTAATAGAGGGATATAAGAAGATTACTGTTATTGATACTAGATATGTTTCTTCAAAGATTTTGAATAATTATATAAAATTTAATAATCAGGATGTTCTTTTTTTATGTATAGTATATTAACTATAAATAATAGTTTTTCTATTAGATAAGGAATCTAGTTAGTTAGATTCCTTTTTTCTTTTGTTAACTAATGAATAAATAAACAATCTATAACTCTTGAAATTTTGACTGAATTAAATTCAAAGTTCTCGTTTAAAGAGAAAAATATATAATGTTAAGGAATTCAATTAAAGAAGATTTAAAAGAGAATTTTATATCGGAAGAAGAATACTGGCAATATAATAAAGAGTATAGTGATAAAATTAAAAAATAAAAGAAGATATACAATTATATGAGGAGGAAAAAGAAAAAAAGAAAAAGAAACAATAAAAAATAACGATACTGATTGGATGAATATATTTAAAAAAAGAAAGAAAAAATAAATGAACTAAATAGATTATTGATAGATGAGTTAATTGAAGACATTGTTGTTAGTGAAGATAGTAATATAAAAGTAATATTCAAATGTGAAGATAAATATTTTGAGGCTCTTGACTTTATAAATAAACAAAAATATGATATAATACTTTCAATTTAAAACAAAAAACAAATACCTTTAAGTATTTTTTTAAATGATAGAATAGAAAGAAGTGATTAAAATGGATATGTACCAAAAAGAAAAATCAGAGCAGAAAAGAAAAAATAATGATAGTCCAAAAAGTTTTCCATCAGTCGGAATTAACTGGTATCCGGGGCATATGGCTAAAACAAAAAGACTTATTAAGGAAAACATTCATTTAATTGATATGGTGTATGAAATTGTTGATGCTAGAATTCCATATTCATCGAAGATTGTTGATATTGATGAATATATTAAAGATAAACCAAAAAATTATGATTTTTTCTAAATACGATTTATGTGATATAAATGAAACGAAGAAATGGATTAAATATTATCAAAATAAGGGTTATACTGTAATTCCTCTTGATAACATTCATAATCCAAATGTACAAGCTATAATTAATGAAACTGAAAAAATAATGGATAATAACATTAAACAAAGGACAGACAAAGGTATGAATAAAAGAAAAATTCGTGCTTTAGTTGTTGGTATTCCTAATGTTGGTAAATCAACTTTAATTAATCGTTTTGCAGGAAGAAAGGCTCTTGATGTTGGAAATAAACCTGGTGTTACAAAAGATTTACGATGGATTCGTATCAATGATAAAATTGAACTTTTGGATAGTCCAGGTATGTTATATCCTAAGTTTACAAGTGAGAGTGTTGCTCTTAATTTAGCAAGCCTTACTGCTATTAAAGAGGAAATACTTCCTTTAGATAAAGTCGTTCAGTATATTTTAGATATGCTTTATAAGTATTATCCTGATATTTTAGAAAATCGGTATGGTATAAGTGAGTTATCAGATTCTATATATGAAAATATAGATATTATTGGTAAAAAAAGAGGGTGCCTTGTAAGGGGTGGATTTGTAGATGAAGAGAAGGTTTATTCTATTATTATGAATGATATAAAAGATGGTCATATTAAAAATATTACTTTTGATAGAATAGATGAAATTAATAATTAGTAGGGGTGTTTTATGGATGATACACTTTGTATAAATTCACTTGCTTTAGCTTATTTAGGTGATAGCATTTATGAATTTTATGTAAGAAAATCTTTAATAAGAAAAGGTATTTTAAAAGTAAATGAATTACAAAAAAATGCAATTTTATATGTAAGTGCTAAAAATCAATCAATTTACTTGGAAAAATTAATTAATGAAAATTTCTTTAGTGATGAAGAAGTTCTAATTATTAAAAGAGCTAGAAATCATAAAAGTCATTCTAGTAAAACAACGGATATTAGAACTTATAAAAATTCAACTGGTTTAGAGGCTGTTATTGGCTATTTATATTTAGAAAATAATATAGCTAGAATTGATGAAATAATGAAGGAAATAATAGGTGATATTTAATGTATATATATGGTAAAAATGTTGTCGAAGAAGCAATTTTAAAAAAAAAAAAAAAATAACAAAAGCTATAATTTATGAAAAATTTAATGACAAAAAAAATTTAATTTCTGCTTTACAGAAATTGAATATTCCAATTCGTTATGCTCCAAAATTTGAATTAGATAAACTTGTAAATGGAATGCATCAAGGTATAATTGTAAGTGTCCCTGATTATGAGTATGCTAGTATAGATGATTTTATACATGAAGATAATGCTCTTGTTGTTATTTTAGATCACCTAGAAGATCCACATAATCTTGGAGCTATTATTCGTACATGTGAGGCTGCAGGAGTATCTGGAATAATTATACCAAAGGATCGCTCTGTTTTGGTTAATGCCACTGTAATAAAAGTTAGTACTGGTGCTACTAGTAATATGAAAATAGCTCGTGTTACTAATATTGTTAAAACCATTGAAGAAATGAAAAAAGATGGATTTTGGATTGTTGGAAGCGATATGAATGGAACTAGTTATGATGAGATTGATTACCGTGGTAAAACTGCTATAGTTATTGGAAATGAAGGCTCTGGAATGAGTAGATTAGTTCGTGAATCTTGTGACTTTATTGCTAGTATTCCAATGATAGGGACAACTAATAGCTTGAATGCCAGTGTTGCAACTGGAATTCTAATTTATGAAGCTTTGCGTAAAAGAAAGTAGGTAGATATGAATTATAGTGACTACAATGACTATGAATTACTTAGTTATGTTCAGGAAAATAATGAGGAAGCAACAGATGTATTATATAAAAAATATGAACCATTAATATCTTCAATCGCACATAAAATGTATAGGTATACTCCTAAAAAGTGGTATAGATGTAAATGATTTAAAACAAGAAGGTCGCCTTGGGTTATCAAAAGCTATTTTAGAGTATAAAGATTCTATGAATACAACTTTTTATACTTTTGCTAAGACTTGTATTGAAAGAAAAATAATTACAGCTGTAATTGCAACAAGGAGATTGAAACATAAGTTTTTAAATGAGTCGCTATCTTTAAACATTGAATCTGATGGTAAATCTATTTCATTAGATGAGTTTTTAGGTGATAATGGAAGTAATCCAGAATATGTACTTTTGGATGTTGAAAATTATAATTATATCTTAGACAAAATATCTGAGGAATTAACAGTACTTGAGAAGCAAGTCTTTAGTCTTCGAATTAGCGGCCTTAGTTATAAAGAAATTGCTGATATTTTATCTTATAAAGAAAAAGTTATTGATAATTGTTTACAGAGAATAAAAGCAAAAGCTAAAAAAGTTTTGAAAAATATGGAATGATAAATTTTATTTAAAAAAGTAAAAAAGATGTACATTTTACTTTTTTTTTTTATACTAATTGTGATATTAGTAACATAGGGGACTAATGATTATACAAAAGAATAAAAAAGGAGATGTTTTTATGGCGGAAAAAAAAGATAATGCAGTAGAAGAGATTGAAAGTAAAATTACTGATGAAGAAAATATAGAACCTATTGAAATGGATGATGATTTTTTATTATCCTGAAATTGATACTTTAGATGATGAAATTAATGCACATAGTGATAAGGATATTAAGGTACCAGATATAAAGCTTGATGAATCTTTAGGTCTTGGTGATGATATAAAAGAACCACTTGTTTTTAATGCACCAATAGAAAATGAAAATGGTTTCTTCTTCAAATACTTCTTCAGCAAATAATTCTGATTTTGATACTTTGTTTGATAATTTATACAATGATGTTGCAGGAGCAAATAAATTTATATCTAATTTAATTGAACAAAAGAAAAGTGTTACTGATAATGCAGCAAATCTTGAAGAAGATAGAGATAAATTAGAAAAAGAAAAAGCTGAATTTGAACGTTATGTTGAAAGTCAAAAACAAAGTATTGAACTTGCTAAAGCTCAATGTGACGAGTATGTTCGCACACAAAAAAAGACAAGAATTCAGAATGAAGAAGCACAATTTAATGCTGACCAAGAAGCAGCACGCGCTGAGTTAGATCTTAATGATGCCTCTATTAAAGCAGCTTCTGAAAAATTAGATTCTGAAAAAACACAATTTTATGTTTATAAAGAGCTAGAAGAAAAGAGACTTGAAGCAGAAAAAAGAAAAAATAGAAAGTGATAGAAAAAAATTAGATGCTGATATAAAGCAATTTAATAATGAACAAGATGTTGCATTAACAAAGTTAAAATCAGAACAAGAAGAGCTTCAAAATGAAAAAGATCAATTTGAAAAATCTAAAAATATTGATTTAGAAAAAATAAAAAATGCACAATTAGAAATTGTAAGTCAAAGAGAACAATTTGAAAAGTTTAAAGATATAGAAGAGAAAAAGCTTGAACTTGAAAGTAAAAACTTGTCACAAAGTGTAGCACGTTTTAGAGAACTTGTTTCACAATTTAATTCTGGATTCCAACAATTACCTGAAGATAAACGTTAGTAGAGGTATAAGTAATGAATGAGAATAAGGTTAGGGATAATGAGTCTTTAGATATTAAATTTAAAGATAAGAAAAAAAAGGACAAAAAAAATAAACCAAAAGACGGAAGCTTTGATTTACTTTCAAGTGCTGGTGATGATTATTTAAATAAATTGTCAGGTGAAAACGAGGCTATCAAGGAAAGTGAAGAAAAAAGATGCAGATACATTACTTGATACGCATGAATTTGATCTTTCAATTGATTTAAATAATTCTGATGCAGCTACTTTAGACTCTAATGATGAAAAAAATACTTCTACAATTGAAACAAAAGTAGTTAATGATGACTCTAGAAAACTAATTGATGAAAAAATAGTAGTTCAGAAAAAAAAAGATACTAAGGATTTAAATAGCATTTTTGAAATAGTTAATAACAACGTAAAAGAAGCTACTAATTTATTCAATAAAAATATTGAAATGAAAAGAAAAATTGAAGAACAACTTGATGCTCTTAGCAAAGATAAAGAAGAACATGAAGCTAAAAAGAATGCTGATTATCAAAAATTAAAACTTATAAACAAGAAGTATATGATAAATTAAAAGCAAAAAAAGAAGAAGTTGAAAGTGAAATTGCTTCTTTAAAAGAAACACAAATAAAAATTATTAACGAAAAAAACAAGTTTGAAAAATATAAAAGAGAAGAGCTTACTAGATTAAAAGAACAGGAAGCAAAGAATCAAATTATATTGGAGGAAGAAAAGGCAAAACTTGAAGAAGAAAAAAATAAATTGAAAGTAGAAAAAAAATTCATTAGAGGAAGCTAAACATTCTTTAGAGCTTGATAGAATTAAATATGAAAATGATAAAATGAACTTGCCAATAATTTGATGAAATTTAATGAATTGGTTGGAGATTTTACCGTTGGAATTGATAGATTCAATTTAGATGATAATTAAGAGATTTTAAATCTCTTTTTTTGTATATATTTTTAGTTGTAAATATGATTGACGAAACATAAAATGTATGGTATTATTTACTTAGACACGTAAGTGTTTTTTATTTGGAAATTTTGAAAGTTGGTGGAGAGATGAAAAAATTTTTTAATTGATGTCAAAAATGAATTAAAAAAAGTAAGATGGCTTAATAAAAAAGAAATGACTAAATACTCTATCGCTACAGTTGCATTTATTCTATTTTTTTCTATATTTTTTGGAGGACTTGATTTAATCCTTGCAGGAATTAAATCAATTATTAAATAGTATGCAAAAAGAATGGTATGTAGTAAATACTTATTCAGGACATGAAAATAAAGTAAAAGAAAAATTAGAAATGCGTGCAAGTTCAATGGGAATGGAAGACTATATATATAGAGTTGTTGTTCCAGAACAAGTAGAGGTAGATGAAAAGGGAAAAGAAAAAACAAAAAAAAAATGTTTCCAGGATACATTTTGGTTGAAATGGTAATGAATGATGAGGCTTGGTTTATTGTTCGTAATACACCAGGTGTAACAGGATTTATAGGTTCTTCTGGTAAGGGAGCTAAACCATTTCCTTTAACTCCAGCTGAAGTTGATAAAATACTAGGAAGTATGGGAATGAGTAGACTTGAAATTGGAAATTCATTAAATGTTAATGACAGTGTTAAGGTAATTAGCGGACCATTTGCTAATATGTATGGTAAAATTAAAAAGATTGATATGGAAAACCAAAAACTAGAAGTATTACTAGATTTATTTGGACAAGAAACTTCTGTTGAGCTTGGGCTTACAGAAATAGAAAAGGCTTAATTGGTGAGTTATGATAAAACTTGATAACAGAATTAACAACAATAGTGATGCAGCAGAATGCTTTTCATTAATTGGTGAATGTATAAAATTTTATGATGAAATGGATGGTAAGGCACTAGAACATATAAAAGTTTTATATGATGTATTAAATAGAGATATTGATACAAGATTGCTTAGTGATAAGTATTTAGGAAAATATCTTGGGCTTAAAGTTTTCTTTTGTAGTGGACTAGATGGTTATGGTATATTTTCTGGAAATGAAGTTATTAGTCAAAAATGTGAAAAAGAAATGTATAAAACTTTAAAAGATCTATGCTTTCTTAGTAAGGCTTGTAGTTATAGTGAATTTAAAGATGCTAATAAGGACGTTTGTTTAGAAACTAATGAAGAGTTAAATAAAATCTATAGTATATTAAATAATGATTTTAAAATATTATTTGATAATATGGATTCATTTAAAAGAAGAAGTGATTTTTCTTCAGAACTTCGTTTTGTCTTAAATAGCTTTGATGATATGCGTCAACCATCATTAAATAGAGAATATATGGATAGTAGCGAGGATATTTCTATTATTCCATATTATTATGTATCTAGTTCATTTATAAAAGAATATTCTAAATTAGGACAAGAATATAAGAATTTTTTTTCAAAAATTATATGAGTATCAGTTAAAATATAATTTGAAGACGAATAAAATAAATGTGGATTCATATGTTAGTGAATCTAATCGTTTAGTGTGTATTGTTTCTAAGAAAAAGCAAAAGATAAATAAATAGTTATTTACAAATAAAATAAAGTATGATATCATTATAGGGCTATATGTATTTGTACATATAGGAAAAGTGGGAGATGTTTTATGCGGATATCATTAATACCACTCGCGAAAAAAATATAGGAGGTGTTTTTCGTGGCAAAAGAAATAGTTAAGGAAATTAAATTACAAATTCCTGCTGGAAAAGCAACACCAGCGCCACCAGTCGGAACTGTTTTAGGACCTGCTGGAATTAATTTACAGGAATTTTGTACAAAATATAATGATGCAACAAGAGATAAAATGGGAGATATAATACCAGTTGTAATTCATATTTATGATGATAGAAGTTTTGACTTTGTATTAAAAACTCCACCAGCTGCTGAGTTAATTAAGAAAACTGCTGGAATTAAAAAGGGTTCTACTAAAGGTGCAAGTGAAACAGTTGCAACTATAACAAAGGATCAATTAAAAGAAATTGCAGAAATTAAATTGCCAGATTTAAACGCTTATAGTATTGAAGAAGCTATGAAAATAGTTGAAGGTACTGCTCGTAACATGGGCGTTGAAGTCAAAGATTAATTACATGTAGGTTTAACCTATGTGGGAGGAAAAATCCGCATATACCACATAAGGAGGTTTAGAAAATGAAGAAAAGTAAAAAGTATTTAGAAGCTTCAAAGAAAGTAGAAAAAAATAAATTATATACTAAAGAAGAAGCTATTAATTTAGTTAAGGAAACAGCAACTGCTAATTTTGATTCTTCAATTGAATTAGCAATGCGTTTAAACCTTGATACAAAAAAAGCAGATCAACAATTAAGAGGTGCTTTAGTATTACCTAATGGAACTGGTAAGACTAAGAGAGTACTTGTTATTGCAAAGGGAGAAGCTGCTAAGGCTGCAAAAGAAGCAGGTGCAGATTATGTAGGAGATACAGATTTACTAGATAAGATTGCAAATGAAAACTGGTTTGAATTTGATACTATGATTGCAACACCAGACATGATGCCAGCTTTAGGAAAAATTGGTAGAATTTTAGGACCAAAAGGACTTATGCCAAACCCAAAAACAGGAACAGTTACAATGGATACTAAAACTGCTGTTGAAGACGTTAAAAAGGACGTGTAGAGTATCGTACAGATAGTTATGGTAATGTTCATGTTATTATTGGTAAAAGCTTCATTTGATTCAGAAAAATTACTTGAAAATTTAAATGCTTTTGTATCTTTAATCGTTAAATCAAAACCAGCAGTAGTAAAAGGGAAATATATTTTAAATATATCTGTTTCTTCTACTATGGGTCCTGGAGTTAAGATTGATACAAATTCCTTTGACAATTAATAATTAATATGTTATAATAACATTGTTTTGAAGAAATTGTACCGTAGACAGTAGGTGTGGCGACACTTAATATCCTACCGAGGAACTTGAATAATTTTAAGTCTTTCGGCCTTACTGTCTTTATGAAGTAAGGCTTTTTATACGGCACTAGAAAGGTAAGGTGCAAGTTATGGCAAATCAAAAAATTATTGACGCAAAAGCAACAGTTGTAGATGAAATCGCTGAAAAAATGAAATCATCTGCTACATATGTATTATTTGATTACCAAGGACTTACAGTTTCTGATACTAATGAACTTAGAAGAAAATTAAGAGAATCAGGATCTGACTTAAAGGTATACAAAAATACATTAACAGCTCGTGCTTTAGAAAAATTAAATATCAATTTATCTGAACATTTAAACGGGCCAAAAGCAATCGCATTTGGAACAGATGCAGTTGCTCAATCAAAGCACTTAGTGACTTTGCAAAAACACATAGTGCTCTAGAAATGAGAGTTGGTGTTGTTGACGGAGAAGTTGCTGATATTAACATGTTAAATGAATTAGCATCTATTCCATCAAGAGAAGGATTACTTACAATGTTTGCAAGTGGACTTCTTGCAATTCCAAAAGATTTTGCAATTTGCTTAGATTTACATAGTAAAAATTTAGAAGGTTAATAGAAAGAAGGAGGAATGTAGAATGGCAAAATTAAGCGCAAAAGAAATTATCGATTCACTAAAAGAAATGACTCTTTTAGAAATCAAAGAAGTAGTAGATTTAATGAAGGAAGAATTTGGTGTTGATCCAAGTGCTGTAGCTGTAGCTGCTCAACCTGCTCAAGCTGTTGAAGAAGGACCAAGTACATTTAATGTAGCATTAACTAGTGCTGGAGCTAACAAAATCCAAGTTATTAAATTAGTAAGAGAAATTACTGGTTTAGGATTAAAAGAAGCTAAAGACTTAGCTGACAACGGTGGAGTTGTTAAAGAAAATGCTGCTAAAGAAGAAGCTGAAGAATTAAAAGCTAAATTCGAAGAAGCAGGAGCAACTATCGAGTTACAATAATTTGCAGAAATGGTAAGCCTATACTATAAAAAAAATAGTATGGGCTTTAACCGTTTATATATATGATTATATGAAGAGGTGATCTATGTCACATTATTTTGAAAATGATGCATCACTTAAAAAGTAAAGTAGTTAAAAACAACATCAGTTATAAATGGCATGAATTTTGAATTTTATACTGATAATGGCGTTTTTTTCTAAACGTGGACTTGATTTTGGGACTCGTACATTACTTGAAGCACTTGATATGAATAAAATTTCTGGCAGTGTGCTTGATTTTTTGGTTGTGGATATGGTCCAATTGGTATCTATATAGCTAAATTTGAGCAAAATAAGGTTCATATGATTGATGTCAACAGAAGAAGCTTGGAATTGGCAAGAAAGAATGTTGATTTGAATCATGTGAATGTTTCACTATATGAAAGTGATATATATAGTAGTGTAACGTGTAAGTTTGATTATATTATTTCTAATCCTCCAATTAGAGTTGGTAAAGAAATTTTATATAAAATTTTATTTGGTGCGAAGGATTATTTGAAGAAAAATGGAGAACTTTGGATTGTTGTTCATAAAGATCAAGGTGCTAAATCTTTGGTAAAAGATTTAATGAATAGTTATGGCAAAGTTGAGGTTGTAACGAAAAATAAAGGATTTTATGTAATCCGTTCTGTAAACAATTGACAATTTGCAATTGTTTTGGTAAAATTATAAATTGACATATACCCATTATTAGTGGAGTATGTTCTTTTGCAAATAAATATAGTTATAGGGGTGAATTTAGTGGCTTATACGGTAAAAAAAAAAATTTGGAGATCATCGAGAAAGACGTAATTATGCAAAAACAAAAAACGCTATTGAATTAGGTAATTTACTAGAAATTCAAAAGAAATCGTATGAATGGTTTATCACTGATGGAATCAAAGAAGTTATTGATGACATTTTTCCAGTTGAGAGCTTTACTGGAAATTTATCACTTGAATTTGGCGATTATTCATTTGAAGAACCACGTTATTCGATAAAGGGTTGTAAAGAGAGAAGTGCAACTTATGCAGCACCTTTAAAAATTGAGGCTAGACTTTTTAACCAAGAAACTGGTGAAGTAAAAGAGCAAGATATTTATTTAGGTGATATGCCGCTTATGACAGAAAGTGGAACATTTGTCATTAATGGTGCTGAACGTGTTATTGTATCGCAATTAGTGCGTTCACCTAGTGCTTACTATGGAAAAGAAATTGATAAAAATGGACGTGTAGTAATCACTTCACAAATTATTCCTAACCGTGGTACATGGTTAGAGTACGAAACAGATGCAAGGGATATTGTATATGTTCGAATTGATAGAACAAGAAAGGTTCCAATTACAACATTGCTTAGAGCAATAGGACTTTCTAGTGATGAAGATATTATGGATTTATTTGGTGAAAATGAGTATCTAGAGAAGACAATTGCTAAGGATACTAATAAAAATACTGATGAATCTTTAATTGACATTCATTCTAAACTTCGTCCAGGTGAGCCATCTACACTTGATAGTGCTAAAAATCAATTAATCACAAGATTTTTTGATGCATTCCGTTATGATTTATCTAAAGTAGGACGTTATAAATTTAACCGTAAGTTAAATGTAAGTGATCGTCTTTTAGGGTGTACGCTTGCTGAAAATATAAATGTAGGCGGTGAAGTTTTATATAGTGCTGGTAGTGTAATTGATAAAGATGCATTAGAGGGAATTAAAAAGATTTTAGCTGATGGATATGGTGTTCGTGAAGTATTAGTTAATAATGAACTTGATTCTTATAATAAGATTCAAGAAATTAAAGTATATTCTAAAAAAGACAGTTCTAAAATTGTTAAAGTAATCGGAAATGATCAAACTATTACAGACAAAAAAGATTAACAATTTCTGATATTTATGCAAGTGTTTCTTATTATTTGAACTTACTTGAGGGAATTGGAAATTTTGATGAAATAGATCATTTGTCTAATCGTCGTGTAAGACAAGTAGGAGAGCTTTTACAAAATCAATTTAGAATTGGTATTTCAAGAATTGAACGTGTTATTCGTGATAGAATGTCTACACAGGAGATTACTGAAGTAACACCAAAATCATTAATTAATATAAGACCTCTTACAGCTGCTATTAAAGAATTTTTTGGAAGCAGCCAGTTGTCACAATTCATGGATCAAACAAACCCAGTTGCAGAGCTTACAAATAAACGTCGTTTATCTAGCTTAGGGCCAGGTGGTCTATCTCGTGATAGAGCAGGTATGGAAGTTCGTGACGTTAATCCATCTCACTATGGTAGACTTTGTCCAATTGAGTCTCCAGAAGGACCAAACATTGGACTTATTACATCACTTGCAAGTTATGCAAGAGTTAATGAATATGGATTTATTATGACACCATATCGTAAAGTTAATAATAAAAAGTTAACAGATGAAATTGTTTATATGACTGCTGATGAAGAACTTGATTATTATATTTCACAAGCATCTGTTGAAGTAAATGACAATGATGAAATTGTAGCAGATCGTGTTGCTGTTCGTTATCATGGAGATAATATTATCATTTCAACTGATAAGGTTGATTATATCGATGTTTCTCCACAACAAGTTGTATCAATTACAACAAGTGGAATTCCATTCTTGGAACATGATGATGGTAAACGTGCCCTAATGGGTGCTAACATGCAACGTCAAGCAATTCCATTATTAAAAGCAGAAGCACCTCTTGTTGGTACTGGAGTTGAAGCTATAGCTGCAAGAGATTCTGGGGCTGTTATAATGGCTAAAGCTGATGGAGTTGTTGATTATGTTGATGCTAAAAAGATTTTAGTTAAAACAATGGGTGGTATGGATACATATTACTTAAATGGATATGAAAGAAGTAATGCTGGTACTTGTTATCACCAAGTTCCAATTGTACGTACAGGTGATAAAGTAACAAAAGGTATGGTTATTGCTGATGGGCCTTCAACTGACAAAGGTGAACTTGCCCTTGGAAAGAATGTAACAGTAGCATTCATGAACTTTAATGGATATAACTATGAGGATGCTGTTATCTTAAATGAAAGACTTGTTAAAGATGATGTTTATACATCAATTCATATTGAAGAATATGAAACAGAATGTCGTGATACAAAGCTTGGACCAGAAGAATTTACACGTGATATACCAAATGTTGGAGAAGATGCACGTAAGAATTTGGATGAAACAGGAATTGTTCGTATTGGTACAGAAGTAAAAGATGATGACATTTTAGTTGGTAAAGTAACACCAAAGGGAATGGCAGAGTTAACAAGCGAAGAAAAATTATTACATGCTATTTTTGGTGAAGAAACAAGAGAAGTACGTGATACATCCCTTCGTGTACCTCATGGTGGAGAAGGAATTGTTCATGATGTTAAAATATTTACTAAAGAAAACACTGATGAACTTCCAGCAGGAGTTTCAAAGATTGTTCGTGTTTATATAGCACAAAAACGTAAAATTCAAGTTGGAGATGAGATGGCTGGTCGTCATGGTAATAAAGGTGTTATCTCACTTATCTTACCAGAAGAAGATATGCCATATTTACCAGATGGACGTCCTGTTGATATCTTATTAAACCCACTTGGAGTTCCATCTCGTATGAATATTGGACAGATTTTAGAGATGCATCTTGGTATAGCTGCAAAGAATTTAGGTATTTATGTAGCAACACCAGTATTTGATGGTGCAACTCGTGAAGAGATTATTGATGCATTAAAAGAAGCTGGACTTCCAGAAGATGGAAAAACTGATTTATATGATGGACGTACAGGAGAAAAAATTTGATAATCGTGTAGCCGTTGGTGTTATGTATATGATCAAACTTCACCACATGGTTGATGATAAGTTACATGCTAGATCAACTGGTCCTTACTCTTTAGTAACACAACAACCTCTAGGAGGAAAAAGCTCAATTTGGTGGACAGAGATTTGGAGAAATGGAAGTTTGGGCTTTATATGCATATGGAGCTGCTAATGTATTACAAGAAATGATGACTATTAAGTCAGATGACGTTGTTGGTCGTGTTAAAGTATATGAAGCATTAGTTAAGGGTACACCAATACCAACATCAGGAGTACCAGAAAGTTTTAGAGTTTTAATTAAAGAATTCCAAGCTTTAGGTCTTGATATAACTGTTTTAAATAAAGATGGTGAATTTGTTGACATGAAAGAATTAGAAGAAGCTGATGATGACATGTTACCAATGGATGGTATTGATTCTAAAGAAGCATTACCAGAACCTGAAGAAAATGAAGAAAATTTAGAAACTGAAGAAGAAGATGAATTTGATTCATTAGATGATATTGATGATATTGATGCGTCTGACTTAGAGGATGTAATGAAGTTAGAACGCACACTTGATTTAGAGAATATGGAGGGAGAGGAATAATATGGATGTAAATAACTTTGAAGGGTTAAGAATATCAATCGCCTCTCCAGAGCGTATTCGCGAATGGTCGCATGGAGAAGTAAAAAAAGCTGAAACTATTAATTATCGTACTTTAAAACCAGAACGTGATGGTTTATACTGTGAGAAGATATTTGGACCAACTAAGGACTATGAGTGTGCTTGTGGTAAATATAAACGTCTTCGTTATAAGAACATTGTTTGTGATAGATGTGGAGTTGAAGTAACTCGTTCTAAAGTACGTCGTGAACGTATGGGACATATTGAACTTGCAACACCTGTATCACACATTTGGTTCTTTAAGGGTATTCCATCTCGTATGGGACTTGTCCTAGATATGTCACCTAGGGATTTAGAGGAAGTATTATATTTTGTTTCTTATGTTGTTTTTGGATCCAGGGGCAGCGCCTTTAGAGAAAAAACAAATAATTAGTGATAAAGAATATCGTGCTTACTATGAAAAATATGGAAATACATTTAGAGTAGGTATGGGAGCAGAGGCAATTAAAGAGCTTTTGTGTCAAGTAGATATTCAAGGTGAAGTAGATGAAATTAAAAAGGAAATTGATGATATTAAAGATTCTACAAGCCAAAAGAGAATTCGTTTAATTAAACGTCTAGATGTATTAAATGCATTCTTAGAATCTGGAAATAAACCAGAATGGATGGTTATGGATGTAATCCCAGTTATTCCACCAGAACTTAGACCTATGATTCAACTAGATGGTGGAAGATTTGCAACATCCGATTTAAATGATTTATATCGCCGTGTTATTAACCGTAATAATCGTTTAAAGAAACTTATGGATTTAGGAGCTCCAAGCATTATTATTCAAAATGAAAAACGTATGCTTCAAGAAGCTGTTGATGCTTTATTTGATAATGGTAGACGTGGACGTAATATAACTGGTGCTGGAAATAGACCTCTTAAATCATTATCAAGTATGTTAAAAGGTAAACAAGGTCGTTTCCGTCAAAACTTACTTGGAAAACGTGTTGACTACAGTGGTCGTTCTGTTATCGTTGTTGGACCAACACTTAAAATGTATGAATGTGGTATTCCAAAGGAAATGGCATTGGAATTATTTAAACCACATGTTATAAATGGACTTGTATCCAAAGAAATTGCATCTAATATAAAAGCTGCTAAGAAAATGATTGATAATCAAGATGAAAGAGTATGGGATATTGTTGAGGAAAAGATTAAGGAACATCCGGTATTACTTAACCGTGCGCCTACACTTCATAGACTTGGTATTCAAGCATTTGAACCAAAATTAATTGGTGGTAAGGCAATTCGTTTGCATCCACTTGTTTGTACAGCATTTAATGCTGACTTTGATGGAGACCAAATGGCTGTCCATGTACCAATTAGTGAGGCTGCACAAGCTGAAGCACGCATTTTGATGTTAGGAGCAAATAACATCTTGAAGCCATCTGATGGTACACCAATTGTTACACCAGGACAAGATATTATTTTAGGTAACTATTATATAACTATTGAAGAAGCAGGCCTTCCAGGTGAAGGTAGAGTATTCAAAAGCCCAGATGAAGTATTAATGGCTTATGAAAGAAAAGAAATTACATATCATACTCGTATTGCTCTTCCTGCAAAATCATTTAAGCACAAAGTATTCCCAGATTCATATATGGATAAATATTTTGTTACAACAGCTGGTAAAATTAGATTTAATGAAATTTTCCCTGATACTTTCCAATTTATAAATGAAGGTACAGATGAAAATATAACAGGAATCACTCAAGTAAGTATTTCTTACCAATGGGTTCTAATATTCCTGAAGAAATTGCTAAAATGGAATTGGTTAAACCATTTGGTAAAAAGATATTAACAAAATTAATTGCTCAAATCTATAAGAAATATCAAACAACTGAAACATCTGTTGTGCTTGATAAGATGAAGGATTTAGGATATAAAGAATCAACTATATCTGGTATTTCAATTAGTATTGGTGATATTCTTCTTGCTCAACATAAAGAAGAAACATTAGCTGACGCTAATAAGTTAGTAGAACAAATTAATAAGCAATATCGTCGTGGTTTAATTACTGACCGTGAAAGATATGAAAATGTTGTTCAAACTTGGACAACTGCTACTAATAAGATTGCAGATGAATTATCTGGTATTATTAAGGGTAATAAAACTAATTCAATTTCAATGATGATTGACTCTGGTGCCCGTGGTAATATGTCACAATATAACCAAATGGCAGGTATGCGTGGATTAATCCTAAAACCAACTGGAGAACCTGTTGAAATTCCAATTACATCTTCATTTGTTGAAGGTTTGTCAGTTAGTGAATTCTTCATGGGTACACATGGTACTCGTAAAGGAGCCGTTGATACAGCCTTAAAACAGCCGATGCTGGATACTTAACAAGACGTCTTGTTGATGTTGCTCAAGATATTATTATCAAAGAAGAAGATTGTGGAACAGATGATGGTGTTGTTGTAGAAGCATTTACTAATGCTGATGGAACAATAATAGAGTCATTTAAAGAAAGAATTGTTGGTCGTTATACATCAAAACGTGTTATCGATCCAAATACTAAAGAAGTTATTGTAGATAGAAATACATATATTACAGAAAACTTAGCAGATAAAATTGAAGCTGTAGGTATTAGTAAGATTGCAATTCGTACAGTTCTAACATGTAAGAGTGAACATGGTGTATGTAAACATTGTTATGGACGTAACTTAGCTACTGGTCACATTGTAGAAATTGGAGAAGCTGTTGGTATTATGGCTGCTCAATCAATCGGTGAACCAGGTACACAGCTTACAATGCGTAACTTCAATACTGGTGGAGTTGCCGGTGGAGATGATATTACACAAGGTTTACCTCGTGTTACAGAATTATTTGAAGCTCGTAATCCAAAAAGGAAAAGCAACTATTTCAGAAATTAATGGTGTTGTAAGCAAGATTGAAGAACAAAATGGTAAATTTGTAATTAGTGTTAAAAATGATGTTGAAGTTAGGGAACATACTTCAAATTATGGGGCTAAGATAGCTGTTAGTCTAAATGAAGAAATTCGTGCTGGACAACGTTTAACACATGGTGCAATTTCACCTAAAGAATTACTTACAGTAACAGATCCAATTACTGTTCAACAATATATTTTACTTGAAATTCAAAAGGTTTACCGTAGTCAAGGTGTTGATGTTTCTGATAAACACGTTGAAATTATGGCACGCCGTATGATTTCTAAGATAAAGATTATATCAAGTGGAGATACATTATTCTTACCAGGTACAATGGTAAATATAAATCATTTCACAGATGTTAATAAAGAATTAATTCTAGAAGGAAAAACTCCTGCAACAGGACGTCCAGTACTTTTAGGTATTACTAAAGCATCTCTAGAAACTGATTCATTCTTATCAGCTGCATCATCCCAAGAAACAACTCGTATCTTAACTGATGCTGCAATTCATGGTAAGGTTGATCATTTAAATGGATTAAAAGAAAATGTTATTATTGGTAAATTAATTCCAGCAGGAACTGGTGCTAGAAGATATCGTGATGTTGATTATTCACTAGAAACACCACTTGCTTCGGAAGAACCACTTGAAGCTTTAGAACAAGAGCTTATGGATTAAGAAACTAGGTTATTCCTAGTTTTTTTGCTATATTTTGGTAATTTAATTGACATAAAATTGTCAAAAAGTTATAATGAAAGTGTAATATTAACACAAAGGAGTTTTAATATGAATGCTGAAATGAAGTATATGAATGAACTAGAGGTTTTAATTAATTTATTTACAATTGAAAAAGGAGTTTTAAAGGTCTTACTTGTAAGAAGAGATATGGAGCCATACAGAGGATATTGGATGCTTCCAACAGGTCTTTTACTTTCAAATGAAACAATAGAGGAGTGTTCAAGAGAAGTTTTGTATGAATGGCTTGGACTTAAAGATATTCATCTTGAAAATTGTGGTATATATAGTGAACTTAAGCGTATCCCAGTTGAGAGAGTAATAGGATCGTCACTTACAGGAATAATTGATATTGATAGTTTTAATATTAAAAGAAAGAAAAATATTGAATCATTTGCGTGGTTTTCCGTTGATGAAATACCAAAGGTTGTTTATGATCATGATCAAATAATTATGGATGCTAGTAAATACATAAGAAAAAGACTTCGTCAAATTGATTTCTTAAAACATTTATTTCCAAGTGATTTTACGCTTCCTGAACTTCAAATGACTTATGAACAAATTATAGGTAAATCTCTAGATAGAAGGAATTTCAGAAAGAAGATAATTAGTTTAGATATATTAGAAGATACTAAATATAAAAATGAAGAAACTAATGGAAGACCAGCAAAATTATATCGTTTTAAAGATGAAATAGAGGGGGAGATGATGTTTTAATGCGATTAAATGAAAAAGGTTTTGAACTTTCAACTATGTTAGCATTTTGTCTTTGCTTTTGTTTATGTCTTATTTTTGTAGCAGTTTCATATAATCAAAAAAACTTTCTACTAATACACCTATTAAGAATAATAATACAGTAAGCAAAAGTGATAATGATACTAATAAAATTCAAACAACAACTAAGGATTCTTCTAAATATCAAGAGATTGAACAGGCTTTAGCTAAAGAAATAGAAGATAGTATCGGAGATAAGGTTTCATATGGGAAGCTCATTATTTCTAATGATAATATTAAAAGTAATTTTGAATCTTTATGGAAAGAGTATACTGAACTTAAAGATTGTACAGGATATGCTATTGTAGACGCTGATAAAAAAGAAACAAAGGTTTATTTAAATTGTTATAAAAATTATCAAACACAAAATTATAACATTGATTTTGAATAAAAAGTCATCATATTATTGACAACAAGCTGGATATAATGTAAAATTATATTCGTAGCTGGAGACATACTCAAGAGGCTGAAGAGGCGCCCCTGCTAAGGGTGTAGGTCGGGCAACTGGCGCGAGGGTTCAAATCCCTCTGTCTCCGCCATTTATGATATAAACGAATTTTATAATTCGTTTTTATTTTTTTAATAAAGTGAAAAATATTTCATATTATATTGTAATATGAATATTTTTTTATTATAATAAATATGAAATAAATTTCACATAAGGAGGAGTATATGAATAATTTTATTGAATTTAAAAATGTTACAAAAAAAGTTATGAAATAGGAGAGAAAAAAAATTTAATGCTTTAGATAATGTTAGTTTTTCTATTCCTAAAGGAGAATTTGTATGTATATTAGGACCAAGTGGAGCAGGTAAAAGTACATTACTTAATTTATTAGGTGGAATGGATAATGTAACAAGCGGTAATCTAATCATAGATGGTGAAGATATATCTAAATATAATAGTTCTAGTCTTACTAGCTATCGTGCAGAAAGTGTTGGTTTTATTTTTCAGTTTTACAATATTCTTCCAACGCTTACAGTTTATGAGAATGTGGCAATTGTAAATGATATTGTAAAACATCCTAAGAATGCTAAAACAATATTAAAAGATGTTGGACTAAAAAATCATATGGATAAGTTTCCAAATCAATTATCTGGTGGTGAACAGCAAAGGGTATCAATCGCTCGTGCAATTGCTAAAAATCCCAAAATTTTGTTATGCGATGAACCAACAGGTGCATTAGATTCAAAGACAGGAGTAGAAGTTTTAAAATTATTAAAAAAACAGTGTGATGCTAACAATGGAGAAAATACTGTCATAGTTGTAACACATAATGCGTTAATCTCAGAAATAGCGGATCGTGTTATTCGTTTAAAAAATGGAAAGATAGAAAGTAATAAAGTAAATAAAAACCAAAAAGCATTGATGAGGTTGTGTGGTAATATGCTAAAGAGAAAAATGTTTAGAGACATTCGTCTAAACGCTAGTCAGTTTATTACAATATTTTTAATGGTTTTTATAGGTGTAATGGCATATAGCGGAATAGAGTCTTATATGACAGGAATGGAAAATGCTGCTTGTAAATTTTATAAAGAAAATAATTTACAAGATTTAAATGTAATTGGAAATTTTAAAGTATCTGATTTAGATGATATAAAAAAGCTTGAACATGTAAATGATGCTGAGGTGAAACTAACACTAACAGCTAATGTAAGTGATGACTCTACACTACAGCTCTCATTTATAGATGAAAATAATATCTCTAAATTTTATGTAATTGATGGTGTTGGTTTTGATTATGATAAAGATGGTATTTGGTTAGATAATTTTTATGCTACTGAGCATAAAATAAAAGTTGGAGATGTTATTAATTTTACATATGATGGTTATAATTTTAAAAAAAGAATGTTTTAGGTTTTATAAATGTTCCAGATCATATTTATGATGTCAAAGACTCATCACAAATTTATCCAAATCACTATGATTTTGGTTTTGCTTATTTATCAAGTAAAACATTATATGATTATTTTAAAGAAAAAATATAATAGTGATAGTATAGATATTCATTATAACAATATTATGATTGATGTTGGTAGTAAAGATAATTTATCTATAGTAAAGAGTAATATTGAAAATAATATAAGTAATGCTATTGCAGTAACTAATATTGAAGATACGGCATCTTATACAACTTATCAAGGTGAGATTGATGAAGGTAAAACATATATAGGTGTTTTTTTCAGGATTATTTATATTTATTGCTATGTTATCAGTAGCAACTACGATGATGAGAATTGTTAAAGATGAACGAATTCAAATTGGGACATTGAAAGCTTTAGGGTTTAAAAATAGACAAATTATTTTTCACTATTTGGGATATGGATTTATAGTTTCTATTATAGCTTCACTTTTAGGGTTAGTAGCTGGATACTATTTAATTGGAAAATTATTTATTGTTATTGAAATGTCATTCTTTGAAATTCCAAATGGTGTTCCAGTTATAAAAGCTTCTAGTTTCATTTGTGCATTATGTGTTGTTTTATTAGTTTTAATTGTAACTTATGTAGCATGTCATAAGCAATTAGTTTTAAATGCTGCTGAAGCTTTAAGAAATAGAAGTTCTGTAGCATACAGTAAGTCTCTAGATATAACCACAAAAGGTCTTTTTAAAAAAATGTCATTTATAACTAAATGGAATTTAAGAGATATGATTAGAAATAAAATAAGAACAATTACTGGTATAGTTGGAATTACAGGTTGTTGTATGCTTGTAGTTTGTGCTTTTGGAATGCTTGATAGTATAAATAATTTTATAGATTTACAATTTAGAAGATTATATAATTTTGATTATAAATTAAGCTTAAAAAAGTGATATAACAGATTCTACTTTACAAACTTTAGAAGAGAAATATGGAACTGATACATCACAAAGCTATTTAATTGAAATAAAAGATTCAAATGGAGATATTGAAGCTAATAATATTTTTATAAATGATGCCTCAGATAAAGTTCGTTTTATTGATAGTCATGATAAATTTATTTCTTTAGATGATAGTGAAGGAGTTTATATTACTTATAAGCTTGCTAAAAAATGAATTATAAAATAGGTGATACTATAACGTGGCATTTAGTTGGAAATAAGAATTATTATGAATCAAAAATAGTTGGATTTAATAAAGATCCACAAAATCAAAATATGACAGTTACTCGTGAATATTTTGAATCATTAGGAAACACATATAAGCCTGATTCTTTATATACTAATATAGATTTAAGTATGGAACATGAAATTAATGGTGTAGAAGTAATTCAAAACCTTAATGATTTAGAAAGTGGTATGTCTAATATGCTTTCTACTATGAAGAGTATGATTTCTTTAATTATTGCAATTGCATTAATACTTGGATTTGTTATTATTTATAATATGGGAATTTTATCTTATACTGAAAAACAATATCAATTTGCTACTTTAAAAGTATTAGGATTCCAAGATAGTAAAGTAAAGAAGATATTTTCTAGACAAAATATGGTAATAACAATATGTTCAATTATAATAGGTCTTCCTCTTGGATATTATTTAACTGATTGGATATTTAGAAAAGTAATAGAAGAAAGCTATGATTTTAGTGCATATATAACTATTAACACATATTTAATTGCTATAGTATCAAGTTTACTTGTTACCTTTGCTACATCAAAGATATTGGCTCGTAAAATAACAAAAATTGATATGGTATCAAGTTTAAAAGGTAATGAATAATGTTATAATATTATTGGTGATATAAATGGGAAAAGTTAGAAATCCAATTAAAAAAAGCTCTATTCAAAAGAAAAATAAAATTATTGAAAAAGGATTTGAACTCATATGTTCAAAAGGATATCATAATATAACTTGTGTTGATATTGCAGCATATGCTTCAGTATCTACGGGAATTATATATCAATATTTTGAAAACAAAAGAGACATTTTTATTGAAGGTATAAAAAATTATTCTAATAAAATAATGCTTCCTATGAATGATATTATTGAAGATAAAGTAATAACTAAAGATAATTTAAGAGATATTTTAAATAATATAATTGATGAATTTATTAAAACTCATACAATTAGAAGGGAAGCCCATGAAGAGATTATGGCAATGAGTTATCTTGATCAAGAGGTTTCTTCTATATTTAATCATCAAGAAATTGAAATTACAGAAAAAATTGCTCTTATCTTTAAGAAAAATAATTTTGAAACTGAGAATATAGAAGAAAAAATACATATTATATATGGAATTATAGATAATTACTGTCATGAAATTGTATATCATAAACACGATTTGTTAAACTATGATAATATGCGAATAATTATTCTCGATATGATAGAAAATGTTTTAATTAAAAAGTAAGAATTATCACATAAGATAATTCTTTTTTTTATTTTGATAAATTATAGTTTAGACAAGAAAAAAGATGTTCCATATATTAAAGTAAGGAGGTATTTTATGTCATTAAAAAATGTGCTGAAATAGAAAAAAATGCTAAAATAAAAAATAAATTATTAAATATTGGCATTGGATATCCAATAATAGGTCCAACAGGACCAAGAGGTGAAGCAGGTCAAAGAGGAGAAAAAGGGTGAAAAAAGGTGATAAAGGAGATCCTGGAGTAGATGCTGTTGCTTCAAATGATGGAATTTTTTTCACAAGTTTTGTAGAAACTGATACATCAGAAAAGATGACTTTTCAAGACTCTTGGTTTGTACCAAATAAAACAGAATTTTTTTCAAATATTAAATGATAGTGATGTACAGGTAAAAGCTGGTATTTATGAACTAGCCTTTTCAGGGTTAATAGAACAAGCAGATGATACTCATGGAGCTCAAGTTTATCTTCAAACTAGCGAAGGCGAAGCGGTTCACGATTTAACATTTAAGTTGGAAGGTGGAAGTGGAAAACAATTGTCATTTTCACAGACAATATTGTTTAGATTTGAAAAAGATACAATATTGCAAGTGATGGCAAATATATTAGGTGATGAAGATACATCTGATATTATTATATCTGATGTTAATTTACTCATGAAAAAAATTCATGAATAAATTTATACGAATAGTCTGGGTACACCAACACGCCACTTGACAAGTGGGGGGGGTGTATGCTAAAATACACTTTAGAATAGAGGTGTATTTTTTTATGAAAAAAAGAAAGGTTTTACGCTTATAGAATTACTTGCCGTAATAGTTGTTCTAGCAGTAGTCACATTAATATCAATGCCACTAGTATTAAATACAATAGATAAGGCAAAGAAAGGTGCAGCTATAGAGTCAGCTAATGGTGTTATATCAGCAGCTGAGAATAAATACATGAGTAGTATGATAACAGGAGATAAAGATACAAGATTTGATTTTCCAAGTGATACCAAGTTATCAATTAAGGGAACAAAACCAACAAGTGGAACAGTTGTTGTTGATAAAAGTGGTAATATAAGTGCTACTTTAGAAATAAATGGATACTGCATAGAAAAGACATTTAGCGAGTCATCACCAAAAGTAGTAGAAAAAGTCCATGTACAATTAGTGATAGTGAACTTTTGGAAACAGAAAAATATAAAGATTCTGTTTTAAATGGAGCAGACCCTGTTATAAATAGTGACTTAGTAGCAGTAACAATAGAAAATGATGGAACAGTAAAAAAGCCGATATTAAAAAAGAATGGTATAACTATAAAAATAAAGTATGGGCAAATGCGATTATTCTAAAAGATAAAACAATAAACTATGAAGATAATGACGTAATACCAGAAGGTAATATTGAAAGTTATTTTGTATGGATACCAAGATATAAATATAGAATATTTAATGAAGGAAATTATACAAACTATATAGAAGGAAAACCAGAAAGTTCAAGTAAACCAGATACAATAGAAATAGTATTTGAAGATAAAAAATACAAGTGTATCAAATGGTTCAAAGATAGGAGAATACTTAACACATCCAGCCTTTACAAGTTTTGAAAGTAATGGATTTTGGATGGGAAAATTTGAAGTGACGGGAAGTACAAGTAATATAACAGTAAAACCAAATAATACATCACTTCGAAATATAAATGTAAAGACAATGTTTGAGTTATCTTACAATTATAATAGAAATCTAGATAGTCATATGTTAAAGAATACTGAGTGGGGAGCTGCTACATACTTATCATATTCAGTATATGGAATAAATGATGAAGTAAATATAAATAATAATAGCAACTTTGTAACAGGATATAGTGCTGTTTCTGGAACAGACCAAAGTAGTTATCCTGGAACATATGGAACAGCATCAAATATAACACTTGCATATAATACAGAAACAGGATATAAGGCAAGTACAACTGGAAATATAAGTGGAGTATATGATATGAGTGGAGGCGCATGGGAATACATGGCTTCATATGTAAAAGATACATATAAAGATAGCGGTTTTGATGCAGCCTCAATATCTAAGTATGATTCAAAATATTTTGATGTTTATCCAAGTGATAGTGGTTGGACAAGTTATAATAAGCGTATTTTAGGGGATGCAACGGGAGAAATAGGTGCATTTTATCTTTATAGCGATAGAGATGGAAACAATAGAATACATAACTCTTGGTTTGGTTCATCTGCTTATTTTATTGATTCAGTTTATTCTTGGTTTGATCGTGGTGGTGGTTATACGGCTGGAGTTTTATCTGGCGCATTTGATTTTAGTAGAGATAATGGAAGTATAAGTGAGTGGATTAGTTTTCGTCTTGCACTATCTTAATGATTTTACTTTGATATTTTTAAAAAGACATAATTGTCTTTTTTTTTTGTATGTACTTTTTTTTATAAATATGTTAAAATGTGTATGGTGATACTATGGACATGGTTACAATAAATCAGGTTTTAACTTTACTTGATAATAATAAATCAATAGATACTGCTGTAAAAGATAATATGCGAGAACTAATTATTCTTTTTAATGAGAAGTTTGCTAATGTTTCACTTAATAATTTAGCACGTATTTTACCTAATTTATCTATTATTAAATCTAATAAGTTTGTTAATCGACGTATTTTTAAATATAATATTAAAGATAATATTTTGGAATTTAATGTTGATATTATGAATGACGGATTTGATATGAAACATGTAATGATGTCAGCTATTTTATCTTTGATTGCATGTGATGGTGAAAAAATAGGATTTAATATTGACAACAAGTTTGAGGCACTGCAAGCTGGTTATATTGAAATGCTTACTAATTTACTTGTTGGAAATGATAGTGATAATACATATTTAGAAGATGAAGTAATTTCTGTTAATTTACTTTGTAATATGATTGATACTGATATTTTATTTAAGGCCTTTTTTGAGCAAGATGCTTCTATTATTACACAGGCTTTAATTGATGAAGGGGTTGAGATAGCATGAATGAGATGAATTATCGTTTTAATAATCCTAGTGTAGCTATTCTAGTAGATACTAAAATAGCTGAAGCTTTTATTAGTAAACCTAGAACAAGTGAACAAATAGAAAACTTTAGATTATATGCAAGTATGAGTAAGGAATGTGCAAATATTGAAAAACTTTTAACTAATGCTATAGTTAAGGACATGGAGGATACAAACAGATTTAGGAAGGTAGCGTAAGTTACCTTCTTTTTGAAAGGAGTTACGTTTATGATGAATGATATTGAAGCTTATGTTTCATATTTAAAATATGAGCGTAATTATTCTGAACATACTATTTCTGGATATAAACAATGTTTAATTGATTTTTATACCTTTTTAATGGTAAATCATATATCAAATTTTAAATATGTTGATTATTCGATATTAAGAGGGTATTTGGGGGCTTTATATCAGAAAAAAATATCTGACAATAGTGTATCTAGATATCTTAGTGCTCTTCGTTCTTTTTTTAAATGGCTTGTTAGAACTAAAAGAATAAAAAATAATCCAATGCTTTTAATTTCTTTTCCAAAGCGTGGGCGTGATTTACCTGAGGTTTTAAATTATAGAGCTGTTGAACAGTTACTTGATTTTCCAGATACCAAACTTCCACTTGGACAGAGAGATAGTGCAATGCTTGAGACTTTTTATTCAACAGGAATTCGTGTTTTTGAATGTGTTAATTTAAAACTTGATGATATTTCCTTTGGAACAAATTCTCTTCGTATTATGGGAAAAGGAAAGAAACAAAGAATGGTATTGTTTGGGGATGAATTGAAAAGAAAACTTACAATGTATTTAAATGATGGGAGAAAATCTTTGCTTAGAGGAAAGAGCTCTGAGTATGTTTTTTTAAATAGATTTGGTGATCAATTAACAACAAGGGGTGTTCAAACTATTTTTGATTCAATTGTTAAAAAGAGTGCAATGGATATTCATATTCATCCTCATATGCTTAGACATACATTTGCAACGCATATGCTTGAAGCAGGTGCTGATTTAAAAGTTGTTCAAGAGCTTTTAGGGCATGAAAATTTGTCAACAACACAGATTTATACACATGTCACTAATGAAAGACTTAGAGATATTTATTTGCATACACATCCACGTGCTATTAAAGATGATGAGTAAAATAGTGTCAACTGATATTTCAGAAATTGAAGTTGAAAATATAATTTGTTATAATTAATTAGAATAAAAAAGGAGGCTATCATATGAAATATGTATACCTATTTGATGAGGGAAATAAAGATATGCGTGATATTCTTGGAGGTAAAGGAGCGAATTTAGCAGAAATGACTAAATTAGGACTTCCAGTACCACAAGGATTTATTGTTAGTACAAATGCTTGTAATGATTATTATGCTAAAGGTGGAAGTATTACTTCTGCAATTGAAGATGAGATTTTTGATACTTTAGGTAAGCTTGAAGCTTCGACTGGAAAAAAACTTGGTGACAGTGAAAATCCGCTTTTATTATCTGTTCGAAGTGGTGCTCGTGCAAGTATGCCTGGAATGATGGATACAATTTTAAATTTAGGATTAAATGATGAAGTAAAGGATGCTTTAATAAAAAAGGTTATTCTGCTCGTTTTGTTTATGATTCATATCGTAGATTTATTACTATGTATGCTGATGTAGTTATGGGATATGATAGAAATAAGTTTGAAGATTTACTTACTAAACTAAAGAAAGACCGTGGCGTTAATAGTGATACAGACCTTGATTCTAATGATATGAAGTATCTAACTGAGGAATATAAAAAATTATATGAAGAAATAGGTGGAGTACCATTTCCAAGTGAAGTTGAAACACAACTTATTAGTGCTATTCAAGCAGTGTTTAAATCATGGAATACTAAAAGAGCTCAAGTTTATCGTAAAATGAACGATATTCCTGATTCATGGGGGACAGCTGTAAATGTTCAGGAAATGGTTTATGGAAATTTTGGTGAAAATTCAGGAACTGGGGTGGCATTTACTAGAAATCCTGCAACTGGAGAACATAAGCTATATGGTGAATATTTGATTAATGCTCAAGGTGAAGATGTTGTTGCAGGAATTAGAACACCGCTTTCTATCGATACATTAAAAGATAAAATGCCTAATATATATGATGAGTTTGTAAAATACGCTAATATATTAGAAGAACATTATCGTGATATGCAGGATATGGAATTTACTATTGAAAATGGCAAACTTTATATGCTTCAAACTAGAAATGGAAAAAGAACAGCTGTAGCTGCTATTAAAATTGCGCTTGACTTTTTAAAGAACGGTTTAATAACTGAAGAAGAAGCTATTATGCGTGTTAATCCTAATGATTTAGATCAACTTTTACATGAACACTTTAAAACTACTGCTTTAGATTCTGCTAATAAACTTACAAGTGGTCTTGCAGCTTCTCCAGGAGCAGCTGTTGGTTCTATATATTTTTCAACAGATGATGTAGTTAAAGCGGTTGAAAACGGTATAAAAGCTATTTTAGTTAGAAGTGAAACATCACCAGAAGATATTATTGGAATGAATAAGGCACAAGGTGTGTTAACTGCAAGTGGTGGAATGACATCACATGCTGCTGTTGTTGCCCGTGGAATGGGGAAATGTTGTGTAAGTGGATGTAGTTCTATTATTGTTGATCAAATAAATAAAACTATATCTTTTGAAAATGGAACAGTTTTACATGAAGGTGATGTAATATCTCTAGATGGAACAAGTGGAAATGTTTATTTAGGAGAAATAGAACTTGAAGCTGCTAGCATTGATGGTGATTTTAAAGAGTTCATGAGTATAGCTGATAAGCATAGAAAACTTGGTATAAAGGTTAATGCTGATACGGCTCGTGATGCTAAAGTAGCACTTCTTTTTGGAGCTGAAGGTATAGGATTATGCAGAACTGAACATATGTTTTTTGAAAAGACGAGAATATTTTATATGCGTCAGATGATTGCTGCTAAAACAGAAACGCAAAGAACAAAAAAGCATTGGCTCATTTATTTACAATTCAAAAAAAAAAAATGATTTTATTGATTTATTTAGAATCATGGATGGACATCCAGTTACTATACGTTATTTAGATCCACCACTTCATGAATTTTTACCACATACGAAAGAAGAAATTGTTGAATTAGCAACAAGCTTATCTATGTCTGTAGATGATTTAACTAAACATATAGATTCACTAAAAGAGTTTAATCCAATGATGGGACATAGAGGATGCAGACTAGATGTATCTTATCCTGATATAGCTGTAATGCAAACAAGAGCAATAATTGAGGCAGCTATAGAAGTTACAAAAAGAGGGAAAGCATGTTTATCCTGAAATAATGATTCCACTTATTCAAGATTTAAAAGAACTTAAGTATGTAAAGAGTATTGTTATTAGTACAGCTAAACAAGCTATGGAAGAATTTGGCATGGATATACCATACCATATTGGAACGATGATCGAAGTTCCAAGAGCATGTATGCTAGCTGATGAGATTGCAATTGAAGCAGAATTCTTTAGTTTTGGTACAAATGATTTAACACAACTTACATATGGATTTTCGAGAGATGATTCATCTAAGTTTATGCAAACTTATTTGGATAAAAAGATTATTGATAAAGATCCATTTAAACATGTTGATGAATATGGTGTTGGATTACTTATGAATTATGCTATAGAGAGTGCTAAAAAAATTAGACCTACACTTGAAGTTGGAATCTGCGGTGAGCATGGTGGAGATCCTGAGAGTATTTCTTTCTTCGATAGAATTAATTTGGATTATGTTTCTTGTTCTCCATATAGAGTTCCAGCTGCTAGATTAGCAGCAGCACAAGCTAATATTCAAAATAGTAAACATAAATAGTTTACTATTTTTTTTTTTTTGATTATAATACTTATGTATATTTTAGAGGTGACGTATGAAATTAAATGATGTTGTTTTTGTAAATAATTTACCTACAATTGACCTGCATGGTCTTGATAGAGAAAGTGCTAGGGTGCTTGTTTCAGATTTTATTCGTGATAATATTAAATTAAAAAATGAAGTTATAGTTATTGTTCATGGTAAGGGAAGTGGTACTTTAAAAAATACTATCCATTCGTTTCTTAGAACTAATAAAAATGTTTTAGAATTTAAAACATATTATTTTAATGAAGGGGCAACATTAGTAGCCCTCAAATTTTGACAAAATCGTTATTTTGTGGTATATTATCCTAACAACAAAGAGATTATTAGCACAAAAAAAATCAAAAAGCTTGACAATAGTTAAGGTTTGTGCTAATATACGTCACATACATTTCAAGAGGGGGTTATATTATGTATACAGAAAGAAATGGAAATTTTTCAATTAAGAATGTCATTTTACAATTCTTATTTATAGCTCTATTCATTTTTATTCTAGTTTGGTTATTCCCAATGAAGAGTGATTTAAATAAGGCTTTAAAGAATTCTACTAATGACACACAAGTACAGGATATGTCTGTATTTTATGATCAAATATTTAACAACAATGTAATTGCAATGAAAGATGCAGCTAAGAGTTATTATACTACTGAGAGATTACCTAAAAATGTTGGAGATAAAGTATCTATGAATTTAGGTGAAATGTTAAATAAAAAAAAATTATTTTACCATTTGTAGATAGTAAAGGAAAACAATGTGATTTAGTTGATTCATATGTTGAAGTTACTAAGAATGATAATGAATTTGTCATGAAGGTTAACTTAAAATGTACAAATCAAGAAAACTATTTATTAGTTTATATGGGATGCTACGATTATTGTCAAACAGCTATTTGTGAAAAAAATAAATCTGATATTAAAACACCAGTTGTTTACAATAAAGAAACAGCAAAGCCTGCCACAAGTACACCAACAAATAATACAACAAATAATACAACTGTTATAAATAATAACATTACAAATATTACCAATAATATTACAAACAATATTACCAATAGCATTACAAACAATATTATTAACAATATTATTGTTCCAAAACCAGAGCCAACTCCAGATCCAGAACCTACGCCAACTCCAGATAAAAAATTATGATATGAATATAAGAAAACAACAAGCACATGTTCAGATTATTCATCTTGGTCTGAATGGTCAGAAGAAAGAGTTGAACCAACTGATAATCGTCAAGTACAATATCGTAAGATTAAACGTACAACATTAACTGGATATAAGACTACTACAGCCAATGATACAAGTAAACCAATTTATGGTTCTAAAGAGGTTGCTGTTGGAACTTTAACACAAAATGTATGTACTGAATATGGTTATACTCAAACAGGTGCAGTTGCTTATACTGCTTGGGAATATGCTGGATACATTACAACTACATCAGTATTAAAAAAAATACAGATTTAGAGAAATATGTTCCAGTAACTGATACTGAAACACTTTGTCAATCATATTGTTCATCTACAACAGGACATGTTTATAAAAAATATGTAAGAAGTGTTGTATCAGGAGCTACTTATTCTTGTAAGAGTACAGCTACTGTAACTAAGTTAATTACTGCTAATAAAACAATAATTACAGGATATGAAAAGAAAACAACTAATGAACCTGTATATGAAACAAAAGAATTAACACAATATAGATATAGAACAAAAACATGTAGTGAAAGTGTAGATACTAAATGGAGTGTTTACAATGATACTAAATTACTAAATGCTGGATATAAATATACTGGCAATAAAAGAGAAAATAAAAAGAAAAGTAGGGGGGTACCTATGAATAGTATTATTAATAGTTTAGAAACAAAATTAAAAAAGGAAAATTAACTGAAGATGATATTGATAGAACGATATCTGTAGTAAATGAAATGTCTACTATTTCAGAAGATGAAAAAAAGAAAACAATTGAATATCTAAATAATATGCGTTTGAATGATGAAGTGAAAGCATCTAGCAATGAGGAAAAATTAATTGATTCTGATGATGTTAAAGTTGGTGAATCTGTTAGACATTTTAAATTTAATAAGAAAAAAATTGCTAAGGTAGCTGCATCTGTTGCAGTTGCCGGTGCAGTTATTATTGGTAGTAGTACTTTAATAAAGAGTTGTCAAACTAAAAAAATGTTTCTAGAGATAATTTAAGTGTTGTAACTGAACAAACTATTGATGAAAAGACAGATAAAACTAAAACTTTAAAACCAACATTAGCTTTTGATGCTGAGGATACTAATGTACTTATTTCTAATGTAGAAGATACTATTGATGATATGGTTTCTAAAGGTATTGAAATAGATAATGATACATTAGAAGATACTGTTGAATCACTTACTAACTATTATGTATGGATGAATTTAAATGAAATGGGTCCAACTTATTTAAGTAAGTTATATCAAACTGATTCTACTTCTTATATGGAAATTTTTACAGATGCTATGTATTGGGCTAATGCTATTCGTTTTGATTCAATGACTTCATCTGTTTCTGATAACACAGTTTTGGATATGTCTAAATTTATAGCAAATAAAAAAGATAGTGAGTTAGTTAGTTCATTTTTGAATATTAATGCTAGACTTAGTGAAGCAGTTAGTAATAATAATAAAGCTACAATTGATTCAATTGTAACTGAATATAGAGAATTAGTTGAAACTAAGTTATTGGATCATTCAAGTTATACGTATGGCGGAGGAGCTATGGATTTATGTTTCCGTCTTGTATATAGTGGTGAACAATTACTTGCCAACTACGATAGTGTAATTATGGATGAGTCTTTAGCCCGTATAGTTAATGAAGACGAATTCTTAAGATGTTATCAAGCTATTTCTATTTCAACTATTGACGCAAGTTCAATGACTACATCTGAATTAGAGACAGTTGTTCAAACAAATACAAGTAAAAAATCTGATAATGTTGTATATATTGTAGATGCATTAAAGGATTACATGTCACGTCTTAACTTAAGTATAGACTTCAGTAATGAAAAATCTGTTGCTGATGTTATGGTTGAAGTTTCAAAATATATTCGTGACAACAATATATTATCAAAGTATAAAGCTAATCCATCATTAGAAGAGTTATTAGAGAAAATTATAATGCAACACATGACGCTGGACATACTTTAACAAGTGGTGATATGGTAACTAGTGATGGTAATTATTATGTACCAGCTAGTGAAATTAATCGTTATGGAGCATCTAGTATTGAAGACTATGAGAATAAAGTTAGAGAAGAAACAGAAAATGAATTAAGAGATCAAGATACATTTACTGATAGTGATGGAAATGTTAAAGATCAAGGATCAAGTGCTGAAGATTATGCTAATGATTATGCAAATGGTTATGAAGCAGGAAGTAGAGCAGGTAGTATTGATGGTAATAATGGGTCTACTATGAATCCAAATACTAGCGGAAGCAAAGGATATGTTGATGGATATTATAAGGCTTATGTAGAATCTTATAATGAAGCTAAAGCATATCGTGAAAGTGCAGCTAATTCTTCTTCAACTGAATTTACTCCAAGTACTGATAATAATACAACTGAAGAAATTATTGAACAAGGTACTTTAAATTCAACAAGTAGTAGTTCAAATAATAATTCAACTGGTTCAAGTAATGATATTAGTAATTACCCTGAAATTGGTTCTACTACTGATGAAGTTATAGAAGAAGGATATTTGAATTATACTTTAACAGAAGATGAATTATATCAAGTTTATTATGAAGTAATATATGGTGGTAATAATAATTACACTGAATCAAATACAAAAGTAAAATAGAACGTAAGTTCTATTTTTTCTTGGAAATTCGTTTGACAGTTAGATTGTTTTATGATACTATTTAATATAGATAATAGGAGGCGTACCTTTATGAAGGAAAACTATGTTTTTGAATATGTTAATGAGAATGAATTTCATAAATTGGAACGTTCTTTAAAAAAAATATAATATGTTAGCATATAAAAAATTATATTTTGATTATTATCCTAAATTAAAAGAAGGTACTTTTTAGGCCAAGTTGTTTCAACAAATACTTTAAATGGTACGTCTACATATAAGTTGAAATTACCGACTGATGCTTTATTTGCAAAAGTTCATGGTGATATAGAACTTCATTATGTTGTTTATGAAAGTGAAAAAATGATTATGCTTGATAAATTAACACCAGAAGATATTTTAGCAGAAGGTCATCAGTCAGAACTTCAGACTTATAAAGGAGTTATGGTATCAAAGGAGCATTCTGATAAAGATATTTTTAAAATTAATTTACTTAATATGATACAAAAGTAGACATTATCTACTTTTTTTTATTTGAATTATGTATTATTTAATGGTATAATGTTTTCGTATGTTTGAGGTGAGTATGATATGAAAAAAATATCAATAGATAAAAATAAAATAGAAAAGAAAGTTAATAAAGTAAAAGTCGTATCTAAAAACTATTTAAAGACTAATGTATTATTTATGACTTTTGTATTAACATCACTTATTAATGGATGTTTACTTCGTTTTTAACAGTTAAAAATTATTTTGATTTTAGACCTGTTATTGCTGATTTAGCATTTATTTTAATTATTGGTGCATTTGGGTATTTTATTAAGCCAAAACATCAATTTAAGTATTTTTTACATGGGGTATTATATTTACACTAATGTGTGTTATTAATTCTATGTATTATACTAATTATTTGTCATTTGCTTCATTCTCGCTACTTGAAACATCACTTCAAATTGTTGATGTTAGTGATGCTGTAGTTCAAAATGTAATGGAATTAAAAAGATTTCTCTTATATTTGGCAAATATTTGCACTTTTATACGTTAATCGTGTTTTAAAAAAGAAAAAATATTATGACGAAGTTGCTAAAGTGGAGGTTGGAAAGGTAAGAGCACTTAATACTATTGTTGTTGGACTTATTTGTTTAGGTGCTTTTATTTCAACAATTACTTCTGTTGATATCAGCAGATTATCTAAGCAATGGAATCGTGAATATTTAGTTATGAAGTTTGGAGTTTATACTTATCAGTTAAATGATTTAATTGCTACTGCTAAGTCTCAATTA